>Ga0078972_1000036_pt1:0-392500 | contig 490010 bp, 397 predicted proteins | sample YelNatPaOPGAMG01_FD_67568 | JGI IMG/M metagenome (GOLD analysis project Ga0078972, IMG submission 67568) | Hot spring thermophilic microbial communities from Obsidian Pool, Yellowstone National Park, USA - OP-RAMG-01 (SPADES assembly) (version 2) | ecosystem: Environmental > Aquatic >... | reverse complement strand
AGCCTCGCCAGCTACAGCTCGAGCAAGTAAAGTTTTACCTGTTCCTGGAGGTCCTAACAATAAAACTCCTCTTGGAATTTTACCGCCAAGTTTTTGAAACTTAGTAGGTTCTTTTAGAAATTCTATTATTTCCTCTAGTTCGAGCTTAGCCTCGTCTGCACCAGCTACATCTCTAAAAGTAATTTTCATACCGGATTGTGTAATCATTTTGGCTTTACTTTTTCCGAAGGAGAAAATTCCTCGTGTTCCGCCTGCACCGCCTTGCATACGGCGCATTATAATAATCCAAACCCCAATAATTAAAATCCATGGAAGAAATCCTACTATAATATTCATCCATTCATTTGATTCTTTGTCAAAAGTATAATTTACATTTTTAGCATTCCAATCTGCTTCCTGTTCTTTAATAATTGGTTCTGGAAGATAAACAGATACATATTGAACTTGTTGATCTTTCCCATTTACACGAACACTCTGCATAGATTTTAATTGGGCTTTAAAATAATAATCGTTTACATCAGATTTTGTAATGGTAGCTTTCAATATCTGATTATCATCTAATAATTTTTGATACTCAGGATAAGAAATATCTACATAAGTTGTAGAATTTGTTTTAAATAATTGCACCATTATAACAGCCAAAATTATAACTGCGCCCCAGCCAAAAACCATTCTTATGATTTTTGCCCAATCAAAGTTATCATCAGGCTTATTTTTATTTCCTCCCTCAAATTGATTTTTGGGGTCAAGATTTTTATTGTTATTATCTGCCATATAACTTATTTCTTCTTATTTGCTCTCATTTTTTTATTCACTTAGGACATAAATTGACCTTAAATTCCGGTACTTTTGCGCATTATCCAGGCCGTAGCCAATAACAAACTTACTTGGAATTTCGAATCCAATATAATCAATTTTAACATTATATCTAAGGCTATTCGGTTTTACCAAAAGGGTTGCAACTTTTAAGCTTGCTGGATTTAACGGGAATATAAGTTCTTCAATAAATTTGATTGATAACCCCGAATCCACGATATCTTCTACTATAATAACATCTCTTCCACTAACATTGCAGTTAAGCTCTTTCAAGGTTTTTACTTTACCAGAAGAAATTTTTTCATCGCCATAGCTTGATAGTTTAAGAAAATCTATCTCACAATCTGCATTTACATTTCTTATCAAATCTGCAAGAAAAAGGAATGCTCCGTTAAGTACACCGATAAATATTGGAGTTTTACCTATAAAATCAGAAGTAATTTGATTGCCAATTTCTTTTATTCTTTTTTGGATTTCATCTTCGCGAATTAAAGGCTGAAAAACTTCTTTACCAATTACGAGTCTTTCAGATACTTCGTTGTTTATTTCAACCATAATTCATAAGCCTTTTTTGTTTTATTAGTAATCTTAAATCTTTCATCAAGCCTTAATCCAACAACCCAAACAATTTTATTATTGTTTAACAATACCAATTGTTTTTTTTTCTCGGAAGATGGAATTTTTTGTTCGTTAAGAAAATCTGAGACGTTTTTTGTTCCATTTAGACCAAGTGGGTTAAATCTGTCTCCTTTTTCCCACTGACGTAAAAGGAAATTGCCTTCTATTTTTTCTGCCGAAATATATTCTTTATACTTCGAACCTGAAAATGTTTTTGGAAGAATTTTGATCTCCTTTATAGATAAAAATTTATTTTTTAATTTAATTATTTCGCCCGGCTTAATATTTATTTGTTCAAGATTATTTTCTTTACTAAAAGGGAATATAACTATTTCATCTCTATCTCGTATTGCTAAATGTTTGCCAGAAAGTTCTTCTTTTTTACCTGCTTCTTTATTTAGAAGAGAAATAATTTTATTTATGTCGTTGTAAGAAAACTGAAATTTATATTTTCCCTCTAGAACATTTTTAAATAGGAATCCATATAATGCTTTGTCGTATTTTATTAATTCTTTAATAAAGAACTTAACACTTTCACCATCATATTTAACTGTGTTTTCAGAAGCAATTTTTACAGATTTATTAATTAACGAAACAGCATTTTGAAAAATATCAGAGGAATTAATAAAACTGTTTTCAATATCTGGATTTAATCTCTGCTTAATTGCAGGAATAATTTCATTTCTTAAAAAATTTCTTTCATAGTGGTTGCTAAAATTTGATGCATCTAAGCGATAAATCAAACTATTTTCTTTAATATATCTAAAGATTTCTTCTTTTGAAACCTGAAGAAAAGGTCTAATTATATTTTCTCTTTTAACAGGAATACCCGTAATTCCATTTAAGCCTGTTCCTTTTATTAAGTTAAGAAAAATGGTTTCAATATTATCACTGCTATTGTGTGCTGTAGCTATTTTATTGAACCCATATTTTGTTGCAGTTTTTACAAACTGATCATAACGAATTTTCCGACCGGCTTGTTCAATCGAAATTTTATTCTTGCTTGCAAAAAGTTTAACTTTTTTTCTAACTAAAAAAAATTTGATGTTCAAAGTTAAACAAAGATTCTTACAAAATTCTTCATCTTCATAAGCATCTTTGCCCCTAATCAAGTGGTTAATGTGAATTGCCCCGAGTTCAATTTTTAATTTTTCTTTGAATTTATTTAAAAAACATAGTAATGCCACCGAATCCGGACCTCCGCTTAAAGCAACCAAAATGTTATCTTTTTTTTCAATAAGATTTTTATCTTTAATAAACTTTAATATTTTTTGTTCAATTTTTTCCATTCAAAAAAAGTATATGTCTTGTAATTACAAATTCATCCGGTTGCCAGGGAGCATAATTTCAAGAAGCCAAAATATCATGTAATCATTCTTTCCCTTGCATAATTTTTTCAACGTACTTCCCGAGTACGTCAAATTCAAGATTAACCGTATCACCAATTTTTTTTTGAGAGAAGATTGTTTCATCCCAAGTATGTGGGATAACACCAACGGAGAATTTATTTTCTTCAAGTCGGGCAACCGTCATACTAACACCGTCAATTGCAACTGAACCAACATAAATTAGGTATTGTTTAAATTGCAACGGGAACGAAATTGTAATAAAGTGGCTGTTAGATAATTCTTTGATGTCTTCAATTTTTCCGGTTGTATCGATATGCCCAAGTACAAAATGTCCTCCAAGCCTTGCATCAGCTTTAAGAGGTCGCTCAAGGTTTACGTTATCTCCAATTTTGAGCAAACCGAGATTAGTTTTCTTCAAAGTTTCTTCAATAGTATCTACCGAAAAAGAGTCATTTGTAAGTTTTACAACCGTAAGGCAGCATCCGTTTACGCTAATACTGCTACCGATTTTAAGATCGTCCATTACTATTTTAGCAGAAACAGTAAGTTGGTATCCATCTCCGGTTTGAATTTTTGAAATTAATTTTCCTTTTTCTTCAATCAAACCAGTAAACATTTTTACGCCTTTTAAAATATTATAAAAAAATTTAAAGTAGTTAAGCGAAAATTTTTCTGTTCAAAATTAATAAACTTTGGGCGGGTAAAAAAAATTATTTAATAAGTTCTATTAAAACATCTTCGCCTATTTTTTCAACATTTTTAATTTGAAGTTTAAACACTTTATTAATCGTTTTAATCCCAATATCTCCAACAACTGAAAGCCCTGAACCTAATAATTTAGGTGAAACAAAAAGAAGAATTTCATCAAATAAATTATTTTTTATAAAAGAGGTAAATATTTTACTACCGCCTTCAACCAGCACGGAAGCAATACCCCTTTTAGCTAGTTCTCTTAATGTTTGTTTTAAATCTAAATTTCCTTGTTCATCTTCGTCAACAAAAATAACATTAACCCCCATAGAAAGTAGCGAATTAACTTTCCTGCTTTTAATGCTGCTTTTCTCTGAAGTAACAATAAATGTATTTTTATCGTTGTTGACTTTAAATATTTTATGGTCGATGGTAATATTCAGTTTAGAGTCAAGGATAATTCTCTTCGGGTTTCTACCTTCAGTTAATCTTACAGTTAAAGCCGGATCATCTTTTTTTACAGTACCAGAGCCAATTAGTACGGCATCATATTGTGAACGAAGAGAATGAACTTTTCTTCTGGAAGAAATAGAAGTGATCCATTTAGAGTCTTTGTTATGATCAGCAATTTTACCATCAAGAGTTTGTGCTATTTTCAAGGTAACGAACGGTACTTTTTTTGTAATATATTTAAAGAAAAATTTATTTAGCTCTATACACTCTTTTTCAAGCAAGCCAACCTTTACCTCAACGCCGGCATTTTTGAGTTTTTTAATTCCTTTACCGCTAACAAGGGGATTCATATCCAGAGTGCCAATTACAACCCGTTTAATTTTGCTTTCAATTATTTTGTCTACACAGGGCGGAGTTTTTCCATAATGACTACAAGGCTCAAGGTTAACATACATTGTTGAACCTTCAAGAGAATCAATAGCAGATTCTATTGCATTTATTTCGGCATGTTTCCCTCCAAATTTTTGATGATAACCCGCGCCAATTATTTTACCATTTTTTTCGATTAAACAACCGACTAGTGGATTGGGGCTAACCTTGCCCATACCTTTTTTTGCAATTTCTAATGCAATTTGTATGTATGACTCGTCATTCAAATTAGTTTTTATTTTATTGATAAAATTTCAAATTCTAATAAACCAGCCGGAGCTTTTACTTTTACATTGTCTCCAATTTTCTTTCCCATCAACCCTTGTCCTACAGGAGAAGTTATAGAAATTTTGCCAGCTTGAAAGTCAGCTTCTTCTGGTGAAACTAAAGTATACTCAATTATTTTTTGATTTTTCAAATTTTTTATTGTAACCTTGGAAAGAATATGAACTTCACCATCCGGGAACTGGGATGGGTCAATAACTCTTGCACGGGATAAAACACTTTCTAACTTACTTATCCTAAGCTCAAATAGACCTTGTTCTTCTTTAGCCGCATCATACTCTGCATTTTCAGAAAGGTCTCCATGTGCTCTTGCTTCGGCTATTTTTGCGGCAATTTCTTTTCTGCCGTTTGTCTTCATATCTTGTAGTTCCTTTTCAAGTTCTACAAGTCTTTCCTTAGTAAGATAGACAAAATTTTGTTCAGTCATATAAAATGCTCTAAGTTTGTTTAAAGAGATTTAAAAAAAATTGCCACCGCTTTCTTAGCAGTGGCATCAGAAAATTAAAAAATTATTCTTACGTTGTCAAGAAATAATTAATCATGTTTATTAAAAACTACAAAAATAACCAGGTCATTTTTACTTATTTGAAGTAATTCATGAGTACTTCCCTTCCTGGTTAGTATAGCGTCGCCAGGTTTAACAGGAATAGGCACATCATTTATAATAATTTTACCTTCACCGCTTATTACAAAATAAATCTCATCTTCGGTTTGAAGATGCTTGCCAAGTGAGGCACCGTTTTGAAGAATACGCTTTCTAAACGATATATTAAAATCTTTTAGATCATCAAAGAAAGCGCAACCTAAAGTTTCACCTTTTCCGTTATGAGGGCTCTTACTTCTTTTTAGTAATTGAAATTCATGACGGATTATATAACCGGAAGTACTGTCAACAATTTGAGCAAATAAGGGAAGATTGACCAAGAAAATTATAGTTAATAAATAATGTAAAAAAAATTTCCTCATCATTTTTCTCAATATTTTTTATAAAAATATTAACGTTTAAGTAAACAACTTATTTTTATTTTTCATTATCCATAAAAAATTTAATAAAAGCAAAATTTCAATGATAGAATGCAAAATAATTATTTTCAAAAAATTATTTAATCATTATCATCTTCTTAACAGCAAAGTATAAGCCTGCTCTTAAAGTGTATATATAAATTCCACTTGAAAGATGTATTTTATTTTTTGTGGAAGGAAAAATAACGGCGTAATTTCCAGCAGACTGCAGTTCATCAACTAAAATAGAAACAATCTTTCCTGTAATATCATAAACAGAAAGCTTCACAGGTATATATCCTTTTTCCTGAATGGGAATTGAATACGTTATTTCGGTTGAAGGATTAAAAGGATTTGGAAAGTTTTGGTTTAGCATAAATAATTTTGGCTTTGTTAAATCAACGGAATCAATTACAGAAATATCATGTAAAATCCAATTATTAGGATCAAAAATAATGTAACGAGGAATACCATTAATGGCTATTTTAAATTGCTGAACCGCAGCATTATTAAATACAGTTACTGTTGTATCGCCATTTAATAAAATTATTTTTATTTGAATGGGCATGGTAAAAAACTGAGGGTTAATGTTAGTACTTTGAGAAATATTTAATGTAACCGTTGTTGTGTTTGTTGAGTTTTTGACAAAATTCCATTTAACATTGTAATCGGGATAATTCTGTCCAAATATCCATTCATCAAAAAAATACGACAAAGATTTTCCGTAAACTTTCTCCGCATCGGCTTCAAAATCTGCAGTAATTGCAGTACCGTAAGCAAGCTTGGGATCAGTCAGATATGCATTTAATATTTTAAAGAATGTCGAATCTCCCACAATACCTCTTAACATGTGCAACACTACAGCGCCTTTAGCATAGGTCCTGTTATAATTGAATATATTGTTAACGGAGGAAATATCCTCAACATAAACAGAACCTTTTGCAGATTTTGCGCTTTGAAAAAGATTTTGCATATAATTATAATAAGCACTATCACCCCCTAAAGCTTGTGCATATAAGGCCTCGGAAAAAGTAGCAAAACCTTCGTTTAACCAGATGTCCTGCCAATCTCTGCATGTAATTTTATCGCCGAACCATTGATGGGAAAGTTCATGAGCTTGAACAAATGTACCGAAGACTCCAAGTGAAGTAATTGTTTGATGTTCCATTCCTCCTCCCCAGCCAAATTGAGCCTGCCCGTATTTTTCTTTTATGAACGGATAGAGTCCATATTTATTTGAAAAAAAATTAAGCATATTTATAGTACCATCAAGATCCGATTTTAGAGAGTCAAAATCTTCGGGGTAGATATAATTATCAACTGGCATAGAATCCTTTACTGTATATTTATAGTAAAGTGTGTATTTAGTATAATTTGAAATTGCAATTGAAATTAAGTATTGAGCAATCGGATAAGTGTTCTTCCATTTGAAAGTATGTGTTCCATCCCCATTATTAATTACAGTTTGTAAAAGACCGTTTGATACGCCGGTCAAGCTTGTATCGCAAGTAATCCAAACATCTGATGAATCTGCTTTATCGGCGGGAGTATCTTTACATGGCCACCAATCGCTTGCACCATAAGGCTCGCTTAACGACCAAATTACAGGCTTGTTATTATGCGAACCAAATTCAAAACTACCAAATCCGCTTGAACCGGGTACTCCACGGTAAAAAATATTTACAGAAAACAATTGCCCAATATTATAGGTTGTATCCAACGTTATAATTAGCTTCGCTCCGGAATGCGTATAAGTTAACTTTCTCCCGTCTGAAGAAATAACAGAATCGACTTTAAGCGTGTCTTGAAGGTCAAGAAAAAAGTTTTTAAGTAAAGAAGTATTGCTTTTGGCATTTACAGTAACAATGCCAATTAAATAATCAGGCTGATATGTGATCGTTAAATTCAGTTTATAGTAGGTCACGTTTATAGTGGAATCACCAGGATACTGGACATTTTTTAAAGTTTCATTTTTTAAGAAACTTCTTTTTTCCCAATTTGACAGAGTCAAAATTTTCCCCTGAGAGAAAATGTTAACAGCACTAATAAGAAATATTATCCACGCAGAAAGAAGTAGTTGAATTATTTTAAACATAATTAAGTTTATTTAATTGCCTTTGGAATAAGCAAACAGTAAAGGTTTATCTCGTACTTATAAAAATCAATTTACATCTTGTATTCTGCACACTGCTTTAAAATCACAAAACGAACAAACAACTTTTTCTCTATTTTCAAGCTTTGAAAGGTTAAATTTACCCTTAGCAATATCGGTAACATAATTCTCAATTGAAGAGATACAAACATTAATAAGCTGATTGTTAGCTTCTGCAGCAATGTCTTCTTTTTCCTTTTCACTTATATTTCTTCTCGTCCACTGTGTAACCAGTTTTTTCCCGAAATACTGCTCATTGTATTTTAATGAATATAATTCCGCACCGGCTGGTTCATAATCTATGTATTTATTTTCCCCTCCAGGGAGAAGTGTTTTCATCAATTCTTTTGCTGCATACATGTATAATGGCAATTGCAATTCGATACCTCTATTTAAATCTTTGATAGAAATTTTTTTGCCTCCGGATTTATAGTCAACAACTTTAAATTTCTTGGAAATATCTTTTATGTCTATGCGATCTATTTTCCCAGTTACGTTTACCTTTCCAGCTTTCAATAAGAAATTATCACCTTTATCGCGATAAACTGACTGACCAAAACCAATTTCAAAGAATTGTGGTACAAAACCATCTTGATTTTCCCTTTCGGAACAAAGGAATTTATAAAGGATTGAATTATTTCTGCATCCGTTTATTCCGAGAATTTTTTCTTTCTCATAAAATGTTACTGGGGAACTAAAATTTACACTTTTAATTGATTCTTCAGCTATTTTAAAGATTAAATCAACAGCTCTATTAAAATCTTCATCAGAAGCTTTAGCCATAATTATATTTACCTTTTTTAGTTCGGTATAAAACTTAAATAAGATAGAATGAAGCAAGCTTCCCATTTCCAGAGCTTCTACATCTTCTGAGGGTTCTTTTAATGGCTTTAATTTTAGAACTCTTTCAGTAAAATATTTAAATGGACATTTGGCGTAAGTTTCTAACTGAGAAATCGAGTATTCTTTGTTTCTGTAATTATCGAGATTTTCTTTTGCCTCAGTTGAAATACGTATGGAAACATTACCGGTATATTCAGAATCTCCGAAAGGCATTTCAAGCCTTATATTATTTACATCCAATGATGCTTTAAGCTTATCGAATTCCAAAATAACATTTTCGCCCGAATAAATTTCTTTTGTTTTTTGATAACCTAATCTACCTGCTTCGGCAAGCAAATCTTCTTTTGAAAAAATAAACCCATCAAAACTGCTTTCATTCTTCTCTTCAGCTATAAAGACGCTTAGAAATTCACTCAAGAAAGAAGACTTTACAAGCTCTTTGCTATCTTCTTGAAGTGGAAAGGAAAAGTATAAATGTTTTTTCCATGAACAAAGTGACTGATAAAAAGCATATCGCTCTTCAGTCTGATGTATTCGTTCACTCCTTAAATAAGAACCGCTGAAGAAAATTTCAGGATTATACCGTGTGGGCAAATCTCCATCGCATAAACCTGAAATAAAGAGATAATCAAATTGAAGTCCACGGATTTCGTTTGGCGTAGTAATCTGAATGCCATAACCAGGCTTTTCTTTTATATTGTATCTTGAAGATGAAACTATCGTGCGTAAATTATTTAACAAAAAAGGAAGTGAGAACTCATGTTCTGGACTAAATTCCATTTCAAGCAGTTCAAAAATTTGTTTCACTTCATCTAAAAATGTTGAAACAGCTTTAACATTTTCTTCAACTGCTACCGAGCCATTATTTATGATTTTAGAGGGTAATTCTATCGAAAAAATTAGATCAGTTAATTTATCGTAAAATTCTTTCAATGTTAATTTTTTATCAAAGGGTAACAGGTTCTTATACAAAATTTGAATATCATTCAAAGCTTTTTGATAAATATCTCTTTCGAGAAGGTTGCCGGAGTCTTCGTCATCATAGCTATCACAACGCAATATTGCATCGTGCAAAGAATTTTTCCAATTTTCGTAACCTGAAATTATTTTTAAATTAAAAGCAGTTTTCATTAAGGCGGATTGATCGATTTCTTCAAAACCAAAAATACCACTGCTTAACGCACGGAAAATATTTTTATAATAAAAATCGTTTTCAAGTATTTCAAGAAGATTTAAAACCGAAATAACTGGAGAAGAAGTTTTAAGCGAAAATCTATCCGTTAAATTAAAGGGCAAGCCGTAAAGCTGGAAAACATCGCGTATTAAAGGCGAATAATTTTGGATAAGATTAAAAATAACACACACAGAATTTGGCTCGACACCTTTATCAATTATTAAATTTTTAATTTCTTTAGCAACTGATTCAACTTCCTCCGCGCGGGTTAGAGCCGATATTACTGTAATTTTTTCTTCATAGTCTTCAAAATGAATTTTGTTTCTAGAAAAAAGATTTACTTTTATTAAAGAATGGAAATTATTCTCGTTGCTTTCAGAAGTATCATTTATCTCTTTAAAACCTTTCTCAATTAATTTTTTGTAGCATTTATCAAGGTGAGAAAACACTAGCGGATTATTCTTAAAATAATCAAAAGAAATAAATAGATTGACATCTTTAACATTAGAAGCTTTATTAATTATTTCAATTTCTGGCTGAGTAAATTCATCAAAGCCGTTAATAATAATTAACTGCACCGATGGATATAACTTTCTAAAACGAAGTTCAAATTCTGCATCAGAAAATTCATTTACACTTTCATAAACATCGCCAATTTCTTTCACATCGAGTAGTTTAAACTTACGGCGGTAATTTTCAAAAATATTTGCTATATCAATCGCTTTAAATTTTTCTGAACCGGTTAACGATTCAGATTCTTGCCTTAAATGAGAAGGAGTAACGCCGTGCTTTTTATATTCAGAAATTACATTTCGAATTCTTTCCAAAGTACCAAAAGGAATTTCATTTTTATAGGCGGAAAAATATTTTAGATCTGTCTCCTGAAAACTTTGTTTAAGAAGGATTGACGCAGCCGCTTCGCTTAAAACACGGCTCTTTGAATTTTCATCCAAAAATAAAATATTTGTCGAAAAAGTACCCAGGGTTTCTAAGTTTATTTTAGAAGAAACACTGTTTGGTAAACGGGAAATAATTTCCCTTTTTTCAGCTCTTATTTTTCTGTTTGTAGGAAAGATTAATAAAAACTCCGCAGTTTTATTTTCTTTAATTTTATTCTTGATTAAAAGTTCTAAACTTACGGAATCCAAAAACTTTTTTGTTAAAATCATTTTTTATTATTACGCGCAATTATTAAATCACGATAAGATTTTTTTATTTCATCTAAATCATCAAGCATCAAAGTTTTTTTAATAAAATCAAACCTTTTTTTTGCATCAGTTTTACCTTTAATTACAAGAGTTTCCAGCTCAAGAAATTTTCCTAACCCTTTAACCTCGTCAAGATGTACTCTTGTATTTTCGAAAAGATAAAGTTGTCTTTTTTTTTGCACAACAGCTTCAATTTTAAAAATACTATTAAAGAATTTTTCAGTTTTGCCCGAGGAAAAATTAAGAACTTCATAATCAGAAAATCTATCGGCACCTTTTTCATCTCGGTTATATTTAATCAGACTTTGCCTTTCGGGTAACAGACTACTATCTGAATTTTCAATCCTAAGCTTAAGAAGTCCATCGGGAATTTTGTAATAAACATCTTTTTGAATTAGGATATGAATAAATTCAGCGTTGATATTATTTAATATTTTTTTTACTTCATCAAAAGATTTTAGTTTAACTTTTAGTTCTAAGTTAGTGGGCATATAAATTCACCATAATTTTATTTAAAAAATTAATCTTGTTTGACATAAATTTGAAGGATTTCTTTTCCATTCCCATTATTTAACGGGTTTATGATTTTTGAAGAAAATTCCAGTTTAAAAAATTCAGAAACTTCCTTATAAAATTTTTTAATGTTTAAATTAAGAGAATGGTTATCTTCATTACATATGGCAGGTAAAATTAAGGTAATCAGCTTTCCTCCAGGTTTTAATAATAAAGATATTTTTTTAAGATATTCTTTTCTGATAAACGAATTTGTAGCATTAAACATTCCAAATTCAAAGACATAGTTAAACTGTAAAAAATTATTTTCATCCATTAAAAAAAAATCACCCGATAAAAAATTTATCTTAACCGAATTTTGGAAGGCAAGTTCTTCTGCAGAAACAATTGACTCGTTAGAAAAAACAATCGCAGTTACATCAAATCCATTTTTAGCTGCAAGAACAGCATCATATCCTTTGTCGCATCCAATTATTAAAATCTTACCCGGAGAAATCATTTTGTATTTTTTAAACATGTCTTCAAAGACGGCGCTAAAATTTTCCATTTGCCGGGTTTTGCAGCTTTTTACGTATTCTTCTTTCCAATAAGATTCTGTGTTAAGAATATTATTCATATTTTACTTGAATAATAAAAGTGTTGCTGTTATTTTCAATTAAAAATTTTTTTACTTAATAAAAAACTTAAATGTACAAGTTTCTTGTAACAGCAATATTACTAATTCCTTTTTTAAATGCAAATGGACAGGGCATTGGCGAATTAGCTCCACCAAAACCACCAATTGAATTTCCGCCAAATGCTTGGGGAATTGATGTTATGTTTAGTGAAAGTGGATTTGGATTAGGAACATTTTATCGAAGTCAATTTTCGGAAAAAATAACGGGATTTGTAGACTTTTCGATTTCTGAAGCAAAAGATTCGCGGGAGGTAACTTTTGTAGATTATTTTGGTAACACTTATGTCCCATTCAAGGTAAATCGTGCTTTTCTTCTGCCTTTATGTTTTGGTTTTCAATATAGATTATTCGAAAATGAAATTTATGATAATCTTAGGCCATATTTTAATTTTGGTTTTGGCCCAGCTGCTGTTGTAACCGATCCTTATTCACAAGAATTCTTTTCAGCTTTCAAATTTGCTCGTGCTCAGTACACTATTGGAGGCTATTTCGGCTTCGGTGCAAACTTCGGGCTTGAAAAATCAAACTTAATCGGTGTAAATTTAAGATATTATTTTATACATTTATTTAATGACGGAATTGAAATTATGAGCGGGAAATTTGAAAAAAACCTTGGCGGATTTTATTTGACTGTTAATCTTGGGTTAATGTTTTGAAGAATACAACAATTGAATTCAATGGTTTTAGAAAAGAAGCCTTCGAATTTTTAGAAAAGCTCGAAAGAGACAGATACAATAATACAGAATGGTTTTCAAAAAATAGAACCATTTACGATTTGCATATTGTAGAACCAGCAAAATCTTTTGTGCATTCTATCAGTCAATTCTTCAACCATTTAAACCCATCGATAAGGACAGAACCAAAATTCAACAAAACATTGATGCGAATAAACAAAGATATGCGTTTTACGAAAGGTTCACCTTATCGTACTTATTTCCTGATTCATTTTGGTAGATTTAAGATGGACAGCGAATTTTACGTATATCTTGATAAAACCGGAATATCGTACGGATTATTTTTAAATAATTCCAATGAACAAGATTTGTACTTAAACAAAAACATCCCAAAACACAAAAAAAATATAATTGATATTTGTGAAAAATATGGAATAAATAAAAAATTTGTTTTATACGAACTTCATCAGGTACCCGAAATTAGACAAAATAAATTTGATGCTTCTAGAGATTTTCACTTGATGAGTCAAATGAAATATCTGTTGTTAGAAAAACAATTAGGAAAAGATAAAAAGCTAATATACACACCTAATTTTTTAACAGAGACAATAAAAACTTTTTCCAGGCTTTATCCATTATATTGTTTTTCAATTTCACCAGATCCTTTAAGAATGGTGGAAGACTTCGATGAAAGAATGGGAATAGCTTTATAAAGCCAAATTTTCAGGTTTCCATTTGATTGTGCAGCCAATTGAAAAAGTTTCTGGGACGGAAATTTCATTCCCTTCAAGAAGTTCGTTTAATGCTTCTCTTAAATAAAAGTTCCTAACTTTTTCTTCTTCTTTCCAATTGTCATCGATTTTGCCGTGATATTTTAATTTCCGGTTTTCGTCAAAAAGAAAGACTTCTGGTGTGTGGGAGGCATCAAAAGAAATAGCAACATTTTGGTCTTCATCTCTTAAATATGGAAAATTAAAGGCTCTTTTACTCGCACGTTCTATCATAGCTTCGAAAGAATCGTCCTCGTACTGCGTTTCATCATTTGAATTTATTGCAACAACCTGAACACCTTTAGAGGCATAATCATTTTGAATGGATTTTATCCTTTCTTCATAAGCTTGTACATAAGGACAATGATTACAGCTAAAAATTATAATAAGAGCTTTTTTATCTTTAAATGATTTTAACGAGTAGTATTTTCCATCAACAGATTTTAAATTAAAATCCGGACAGATATCACTAAGTTTTAATTTTTTAGTCGACATAAAAAATTCCTTTTAGCAAACCATATTTTGAAAATGATAAATCTTAAATTAAATTTGAAAACTTAAGGGCACAAATTTAAATTACCTATACTTTTTAAAGTAAATAAAATATGGTAAACGACAAAGAATTTGCATTTCGAGTATATGAAAATTATCAACAATATAGAGAAAAAAAACTTAACAAAAGAAGAATTAAGCATTCCGAAATTTTATCTCTGATAAACCTATTAAAAAATAAAAATATTTTTAGCATAAATAAAGTCGGTGAATCTACAGGCGGAAGAGAAATTAATCTCATTAAAATTGGCGAAGGTAAGACTCGAATTTTCCTTTGGTCACAAATGCACGGAGATGAACCCACAGCAACAATGGCAATTTTTGACATATTAAATTTTTTTGCTTCAGACGATGAATTCAATAACTGCCGCAAAAAGTTTAAAAAGAAATTGACAATTTATTTTATGCCCATGGTTAATCCAGACGGAGCTGAATTATTTCAAAGGGAAAATTTAATAAACATAGATTTAAATAGAGATGCTTCTTCACTTCAAACCGTAGAAGCAAAATTACTGATGAATACATTCAAAAGTATTAAAGCAAAATTTGGTTTTAACCTTCATGATCAAAGCAGCGTATATTCAGCAGGAGAAAAAAATGTTCCGGCAACAATTTCTTTTTTATCTCCCCCATATAATTTTGGAAGGGAAATAAACCGTACCCGCTCTAATTCAATGAAAATTATTGGGAAGTTATCAGAAATTTTATCTTGGTTTATCCCAGGGCATATTGCTAAATATAATGATGAATTTGAGCCGAGAGCATTTGGAGATAATTTTCAGCGCTTAGGAATGAGTACCGTTTTAATTGAATCAGGTGCTTGGCGAAATGATACCGAAAAGCAATTTGTAAGAAGAATCAATTTTATTGCAATGTTATCGGCTTTTAAAATTATTGCAGATAAAAGTTATGGAAAAGTAAGCTTAAAACAATACAATAATTTACCAAACAATGAAGAAAGAATGATGGATTTGATTATCCGGAAAGTAAGCTACTTTTATAACAATAAAAAATATGTTTTGGATTTAGGAATTAATCGCACAGAAATAAATTGCGAAAATAATTCTAATTTTTACTTCGAATCAAAATTTGAAGCCTTGGGAGACTTATCGGTTTTTTATGGTTACGAGGATTATGACTTTGAAGGAATGACAATTTCTGAAGGAAAAACTTTTCCTAAAAGTTTTCATACAATAGAAGAAATAAGAGAACTGGACTTCATATCTTTATATAAAAACGGTTATACTAATGTGCAACTAATTACGGATGAAAATTTAAGCAAAAACAATCTACCAATAAATATAATTATCAACAGAAATAAACTAAAAGATTTTACAATTAAAGCTGGTAATTATTCGAATTTATATATCAAAAAATATGATAAAATTTTATACATTATTGTTAATGGTTTTTTATTCAATTTAAATTCTTTATCCGGTGAAATTAAAAATGGTATTATAGTAAGGTAAAATTATTTGATTATTCCTATTCAAGAATAAATATTCACCTTGATTATACATTAATCATTTTATAAATTAGAGGCTCTACTTTATGAAAAGGAAAGGTTATAATGGCAAGGATTAAAAATATTGAGGCTTTTTGTCCCAATTGTAATGCCGTAAGAAAGATGGAACTTACTGGTGATGTGCTCTCGTCTGGTGAAGAGACAAAGAAATGGGCTAAATGCAAAAAATGCAAACAGACAATGATAATTGATCTTGCCGAAGATGTTAAAGAAACAAAGCCTTCCTTGGAAGGAATTGAGAATGAAAAGTATACAGTTTATTCTCCTATTAAATCCTTTTCAATTGGTGAGTCAATTTACCATGAAAATTGGAATGATTTCGGTAAAGTAGTAGCAAAAGAAATTTTAGCAAGCGGTAAGAGCTCTATTTCGGTAGAATTTCAGAAATCGGGTTTAAAGAAATTAATAGAATCATTAACTTTATAAAAAATACCAACTCCGGTTAAACCGGATTGACAAAGCGAGGTGAAAAATTTGGTAGGAATATCTGTAGGAGAGAACGAATCTATAGACAAAGCTCTAAGACGTTTCAAAAAGAAATACGAACGTTCGGGAATTCTTAAAGAATATAAGAAAAGAACGTTTTTCGTTAAGCCATCCATCAAGAAAAGGATGGAAAAAATGAAGGCTGCCAGGCGTGCACACCGTATTGACATTAACGAATAATTATTTACCCCGATTTATTTTCGGGGTTTTTTTATTTAATCTCAAGCCGAAGTTCAGTTAGTGATTGTTCTTTTGTAGTCAAATAATGTTTGTCAAAATGTTCTATAATACATTTGAAAGCCTCGTCAACTGAATTACAAAAATTTAAATAATTTAAATCTGATTTATTAATAACGCCGTTTTCAATTAAAGCATCAAAATTTACAATCTCTTTCCAATATTTTTCATCATAAACCAACAAAAGCATTTTCTTTTTAATTTTACCGGTTTGAAGCAACGTAAGAATTTCAAAAAATTCATCCATCGTACCAAAACCACCTGGAAAGACGATAAGACATTTAGCAAGATATGCAAACCAGAATTTCCTCATAAAAAAATAATGAAATTCAAAAGCTAAACCTGGCGTAACATATTTATTTACAAATTGCTCGTATGGAAGGCTTATATTTAACCCGATTGAATAGCCACCGGCAAGCTTAGCACCTTTATTAGCTGCTTCCATAATCCCAGGACCTCCACCGGTACAAATGATAAACCTGTTTGCTGCTGTTCCCAGTCCCATCGACCATTCTGTAAGTCGCCGCGAAAGTTCAACAGCATCCTCATAATACTTTGACATATGAACTGCATGCTGAGCTTTTCTTAATTGTTCTGCTAGTTTTGGTGTTGACTTCGGATTAATTGTATTAAACTTGTTTAATTCTGCCACTGAATCTTTTCGCGATTTCAACCGAGCAGAACCAAAAAAAACAATTGTATCAACAATTTTATTTTTTCTAAATTCTTTTTGGGGTTCAAGAAATTCTGATAGAATCCTTATTATGCGAGCTTCAGAAGAATTTAAGAAATCAAGATTTTCATATGCCTTTTGGATCGTTTTTTTCTTTGACATTTTAACCTGTATTTTAACATGAAAAAATATTTGACCTAAATTTTTAAAAGAAGTACATTTTTAGCTATTTTATTTTTGTTCGGATATTTTATATTTGTTCTTGATTTTTAAAAAAATTTAATTTAAAAATAAACATCTAATACCATATTGCAAATTAAGCATAAATGCCTCCAAACAGAATATTCAATTTCATGATAAAAAAAATAATAATTGTACTTCTACTTTTTAGTTTTCAAATATATTCTACATCAAAAAATGAAATTAAAACAAGAATTGAAGATGTTTTAAACCAACTACCAGCCAGCTGTAACCCTGCAGTTCTTGTTTATAATCCCCTTACGAAGGATACTATTTTCTCATTGAATAAAACACTTTCGGTAATTCCAGCTTCAAATACAAAGCTTTTCACTACTGTGGTGGCACTTTCAGTAATGGGTAGCGACTATCAGCTTTCTACAAAACTTTTAACCAACGATAAAAATTTTAAAGACGGAATTATAAACGGAAATCTTTATATAAAAGGATACGGCAATTCTCTTTTTACAACAAAAGATTTAATTGAACTTGTCGATAAAATTAAAAGTATGGGAATAAAAAGAATTACTGGTAATATCATAGGTGACGATTATTATTTTGATGAGCTATATACCAGAAAAGATTGGATAAATGATGAAGAAACAAATGTTAGCTTACCTCCCATCTCTGCTTTGGTATTAGACCGAAACAGAACATTTGAGACGAAAAGAATAAAATTCCGAAAGCGAAGAAAGGTTTTTTATAGAGAAGTTACCGTGGCAAAAAATATATCTAACCCTCCGTTATTTATTGCAAACGTCTTAAGGGCAAAATTGATTTCTGCCGGAATTAGAGTTGATAAAGCTGCCATAAAAGGATTGACCCCTAATGATGCAGTTACTTTGGCAGACTCGTACATTCTTCTTAAAGATTTAATACAAACCATAAACAAGCATAGCGATAATTTTTTAGCAGAATGTTTATTTAAAACTATTGGGGCAGTTGCCACTGGCAACCAAGGAAATTCTTTTTACTCTACTCAAACAATAATAAAATTCTTAAAAGCCAATGGGATTTATACAAACGGTACTTCCATAGTTGATGGTTCAGGTCTTTCGCGTTATGATCTTGTCACCGTATCGGCTATTGTGGGATTATTAGAAAAAACTTATTTCGACATGGGGCATTTTAAGGATTTCTATAACTCGCTCAGTGTTGCGGGGATCGATGGAACTCTTCGTCATAGAATGATGGGCACTGCTGCTGAAAATAACTTTCACGGGAAAACTGGTACGTTAAACGGAGTTTCTTCTTTATCCGGCTATGTATCAACAAAAAAAGGTACTGATCTAATTGTCAGTATAATCTTTGATTTTCAATCCCATGGCGCAAATTATTATAGAGGAATTGAGAACAAGATTGTTGAAATCCTATCAGACTGGGAATGAAAAACCTCGAAACTAAAAGCTTCGAGGTCGAAATAGCTGTTGGTAAAAATTACTTTTTAGGTTGAGGATTTTGATTCTGAGGCATATTACTTTCTGGTAAAGTTGGCATTTGAGGAACTTGCTGCTGTGAATTTTGGATTATATTTTCTTTAGTAGACGAATTAGTAATTCGTGGCAAAAAAATTAAATTTATAAGAATAGCTAAAACAGCAAGGCTCCCACCAAGCCACCAGGTAGCTTTACTTAAAAAATCAGCAGTTCTTCTAGTTCCAAACATGGCACCAATATTACCGCCGCCGCCAAATGTGCCGGAAAGTCCATCCCCTTTGCTAGCTTGCATCAAAACAATTATCATCAAAAGAATTGAAATAATCGAATCTATTATTATTAAAAAAGTATACATATTTTATCTCCTTATAAATGTAGCGGGGGAGGGATTCGAACCCCCGACACGTGGATTATGATTCCACTGCTCTGACCTACTGAGCTACCCCGCCAATTCATTTTTAGCTTGTAAATATAGAAACAATTGCTTTTAATTTCAAAATGATTTCTTATCATTTTTTTAATAAAATTTAAAAAACAAAATATTCTTAAAGTACTAAAATTATTCGCCAGAGTTTTCGTTTAGAGCTTTCCACAAATAATCTAATAATTCTTTAATTCCTTTTCCACTAACTGCCGAAAAAAAGAGTAGCGGAGAATCTGAATTCCTTAATTTCTTTTTAGACAATTTTATTAGCTCCGAATCTTCAATAAGATCAATTTTGGAAAGTGCTACAATTTTTTTCTTCTCTGCTAATTTAGGGCTGTAACTTTTTATTTCACTTAATAGAGTTTTATAATCCCGCTGATAATTTTCCGAGGTAACATCGATAATAAATAATAATATTTTTGTTCTTTCGATATGCCGGAGAAACTTATGCCCAAGCCCTTTCCCTTCATGCGCTCCCTCAATAATGCCCGGAATATCTGCAACAGTGAAAGATTGAAAATCAGCATATTTAACAATACCAAGATTTGGTTCTATCGTAGTAAATGGATAATCGGCAATTTTGGGTCTTGCCGAGGATATTACAGAAATAAGAGTCGATTTACCAGCGTTTGGAAAACCTACAAAGCCTACATCAGCCAATAATTTAAGTTCGAGGATTATTTTTTTTTCTTCGCCTGGCTTACCATGTTCTGCATAACGAGGAGTTTGATTGGTCGGAGTAGCAAAGTTACTATTTCCTTTTCCACCTTTCCCGCCTTTAGCAACTACTATTTTTTCCCCATTTTTGTTAAGGTCCGCAATTACGTTGGAAGTATCTTTATCTTTTATTATTGTTCCGACTGGGACTTTTATTATGATATCATCTCCATTTTTTCCGTCTTTTAAGGAACTACCACCTGGATCACCATTTTTTGCTTTATAAATCTTTTTATAGCGGAAATCGAGCAGCGTAGATAAATTATGATGTGCTTCAAATATAATATCACCACCTTTTCCGCCATTGCCGCCGGCTGGACCACCCTTGGGAACATATTTTTCTCTTCTGAAGCTAACGGCTCCATTACCACCATCTCCCGCTTTAATTTCAATTTCAGCATAATCAATAAACATAATTTATAGCTTTCAGAATTTTACATTTGTTCAAAAAAATTGGAAACATAATTTGTAAAAATAACAGCCTCCCTCGAGTAAGGATTGACACGGTAAGTAAAGAAAACGCCCTTCAATATTTCTGTAGCTTCTTCGTAAGAATTACATTCTTTAAGCTTTTCAATAGTATGTTCAAAATCTGCTTTATCATTTTCAAATATTTTTTTAATTATTTTTTCAGCATCTTTTTTACTCATGAAATTAGAAATATCTTTTCCTTTTTCTCCTTTGGAGGATTTGAAATTTTGTTCATTTTTTTCTTCGCTAAAATCGAATCCATTCCCATTCTGCTGTTTTCCTGTTTCGGGTTCCAAAAAAGAATTTGTTAATTCTTCAACTTCATCTTCATCAGAATTTTTTATCATGTCATCATGTTCGTTCAAAAGATCTTTTTCTTCATTATTTTCGGTTTTATCATCTTCTAAATTTGAAGGAATATCGTTTTCAAAGTCATTTATTAAATCACTCGAGTCACTTTCAAACTTATATAATGATTCAAAATCCTCTGCATCATTTTCAGAGGAATCAAAATTATGGATATTATCTGTTTCTGTCTCTTTTTCTTCTTCAATAGAATTAATTTTTGAGTTATAAAAATCAAGCAAGTCTTTATCTAATAAGCTATCCGGTGTTAAGTCTTCTTCTACAGTTTCTTCCTCAAATGTTGAATCTTTTTCAGCCTGTCTTTCGTCGATAAGTTGATTTTCAGTATTGGGTCTTGCGGGTTGTTCTTCATTTTTTTTCTCAACGGGCTTAACTTCACCTTCTTTAAGAGCATCGTCATTAAAATTAAAATCCATGGTCATTTCAGAGTAAAGTGCTTTTCTTATTTCTTGAACATCAAAATTAAGCTTTGAATTTTGAGGGAATGTTTTTTTAAGTTTAAAAATAAGTTCCATCAAGTCTTTCTCTTTAAGAAAAAGTTCAACTGCCTGAATAGGAATAATATTTGTCGAAGCAGCACCAATGTTAAAAAACTCGCCTATTGTGTAAAGCGAGTAATCAATAAGTTTTTTTTGCTCGGTAGAAAAAAGTTCTTTATCAATTTTACTAAGGATAAGTTCAAATTCTGTAATACTGAGAGAGACAAGTTTTCGCTTAGCAATGTAAGAAAGGAAGATATTTTTTATATAATCATAGAAATAGATGTAATTAAAATTAAGATTAATTTCTTCGACACTTTTTACTTCCGATTCATTATAAATTAGCTTTGTAAGAGCCCACCTTGGGCGCACCAAAAAGTTTACATTAAATGATACTGCTTGTAAGATAAGTTTTTTTATATCTTCATAGGATATTTTTTTACTCTTTTTAATTTCGAGCGCAATAAGATTAAAATATTTTGAGACCTCTGGTCCTGAATAATCAAACAAAGATTCTTGTAAGAGTTTGCGTCTATCTTCCTGTATTATGTAATCAAGTTCGGCGGAAATATAATTTAAGATAGCCGGGTGTATATCGCTTCCCGCCAATTTTTCGTAAGTGATAAAAGAACCGAGATTTTTAATTTTGTTAAGACTAACATCCGCAATAAACTTGATTTCCTTTTCAAACATATTTTGTTGCCTCCGGTTAAAGAGAAGTGACTCAAATTTTTATATCATAAAATAAATAAATTTAGGTTAAATTGCCCGTCAGGTTGCCGAAATGGCAAATTATACAAAATTGGGATACTCTTTTGGGAATTAATAATGGTTAGTCATATAAATTCTGATGAATAAATTCATCTGCTCCCGAAAGTACAAAATTGAGTTTTAGATGCTTAATATAATTCTTATCAAATATTTTTCGTCTAAATTTCTTTATAACGATAGACTTATTAATTTTTCTCAAATAATGTATTACGACCGCTTATCATCAATAATTTGACTAAGATAAATCTATTGCATAAGTTTTTTATTATAAAACATTTTTGTTTTGATATCTGCAACTGCACGGCATTTAGAATAAAAGACATTCATGAAAGAGATAAAAAATGGACGAGGTAAACAACGGGCAAAATTTTACAAAAGTATTAAGGGAGGATATCAAAAATATTAGGTTTGACAAAGACGTAAAACGCGAGTTAAAAGAATTAAAAAATTTTTATATAACAGAAGAGCAGAACAAACAATTAGCTGGAATGAGAAGAATTCATAAAATTGTTCACATGATTGTTTGGATGATTAAAAGCCTGTTTCTTCATCTAACGCCTTTGAGAAGATTATTAACAATTTTAGGAATTATTATTTTACTTCTTGGAAGTGGCATTGTAGTAAACGATGGGAATACACAAGTTAATAATTCCGGTTTGGTTGGGGGAGCAATTTTATTTATTGTTTTAATGCTTGAGCTTAAAGATAAGCTACTTGCAAAAGATGAATTAGAAGCTGGGAGAAAAGTCCAAAATGCCCTTCTTCCAGAAAGATTTCCAATTGTTTCTGGTTGGTCTATTTGGCTTTATACAAGACCAGCAAATGAAGTAGGCGGAGATCTTGTAGATTATCTTAAAATAAATGACGAAAGAATTGGAATTGTTATAGCCGATGTTGCAGGTAAAGGGCTTCATGCAGCTTTGCTGATGGCTAAATTGCAAGCAACAATCAGAGCACTTGCGGAAGATTACAATTCACTTTCAGAATTATGCAACAAGATAAATAAAATTTTTTGTCGAGATAGTCTTCCGAATATTTTTGCATCAATGTTTTATTTAGAAATAAAACCTGATAACCCTGAAATAAAATTTGTTAATGCCGGTCATCTTCCTCCGCTGATAATTAGAAAAGAAAAAATAGAGGAAATTTCAAAAAATAATACAGCCGTAGGTTTAGCAAAAACATTTTCCTATAAAGAAGATATTATTAATATGGAAAGTGGAGATATCTTTATTGCCTATTCTGATGGGGTAACCGAGGCACAAAATGAATTTGGAGAATTTTATGAAAAGGATAGATTACTAAAACTTCTTAATGAGATTAGAAAATATAAATTTGAAGAAATCGGAGAAATTATAGTAAACTCGGTTGATATATTTACAGGAGATTCCCCAGCCTCAGACGATTTATCACTCGTAATAATGAAGAAAAATTAATTTCAAGTTACTTTAACAATAACCATAGTCATGTCATCATTTTGTTCAGCACTGCCCCTAAATTTGGTCAATGCATCCCAAATATTTTTTATAATTTCTTCTGATTTATTCTGCGAGGAATTTTTCAAAATATTCGAAAGATTTTCTTCACCGAAAAGTTCTGAAATTTCATTCATAGCTTCGGTAATTCCATCGGAAAAGAAAGCAAATATTTGCCCTGGCTTTAATTGAATTTCTTCTTCGAGAAGAGTTCTTTCAAAAATACTTCCTTTTTCAAGACCGATCCCAATTCCTTGAGTTCTATAAGAGTGAATTATTCCATTTTCTAAAGTTAGAACCGGCATATGACCAGCTCTGCAAAAAATTACTTTATTTGTATCGGTATCAAAAAAAGCAAGAGTTAATGTAATAAACGAATTTCGTTCGAGAGACTCATAAAGCCTTCTATTAAGTTCTACAAGAATTTCACGAGGGGATTTTTTATCCGTACAAACAAGTTGAATTAAGGTTTGTAATTTAGTCATATACAAAGAAGCGGGCAAACCTTTACCAGAAACATCACCAACGACCACAAATATTTTTGAAGCCGAAACCGGAATGAGATCATAATAATCACCTCCCACTTGCATTGCAGGAATCATCTCTCCGCAAATATCCAGACCATTAATATCAGGTATTTTTTTGGGAAGAAGTCCTTGCTGAATTTTTCTTGCAAGTAAAAGGTCTCTTTCCATTTTTAACTTTTCAGCTTCAGATTCATAGAGCCTTGCATTCTCTATTGAAATTGCACATTGATTTGCGGCAACTGTTAAAAGGTCTAAATCTCTACCTGCAAACTGAGAACCGGAATGCTTCAGCCCGAATAACAATAAACCTACAACATTAGATTTAACAATCATTGGAATGATTGTGAAAATTCCTTCATCAATTAAAAAAGCTGAGGCTTCGGGGAAAATAAGCGAGAATTCAGTCTGCTCAAAAATTATCCTTGATGCTTTTAACGATTTTTGTTCAATCGCATCTTTTAAATTATCTGTGGTTATAATTAAATCTTCTTTTGATATCCCAACACTTCTTACTAGACGAAATTTTCCGTCTTTTTTATCTTTAATAACAACTCCGAAATGATTAATCATTAAAGACTCAACAAAGGTTTCTTTCATCGAATCAAAAATATTTTCTAAGCCGACAAGAGTAGATACTTCGTTTCCAAATTTTAATAAAACTTTTTGATAAGCAAATTGTTCAGGATAAAACTTTTCGGTTAAGAAATTTTGAAATCTATCTTTAGTAGATTGAAAGACTAGGGCAAAAATAATAAAAACAACGCCTGCAATTATTCCTTGAAAATTAGTTCCGATTGCTAAGCTAATACTTTGACCTAAAATATAAATTAAGAGGAAGTATAAAGCAGCCAGGGTAATTGTAGCTGTCCCATAAAAGATGGCATTTTTTACAACAACACTTACATCTAATAGTTGATACTTAAAAATAGAATAAGCAAAAGCAATTGGGACAAGAATTATCAAAATAATTGGAGTATAAAACTCTGGGGAGTTAAAAATTGAATCGGAAATAATCGGTGCAATTTGCGAAGTATACAAAACAGCAGCAACAGCAATAATAAGAGCAATTAAAATTATAAGTACAGGTTTTTTCTCTTCCTTTGTCTTAAGCTTGCTATAATTAATTAGCAAACTAATAATGGCAGTAATCTCAATTGCGTTACTAAAATAACCAAAATAACCAAGGTAAATTCTTAAGTTATTATTTTCTCCAGTACTAATTTTACCTAATAAGATAAATTGAATTAAAGAAATAAAATTTATAACTACAAAAATTCCTGGAATAATAAAGAACAAACTCTTAATCCATCTTTTTTCAAAAAGTTTTATTGTAAAAGGAAAGGTCCAAAAAAAAGCCAAAAAGATAAACGGGAAAAAACTTATCCCGAAACTTAATGTAAATGCTAAAAAGGAAAAAGCAAAAAAATTATTTTGAAATGAACCAGGAGAAAAATCAAAAGGAACAAAGACAAAAGTTGAGCTAAGAACAAGAGTAACGCCCATTGCATAAAAAAGTTTTTGTACACGACCTTCTGGTTTTGCCAAAAGAACAATGGAACCAATTAACATAAACATAAGAGCAAAAAGGACATTTGCCACATTACCAATATTAACAAGTTTTTTTACAAGAACTTTTGTATGAAATATCTTTCCGTTTTTTAATACAGTATAATTAGCATAATGCCCTGCAGGAATACTGTTAAGAATAGCTTGAGCACTAAAAACATCGGTAAATTTTTTATTATTAATAGCAAGGAACTGATCACCGTCTCTAATCCCAGCATTCCAAGCAACGCCATTAATTTTTACCAATTCAAAAACAATTATTGGCTTGCCCAAAGAATCTTGTTTTGGCTGCCATAAACACTCATCATTCGAAGAGACACGAACAAAAAAGACAAAGTAAAGCTCTATTATTGCAGTCAAAATTAATATTAAGGATATGACTATAATGAATCTAGGTCTATTCTCGAAATAGAATTCTTTAACTTTGTTCATAAAGAGTTTATTAAATGAGATTAACAAATGGTAATTAAGCTAAAAATAGTGTAATAAAACTAAATATTTTTTTGCAAACAAAAAAAATTAAAGTACTTTTAAAATTAAAAGAGTCAAGTCGTCTGATTGCACAGTTCCAGAAGCAAATTTATGAACTTCTCTTTGAATTGAATTCAAAATATTAGTGGAAGAGCTACTGGCAAGTGAAAGGGCAAGTTCTTCCAAACTTTTATCGGAAAATTCTTCGTCTTTTAAATTTTTCGCTTCTGTTATTCCATCAGTAAAAAAAATAATTACATCATTCTTTTCCAGTTGGACTGTTTCAGATTCATAAGGAACAACTGTTTTCATAACACCAAGAATAATTCCTCCTTTGGTAAGCTTAATAATTTTTCCGTTTCGAATAAGAAGAGGAGGATTATGACCGGCATTGACATAATTAAGAGTCAAGTTATTTTCGTTCAAAATTCCCCAAAAGAAAGTTATGAATCTGCCATCAGAAGTATTTTCAGAGATTAAATCATTTATAAGAGCTGTAGCCTCGGAAATATTCATACCATGTTTTACGGTAGTTTTTAAGAAGGCTTGAAGATTTGCCATCAATAACGCAGCCGGTACGCCTTTGCCAGAAACATCGCCTATTGCAATACAAAGGCTGTAATCACTTAGTTTAATCAAATCATAATAGTCACCCCCAACTTGTTGTGAGGTAATACTATTTGCCGCAATATCGAATTTTTCAAAATGCGGAATAATTGAAGGTAATAAATTTTTCTGTATGCCACGAGCCAGTTCAAGTTCTTCTTCCATTTTCTGTTTAGCAAGAGCTTCTTTAAAAAGATGAATATTCTCCAACGAAATAATTGCAAGGCTACCTACAGAAGATATAAATTCAATATCCGAATCAGAAAATTCAAGGTTGTTAATTCTTTTGCCAAGAATGATAACGCCTCTTGTTTTTCCTTGAATTTGCATTGGAACTATCAATTCAACTTCTAAGTCAAATAATTTTTTATAATTTTTTTCTATTTCACTTTTCTTTAGTGGGATTTCAATTTCACTACAGTGGCATCCTTTTAACGCCAAATAGAGTTCTGTTCGTGGAAATTTTGTTTCCACAATTTGAAGGGAACTATTTTCATAAATTACTACAGCAAATTTTGAAACAAGGAACTGACCAATAACAGAATAGACAAGTAATTTAGCCACAGAAGAAGGTTCTGTAAGCAAGCCAAATTCTTTGCTTAATTCAAAAAGAGAATTTAACCTTTGAATTCTTAAATCGAGTACACGGTTTACTTTTTTAAGTTCATTTACCACAATGGAGTTTTGAATTGCAGTGGCAGAAATATTTAATATAGTACGCAAAAATTCTTTGTCATCTTCGCTGAAAGGAGTTTTATTAAGTTTTTCGCCAAGGCATACAATTCCAATACAGCCATCTGATGAATTAATTTTTTCGGTGGTAACAATTTTATTTTCATCAAAAAAACTCTTTAACTCTGTGGATTCAATAAAATTTTCATAAGCAGAAAGTTTGGGAAAATTTTTAATTGTTTCCTCAGTAATACCCTTAAAAGATTTTATTTTAATTTTCCCTTCGGTATTAAGGGCAACAAAACCTTTAGTGGCAAGGAATTTTCCCAAACATGTTAAAAGAATATTGTTAAGAATAAAATCCAAATCGAGGCTAGAATTAATTACACGGCTAAAATCCACAAGAGCCGCAAGATTTCGTTTAATTTTATTGTTTTCGGAATCGATCATTTTAATGAACAATATTAATCTTTTTTGAAAGCAATACTTGGTTATACTTACCTGGAACAGAAATATATTTTACTTCATCCATTAAAGATTTCATCAAATACATTCCTAACCCGCCAACCCTATGCTGTCGATAATATTTTTTCAAATCAGGATCGGGAATGCTCTCTGGATCAAAAGGAATTCCAAAATCTTTAATAATAATTTTGAATTTATTTTCAGAGAAATCAATACTAATAGAAATTTCTCCATCCGGAAAAGATTTATAAGCGTGTTTAATAATATTAGTGCACGCTTCATCAACAGCAAGAATTATATCGTCTATAACATCGGATGGAATTTTTGCTTCCGATGCAGAAGAGAACACAAAGTCTCTAATCTTGGACAGATTATTCGTTCTGCTTTTAACGATCAGCTCTTTTACCGGCATGTTATTATTTGCGTTCAACTTTGTTAGTCTCGTAAAATTTATTTACTGCTTCATCTTCAGTTTTAAAAATTTCGTAAAGTAAAGGAAAACCTAATAGGTCGAAAATGTTATAAACTTTATCAGACATGCTGGTAAGTTTAATATCGCCTTTATTATCTCTAATTTTTTCGATAAAAGCCATAAAAACACCAAGACCAGCACTGCTTATATAAGCAAGCTCATTAAAGTTTACAACAATGGAATATTTACCATTATTTACCAGATTAGAAAAAGTATTTTCAAGAGCAGGAGCAGTGTGAGCATCTAAATAACCTTTTAAGTAAACAACATTAACACCGCCTACTTCTCTAACCGATGTATTGAACTCTGCCATTCTAAATCTCCATCAAATTTTTATTTTCTTTCCACTTTAATATAACTAAAGTTATATCATCATGCTGAGCTTTGTGTTGAGAAAATAAAGTTACTTCTCTTATTACTTTTTCGGCGATTTCATCGACTTTCTTGCTATAATTATCAATAAGGATAGTTTCAAGCCGTTCGCTTCCGAATTCTTCCAAATTAATATCTTGAGCTTCGGTTATGCCATCGGTATAAAGAACGATGAGGTCATTAGGCATAAGTTTTATTTCTTCCTCTTTAAGTGAATTAGCAAAGTGCATATCAAAATTAAGTCCCAATCCGATGCCAGACGGTCTGATATTTTTAACAACTTTGTTGCGGACAAAAATAATCGGGCAGTGTCCTGCTCTTGCAACATTTAAAACACCAGTATTAAGATCAATTATTCCATAGGCTGCACTTACAAAATTATGTCTGTCAAGCGTTCTTTCTAAAATTTCATTTGCTTTAATTAAAATTTCTTTTGGTCGTTCAATAACCTTTGTTAAAGATTCAAAAATTCCTTTAACTTCAGCCATAATAAATGCGGCAGAAATTCCTTTACCGGAAACATCTGCAATAACAAAACCAAATTTGTCATCTTTCATTTTGAAAAAGTCATAATAGTCTCCACCTACTTCGAAGGCTGGAATAAAAGTTGATGAAATAAAAAGATTATTAATTTCGGGGCTTGAATTTGGTAAAATTTTTCTTTGAATTTCCCGCGCAACATCAAGTTCTTTCTCAAGCCTTTCCTTTTCTATAGATTCTTCTAGCAGCTTTGAATTTTCGATAGCAAGTGAAGCATAATCCGAAAAAGTATCCATTGCATTAGCGTCATCGTCATCAAAAACAAGATCACTTTTTTTTGTAGCAACTATATATCCTTTAATTTCGTTGTGCGCTTTAAGGGGTGCAGCAGCAACAAAAGAGAAATCTTCGCTTAACTGGGATTTATCTTCCAGTCTTTTAATATTTATAAAAAAAGCAGATGCGGGATTTTTGCGTTTAATATATTCGAGCAGATATTTTGTAATAATATTTGAATCTACAAAACCAATATTCTTATTTGCCAAGGGTTGAAATTCGCCGTTCTCTTTCCATATAATCCACGAAGAATGTGCATTGCATACTTTTATAGTCATATCGGTTACTGTTTCTGCAAGTTCATCAAAATCGAAAGATTCAGTTATAAGCTTGCTAAAATATTGTAGAAAATTTACCTCCTGTGCTTTACGGTCAAAAGCTTCAGCGGTTGGAAGATGAAACAAAGTTGTAAAAAATAATACATTAAAATAAATTGCGCCATATATCATAATAAGTTTTAAAAACATATATAGCGAAGATGAAAAGTTCGTTAACGCTTCTACATGCGAATTATTTTCTCCGCCTTTTGAAAGATTTATTATAAATAAAACAGATATTACAATTGAAATTATTAATAGAGCCACTTTTTCTTTTTTTACAATAAACGCCATCCACGATATTCTTATTGAACTTATTATTATTAGCAAAATTGAAATAATAAAAAAAGTATCTTTTATATAAGACAATTCATTCTGTTTAGATAATACGGTGGAAAGACAAGCAAGAATAAAAAATACAGCCATTGTATTAAAGATTGTACTTACATTCTTTTTTTGTTTAAGAAAAAATAATTCTTTAAATACAAGAAAAATATAAGAAGTAATTCCGATTATAATTAAAGAATAAATAAATGAAATAACATTATCCAGCAAACCAAGATCACTAACCGATTCACTACCTAAATTGTTAAATTTAGTTAATATGAAGTTTGAAAAATTAATTAAAAAAAATAGCACTGCCGCAAGAATCCCTACATTCATTACCAAAGACATTGGATTAAAACGCTGGTTATGAACGACATCCGAAAGTGAAAGTATTAAACTAACGGTTGTAAGGGCTACAATAATTTCATTTATTGCAGAAGAAATGATTGTGGTGGATGAGAAAAAAAATAATTTATAAACGAATAAGAGCAAAACCAACCCCCAAAAAACCTGTGCTCTTATATTCCCTTTTAGATTTAAAATATTTAATTGCATAAATTATCTTTCCGGTGAAGTTAAAAGTTTTTCGTAATAAATTAAGAAAAAAACTTTTAACTATAAATTAAAGTTTTCCACTTCAACCAGATATTAACTTAAGTTAAAAATTAAACTTAGTAAAGAAGAGATATATGAACGGGAAATTTCTAGGATAATTGGAAAAAGTTCAAGTTTAAGCTTTGGCATTTTGAAGCACCTAAACTTGAACTTGTGTTTGATTCACTAAATTTCAATCGGTTTCTTTTCTTCGGACGGGGTAGAGTTTTGCTTAAGCTCTTTCTGCAATTTTTCCATTTCTTTCTTAAATTGTTCCATTTCTTTCCGGAATTCCTGTAGTTGTTTTTGAATTTGCTTTTGTTGATTGAAATTTGTCGAATCATTAAAAAAGGATTTGAAAAATTCGGAAAAAGAATCCGGATTCATTGGCATATTAAAATTCTTAAATTTTGAACGGAACAAAGAATCTGCCTTAGGATTTTTAAATCCGTAAGTAGAATCAAACCCAAAAGCTTTGAAATTAAAATTATATCCTTTTGAGGAATCGTTATAAAAATATTTATATTTATAGTTTTTCCCTTTTTCTTTTGGAAAATTGAAAGAAAAATGCTTAAATATCCCTGTTTGAGAATCGATATTAGAAATTATGCTATCAATATCCGGCAAATTAATTGGTGGAATGAAAATTTTAGAAAGACCAACTTTATAACCGTTACTATCGGAATAAACCTTAAAGTCATTCCAATTTGAAGAATCTGCATTTTTTCTCGTAAAGTCGTCATTAAAATGGAAAGAAAAATTAAAATCTTTAAGATTTTTGTTTAACTCATTCATGTTCTTTCTTACCTTATCATTCCACTTTTTCATTTCATCTGTAAACTTTTTTTCATCAAATTGAAATGAATCTGAGAAGATTGAATCAGGGGTAATAAAAATATATTTATCATTTCCCTTCTGACGCGATTTAACTTGGCTGATAAGTTTAGTAATATTATTATCATTATAAAATATTTGGAAGCCATCGGGAATTAATTTTGCCAGTTCATTTTTATTTGCTTTAGAGGCAAAAGAAATTAAATTTGCAGCTAGTGCTTTGTTAAAGTTCCATATATTAGGATTTATTGCAACTGTATTTTTCTCATTAACCAACACCTGGTATTTCAACTGTTCGGCATAGGATTGAAGAATAGAATCCATCTGCATTTTTTGATATTCATTAAGTTTTAATGCATCGGCAAATTTTTCTAAATTATTTTGCTGTGGAATTATGCCAGCAGTTTTAATTTCAAAAAACTGATGTCCATTTTTGTCTGAGCCGAGTTGTAAATATTGGCTTTTTTTTGTGTCAAGCGGAAGTTGATGGTTAAAAGCAAAATTAAAAATATCTTCATTACTTAAGTTTGCTGTAAAAAGCAGCGGTTTTAAATTTTGTTTATAAAATGCTGTCAAGTTAGATTTTTGCTGTTCAACTAATTTATTAACAATTTTGGGGTTATATTTTAGTACAACCATTAAAATTAAGCTTACCGCCACAATTCCCAAAACGGGGATCAATTTATTCATTCTAACCCAAAACGGTTTTGGTGTTCGCATAGCAGCTACAAGCCTTGTTTCAAAATAAGGATTTTCTTTAATAGTTTTGGCAGAAGTAGAAGTTAGCTGTTTTATCCTTTTTAATTCTTCAAGTTTATTCTGTAAATCTTTAGAAAATTTTAATTGATCTTCTAAGCTTTTAATTTCTGTGTTTGATAGTTCATTATCAATATATGCCGAAAGCATCTCATATTTCCTGCCGATTTTACTAGCAGGTTTGTAGAGTTTTTTCATGACATTAACTCCTGCTCATAAGGTTTAAGAATTTCTCTTAGACCTTCGCGAGCTCTAAAAATTCGCGATTTTACAGTTCCAATTTCGCACTGAACTGTTTCCGCAATTTCCTGATAACTTAATCCTTCCATATCTTTTAATACTAAAGGCACTCTGAGCTTGTCGGGAAGTTTAGAAATTGCACTTCTTACAATTTCTGCTATATCTGAACTTTCCGGCGAAACAGAATACCCAAAATCTTCTTCGGAATCTTTTAAAGGAGTAAAAATACTTCTTATCTTCATTTTTCTTAAATAATCTTTACACTTGTTTACAGTAATTCTATATAACCAGGTAGTAAATTGAGATTCAAATCGGAAGTTGTTAAGATTTTTGTAAACAGTTAAAAACACTTCCTGAGCTATATCGTCTACTTGTTCGTGATTACCAAGTGTTAAATAAATTATATTTCTAACTTTTTCCTTATGCCTTTGAACCAGAACACTAAAGGTCGATTCATCACCTTCAATGAACCTTTTGATAAGGGAAAAGTCGTCGTCCAAATTTAATATTTGAGGTTGTGTCAACACTTTTTTCTTTTTTTTGAATTTCATATTTTTAGACGCACCTTTTAAAATGATTGTTCCCTAAGTTTTATAAGGCTAACAAGCTTAGTAAAATTGGAATAAAGAAGCCCTAAAAAAAATTAAATTTTTCTTAAATAAAAAGCATAATCCTATTGAAAAAGTAGCAACATCTAACTAAATTAACAACAAAATTAAAGGAGTTATTCATGAAGTTTAAAACACACGAGCAATATAATGCCGTAGTTATAGAATTAAAAGGGAATGTGATGGGCGGTGACGAAGCTAAAGAATTCAACGATTTGCTTCACAAGTTTCTTGATGAAGGAAAAAAGAATGTTGTACTGGATTTATCTCAGGTTACATTTATGAATAGCTCTGGTCTCGGTATGTTAATTGGCGGCTTAACTACTATGAAAAAAGGTGGTGGTCATCTTAAACTATCCGGAACTACTGAAAAAATTCAAAGCCTGCTTGTTATAACCAAGTTAACTACAATCTTTGAGTCTTACGAAACTTTGGATGAAGCAATAAACTCGTTTCCGAAATAGTTATTTAGTAAAATTAAAATTTTACAAAAAACTCCGGATTTCAAAATTCGGAGTTTTATTTTGTTTTTACAGCTAACAACTTTTTTTATAATTTTATTGGATATATAATGAGTGTAACCATTTTAGTAGGGAGCCAATGGGGAGATGAAGGCAAGGGTAAAATTGTAGATATCTTAAGCGAAAAATTCGATATTGTTACAAGATATCAAGGTGGAGCAAATGCTGGGCACACTGTTGCAATAGGTGATAAACAATTTGTCCTTCATCTTATTCCATCTGGAATTTTGCGCGAAGGTGTTATTTGTGTTATTGGAAACGGCGTAGTTATAGATCCAACTGCATTGCTTGATGAAATTGCCTTGCTTGAAAAAAATAACATCAAAGTTGAAGGAAGACTTTATATAAGTCATAATGCACATTTAATTATGCCATATCATAAATTGCTTGATTCAATAAGTGAAAGTGGTGAAAACAAAATCGGAACTACTGGCAGAGGAATAGGACCATGTTATATTGATAAATACGCCAGAAAAGGTATTAAAATTGTTGACCTTCTTAACAGAAAAGTTCTTGAAGAAAAAATAAGGGAAAATTTAAAAGAAAAAAATAATCTTTTAACAAAAATTTATTCACATTCAGAACTTGATGTTGAAGAAATAATTAAGCAATATGTTGAATTCGATAAAAAAATTGATCAATACGTTAAAGATGTACCTGCCTTTTTAAATGAAGCAATTGCAGAAGGGAAATCAATATTACTTGAAGGGGCACAAGGTGCATTACTTGACGTTGACCATGGAACATATCCATACGTTACATCTTCAAGCCCAACTTCAGGAGGTGCATGTACCGGAAGTGGAATTCCTCCAACAAAAATTGATTCCGTTATAGGAATTGTAAAAGCCTACACAACAAGAGTGGGGCTAGGTCCGTTTCCTACGGAACTACTTAACGAAGAAGGCGAAAAACTAAGAAAGATTGGAGCCGAATATGGTGCTACAACTGGAAGACCACGAAGATGTGGCTGGTTCGATTCGTTTTTAGTTCGTTATTCTGCTATGATAAATGGAATCGATTCAGTAGCTGTAACAAAACTTGATGTTTTAAGCGCTTTTGATGAAATAAAAGTTTGTGTCGGTTATGAACTCAATGGTAAATTATTAAAGTCTTTTCCAACTGATGTTGAACGCCTTAATGCTGTTAAACCTGTTTACGAAAAATTACCAGGTTGGAAAAAAGACATTTCTTCTTGTTTATCTTTTTCCGAACTTCCTACAGAAACAAAAGATTATTTAAAATTCATTGCAGAAAAATCAGGAATAAAAATAAATATCGTCTCAGTCGGACCCAAAAGGCAACAAACATTTTCTGTATAATGAACAGAATATTGCTTTATTTATTAATTATTATTTCGTTCTGGCTTCCCAATTCATACTCTCAAAGCAAAAATGTTTCCCTTAATTTAGTATATCCAACTCCAAATGAACAGCTTGAAGTTACAAGTAAACCATTTTTCTTTATTGGTACAATCACGCCAGCAAAGGCATCATTAAAAATTAATAATCAGCCAGCTCAAGTTAGCAGTGATGGCGCATTTATTGGACTTTCGAACGTGATTCTTTTTTATAAAGGGAATAAAACCTATGGAAAATTTGTCTTTGATATAACTTCGTCATCAGGCAAAAAAGAAATTGAAAAGATTTTTAATTTTAAAAAGCCTCTTGAAACTTCACCAAAAGATACTTTGTTAATTGATGAAAGCTGGCAAGTCTTACCCGCCGAAAATCAATCTCTCGCTCCGGGGTCTTTTGTAAAAGTTGAAATAAAAGCAACCCCTGGATTAAAAGCTCATTTCAACATTATGGGAATTAAACAAGATATCCCTATGGCTGAAACGCAAATTGTAAATAACTATTATTGGAGCAATGCCATTTTTGGTAATGGTTTTAATGGATTGAACGATACTGTTAAAGGAATTTATTGGGGAGAATTTAGAGTACAGCCGGCAATGAAGAATGCTAAAGTTATTATTTCTCTCAGCTCCGATTCACTTGGAACTATAAAACAAATTGCACCTGGTAGAATTTCATCTTATGAAAATATTTTCCCTGAAATTGTTCAGACAAAAAGCTATGATAATCCAGTGATTGGCAGATATGCTCCAAACAAAGGTTATGAAATTTTTCTAGATGGCGGAATTAATTTGACCGTTAAAGGGAAAATTGGTTCATGGTACCAATGTGCACTTTCAGCAGATGAATCAGTGTTTGTGCCGGATTCCTCGATTATAAAAATGCCTGATGGAACCGCAATTCCGCATGCATCCATTAACACCATTAGAGAAGATGATTCTGCAAAATTTGTAACGATCAATTTTGGATTAACTCAAAGATGCCCTTATAAAATAATTGAAGATGTCAACTCTCAATGTATCCAGACAATAATTTATAATGTTACCTCAAATATTGATTGGATTTCATATTCTCCCAAAAATAAATTTATTAAACAAATTACTTGGAATCAGTTAAAAGATAACGTTTTAAAAGTAAACATCTTTTTGAAAGAGAAAACCTTTTGGGGCTATTCTTCAAAATATCAGAATTCAATTCTTAATTTAACCATTAGAAAGCCTCCAATAAGAAGCAATAATCAGAAACTTCCATTAAAAGGAAAAGTAATTGTTCTTGATCCTGGACATAACCCCGATACTGGAGCCGAAGGACCGCGCGGGACTTTAGAAAAAGATGTTAACCTTGAAATTAGTTTGCAACTAAAAAAACTATTGGAAAACAAAGGCGCCAAGGTATTTCTTACTCATACCTCTAATCCATTGCCCTTAAGAGACAGAAAAGCCGTTGTGAATTCTTTTAATCCAGATATTTCAATAAGCATTCATAACAATGCCGTACCGGAAGGAGTTAATCCATTAAAACATAATGGAACTTCAACTTATTATTATTTTCCTCAGGCTTTGCCATTAGCAAAACTAGTTCAAAATAATTTATTAAAAAAATTAAAACTTAACGACTTTGGAATATATTGGGATAATCTTTATATGACAAGAATCCCAGAGTCAATTTCAATTCTTGTTGAACCAGCATTTATAATTCTTCCAGACCAAGAAAGAATGTTGCTTAATAAAAAATTCCGCTATAAAATTTCGGAAGCAATATTAAACGGAGTAATAAAATTTTATAAGGATTTCAGCCAATGAAAATGTCAGGTGGTCCATCTTCGATAAACATTAAGATACCCTTGCTTATTGTAGCGTTAATAATAGCAGGCGGTACTTTAATTTACACTCAAAAACTTGTTCAAAAACTTCAAGAAAAAGAACGGCAAATTGTACAGTTTTATGCAAATGGAATTGAATACGTTGCAAACTCATCCCCTAATGAAGATATTACTTTTCTTTTTGAAAATATTTTAAAGCCGATTGATTTCCCTTTGATTAATAGCGGACCAGACGATAAAATTAAAATTACTGACAAATATGACATTACCGATGTAAGGAATATTCCTTACGATACTTCACTTTCCATCTCGCAACTCGAAAAATTTTTTAATAATAAAATTCGGGAGATGGACAAAATTCATAGACCAATTGCAATTACTTATAGAGATTCTGTAGTCCTCCAAAGAATTCATTATGGTGACTCTAAACTTGTCAACCAATTAAAATTTTATCCTTTTCTTCAAATTATAATTGCTGCTCTATTTATTTTACTTGCTTACGTTGGTTTTAGTAGTATTAAAAAAAGCGAACAAAGTAATATTTGGGTTGGGATGGCTAAAGAAACCGCACATCAGTTTGGAACTCCTCTCTCAAGTCTTCTGGGCTGGATTGAGATGCTACGGCTAAACTATGCCGATAAAGACAAGGTAATTGATATAACTGAAGAAATAAACAATGACGTTGAAAGATTAAATAAAATTACTTATAGATTTTCAAAAATTGGAGCTGCACCAGAATTAAAACAAGAGTTCATTCTTAATGAAATCAAAAAAGTTGTTGCTTATTTTCAACGAAGACTGCCGCAAATTGGAAAAGGAGTTGAACTTACTTTTGAGGGAGACGATACAATTTATGCCGAAATAAATTCTGAATTATTCGAATGGGTTATTGAAAACTTAATTAAGAATGCGTTAGACGCTATTGAACATAAAAATGGTAAAATAAAAATCGAGATAAAACAAAATAAAAAATTCGTTATTATCGAAGTAACTGATAACGGAAAAGGAATTGATTTGAATAGACGTAAAGACATTTTTAGACCTGGTTACAGCACCAAACGAAGAGGATGGGGTTTGGGTTTAAGCCTCTCCAAAAGAATAATTGAATCATATCATCATGGAAAAATTTATGTCAAAACATCAACCATCGGTGAAGGAACTACTTTTAGAATAGAGCTTAAAAAATCTTAACTCATTTGAAGCATTTTTTCAATCGGAATAAAAGCACGTTTGATTATTTCGGCGGAAAGATTTATTTGTGGAGATTTATTTTTCATACAAAAATATAGTTTTTCCATTGTATTCAATCTCATAAATGGGCACTCGTTACAACTACAATTCTTTTCGGGCGGAGCCGGAATAAATTCCTTATAAGGTACGTTTTTTTTCATTTGATGAATAATGCCTGGCTCGGTTGCCACAATATAACTTTTTGCTTCATCTTCCTTTATATATTTAAGAAGCTTGCTTGTTGAGCCAATAAAAGATGCCTTTCGAAGGAGCGAACCTTCGCATTCCGGATGAGCAATTAGTTTTGCACCAGGGTTTTTAATTTGAAGTTCAATAATTTTCTTCTCGCTAAATGTTTCATGTACAATACACGATCCATCCCACAATAGCATTTCACGCCCGGTTTTTTTAATAAGATATTTTCCCAGATTCCTATCGGGAGAAAAAAGAATTGGCTGCTCTTTGGGTATTTGATTAATAATTTTTTCTGCGTTGCTTGAAGTACAAATAATATCACTTAGGGCTTTAACTTCTGCCGAACAATTTATATAAGAGATTGCCAAATGCCGAGGATGTTTTTTCCTAAATTCTTCAAACATATTTGCAGGGCAGCTGTCTGCTAAGGAACAACCTGCGTCAAGGTCGGGAAGCAAAACAAGTTTATCAGGATTCAAAATTTTTGCTGTCTCTGCCATAAAATGAACGCCAGCAAAAACTATAACCTCCGCCTCAGTCGATTTAGCAGCACGAGCAAGTTCTAAGCTGTCTCCGACAAAGTCAGCTAAATCTTGTATTTCAGATTCTTGATAATAATGAGCTAAAATAACAGCTTTTAAGTCTTTTTTTAATTTTAGAATTTCTTCTTTAATGTTTATATTTTCAGAAATTAATTCATCTATCATAATGAAAATTCACTAAAATTTAATTTATGTCTCAATATTAATTTAGATTTTTCCTTTATCTTAATATAAAACAATTTTATAAGAACAATTGTGCTTTTTTGCCACAAATTAGCAAATTTTTATATGGCATAAATGTTGAAAGTTTGCTATTGAAAATAGAAAAATAGTTTTAAGCATAAATCCCCCCTATTGAAAATAAATTCAGACTGGTGGAAAAGTTCAAACTATTCTACCAGTCTCCATCCTAAAATTTTGATATAGCACTCTAATTAACAATCAACAAAGACAAAATCGGAAAACGGTAAATTTTACTTGTATTTTATACTTATCAATTTCTTTTTATTATATTTAGTGAAAAATAAAGCTAATTATTTCGGCATAAATATTGCTAATTAAAATGTGAAAATAGAAAATAGTTTTAAGCATAACCCCTCTCTATTAGAATATCACTCAAAAACTGTCGGGTTTATATCCCTCAAACCCGACAGTTCCTTCTAAAAACCCAAAGTTTAATCATTATAAAATATAAATCTAAATTTAGCGATTCTTCTTACAATATTTCTTTTTTTGCAGTTTCTGGTTTAACGGTCATTGCGAATATCAAGGGTATGTGACAATTTCTTTACAAAGTATGAGATTGCTTCCCACGATAAAATTGAGATCGTAATGTCATAAAAATCGCGCAATTTAGGATAAAATCAAATTTTAATTTTGGATAATATTATCCACATGTTTAATATTACTACTCACCTACTACTCAATAAAAAGTTTAGCTATTAATAAAACATTTTTGTAGAAAAATATTTTTGAAGGGGAAATTTTTTCAGAAGAAAAGTGTGAAATATAAACTTTAAACAAAAAAGGACTTTTGTTTAACCCAAAAGTCCTTTTTTTACATTTTGGATCTACACCAAAATTGCAACAATTTTAATTTAATCATACGTTTAGAGTACTACTAAAAGAAATTAATAACTTATACTTTCAATCATTTTCTTAATCGAAGAAGCTATTACATTCTTCTCTGCCTCAATATCGATGAGAATATTGCCAATAGAAACAGGTAAGACAAATTTAATTTTGCCGTCTCTATTTTTTTTATCGTGTTTCATTATTTCGATAACATTATTAATATTAAAATTCTTAAAGCGATTGGGTAATTTTATTTTTAGCGGCAAAGATAAATACTCTTCCAGATAATCCCGATTTAATAAGCCGAGTTCCGCCGATAAAAAAAGTGCAGAAATGCAACCAGCAATGACTGCCTCTCCGTGTTTAATCTTAAAGTTAAACTCTGATTCTAATCCGTGGGCAAAAGTATGACCAAGATTTAAAATTTTTCTAGCACCGAATTCTTTTTCATCGCTTGATACAACACTTGTTTTTATTCCGGCTGAAGTTACTACGATTTTTTCTATTATATTTGGTTCAAAACTGTAAATTTGGTTAATATTTTTTTTCAAGAAATCAAAGAAATCAGAATCGGCTAAAAAACCATATTTGATAACTTCACCTATACCCGAAGTAATTTCTCTCTTTGGAAGAGTTTTAAAAAAATCGATGTCCATAACCACAGTTTTAGGTTGATAAAAAGAGCCAATCATATTTTTCTTTTTTTGAAAGTTAATGCCAGTCTTACCACCAATTGAACTATCGACTGCCGCAAGTAACGTTGTGGGAACGTGAACAAGCTGAACGCCCCTCATAAACGTAGCAGCAGCGAAACCAACAAGGTCGCCGGTTACTCCACCACCAATTGCAATCACTAAAGTATCTCTACCGTAGCCTTTTTCAAGCATAAACGAATAAATGTTATTTAATCCTCGATAAGATTTGATTGCTTCACTTGGTTTCAAAAAATAATAATTTATTTTCTTTCCTAAGCTGCTAAAAAACTGGCGGATTTTAGACATGTGAAATTTAGCTACGTTTTCATCTATTATAATTACTAAGTTTTTATAAAGATTTAGGTTATCTATTTCTTCTCTAAACTGGTTAAAAATATTTTGGCCAATAAGTAGAGAATAATTATCTTGAGTTAATGAGACATTTATTTTTTGCACCTTACCTTGGTCCTCATTTTCTGTTTTTAATTTTTTTATTAAAAAATTTTACTATTTCATCAACTACTGACCCAATTGAAAGACTATCAGTATCTATTATTGCATCAGCTTGTTCATAATATTTAGTACGCATTGCCATCAAAGAAGTTATTTTATTTAAGAAATCACGCTTGCTCAAACTAACCGATTCAATATTTGAGAAAATTGGTCGATCTTTTTTGAATTTTAATCTTTTGTAAGCAGATTCTGGCGATAATTTGAGATAGATTAATATACCTGATTCTTTAACTGTTTTTAAGTTGGGTTCATTTATTATCGTACCACCACCAAGCGATATTACAGCATCTTCTTTTTGAGAGACTTCAAGAAGGACTTTAGATTCTATCTCTCTAAAATAATTTTCGCCTTTTGTTTCAAATATTTTTGAAACGGAGGTTTCTACTCTCTCTTCAATTTCTCTATCCAAATCAATAAATTGCCATCCAAGTGTATTTGCAACTATTGGTCCAATTGTGCTTTTCCCAGAGCCCATAAATCCAGTAAGATATAATAAAGTTTTGCCCATCAAGAAAAATGAAATTTCAAATCAAAATGAGAGGAATTAATGTTTTTTTTAAAAATATAATTTTAAAAAATCAAAACCCCTAGTAAAATTATTTCTGGGGGTTTTTGGTTTAAGTTTTTATGTAAAGAAAATTTCATTGATTGAAAAATTGACTTCTATGGTCCACAATGTCTGCATCTTTTTTAATTTTCGTTAACCATTCCTGAAAGAAAGTATTTTTGTCCTGCTGCAAGATATTGTTCAATAAAGCGCTTCTTTGAGACTCATATAGCGATTTATTGAAAGGAGTTCTTGATAAAACTTTAATAAGATAATAACCATTTTGACCTTTTACAGGAGCAGAGACCTGCCCAACTGGAATTTTTAGAGCATTAGCGGAAAAATTATAATCCATTCCTATTGTAGGAATAGATTGATTTGGCAAAAAATCTCCGGTTTGATTTACCACAGCTTTTTGATCAAAAGTTGAAGCTTTGGTAAGGTCGCTACCAATCTTAGATTTTAAAAACTCGGCTTGTTGTTTAGCTTTTTCAAATTGTTTTTCTCTAATTACATTAGGTTTTATGTTATTTTTAACTTGGTCAAAAGATTTTACGCCTTCAGAAACAACAGCGCTAATCTGAGCCACCACATATCCGCCATTAACTTTTATTGGATCACTAATAGAATTGAGATCATTGTCATAAGCAAAATCGACAAGTGGTTTGCTTACACCAATTCCGGGAACATAATTATACTCCTTAACAAAACTAGGTGATTCTTGCATTTTATAATTCATCATTTTAGCTTCTTTAGCAAAATCATCTTTCTTAGCAATATATGAAAAATCTTTTGCGTTGCTTAATTCCTGATCTTTTGTAGAATTTGATGCCTGAATAGGATTTACAATTCTTTCAACAACAAATTTATCATTAGTTCTTCCAGTAACTTTTATAATATGATAGCCAAAATTTGTTTTAACTGGTTTTTGAACGACACCAATTTTACCAGTGAAACAAGCTTTTTCAAATTCCGGCACCATTTGTCCTTTACCAAACCAACCAAGGTTACCTCCCTGAACAGCGCTGCCAGGATCTTTGGAATATTGTTTTGCCAAAGAAGCAAAATCGGCTCCTTTTTGAAGTTGATCGTAAATTTTCATTGCTTCATCATAATTTTTTTTATCATCACCAAATTGATTTATTAGAATATGAGAAGCCTTTACATAAGTGTCTTTCGAAGGAACAACAGCAACCAAATGATAGATGGAATATCCTTCACGAGTTAAAACGGGACCTAAAACTGAGCCTTGCTTTCCATTATAAATTAAATCTGCAGCTTCAGGTGAAAATGCACTAATTGCCAAAGTATCTTTTGAGTAAGGAATAGTAGAATAAGTGTCAACAAAATATTTGAAACTGGAAGTATCATTTTTCATTTCATTCAAAATACTTTCCATATTTCTTTTAACATTAGCAGAATCATCAGACGAAGGTGTAGTGGGAAATAAAACATATCTAATTCTTCTTGTAGCTTTTATCTGAAACTGATCGAGGTGCTGATTATAATAATTCTTTAGGTCTTGTTCGGAAACATTTATAGAAGATTCCGGAAATTCAGAAAGACCAACCAAAACATATTGAGCATTTATTTTTGTGTTCTTATCAATAAATTCTCTTTTTAGCTGAGCCTCGCTAACAGTTATTGTTGCAAGCAACATACTTTGCAGTTTTTGATTCAACTCGCTCTGTCTAATATAATCTTCGGCTTGGATTAAAGGTTGAGAATTTCTTGGATCATATAAAGCACTAAGATACATTTGACGATTAAATTTTCCAGTAGAGTCTATAAAATTCCTTTTAAGAAAATCCGGTGGATTATTACTAAGAATAATATCCCTAATTTCTTGGTCGGATACTTTAATGCCGAACTTCTTAATCTGTTGGTCAAGTAAAATTTTTGTTACAAGAGCATCCCATACTTGATCCCGAAATTGCTCTGATTGCTCATCCGGAACGTCCTTGCCTGTTTGTTGCTTTACTGTTTCTCTTTCATTATCCATTGCCTGCATAAATTCTTGATAGGTTATTTTAACTCCGTTAACAGAGCCAACGTAATTAGACCTAACACCAAAAAGTTCCATCACGTTAGAATCAGAAAGAACCATAAACAATAAAAAGATTACACCAACTGCAATCATAAATGCAGGGGCTAAATTTCTCATCTTGGCCATCATAGCCATATTATATTTACTCCGGAATTTGATTTCAAAAATTAAGTTCTAAAAATAGATACATAACCATAAAAAAGCAATTTAATTTAAAATTTTACCACATGTTCTTTTTATAATATTATGCTTTTACCTAAATTAAAGGATTTTAATGTCATTGCAATTTCAATTTTATCTAGAAAAGCAAGCTCATAGATTGTAAAGAGATATCGCACAACCTTCAGGTGTAATAACTGTTAGACTAGAGGTTGACAAAAAAAAGAGGTCTTGTAAGAAGAATCGCCCAATTTAGATTTTAATGAGATAAAAAGTAAAGAATCAAATTAAAAAACTAAGTTTTTAACTTTTTGTTGGACTTTATTACATTGAGTAAATTTAATCTGAAATATCTTTTCCTTTACTTTTGTCCCAGATATTTTTTAAATAAGTTTCTTTAAAAATTACAATCATTTGCTTTAACAAGATTACAAATAAGTTGACTTTCATAATACCCCGCTTTATATTTCTTGTTAAACTAATATAATTGAGGAAAAAAATGCAAGAGAACAACGATTTTCTGAAATATGTACCAATATTCTCCGAACTAGATGATAATACTTTAGAGCAAATTTCAAAATTGGGTGTTAGAAAAAACTTCACAAAAGACTCTGTTGTACTTTTTGAACATGAAACTGGTTCGGCTCTTTTTGTAATTGTAGAAGGTAAAGTAAAAGTTTCCAGAGTAAGTGAGGATGGAAAAGAGGTCATATTAACAATTTTAGGTGAATCCGACTTTTTTGGAGAGATGGCAATTCTTGACGGTCTTACTCGTTCTGCAAATGTTACAGCAATGGAAGATTCGGAATTATTTATTATTCAGAGAAGTGAATTCTTAGCTTTGCTTCATAGTCACCCAGAAATTGCTGTTGCTTTGTTACAAGAACTAACTCAAAGGCTGCGGTCTGCTGATATGAAAATTAAGTCTCTCTCTTTAAAAGATGCTGAAGGTAAAGTAGCTACAGTAATTCTTCAATTAGCGGATGATATTGGTAAAATTAGACAAGGAACCGTTGAAATTGAAAAACTTCCGTTTCAGCATGACCTTGCCAATATGGCTGGTACCTCAAGAGAAACAATTTCCAGAACTCTGCATTCTTTTGCTAAAAAAGGAATGGTAGAATTAGATGGTTCAAAACTTAGAATCCTTGACTACGAAAAATTTAAAGAACTATATAGTTAATTTTAAATAAAAGATTGGGTGAAAATGAACGGGAAAGTAGATTTACATACCCATACTTCATATTCCGACGGGTTTTACTCTCCCGCGGAACTTATTAGAAAAGCTAAAGATGCAGGCATAGAATATCTGGGAATTACTGACCATGATAATGTGGCCGGTATTGAAGAGGCTACTGAAGCTGGTAAAAAGTTAGGTGTGGAAGTTATTCCTGGTCTAGAAATAAGCACGGATTTAAGAGATAAAGAAATTCATATTCTTGCTTATTTTATTGAACCAGATAATGCCGAGCTTGAAAGGTATCTTAAATTTTTTCGAGAAGAAAGATTAAAAAGAGCAGTAAGGATAGTCAATAAACTCAAGACACTTGGAATTGAAATTTTAATTGATGATGTTCTGGAAAAAGCTCAAAACTGTGCTGTTGGCAGGCCTCATATTGCACAAGCCTTACTGGAAAAAGGACATGTCAAAACATATTTAGAAGCATTTAATAAATATATTGGGAATGGATGCCCTGCTTACGAAAAGAAAGTTCATCTTTCTCCACAAAGTGCTTTCAAAATTATTAGCGATGCCGGCGGCTTATCTTTTATCGCTCATCCTGGATATATGCCTGAAGCAATTTTAAAAGAATTAATTATAGACGGAGTTGACGGAATTGAGGTTATTCACTCTTCGCATTCTCAAAACCAAATTAGATTTTATCGCGGCATAGTTAATGAATATTTTCTTCTAGAGTCCGGTGGCTCTGATTTTCATGGGGGAAAAAGAGAAGATAACGAAAATCTTGGGAAGTACTACACCAGCATTTCGGTGGTTGAAGCAATGAGACAACGTTTACTTAAAAATACAGCTTAAATAAATTTTATAATTTTAATATGAAAACAACAGAAGGAAATTTCAACTGTAATAATTCAAAGTTTGCTATTATAGTAAGCAGATTTAATGAATTTATAGTACAAAGTCTTCTTGAAGGAGCTTTGGATTGTTTATTAAAACATAACTGTTCCGAAAATAACATTGAAATTATTAAAGTGCCTGGGGCATTTGAAATTCCTTTTGCTGCATCAAAAATAGCAGAGAGAAAAAAACATGATGCTATAATTTGTCTTGGTGCCGTTATTAAAGGCGCCACGCCGCATTTTGATTACGTGGCTGGGGCTGCCGCAAATGGAATAGCTCAGGTATCTTTGAAATATAATATTCCAATTGCGTTTGGTGTTTTAACAACTGATACAATTGAGCAAGCAATTGAACGGGCTGGAACCAAGTCGGGAAACAAAGGTTGGGACGCTGCCTTAACAGCAATCGAAATGGCTGACCTTGTAAGGAAAATTTGAATTTAATTTATCATTACAAAACGGTTTCCATCAAAATAAAATTGTTTTACATTAGGAAGTTTTTTGCTTAAACTTATTTTTGCTATCGATTTTGCTACCCCTTTACTTATATATGTTTTTATCTTAAAATATACGGCACCTTCACTAAAAGATATATTTTCATTTTTAATAATAGATTTTGACATACCGTTATAAGGCATAAATCTTCCGCCTGTCAAATAAAATACAAAAGAAGTATCAGACTCTTTTTCAAACCTAATTTTACTTTGATTGTTTATTAGTTCCGCCCTTAATGGAGAATCAACTTCTGAATTATTGTTTAGTGCCCATTGAATAGACTGCTGAACACCAAGTTTCATCATTGGGATTCTTTCAATTTTGTCAGGCAACGCCCATATTAAAATGGAATCCGCTTCGATGTCAGGCTTATATTTTTTAATGCTCGCCAAAGCTATTTCGAATTTATTACCTACTGTTACCCATTTCCCCATAATTGAAAAATTATAAATCATAAGGTAAATGAATAAAAAAGATATTAAGACGAGAAAAATTTTTTTAAACCTAAGCCTATCCCAATAATATTCAAAAATTAAAGCGATAGCCCACAGTAACCCAATAGAAGCTATAAATACATACCATCTCATAAGTGCAAATAACGCCGGCAGAACAAATATTACATACCAGAGTATTGCGGCAATTATATAATTTCTTTTAACACTATTGATTTTAAGAAAAGTCCTTACAACAAAAAAAACAAAAAAGATAGTTAAAATTATTATTGCTGTTATTCCAATAAAATGATGGGAGTAAAATTGAATTCTCTCTAAAGCTTCCGGTGGCAAAAATGATAATGGAATGTATATAAAAAAATTTATTATCCACTTAATAGGTCGGCTTCCAGAAAAATTAGGCGAGCTAAAAGGTGTTCCTCCGATTACAAAATATCTGTATAATAAAATCAACATTAAAGCTACTAATCCAATACCGGCATGCTTGATAACTTTTTTAATAGTAATTTTATGTTCGTTTTTCTTCGCGAAGAATGCAACAACCGGAATAAAAATTCCAGTAAACGCTAATTCCTTTAATAAAAGAGAAGCTATAAAAAATAATGCCGAGATTATTAACTTTTTAGTTGAAACTTTTTCCTCCTCATAAGCATCACAGTAAAACAAAAAACTTAGGACTAAAAATATAGCAAGCAAAATTTCACCTTGCTCAGCAATCCAAGCCACCTGCAACTCATGAGAAGGCAGTAAAGAAAATATGATTGCAAATAAAGCTGCAATTTTAATATTCATTTTCAGTTTTAATTCACTATAGAAAAATACCAAGATAAACAAAATATAAAATATTAGGCTAACCAATCTAAATGGGAAAGGATGGAAGCCACAGAGCAATAGGATTAAAGGATGAATTATATTGCCCAAAGGTCTCCAATAATAAATTGATACATCGCTGCTCCAAAAAGGTTTTAAGATTGTAAGAAGAGATTTGCTTGTATTATATCGTAATATTTGAATATCGTCATTTATAAAAGGAACAAATAGTACGGGAGCCCATGCCAAAATAATTATTATAGTAATTAATAAATAAAATTTAACAATAATAGAATTGTGACCAATGTTATAGCGTTCTTTTGTCAAACTTTACTCTTTAGATTTAGAATAAAATAATTTTTGTCGTTAAACAAATTTAGCATAAATATCTTACACTCACTTAATATTTGGATAAAAATACTTTTTACACTTTTAGATTAAAAAAAAAATATTAAATTTGAAAGAATATTTTTGTTTAATAACAGGAATTTTTATTACCTACAATTCTGACCGAAGGAAAAGATTAAGGTACTTATTACTTTCACTTAAATATACTTAGAACTGCAAAGGCATTTATGAAATATTTGTTTGGTGTTTTTTTCGTTGTTTTTTTTTGTATCTCGGTTAAATCTCAGGTTGCTTCGGATTGGGAAAATTATACTGACATGAAAACTGTTAATGCGGCTGTTGCCTCTTCAAACGGTATTTGGGCTGCAAGTAACGGAGGAGGTTTTTTTTACAATTTTGCCGCAGATTCATTCAAAACATTTCATAAAGCCGATGGGATGAGTGGCCAGATTATTACTGCTGTAACAATTGATAATTATGGAAAAATCTGGTTTGGCAGCACAGAAGGTGCAATCGATGTTTATAATCCAGCTACAAATAGTTTTATTTCTATCCTTGATATTGAAAATTCAAATTATAATTCCAAGCAAATTACTAATCTGCAAACATCGGGCGATACAATTTTTATCTCTACCAGCTATGGAATTTCACTTATTAGTTCAAAAAATTTAACATTTTATGACACCTATTTTCGTTTCGGTAATTTCCCTTCAAATATTCAGGTAAATAGCGTAGTAAAATCTAATTTAATTTATGCAGCTACAACAAATGGAGTGGCAATTCAAAAAGTTGGAGCAGTAAATCTTTCTGCACCAGAATCATGGAATGTTTACACAACCGCAAATGGTCTTCCTTCAAATACTGTTAATAATATTTTATTTTTTAATGGAACAATGACCGTTGCTACTTCAAATGGCTTGTCACAATTTGACGGTAATATCTGGAAGAATTTTATTCCAACTCTTCAAGGTGATAGTATTGCTGATATTGTATCGTCAGGAGATACTTTATTTATTTTAGCGAATAATCAAATTTATTCTTATGTGAATGGAATTCTTACAATAATTTATTCTTCACCATACCCGCTTATTTCAATTAATTATTCTAATAAATTTGGAGTGATTGCAACCAGTTCAAAAGGAATTATCTTTGGGAATAATTTTTCGTTGAACACATTTAAGCATCCAAATTGTCCAGAGTCAAATCAATTTTTAAGTATGGCAGTAGATAATAACGGCACGTTGTGGTGTGCCAGCGGTTCAGACCCAAACGGCAAAGGCTTTTATAAATTTGATGGGAAAAATTGGTCTAATTATAATACTTCTAATGATAGTTCTTTGCCAAATAATTTTTTCTTTTCTGTTTATGCTGCACCAGATAATACCATTTATTTTGGCGATTGGAAAAGCGGTTTTATAAAAATTAAGGATAATTTGATTACGCATTATGACACCACGAATACAGGCATGAAAGGTATCCAAAAAAATGCTAATTATTTAGTCATTTCTAGTTTTACAACTGATGCAAATAATAATTTATGGGTTTTAAACTATGGGGCAGTTAACAATTTAGCGTTAAATTTATTGACTACCAATAATGTTTGGTATAATTATTTTGTACCATCTATGGGTTATCAATATTTAGAAGGAAATCAAAACCTTGTTATAGATCCTTATGGTACAAAATGGTTTTCTTCTTCAGCTCCGTCTAAACCTGGTTTATATTATTTCAATGAAAATAATACATACAGTAATTTGAGCGACGACAAGTATGGTTATTTAAGTGTTAATGACGGACTTAATACAAATTCTATTTCAAGTGTTGTTGTTGACGCAAGAGGCGATGTTTGGGTAGGAACTAGTTTAGGCGTTAATATAATTAGCAATACCTCTAGTATTGTTTCAGGTTCATCTCCGGCGTTTTCTATTTCAAGTGTTTTTACTTTACGGGAACAGACTATAAATTGTATCGCGGTCGATCCACTAAACCAAAAATGGGTTGGAACAAATCAAGGGTTATTATTGGTTAGTTCCGATGGAACAAGTTTACTAGCTTCCTATAATGCCGAAAATAGCCCATTATTAAATGACCAAATACAAAGCCTTGCCATAGATAAAAATTCGGGAATCGTTTATGTCGGAACAGAAGGAGGCTTAACTTCATTTAAAACCTCTGCCATTCAACCTCAGGAAAGCTTTACTAAGCTGATAATTTACCCAAGTCCCTTTGTTCTGAAAAGCAGTTCAAATCACCTTACCATAGATGGTTTAGTTCAAGGATGCAGCATTAAAATTTTATCTGTATCTGGAAAACTTATAAAGCAATTTGATTCTCCCGGTGGAAGAGTTGCTTATTGGGATGGAACAGACAATTCTGGAAATCTTGTTAGTACCGGTGTTTACCTTGTTGTTGCATACAATCAAGATGGTAGCAGTGTCTTTACAGGAAAAATTGCCGTAATCCATAAATGATTCATAAATCTTTTCTTTAAAAAATAATTAAGCATGATTGATTTATCCAACATTTCACTTCAGTTCAATGGCAAATATTTATTTAAAGATATTAATTATAAAATTAATTCCGGCGATAGAATCTCTCTTGTTGGTGCTAATGGAACCGGCAAGTCATCTTTTCTAAAAATTATCTTGGGTCAGATACTGCCTGAATCTGGTAAAGTAATAAAACAAAAAGGAATAACAATTGGATATCTTCCGCAAGAAAATATTATTTATGAAGGCAAAAAATTAATTGATGAAGCTAAATCAGCTCTTACGAATATTTTAATTCTTCAACAAAAAGAGAAAGAATTAACAGATAATTTATTAAAAGAAAACTTAAGCGAAGAAGTTAGAGATGATCTTATTCATCAGCTTGGTGAAGTTCATCATAAACTTGAAGAGCTAGATTCTTATTCTGCCGATTCCAGAATAAAAAAAATTTTACTTGGTTTAGGTTTTGAAAATTCAGATTTCGAAAAAAATACTGAATCATTTTCTGGCGGCTGGCAAATGCGTATTGCTTTATCTAAAATACTAATCTCTCAAAATGATTTAATAATGATGGATGAACCTACAAACCATCTTGATATTGACTCACTTGAATGGTTGATAAATTTCTTAAAAAATTATAGTGGTGCTCTTCTTGTTGTCTCTCACGATAAAAGGTTTATTAACGCTATTACAAATAAAACTCTTGAAATCTATCTTGGCAAAATTTACTCTTTTAATGGTGATTACGATTCATATTTAAAATTTAAAGAAGAAAGAGACCGCCTTGCTATAAACAAACATTTGCAACAACAAAAAAAAATAAAAGAAACTGAGCGTTTTATTGAACGTTTTAGATCCAAAGCTACTAAAGCCAAACAAGTTCAAAGCCGGATTCAACAACTAGAAAAGGTTGAGTTAATAGATATTCCTGAATTTAAAGAAGAACTTAATATAAAATTTCCTACCCCTCCACCTAGTGGTAAAATTAATATAGAATTAAAATCTATTTCAAAATCATACGGACAAAAAGTCATTTTTGACTCAATCGATTTTTCTATAAGTCGCGGAGAAAAAATTGCTTTTGTTGGACCCAACGGCGCAGGAAAAACGACTCTTGCAAAAATAATTGCTGGCATTATTTCTTTTAATTCAGGGAAAAGAATAGTTGGACACAATACTATCATTTCACATTACGCACAGGATATTGCAGATAACCTAAATCCTAACTTAGACATTATAGAAACCCTTGAAAATATTTCAAAAAATTTAACAATCGGTCAATTACGTTCGCTTCTTGGTGCATTTTTATTTTCTGGAGACGATGTATTTAAAAAAATTGGTGTGCTTTCCGGCGGCGAAAAAAGCAGAGTCGCTCTTGCAAAAATACTTTTGACAAAATCAAATTTGATAATTCTTGACGAACCGACAAACCACCTTGATATTGAATCGAAACAAGTTTTACAAAATGCACTGAGAGATTTTGAAGGTTCATTGGTTATAGTTTCACACGATGTCGATTTTCTTTCTCCAATAGTAAATAAAGTCGTTGAAATTAAAAAAGGTGAGCTTAAAATTTTTTACGGCGGAATTGAATACTATTTAGAAAAGCATGAACAATTACTGCTTGATCAAGAAATTATTGAAGAAGATAAATTAAATAAATCTGAAAATTTTTCCCGAAGAGATCAAAAAAGAGCTGAGGCAGAGTTAAGACAAAAAAAATATACTGCTACAAAAGATATATTAAGGAGGATTAAACAACTTGAAGACGAAATAGAAAAGCTCGAAGAAATTCATAAAAAACTGGAAGAAGATTTGTTGAATCCTGAAATATATAATAACCCTAAAATTGTAAAAGACAAAAACATTGAGCTAAACAATATTAAGGAAAAACTTGATGCAAAAATATCAGAATGGAGTATTGCTTCTGAAGAATATACCGAAATTGAAAAACAATTTGACAAATAAAAAATCAATTACAAACCATTTGCTTTTATCATTTCCAAAATAATGCCTTCACGAAGAGCATATTCTGAAATAGTAATTGAATTAAGATGAAATATTTCAAATGTTTTATTTAAGATTATTAAACCGGCTGGAATTATATCGGCGCGCTTGGGTTCCATCCCTTCAATTTTCAATCTTTCTTTTGTCGTTTTACAGCTAAAAACTTTTTCACTAACTTTTTTTAATTCATCATAATAGAATGTAAACCCGTTAAGTGATTTTTTAGGTTTTTTATGTCTTAAATAAAAAATCATAGCGGCAGCGGCTTGGATTGTTCCCGAAGCTCCAACTGCAATATCAATTTCTTTTCTAAATTTTAATTTTTTATTCTTATTAATCATTTCATCAACATATTCTTCACACTCATTTAATGAAGAGTTTGAAATAACAAAATTGGGAAAGAATTTTTTACTTAAGCGAACAGCACCAATTTTTACACTTTCGGCAAAAACAGGTTTACCGTTATTGGCAAGCACGAACTCTGTACTTCCACCGCCTATATCTATGCAAAATGATTTTTTATCTTCTAAACTGGCGGCAGCCTTAGCACCGGTAAAAATTAAAAGTGCTTCTTTACGCCCAGAAACTGCAGTAATTTTAACACCAGCCTTTGCCGATACTTTCTTTATAAATTCTTCTTTATTTGATGCTTCCCTAACTGCGCTTGTTGCAACGCATTTCATAGGTGCCTCGTAAAAATCAGCAAGTCTTTTAAATGATGACAAAATTTTAATCGACTGTTTTATTTCTTCTTCCGAAATTAAACTTGTGCCATCACTTTGCTGAGAACCAAGCCTGATAATTTTACGTTCACGGTCAACAATTTTAAATGTACCGTTTCTTTTTACTTTTACAATAATAAGATGAAAGGAATTTGTCCCCATATCAACCGCAGCAAGAAAATTATCCGGCAACTTTTTTCTCCTTCTTCATTGTCAAAATTTCTTTACATAAATTAAATACATCATCAACTTCTATATCGTCTATAAAATCTGATTTTCTTATAAAATATTTGTTCTTTCCTAGGGGTGCCCAGTTGTATGGATTTGTTGGACCGAAAATAGAAATTTGGGGAGTATTCGTTGTTCCTGCAACATGCATTATCCCTGTATCGTTAGATATAAAAAGATCAGATTTTGAAATCAGTGCAGCAACCTCAGATATTTTTCTATTAAGAAATTTTCCAACCTTAAATGAAATATTTTGTGTTACATAGTTTATTTCCTCTTTATCTGCAGAAGAACCGGTTAAATAAATATCAAGGGGAAAGTCCTTTTTTAGTCTTTCAATAAGAAGAACATATTTTTTTAACGACCATCTATTTGGGATTTTACCCGCTCCTATGTGTAAACCTAATAATAATTTATTTTCTGGACCGGCTAATTGTTTAATAAATTTTTCAGCCGATTCTAAATCTTTTTTATCAAAAGTAATTTCAGTTTTAAACTCATTGGTATTTATTCCAAATGGACGAACAATGTCAAGAATTATTTCTGCCACATTACAATCAGGATGTTTCCGCCAATCGATTTGTATTCTTCTATCAAACAAAAATGCGCTTTTATTTTTCTTACCGTCAAGACTTTCTGCGCCAATTCTAATCTTAGAATTTGAAAAACGTGCAATTAAATTACTGGTAAAAGAAATAGATACTGTAACCGGTACTATTGCTAAATCATAATTTTTTCTTAAAAGCCTAATGAACTGATATAAATACGATGGAAATAAAAGTTTCTTTTTATCAAAGATAAAAATCTCGTCGATAAATTTATTCTTAATAACCCCTTGATAATTTAAAGGGCTTACAATTAAAGTTAAAGTGCTTTCCGGAAATGTGTCTTTAATTGCCCTAAAAAGAGAAACGCCCGCAAGTAAATCACCAAGTTGATTATGTTGACGCACAACTATTATTTTTTGTGGTTTACCTATGTCTCGGCTTTTTATTTCTTCTATTGACAGAAATTTTTTAAAAATTCCATAAACTATTTTCTCAAACATCTTTTGAGGATACCGATATTAAATTATGTTTTATTTTTTTGGTTATCAGGTTCGTTTTTGATTTCTTTAAATTCTACTTCTTCAACATCTTTATACTTATTCTTCATGTTAATGTTTTCACTTTTGGTTTCATAATCTTTTTTGGGAAAGATTACCTTAGCTACAGATTTTACCAACTTGTAAATAAAGTATATTGCAATAAATAATATTATATCTTCAAACATTTTTAATCACGCCTTCGAGACTCGGGCTTAAAATATTCAATTAGACCTCTGTCTTCTCTAAATATTTGTTTAAATAATTCGTCAAAATCATTTTGGCTGTTCACAAAATCAATCTCACTTGAGTTAACAATTAGAAGCGGAGTTGAGTTGTACCTAAAAAAATAGTGGTTATATGCCTCGCTTAACTCTTCAATATAACTCCGTGTTAAGTTCCTTTCTATTTTTCTGCTTCGCCTTTTGATGTTGAACATAAGTCTATCTATACTGGACTGCAAGTACACAACAAGGTCTGGCTTTCTCAAATTCCTTTCCAAAAGTGGAAAAATACTTTCGTAAAGTTTAAGTTCTTCACCACTTAGATTGAGGTAAGCAAATATTCTGTCTTTTTCGAATAAATAATCGCTTACAATATATTCAGTGAAAAGATTTTCCTGGTTAAGTTCTTCTTGCTGCTTGTAACGATTAATTAAAAAGAACATCTGCGTTTGAAAAGCATAACGCTTCCTATCAGAATAAAATTTTTCGAGGAACGGATTTGATTCGAACTGTTCAAGAATTAGTTCCGCATTTAATCTTTCCTGTATTTTTTTAGCAAGCGAAGTTTTACCAACGCCTATTACTCCTTCAATTGCAATAAATTTTAATTCAGAATTTGCTTCCAATTTATTCCTCATTTGCTAAAATATTTTTTCGGATAATTTTTCTATTATACATTTTTTAGAATCTTCAATATGAATATCACAAATTTTTTTATTTAATAAAGGATGAATTAGCTTAGGCTCAAGCTCGCATAAAGGAACAAGAACAAAATCTCTATATTCTATTTCTTTATGCGGAATTGAAATTTGGTCGTCTTCAAAAATAATATCATTGTAGAAAAGAATATCCAGATCAATTTCCCGTTCATGCCATTTTTCGGTTTTTTTTCTGCCTAACTGTATTTCAATCTTTTTTAGAAGAGATAATAAATCCTTAAAATGAAGCTCAGTTGAAATCTTAATTGCAGCATTAAAGAAAACATCCTGTTCGGTTACTCCGTAAGGTTTTGTTTTGTAAACAGACGAAACTGCAAGAATAAAACAATTATTATTCTCTTTAATTTTTATTATAGCCTCTCTCAAATAATCAAGTTTATTCCCTTTATTTGAGCCTAACCCGATGTAAACTATATTATTAATACTTAATCCTTTTTTCCCTTACAATAAAATGTATTTTGATAGTAAGAAATTCTAAAAAAAGTTATATCTCAATACAATAATTTTTCATAAGTCCAGGAAAATTAAATAATATCTTCTCTGCTTTTAGTAACCTCAACTTCCACGCAATCCACAACTCCGCCAAGAGGAGGATTATTTTTTCTTATTCTAACCGCAACCTTTTCAATATTATGAAATTTTTTCAACAATTCATCTGCAATTTTCATAGCAAGGGATTCAATTAAATAATATTTCTGCTCAAGCGCAAGCTGATACATAAATTTATAAACTTTATCGTAATTAACAGTTTGTTTAAGGCTATCTTTTTCGGCAGCTTGAGAAAAATTTGTATAAATATCAACGTCTGCCTCAAATTTACCTCCGACGCTTTGCTCTTCTGAAAGGACTCCATGGTAAGCGTAAAAGGTAGCTTTTTTTATTCTAATTATATTTTGCATCTTAATTCGTAAATTTATTATTAAACATTTTAACTTAATTTTTTCATTGCTATAACTCCTAAAGTTCTTCCAGACCTAATTCCGTCTCTTCTATATGAATGGAAAAGCTCTTTTGCTTCAAAACTGCACAATTCAGATTTTTTCACATTCTCAGGCTTTAATCCGTTTTCTAACAGCATATCGTAATTAGCTTCTGCTACGCCAAGAAAAAATTTTTCTCCTTTTTGCTTGACATATTTTTCATTAAACAATTTGGCAACTTCTCTACCCACTTCGTAATTTCCCATACTAATTGAAGGTGCAATATAAGCAATTAAGTTTTGGGGTTTAGAGTTAAAATCACTTATCAATTTAAAGAGGGTTTTAGATAATATTTTCTTTTCCGTTCCGCGCCAGCCGGAATGGACCGCGGCAATAACTTTATTCACTGGATCATAAATAAAAATAGCCGCACAGTCTGCTGTACTTATTGCAAGACCAAGGTTTAGAGTATTAGTAATCATCGCATCGCTTTCGCCACAATTACCAGCAGTATTAACAACTGATACAATATCTCCGTGTACTTGTTTTTGAAATGCAATAGATACTGAGGCCAATCCTAATGTGCTAAAGAATTCATTTCTATTTTCTTCAACATTTTTTTTATCATCACCAACCGAAAATGAAACATTAAAATAAAAAGGAGCTTCTCTTTCATTTCCAATTTTTGTACTAAATCCAAATATTATTTCAGGATATTTATCAAAAATACGGGTTCCTATAATGAGCATAAAAACTACTATACAATTAAAAATCAGACAACAAAATTTAAGAAAAATTTATCATGAAAATTAAGCTATTGAAATTTTTCAATTTTTGGGATAAAAATTTCTCTTTTTTAACATAATATTAAATTTATCAAAGCAGATTATTTAATTCATCAATAATCATGTAATCAAAAAAGAGTGGTGATAAAAGAAAAAACTCTATAAAAAAAGAGGCGCAAGAAATGCGCCTCTTTAATTGAAAATAAGTGATAATTTTAAAAATTAATTACCAACGTTTTCCGCCGCCACCCCTGCGTCCGCCGCCATTGCCACTACGTCTGTCTCCGCCAGTGCGTGGGCGAGCTTCGTTTACCGTCAGCTTTTTCCCTTTTACTTCTTTCGTGTTTAGTTCTTCCATGGCTTTTTGAGCTTCAGAGGATCCTGCCATCTCAACAAAGCCGAATCCCTTCGATTCCTGGCTAAACATATCACGAATTACTTTTGCGCTTTTTACAGAGCCGTAAGAAGCAAACAAATCTTTTAATTCATCATCGGTAACATCCCGCGATAAATTGCCTACAAAAATGTTCATATAACTATTCCTTAAAAAATTAAAATATTAAAAAGAATTATTAAGCTGGAATTAAAAAGGAGAAACAAATCTTACTGAACAATAATGTGAGACAGAAGGGATGTTCAAAGTTTTTTAATCTTATATTATAATTCTTTTCTCATTACAAATGTACATTAAGTAAATTAATTAAGCAATATACAATTTTTGCCTTTTGAAGTAGATAAAAATTCTAATGATTTAGTTAAATTAAGTAAGTTTTAAAAAATAATTTTACTTATCAACTTGGTTTTATTAAACTGGCTTTTAAGCTTTTAACCAATTTGATTGTATTATTATAGTCTTGTTTATCATTAATCAAAGATTTAACAACGGCACTTCCTACAATTACCCCATCACAATATGGCGCAAACATCTTGGCATCAGCAGCGTTTGATATTCCGAAGCCGACAAGAGTTTTGTTCTTTTTTACAGCATTGCGTGTACGCTTAATAAATTCCAAACTTTCTGATTTATCTTGATGATGAAGCCCAGTAGTACCTTTAACAGAAACACAATAAACAAACCCATTGCTTTTATTATCAATTAGACTTATTCGTTCATTAGGAGTAGTAGGAGTTATTAGAAGGATAGTATCTAGCTCATCAAAATAATTATCAAAAAAGCCACCATACTCTTCAATCGGAATATCAGGAATGATAACCCCATTTACGCCAGAAGACCTTGAGTGATCTGCAAATTTATTAATACCGAAGGCTAAAACAGGATTTGCATAACCCATCATTATTAGCGGTTTATTTGTTTGTCTCCTAATTTCTTTTACAAAAGAAAAGGTATCATTAAGAGTAATTCCAGCTTTAAGTGCTGCTTGAGATGAATGCTGAATAATAGGACCATCTGCAAGAGGATCACTAAATGGGAAACCGATTTCAAGCATATCTGCACCTGCATCAAGAACTTTTAATGCCAGCTTAGTAAAATTTTTTTTATCTGGAAAACCTGCAGTAAGAAAAACAGAAAGTATTTTTTCGCCATCATTAGTTTTATCAGAAATATATTTTTCAATAAAATTCATATTTAATACCCTAATTTATTTTTTATTGTATCTAAATCTTTATCGCCTCTGCCGCTAACATTCACAACAATAATATCATCTTTACTTGTTTCCGGCATTAAATAATCAAGAAAAGCTAACGCATGAGCTGACTCTAAAGCAGGGATTATTCCTTCTTTTCGTGAAAGAAGTTCAGTAGCCTTAATAGCTTCATCGTCGGTAACAGAATGATATTCTGCAATAATTTCATCTTTAAAATAACTATGCTCAGGTCCCACGCCAGGGTAATCAAGTCCTGCAGAAATAGAATGAACTTCCGAAACTTGTCCATCTTCATTTTGAAGAAGATAAGTTTTCATTCCCTGAAAAATTCCCTCACGTCCAAGTGTTAATGTTGCACAATTTTTGTTTGTATTTAACCCAAGACCTGCCGCTTCAACGCCAATTAACTTTACATCGCTGTTTAAGAAAGGATAAAAGATACCCATGGCATTACTCCCGCCGCCAACACAAGCAACAATGTAATCGGGATTTCTGCCTTCATGTTCCAGAATCTGCATTTTAACTTCATTGCCAATTACAGATTGAAAATCTCTCACCATCATCGGGTATGGATGGGGTCCAACAACCGAGCCTATTATGTAATGAGTGTCTTTAACATTGGCAACCCAATCGCGAATAGCTTCGTTGGTTGCATCTTTTAATGTTTTGCTTCCAGATGAAACAGGTATTACCTCAGCACCGAGCAGTTTCATCCTAAAAACATTTAAGCTTTGTCTTTCAATATCAACTTCTCCCATATAAACGTAACATTTAAGCCCAAACTTTGCACTAACAGTTGCAGCAGCAACACCATGTTGACCAGCACCTGTTTCTGCAATTATTCTTGTTTTGCCTAATTTTTTTGCAAGAAGAATTTGACCTAAAGCATTATTTATTTTATGTGCTCCGGTATGGCAAAGGTCTTCCCGTTTCAAATATATTTTTCCTTTGCCATAATGTTTTGTTAGACAATTAGCAAAAGTTAAAGGAGTAGGCCTTCCAGTGTATTCTTTATTAAGAATATTTAATTCGTTGATAAAATTAAGGTCGTTTTTCTGAGACAAATAAATTTCTTCTAGTTCTTTTAAAGGAGTAATAAGAGTTTCTGGAACAAACTTTCCGCCGAACTTTCCAAATTTCCCAAATTCGTCCGGTAAATTATAATTTCTTTCGTTGTTCATATAAATTAATCTTTCTGTTTACTATAGGAGCAAGTTGCTCAATTTTTTTTATTAGCAATTTAAAATTAAAAGGAGTTAATGATTGAAACCCATCCGATAGAGCTTTGTCGGGATGATTATGTACTTCTATCATCAAGCCATCTGCACCGCAGGCAATAGCAGCTAAAGCCATAGGAGGAACTTTTTCAGCGATTCCAATTCCGTGAGAAGGATCTACAAGAATAGGAAGGTGAGAATGTTTTTTAATCATAGGAACAGCATTTAAGTCAAGAGTATTTCGTGTCATTGTTTCAAAGGTTCTAATTCCGCGTTCGCAAAGAATAACATTAAAGTTCCCCTGAGATAAAATATATTCTGCACTCATTAATAAATCTTCAATTGTAGCAGCAAGACCTCGCTTGAGCAGAACAGGAATTTTTAATTGCCCGGCTTCTTCGAGCAAAGAAAAATTTTGCATGTTTCGAGCTCCAATCTGCACAATATCGGCGACCTCTGCAATTAAAGGAAGGAACTTTGTATCCTTAGCTTCTGTAACAATAAGCATTCCAAGTTCCTTTTTTACATCTGCCAAATATTCCAACCCTTTTTCTTTCAATCCTTGAAATGAATATGGACTGCTTCTTGGTTTATATGCTCCGGCTCTAAGCAGTTTTATTCCCATATCTTTAAGCTCGCCAGCTATATCGAAAAGCTGCTGTCTACTTTCAACAGAACAAGGACCGGCAATAATCGATAATTCTTCACCACCGATTTGTGTATCTTTTAAGTTTATGATCGAGTCCTCAGGTTTCATTTCCCTGCTTACAAGTTTATAAGGCTTAGTTACTCGGATAACTTCATCAACCGAATTCATCGCTAGGAAATCTTCATCGATCAAAAGATTTGTTGGTCCGGTAATCCCAATTCCCAGTTTGATCGTTCCGGGTATTTCATGCGGTGTGCAATTCATTTCTTGGATTTTTTGTTTTACATTTTCAATGTCTGCCCGATTAGAATCGAGTTTCATAATAACTAACATAAACTTCCTTTGAACTCATTCAATTTTTTAAAAAACATTTTAACTTTTGTACGATCTTTTTTGCCAGGCTCAAATTCAAGAGAAGAAGATAAATCAATAGCTGCTGGCTTAACTTTATAAAAAATCTCATCAAGATTATCAATAGAAACACCACCGGCTAAAATAACTTTAGCTTTTATTTTTTCTGGGATGATTGTCCAGTCAAACTTTTTACCCGTTCCTCCATAAAGATATTTTGAAAATGAATCCAGTAGAAAATAAACTTTATCTTGTTTTTGAAGCAACTTGAAGTCAAAATTTTCTGTTACCCGATATGCCTTTATAACAGGAAGATGAATTTTTTCTGTATTTAAATCATCACTTTGGCAATATAGTTGAACCGCATTTAGTCCAACAGACTTTCCAACTTTATTTACTTCCTCTTCAGATTCGTCAACAAAAACACCCACTTTAAGGACGAAAGGCGAGAGTTCTTCTATTATTTTTGCGGCATTATAAGGGGAAATAAATCTTTTACTTTTTTTATAAAAAATAAAGCCAAGCGCATCTGCACCAAAGTTTTGGCACATTAGAGCATCTGCAATATTTGTAATTCCACAAATTTTAACTTTCACTTTTATAATTCTCCATTACTTTTTACACACCAGCTTTTTAATTCGTGTATTTTAGATTTAAATTTTACAGACCGCATTAAAAGTTCACCAACTAATATTGCATCAATTTCAAAGCTTTTGAGAAAATCCAAATCTTCTTTTTTACTTATGCCACTTTCAGAAACCAGAATTAAATCGTCATCAATATATTTAGAAAGCAAAGCCGTAGTATTTAAATCCACCTCGAAAGTTTTAAGATTACGATTATTAACGCCAATTATTTTATTTTCCTTAAAATTAATTTTATCAATTTGTTCCTTAGAGTGAAGCTCAAGCAAAACTTCAAGTCCGCATTCAACAGCAGCATTTGTTAATTCATTTATCTGATTTTTGGATAAAGCTTCACAAATTAGAAGAATTAAATCAGCGCCATTAGCTTTTGCTTCAAACACTTGAAATTCATCAATTATAAAATCTTTTCTTAAAAGAGGAACTTTTTTTATAGCTGCAATGTCTCTTAAAAAAGAAATGCTACCCTGGAAAAATCTTTCATCGGTAAGAATAGAAACGGCATTTATGCCAGAAGAAAAATATTCTTCAGCAATTTTCACATGGTTAAAGTCCTTTTTGATTATTCCTTTTGAAGGACTTGCTTTTTTGATTTCTGCAATTATCGAAACATTTTTATTATTTTTGATTTCTTTGTAAAAGCTTAAAGAGCTGGTATTAAAAAATTCCATTTCCTTAAAAGAATTTAAAGAATATTTCTTTTTAAGCTTAGCAATTTCATCTTTTTTTATTTCAAGAATATCGTCCAGAATAGTCATTTCACACTTTTAATAAAGAATTAATTAACGAATGAATTACTGAATTTTCTAAGTTCATAAAATTTATTTAATGCAGCTCCGCTATCAATTGACTTTTCGGCGGCAATTTTACACTCATCTAAATTATCCGAATATCCCGCAGAAAAAAGAGCCAGAGCTGAATTTGCGATTACGGTATAATAAGCTCCATTTTTATTTTTGTTTTCAAGAATATCGAGCATAATTTTTGCGTTATATTCTGGTAAACCTCCCTTAATATCATCTTCCGTAATTTTAGGGAAACCGAAAGTTTCATTTGTAATATTATAAGTTTTAATACCTTCTCCGTTATTATACTCATATACTCCTGTAACATTGCCAAGATAAATCTCGTCAAATTTATTATCTGAGCATACAAAGCAAACTTTTTCAAGTTCAAGGTATTTTGCAGCTTCAGCCATTATTTGAGAGGCTTTTGTATTGTATGTGCCAATAATTTGTTTTTTTACTCTTGCAGGATTTGTAAGGGGTCCTAATATATTAAAGACGGTTTTAATTCCAAGTTCTCTTCGTACAACCATTGCATGCTTCATAGCAGGATGATAAAGCGGTGCAAACAAGAATGCAATTCCAATCTTGTTTAAAGCTTCTTCGGATTGATCTTTAGATAAATTAATATTTATTCCAAGTGATTGAAGAACATCAGCACTTCCACTTTTACTGGATATAGACCGGTTCCCGTGCTTAGCAACTTTTACACCAGCGCCGGCAACAACAAAAGCCGAAGCGGTAGAAATATTAAAGCTGTTGGAATTATCACCACCGGTTCCGCATACATCAATTACATTTTTATCTTCACAGTAAATGCGAATGCTTTTTTCTTGCATAGCTTTGGCAAAGCCAGCAATCTCTGCTGCAGTTTCGCCTTTTGATTTCAAAGCAATTAAAAATCCAGCAAGATGTGAATTATTTACTTCGCCGTTCATAATTTCGCTCATGGCTGTAAAAGATTCGTCAAATGAAAGATTTTCATTATCCATTACTTTTTGCAAATATTCTTTTATCATAATGCTAACCAATTTTTTAATAAATTAATTCCTTCATTAGTTAAAATTGACTCTGGATGAAATTGAACTCCTTCAACAGGAAAATTTTTATGTCTTATACCCATTATAATTCCATCCTCAGTTTCTGCCGAAATTTCTAATACGCTGGGAAGAGAACTTCTATCAACAATAAGAGAATGGTATCTTGTTGCAACAAATTTTTGGGGGAGGTTATTAAAGATAGTTTTTCCATCATGCAATATTTCAGAAGTTTTTCCGTGCATTAAAGCTGGAGATTTTACAATTTGTCCGCCAAAGACCATTCCGATTATCTGGTGTCCCAAGCAAACACCAAGCACCGGTATTTTGTGCCCAAACTTTTCTATTACTGTAACAGACATATTTGCATCTTCTGGTTTGCCTGGGCCAGGAGAAATTAAAATTTTATCGGGATTAATTTCTTCAACATCTTTTTTGGTAATACCATCATTTCTTTTTATTACTATTTCATTTTTAAACCTGCCAAGAATTTGGACAAGGTTATACGTAAAAGAGTCATAATTATCAATTACCAGAATTTTCATCTATTACCTCAGCATATTTTAAAGCGTTTCGCATTGCAGCAGATTTATTTCTAATTTCTTTTGCTTCAAGTTCAGGTTTACTGTCAGCAACAATACCGGCGCCGGCCTGCCAGAATATTTTATTTCCCTTAGCAAAAAGAGTTCTAATTGCAATGCACATATCCAAGTTTCCGGAAAAATCAAAATATCCGACTGCACCGGCATAAATATTTCTTTCATGCTTTTCATACTCATTTATAAGTTGAATTGCCCTTATCTTTGGTGCACCCGTAACAGTTCCGGCTGGAAAGCAAGATTTCAGCGCATCAATCGAATCTTTATCATCTGCAAGTTTACCTTCCACTTTAGAAACAATGTGCATAACGTGAGAATAACGTTGAACTTTCATGCTTTCAGTTACTTTTACTGTTCCGTACTCGCAAACTCTGCCTAGATCGTTTCTTCCCAAGTCTACAAGCATAGTATGTTCAGCACGCTCTTTAGGGTCATTTACCATTTCATATTCAAGCGCTAAATCTTCCTGTAAGCTTTTTCCGCGTCTTCTTGTTCCTGCAATTGGCAATAACTGGGCTTTTCGATCTTTTACTTTTAATAAATCTTCAGGGGAAGTTCCAATGATTGTCAAATCGTTTTCAAACTCTAAATAATACATGTACGGAGAAGGATTAATAATTCTTAAGGAGCGGTAAACGTTTAAAAGGTCTCCAAAAAATTCTGATGAAAATCTTTTCGAAAGAACTATCTGAAAAATGTCACCTTCTACAATATTTTTTTTGCCGGCATTTACTTGAGAATAAAATTCTTCAGTGTCAAAATCTTCTCTTATTTCTCCAGCCAATTTAAAATCGGACAAATAATCTATCGGCTTTTTTAATTCTTCTTTTAATGATTCTATAATTTTTTTTGCAGTCAAAAACGCTTGGTCAAGTTCTGTTTCGGAGTTTACTTTAACATTGGTTATTAAAACTATTTGATGTTTAAAGTGATCAAAGGCTAAAACTGTATTATAAATTCCGAAGATAGAGTCTGGATTAAAACTCTTAAAATTGAATTTAATAACTTCTTCAATTAAGGAAATATTTTCATAGCCAAGATAACCGACTATTCCGCCGGTAAAATCGGGTAAGCCTTCAACTTTGGGTTGATTAAATTTACTAATTTCTTCACGTATATATTCAAAAATATTTTTCCTAATTATTTTTTTTGTTCCGTTATTAATTTCAGTAATTTCCATAGCAGTGTTAGAAATAACCTTTTCGGGATTTTTCCCTATGAAGGAGTATCTAGCCATATTTGCCGAACCTTCAACGGATTCGAGAAGAAAACTTTGCTTTCCTTTTTCCCTTATTTTTAAGTAAGCCAAAACAGGCGTCAAGAGGTCTGCTGTTATTACTTCAAAAACTGGAATAAGATTATATGTTTTAGACAATTCTTTAAATGTTTCAAAATCCATTTTTTCAAGCCTAATTGATAAAGTTTGGATAAAAACAAAAAACCCTTCCCAGTTTGTCTGAGAAGGGTTTTTGGCAGTATATTTAAATCTCAAGATTACTGGGATATATTATCAAACATACTAAACCACCACCAAGAATTTTGGCAAATGTTGTTTAGATAATATGTCCCGTTAAAATTTTTCATAATTGATATGCAAATATAAAACAGTTTTACAATATGTCAAGTGATTTTATAATTTTGTTTAAAATAAAATTTATTCTTCATTTTATTTATACACAAAGGAAAGAGTGGAAAATATCTTTTATGGAAAAGTTGAAAATACTTTTCCTTGAATCTGTATTTTAATTCTAAGTATATTTAAGTATTAAAAAATTAGTGTTTTGATGAATAGAGAAATGTTTAGGGCCAAAATTCACCGTGCTACGGTGACTATGGCTGAATTGTATTACGAAGGTTCTATTACGGTGGATAAGGATTTACTTAATGCTGCGGATATTTTACCTTATGAAAAAGTTCAAGTTGTAAATTTAAATAACGGCAGCAGGTTAGAAACTTACGCCCTTGAAGGTCCACCTGGAAGTGGGATGATTTGCTTAAACGGGCCTGCGGCGCGTCTTGGAGCTGTTGGTGATGAAATTATTATCATCGCTTATTCTCAAATGACAGATGATGAATCGAAAAATTTTAAGCCAAAAGTTGTTCTTGTTGATAAAAATAATAAGATAAAAAAAATTGTTTAGTAATTGTGATTTAAGAGATTTTCTTTGAAAAAATTCATTGATTTTAAGAAGTGTTTTATTTAATATTCCTGAGACTTTATTGGTGTTATTATGAAAAAGTTGATGTTGTTACTTATTTTAGGTTTTACGGTTAGTGTATTTGCCCAGTTTAAGGATTCAGATAATTCTGTTGCAGATGTTAGAAATGGAATAGTTGCTCAACAATCAAGTTCAATTTTGGGTTTTATTAACCCACAGAATTTTTCGATGCATCAATCTTACAGCATGTCTTATTCAGCCTTTGGAGGACAAGGTTTAGCGCTTGGCGTTTATACAAACGATATGGCATATAATTTTAGTAAAAATCTGAATGTTCAATTGGAAGCAAGTGTAGTAAATGCACCATATAGTACTTTAGGTAAGAGTTTTCAAAATAGCATTAACGGAATTTATTTAACAAGGGCAGCTATAAATTACCAACCGTGGAAAGATGTTTATATTTCTGTTGGATATAACAGATTGCCATACTATAATTATTATTCACCTTTTTCTTCCTATGCTGGATTTTACAACGGCTTTGGCTATGGCAATCCTTTCGGTGGATGGTAGAAATAAATAATTACTAGTAATAAAAGTGAGAATAAGTGAAGGATAAATTCCAATCCCATAAGCCGCAGTCTTATATACTCTGTTCTAATTCCTCATCCGAAAATTTAATTTTAAATATAGTTATAGCTATTCTATTTGTCGTTATTATTTTTATGAGTTATTCCTTATTTAGGAAGATAACGGCTTCCACTAAAACGGCGGAAGCAAATGTTAAAGGTTTAAGAAAAGATATTCAAATTCAAGTTGAAGTTTTAAATGGCTGCGGAGTAGAAGGAATTGCAGACAGGTTTACAGATTATCTTCGTAAAAATAATATTGATGTTGTTCAAATGAGTAACTATATTTCATACGATATTGAAAAATCTATTGTAATTGATAGAACCGGTAATATGGCTAATGCATATAAAATTGCTGATGTTTTGGGAATCGATAAGAAAAGTGTAATTCAACAAATTAATAAAAATTACTTTCTTGATGCTTCTATTATTATAGGAAAAGATTTTAATAATTTAAAACCTTATTTAAACCAGTAAAGGAACAATTTTGGAATCAATCGATTTAGTAAACCAAATTACAAGCCTAATATTTAATAAAAAAGGGTTCGATGTAAGTGTACTCGATATTAGAAAGCTAACTTCAATGGCGGACTACTTTGTTATTTGCAGTGCTGATTCAGAAACTCAAGTTAAAGCCATTGCAGATGAAGTTGAAAAGAACTTAAAAGATAATGGAATAAAAATCTGGCATAAAGAAGGTTACAAAGCCCTTAGCTGGGTTTTAATGGATTATGTTGATGTTATAGTTCATGTTTTTAAAAAAGAAGCAAGACAATTTTATAACCTTGAAAAATTATGGGGCGATGCTATCATAACTGAGTTAGAAGACCCTCTTCTTAATCCTAAAACTTTAACAAAGGGAAAAAAAATTAGTCTGACTGAAAAATAATAATAAATTTTATCTTGCACATATCAAGAGGGTTTTGTTTACCTTATGGCTACACCAAAAGAATATTTACAAACTGTTTTTGTAGAAGCTTCAAAAAAAATTCAATACTTAAAAAATTTAACTTTAACATTTGATATCCCTAAAGTTGAGTCGCACGGCGATCTATCTTCAAATGTCGCTATGTTGTTAGCTAAGGAACTTAAAAAAAACCCACGTGAAATTGCCAACGAAATAATTACTTCATTAAAATTCGATGAGAATATAATTTCTAAAGTTGAAGTTGCTGGTGCAGGATTTATTAACTTCTTTTTTACTCCTCACTTTATTTCAGAGATAATAAAAGAAATATTAGCTGACGGAGACAACTTTGGAAAATCCCAAAAGTATTTTGGAAAGAAGGCTAATGTAGAGTTTGTTTCTGCAAATCCCACAGGACCTTTAACTGTAGGACATGGGAGAAATGCAGTCTTTGGAGATACTGTTGCAAATCTTTTAGAGTGGGTGGGATATGCTGTTGACCGTGAGTATTACTTTAATAATGCTGGCAGACAAATGCGTGTTCTTGGCGATTCTGTTAGGCTAAGATATTTACAATTGCTTGGGGAAAAAATTGAATTTCCACTGGATTATTACCAGGGAGATTACATAAAAGAAATCGCTCAAAGTCTTATTGATGAATTTGGAGATAAATTAATTGAAGAACCTGCCGAAGGTATTTTTAAGGAAAAAGCTGAGTCTATAATTTTTAAGGACATAAAATCTTCTCTTGAAAAACTTGGCATCATCCATAAAATCTTTTTTAACGAAAATTCCTTGTACGCAGAAGGAAAAATTGAAGAAACTATTTCAGCCTTTCGGCAAAAGAATTTAGTTTATGAAAAAGATGGAGCGATTTGGCTCAAGCTTACTGAACTTGGCAACGAACAGGATAAAGTTATTGTTAAATCGACAGGCGAACCAACCTACCGCTTACCCGATATTGCTTATCATATCACAAAATTCAATCGTAGATATGATTTGATCATTGACATTTTTGGCTCAGACCATAATGCAACTTACCCGGATGTCCTTGCAGGATTAAAAGCGCTTGGATATAATTCAGAAAAAGTCAAAGTCTTAATCCATCAATTTGTGACAATTATGGACGGGGGTGAGATTGTAAAAATGTCTACCAGGAAAGCAAATTACATTACGCTTGACCAGCTTGAAGAAGAAGTTGGAAAAGATGTAGTAAGGTATTTTTTTAATATGAGGAATATTTCTTCTCATATGAACTTTGACCTCTCCCTTGCTAAAAAACAATCTGATGAAAACCCTGTTTTTTATTTACAGTATGCTCATGCAAGGATTTGTTCAATTATTAAAATGATTGAGAAAGAAGAATTAAAATCTTCTACCGAAAATCTTGAACTTCTTACCTCGCCCGAGGAACAACAATTGCTTAAAAAATTACTTCAATTTAAAGACGAAATTTTGTTGAGCGCAGAGTTATACGAAACTCATAGAATTTGTAATTACCTTGAAGAGCTTGCTACTGCTTTTCATAAATTCTATACATTTTGTAGAATTCTTGGTACAGAAAAGAAACTTGCTGAAGCTCGTGTAGCGCTTGCAACGGCAACAAAAATTGTTTTGAAAAATGGTCTTTCGATTCTTGGTGTAAGCTCTCCAGAAAGAATGTAAAATTATAAATTGAAAGATATTTTTTTCTATTCAGCAATTGCTATTGAAGCAGAATAGACTTTAGCAGCACCAGCTTCGAGCAAAACTTTTCCGCATTCGCTAACCGTTGCTCCAGTGGTAATTACATCATCGACCAATAAAATATTTTTCCCTATTATCTGTTTTTTATTAATCACAAAAAAAGCACCTTTCATATTATCTTGACGTTCTGACATGTTTAATTTAGTTTGAGATTTTGTATATCTAATCCTTTCTAAAATTCTGTTGTTTAATTTTAAATCTAATCTTTTACTCAAGCCCTTTGAAATATAATAAGACTGATTATAGCCGCGTTCAAGCCGTTTAAACTTATGAAGAGGAACAGGGATAATGAAGTCGATATCCCAATCAATAATCTTATCTTGCATAAAATTACCTAAAACTTTTCCCCAAAATACTCCTGTTAAAAATCTACTATTATATTTTAAAGCATGAATAGCATCCTGCAACACACCGTCCTTTTCAAATAAAAAAGCTGAGTAAAAATCCGAAATTATTTTTGTCTTTAAAAATTTTTTCTCAAATTCTTGTTGGAGTATTTTTTTTGTTGGAGATTTAATTTTGTTAAAACAACTAAGACAAATTATTCTTTCGTTTTTATTTAGTTTTTCATTGCAGGAAATACAAAGTCGCGGAAAGAAGAAATCCCAAAATTCTATTAGAGGAAGCGAAGCAAAAACTTGTTTAGAATTTTGAAAGGTTTTTGATTCCTTAAAGGCAATCATAATGCTCTTATAATTTTATATTTTTTAAGAAATTATTTTTAAAATAAACTTGAGCTATTCTTTTAAAGTTTAACTTACAGCATTCCGTTACGTTTACGTAAGAACCACTCTGTACCAAATAATAAAATTGCAAATAATAAAAGCCATTCATTTGACCAAAGATTTATTTCACTTACTTCAATTTTTTCTTTTGACGAAGTATTTTCTTTTTGTTTTAATATTTCAAAAAGATTTTTGTAGTTGGAATTAAAAAAGAACATCCCACCAGTTTGAGATGCCAGCAAAGTAAGATACTGATAATTCATTTGTGGATTTAACATTTCAACGTCAATTTCGCCTATATTAAAATTGCCTTTATCTTCACCTAATTTTGCCCCATTTAATGAAGCAACACCATCAAAGGAGTAATCTCCAGGCTGGTTGTTTTGAAATGTTCCTTCGTACAAGCCACTTCCGAGCGGATTTAGTAAAACGTCATAATTATTATTGTTGTGATTTATTTTGACAAAAACTTTAGCATTTGAAACTGGATTGTAAGACTGGTCGTAAGCCTGAGCTGAAAATTCGACCGTTTCGCCAAGTGAATAAATTTTTTTTGACGTTTTGATTATAACCTGCTTATGGTCATCCTTGCTGTTAAGCCATTTAACGCTGCTAAGAATAAATCTGTCAAACAAATCAAGGTTCTGCGGAACCGTTTCCAATTTCCATCTCCAAATATCTTTTGCTAAGACTGCAACTGATTTTTGCTCACCAAGAATTCTGGTTAAAATTAAAGGCTTATTTAAGAGAACATTATTTACTTTTATCCTTGCAATAACCTGGCTCTCTGGCTTTGCAGCTAAGTTTACATCGGGTTGGTAAACCGGAGGAAGGTTATTCCAGGCAATAATTGGGTTTGATGCATTATTATCAAGAAGGGGATTATCCATTTGCTCTGTGGAAACATCGGGTTGTATAGCAAGATTACCTGAGTTAATTCCATTTACAGAAAAAGGCAATTCATTTTGAATTAGCTTAATTTTATTAAAATCAATTCCATTGGATAACGTAATGAAATAAGGAATATTTTTTTCGGAAATCTTTTGAATTACCTGTTGTAATAAATTATTTGGAGTTTCTTTTGAAGGGAAACCAACAAGAAATAATACATTTGCGCTGTCTAAAAGTTTCTTAGGATTGTCCTTCTCAATAAATTTATCGTTGGTAATTTGAGTAATCGAATTAACAGTTAAGTTGTTATCCGATTTCAAAGTGTTTTTTATAAAAGCTAAATCTGACGAAGGACTTCCGGCAAGTATTAGAACTTTTACCTTGTTGCTTAAAACATTTATGTAAAAAATTTTCTTGTTGTTCGCAAAAGTAAATTCTCCCGGTAAGTTTGAAACCGTTACAGCAAGTTTTTTCTCCCCATTTGTTTTAGGAGTATAATCAAACTCAACATTTTGAATTCCATCCGGATTTAGAATTATATTTTTTTGGCTAACTAAAATGTTATTTTCATACAATGAAACAGAAGCGTTTTTATTGGCAAAACCAATGTTAGAAATAGTAGCAAGAATATTAGTTGGAGTTTGAGCATAAATTAAATCATTATGTAAAACATTCTTAACAATTACATCGTTACGAGTTGCAGTATCGCCAATCCCAATAGTATAAATCGGAATATTTAATTTTTCTGCCGTGTGCAGTGGATCGCTGCCTTCAGTTATAACACCGTCGCTTACAAGAACAATTGAAGAAATATTTTTTCCGGCATTAGTAATTCCCAAAAATATTTTAGAAAAGTTTGTACTGCCTTCCGAAAAGTTTAATTTTTGAAGGCTGTCAAAACTAATAGAAGAAACTTTAGAGCCAAAAGTAAATAATTTGGTACTGCTCAAAAGTTCGTTTTCTCTTAAATCACTTACAAAATTTCTAATCGTTGCCTCGCGGTTTGTTCCATCATTAATCTGCATCGAACGCGAGTTATCAAGAAAAACAAGATTAATAGGTTGAATATTTTTTTTTCTTGCAAGTGATAAAACAGGCTCAAAAAATGCAAACAATAGACACAATAATCCAAGTGCTCTTACAGTAACCAAAATCATTTTCTTTATAGTGCTCACTTGCGGAATGGTGTAACGATAGATGTAAAATGTGTAAGCTGCTATCAGCAGAAGCCCTATCACAAAATAAAAAAGTGGAAATGCTAAATTAATGTTAACTTTTTCTAAATTGAACATTAGAAATTAATTTCTCCCTTAAGCACGGTTGTTGCTTTCCCAGAAATAAATAATTCATTTTTTAATGGAGTATAATGCACGCCAATTCTCCCTTTTCTATTTATACAATCTCCTTGTTCAAAAGTAAAAGAGTAAGTTTGTTTTTTATCTTTTATGAATCCAACTTTAAACAGCACAAGTATCAAAGGACCATTTGCTGAACCTGTGACAGGGTCCTCATTTATGCCATAGTAAGGCGCAAAAAAACGAATATGAGCGAAGCTGTTTTTGTAAAATGTTTCTTTTGTATAAACTACTATTCCTTCCACTTTATTTGTTGTATAAAGCTCTGCAATTGCCTTAAAATCTGGATTAAGTTCTTTTACTGTTTTTAATTTTTTTATATATATGTAAAGGTATCCGTTATCTAAAATAAGCGCGGGAATATTATTATCCGATTCTTTACTCGATATACCGAGTGCTTTAAAAGCATTATTTATTTTGCCAGGATATTTTTTCATATTGAAGATAGGAATTTGCATGTAATATTTTCCTTCTTCAAACTTACATTTTAATATGCCAGAAAGAGTATCAAACTTTATTTCAGAATTATTCTTTAACAAATTATGTTCATTTAAAAAGTGAAGAGATGCAATTGTAGCATGACCGCACAAGTCTACTTCCATTGCAGGAGTGAACCATCTTAGATTATAATTAGCCTTCTTTTTAGTTTTTGAGATAAACGCCGTTTCGGCAAGATTCATTTCCCTTGCAATTAGCTGCATTTCTTTTTTACGTAATCCATCCCCAAATAATACTGCAGCAGGATTACCCATAAAAGGATGATTTGTAAAAGCATCTATCTGATAAATTTCAAGTTTTTTTGACATTCAACAATTCCTCCAGTTTCCAATCTTTCATTGCATTAAAGGCTTGATAGTCTGTAAGGTCGAAATGAATAGGAGTAACAGAAACGTAATTATTTTTTATTGCCGACTGATCTATTTCAATTCCATTATCTACTTCGACCAAATTTCCTTTAAGCCAGTAGTAATCCTTTCCAGAAGGATCTATTCGATGTTCGTAAATATCGTCCCATTTAGACTTTCCTTGTTTAGTCAAAGCAATTCCAGCAATTTCGTCTTCTGAGGCATCAGGAACATTAACATTTAATAAAGTACCATTAGGAAGCCCTTTTTCCCTTACTTTAAGAGCAATCAATTTGGCAATTTTACCAGCGAAAGAAAAATTTTTAACTGCGTGGTTAGTTACAGAAATTGCAATAGCGGGAACGTTCATGATAGCTGCTTCTCTTGCAGCCGATACAGTACCAGAATAAATAATATTGATTGCAGTATTAGAGCCCTGGTTAATTCCTGAAATCATTAAATCTGGTAGCTCATTTAAAATATTTCTTATTCCAATTTTTACACAATCTGCAGGAGTTCCCGTAACTGCGTAACCGAAAAATTCTCCATCTTTATATGCTTCTGTAACTCTAAGAGGGACCTGCATCGTAATTGCATGCCCAACAGCACTCTGCTCACTTACCGGAGCAACTACAACAACATCAGCTATTTCACGTAATGATTGAACAAGAGCAAAAATTCCTTGTGAGTAAATTCCATCATCGTTGCTTACTAATATCTTCAATTGAATACTTTCATTTTTTTAGTGTGCCAATATAACATTTAACGCTTTTACTCTCAATTGAATAAATAATTGAATGATTTTTTATAAGAAATCTTCCTAAAATCAAACCGTTCATTGATAAAATCTACCTAAAATCATAAAAACCCTTAGAATACCAATGTTTTTAGGTGTATAATCTTTTTTATACAAAGCAGTTTTAATATTTTTGAAAAAAATATTGTCCTCTTTATTTAAATATTAAAGCGGAATGTTAATTAATACAAATAATAGTAAAAACTATTTATTTAATTTTTAGGAGTTATGATGAAACAAAAAAAATTTTATTTAACACTTTTTTTTATTACAATTTTTTTTAGTAGCAGATTTTCCTTTTCGCAGGAAGTTGGAGGTAAAGAAATAAACCGGGCAAACATGGATACTACAATAAACCCCGCTGTAGATTTTTATGACTATGCAAATGGCGGCTGGATAAAGAAGACTGAGATACCAGCAGAATATCCCTCGTGGGGTTCGTTTGCTATTTTGTCGAACGATAATTATGAGAAACTGAAAAAAATTCTTTCTGAGGCTGAAAGAAATACTTCAGCTTTAAAAGGTAGCAACAAACAACTCGTTGGTGATTTCTTCGCTTCGGGAATGGATTCGTCTAAGATAGAACAAGATGGATTTAAACCTGTTGAATATTACCTTAATTTGGTTAACAACATTAACACACCTAATGACTTTTATAATACACTGGCTGTCATTCATCTTGGCTTTTCGAATCCTTTTTTTTCTTTCTCTTCTACGCCGGATGCAAAAAACAGTAAAATGATGATTGCTCAGATTTATCAGGATGGACTTGGTATGCCTGATCGCGATTACTATTTAAAGAACGATGAAAATACAAAAGACATCAGAGAAGCATATAAAAATTTTATCAAAAAAATTTTCTCTTTAATTGGCGATGATTCTACTACGGCAGAAAAGAATGTAGATATTATAATGAATATCGAAACAAGCCTTGCTAAAGCTTCTATGACGCGCGTTGAACAAAGAGACCCCCAAAAAACTTATAACAAAATGAGCGAGAAACAACTATTCCAAATTGCACCTGAGTTTAATTGGAATGAATATTTCACCGCTATAGGCGTTCCAAAACCAGGTGATATAGATGTTTCTCAGCCAGAATTTATAAAAGAAGTTAGCACATTAATCCATACTACTCCAATGACAGATCTCAAAGTTTACTTAAAATGGAATATATTGCGCTTCGCAGCTCCTTATTTAAGTTCGCCGTTTGAACAAGCAAGTTTTGATTTTTACAGCAAATCTCTAAACGGTATTCAAGCTATGCAACCAAGATGGAAGAGAGTATTAAGAACAGTTGATAGAAACATTGGTATGTCATTAGGACAATTATTCGTTAAAGAATATTTTCCTCCAGAAGCAAAACAAAAAGCTTTAGATCTTGTTCATAATCTTATTAAAGTTTTGGGTGAAAGAATTAAAAAACTCGATTGGATGAGCGAGCCTACAAAAGAAAAAGCTCTTAAAAAACTATCTGCAATTATTATTAAAATAGGATACCCGGATAAATGGAAAAGCTACAAAGGATTAAACATTGTGCGCGGCTCCTATTTTAATGATGTTGTTAACTCTACTACTTTTAATAGTAAAAAAGAACTTGCAAAAATTGGCAAACCTGTAGATAAAACTGAATGGGAAATGACTCCACCAACAGTTAATGCCTATTACAATCCGCTTGTAAATGAAATAGTATTTCCGGCAGGTATTCTTCAGCCGCCATTTTTCGATCCAAAAGCCGATGACGCAGTTAACTACGGCGGCATAGGTGTTGTTATTGGGCACGAAATGACTCATGGCTTTGATGACCAAGGAAGACAATACGACGCTGAAGGAAATTTGAAAGATTGGTGGACCAAAGCAGATGAAGAAAATTTTAATAAAAGAGCCGAAAAAATTGTTGAGCAGTTCAATTCTTATACTCCAATAGATACATTGCATATCAATGGTAAATTAACTGAAGGCGAGAACATTGCAGATTTGGGTGGATTAAATATTTCCTTTCAAGCATTCACTTCTACAAAAGAATTTAAAGAAGGAAAAGAAATAGACGGATTTACGCCTGCGCAAAGATTCTTCCTATCTTATGCTAATGTTTGGAGAAGTAAATCAAGACCTCAATATCAAAAAATGCTTTTAACAGTTGACCCACATTCTCCAGCAAAATACCGAGTTAATGGTCCTTTAAGTAATTTCCCTCCTTTCTGGAAAGCATTTGATGTAAAACCAGGCGACCCAATGCGAAACCCACCCGACCAAATTGTTAAGATTTGGTAATTACTTTTTTGGAGAGATGGCATCCTTTTATAAGATGTCATCTCTTTGTTATAAAAATAATTTTTATGCTCATCAAACGTATGCTTTAATTTTTTTGCCTTTCCATTTATAGTTGAAACAAACGCAAAATAATGATGGCTTTTATTCAAATTGTAGTCTTTTTCATCTTCGTTGATCAGTATCATTAATTTAAAGAATAAGATTGGTAATTTTTATGTTAATTACGCTACCAATCAGAAAAATGGAATCTTTAAATTTTAAGAATTGAATTGTTACTTTATTTTTTGCCGGTGAGCAACATGTTTAGTAAGTTTGCAATGAAATATAAAATTTATTCCATCTAATATTAAAGAGGAAATTATGCGTAAAAAAGTTATTGCCGGCAATTGGAAAATGAATAACGATTTAATTCAATCAAGAGATCTAATCATTAAGCTGATTGAAGGACTACAAAATAAAAGCTTTAATTGCGATGTTATCATTTGTCCTCCTTTCACATCTCTAAGCGAAGCAGAAAATTTGATTAAGAATACTTCCATAAAACTCGGTGCTCAAAATATGTACTTTGAAGAAAACGGAGCCTTTACAGGTGAAGTTTCGGCTCCTATGCTTAAAAGTGCTGGATGTGATTATGTAATTATTGGACACTCTGAAAGAAGAACAATTTTTGGCGAAACAAACCAAGTTATTAATAAAAAACTCAAAAAAGCTTTTTCGAGTGGATTAAAGCCAATCTTCTGCATAGGTGAAACCCTTGAAGAGAGAGAACAAAACATCACCAATCAAATTATCGAAAGACAAGTAGTGGAAGGATTAAAAGATATAACCGAGGCTAACCTTGAAACATTAATTATTGCTTACGAACCAGTTTGGGCAATTGGAACTGGTAAAACAGCTTCTCCAGCGCAAGCAGAAGAAGTTCACGCTTTTATACGAAATTTAATTGGGAAAAATTACTCACCTTCATCGGCAGAAAAAATTATTATCCAATATGGCGGAAGCGTAAAGCCAGAAAATGCGAAAGAATTATTATCACAAATAGATATTGACGGTGCACTTGTTGGCGGCGCTTGCTTAAAAGCGGATTCTTTCATCAAGATTATTGAAGCAGCTTAATTAATAAAAATAGACTTAAAGATTCCTGCCAGATTTGTTTTAGATTTTATTTAAATTTATAACTTAGACTAATTTGGCAGGTTTTTTATGATTTCAAAATATCCACAATTATTTAAAAATAAATCTCTTAAAAAATCAAAAAGGATGTTTCTTTTTCATCATTAAGGCTAAATTTCAATTGATTTCCCCTCTGTTATTTCGTATATTTGAAAGTTAAATTTTTATAAAGTAGGACGCTCTTACGGATGGGATTTTCCAGATACTTTTCTCTTGCTTTTCTTCTTTTATTTACTTCTTTTGCACAAAATCTAAACGGTCAAATTGTATTTAAGGAGTTGCCCGAATATAATTTTGATTCATCGGATTCTCTATTTTTTGATACTGGTCCTACTCGACATTTAATTTCACTCGACGGGCAGTGGAATGTTTATCCAGCAAATAATAAAGAAAAGACAGTAACAGTTACCGTGCCTTCTATTTTCCAAGGCAATGGTAGTCTAGTTTTTGAAAAATATTTTTCACTTTCGCAGAATCAACTTTCAGGGCATAAGCTTGAGCTTAATTTTCTTGGATTAAACTACTCAGCAGATATTTCTGTTAACGGTGTTATAATTTATCGTCATGCTGGGGGGGAATTTCCCTTTGTTGTTGATTTACCAAGAGATATACTTCATTCGGACAAAAGTAATCTTCTTTCTGTTAAACTATATTACAAGTTAGATTCAGAAACTACAATTCCATTAAAGCAGAGATTTTTATTTCCACAAAATTTTGGCGGAATAATGAAAGATGTATATATTCATATTCTTCCGTCTGTTTCTATTTCCAGCATGGTTTTAAACTCTGTTTACAACCCTTCTCAAGGGAAGGCAAGAATAAATTTCTTCTCGAAGATAGATAATTTGGAAAAGAAAACTACAAACGACTCACTTGCTTTACCATCTCAATTTACTTTGAAAATTAAATTTATTTCTCCAAATGGCAATTTAGTTGAAGCACCAGATTATGACTTTCAATTAATTCCAAATAAAGAAAAAAATATATCTGAATACATTGATTTAAGCACGCCAGTTCTTTGGTCTCCAGATAATCCACAATCTTATGAAGTGGAAACAGAGCTTTGGAGCGGGGGGAGTTTAATAGATAGATCTATCAGAACATTGGCTATTTATTCATTAAATTCTGGCAATAATTCCCTTCTACTAAACGGTTCACCTTTTACGATGAATGGAGTTACATACATTCCATCTTATGGTGATAACGGAAGCCTTGCTTCTTTTCAGTCAATGGATAAAGACATCCGGATGATAAAAGAACTTGGTTTTAATAGCATAAGGTTCGCAAAATCTGTTCCCGATCCTTTTTATTTAAGATTGTGTGAAAAATATGGACTAATAGCTTTTATTGAGCTTCCCTTAAACTCAGTACCAGAAGGTTTGGCAAGTGACGGAAATTTTATTTCACGCAGTAGTAATTATCTTTCAAGTTTTTTAAAAGCATATAGAAAATACTCAGCTGTTGCTGCTATCGGACTGGGCGGTTCCTATTTGTCAAATTCAGAATCAATAGATGCATATTTAAAAACTCTTGCTTCAATAGTAAAAAATTCTAGTAGTTTTTTAACATACGCCTCGTTTTGCAATTTCAACATCACTCCAGTTGATGGACTTGATCTGTACGGCGTAGAGTTATTTAATTCTTCATTGACTTCCAAAGATATTCAATTAAAACGTCTTCAAAATGATTTAGGAATTGGAAGAGTTTTTATCAGTGAAGCTACTTATGTTGTTAACATCGGCAATAGCAATGGTTACTTGAATGAACACTCTTTTGAAGCTCAAGCTGAATATTTTGACGATTTAATTAATTACACATCAAATAATACAGTTGCGGGATATTTTATAAACTCAATGTTTGATTACCGAGGAGATTATGCTTCACTAAGTGCTGGTTATGATAAGAACAATATTTATAAAATTGGTATTTGTAATGAAAACCGGCAAACAGATCGGTTAGGCTACAAGGTGATTTATTCAAAGCTTCATAACGGCGAAAAAGTAACTATTCCAATTGGAATAAAAAAAGATGATTCTCCAATGTATTTTATTCTTTATGGCTTATTTCTTGCACTACTTGTTGGCGTATTAGTAAATTCTGGAAGAAAGTTCAGAGAAGATGCCTCACGGGCTTTACTAAGACCTTATAATTTTTTTGCCGATGTTCGCGATCAAAGAATTATTTCGGGTTATCATTCAACCGTACTTGCTTTTGTAAATGCTGCTATAGGTGCATTACTCGCTAGCAATTTACTCTTTTACTTCAGAGAAAATGTTGTCTTCGAAAAATTTTTACTTGCTTTCGGAAGTACGGGGCTTATAAAATTTTTAAGCTTTCTTGCTTGGCATCCTTTGCAAGCTTTAGTTATTTTAACTATTATAGAAGTATTGGCTTTATTTATCCTTACGCTTGTGGTAAAGGTTGCTGCTTTTTTTGTAAAAACAAAAGTATTTTATTCCAGTGTTTATTTTACTATTATTTGGTCGTTCCTTCCTTTGTTGTTGCTTATACCGGTAGGAATAGTTTTGTACCGGCTTCTGAATGCGGATGTTGCTAATATTTATATCTATTTAGGACTGGCGCTTTTCACAATTTGGATTTTTTACAGGCTGATGAAAGGCATTTATGTTATTTTTGATGTTAATCCCAGCAGCGTTTATTTCTACAGCTTTGTTTTTATAATTGTTTTGATAGGAGGAATTTTACTTTACTACCAAATTACTAATTCTGTGTGGGGATTTCTTCTGCTTGTTGTCAAACAGTATGGTTTGTTTTAATTAAGGAAAAGAATTGTATTTATCAAAGCTTGAAATATTAGGTTTTAAATCTTTTGCACAAAAAACTGTTGTTAACTTCAATCAGGGTGTTACCTCTATTGTCGGTCCAAACGGTTGCGGCAAAACTAATATTGTAGATGCAATAAGATGGTGTCTTGGAGAACAAAAAAGTAATACACTCAGAAGCGATAAGATGGAAAACGTTATCTTTAACGGAACAACAAACCGCAGGGCTATGGGTATGGCAGAAGTTTCCTTAACTATTCAAAATAACAAAGGAATTCTTCCAACTGAATATACTGATGTTGTTATTACAAGAAGAATCTTTCGCTCCGGCGAAAGCGAATATCTTCTTAATAAAAATATTTGTCGTTTGAAAGACATAACTAATCTTTTTATGGATACTGGCATAGGCGCAAATGCTTACTCGGTTATCGAATTAAAAATGATTGAAACAATTCTTAGCAATAAAGCCGATGAACGCCGCACAATGTTTGAAGAGGCTGCCGGAGTTAATAAGTATAAATTGCGCCGAAGACTTGCTCTTAGAAAACTTGACGAGGTAAAATCAGAACTTACTCGTGTCAACGATATTGTTTCAGAAGTCGAAAAAAAAGTAAACTCCCTGGAAAGACAAGCTAAAAGAGCCGATAAATACAACAAAGTTTCCTCTACTTTAAGAGAATTGGAATTAGACCTTGCTGAGCGAGAACTTGCTCTTTTCAATAGGCAAAAAGTCGAATTTAAAAATATTAAAGATGAAAACTTCCAAAAGAAAATCCGGATTGAATCTGAACTGGCAAGAATTAGCGAAGAAGTTACCGAGCTTAAACAAAAATTAACCGAAGTTGAAAGTAAGCTTAAAAGTAAACGTTCAGAAGTTACCCTGCAGACCGAAAAAATTTATAATGTTCAAAAAAACATTTCAGTTTCAGAAGAAAGGAAAAAATCTCTTGAGGGAAATATTCGCCGTTACCAACAAGAGCTTGAAGAGTTAAAGGTTCAATTGCTTGAGGCTGAAGAAATTATTAAAAACGGTTCGCTTGATGTTGAAGACCTATCACAAAAAATTTCAACTAAAGAAAACGACCGGCAACTGGTAATTGCAGATACTGAAAAATATAAAATTGAACTTGAAAAAAAACGAATTAAGTTAAAAGAACATTCCGATCTTCTTCTTGACAAGTTTAAAGATATTACCGGTAAAGAAAATGAACTTTCTAACATTGAAAAATCCCTTGAATCGAAAAATCTTTCAATTAGCAAATTAAACCAAAAAATCCTCTCCTTAACAAGTAATATCGCTAAAACTGTAGGTTACCTTGAAGAATTAGAGGGAGAGAAAAAGGATATTGAACAAAAAATATCAGAAGCCGAATCAGTTTATCTTCAAAAACAAAAAGAAAAGGAAAATTTGGAGAAAGAACTGAATATTCTTCGCAGCAAAGAACTTGATTATAAAAGCGCAATAAACTCACTCAAAGAAAAAATTGATTTTGTTCAAAATCTTATAGACAATCTTGAAGGTGTTTCTAAAGGAGCAAAGGCTCTTTTGGAAAACGGCAGTTGGGCAAACGGAGATAGAACTATTCTTGCTCACACAGGTAATTCTAACGATGAATACCGGTTTGCCGTTGAAGCTTCTCTTAAAAATAATTTGAACGATATTCTTGTTGAAACTATTGATGATCTTAAAAATGGAATTGAGTATTTAAAAAATAATAACATCGGTAAAGCTTCTTTTTTTGTACCTGGCTTCAATTCGGAAAGCAAAAAGACTTTCTTAAAAAAACTTGAATATTACAGTACAAAACGTAAATTAAAAAAACTTAAACTCGAAAATGGATACGTTGGACTTACTATTGAGTTTATCCAAACCGAAGATAAATGGAAACCATTTTTTTCAAAGCTTCTCGAAAATACCATAGTTGTTGATACTCTCGAAACTGCATTTCAACTTTTTGAAAAATATCAAGGTTTTAGTTTTGCAACTTTAAATGGAGATTTTCTCAGCAATAAAGGTAGTATCGAAGCCGGTTCTGCTCCTAAACTTGATGATTCTTTGTTCGGACGAAAACGTTTGCTCGAAAAGCTTAAAGATGAATTCCCTGCAAAGGAAAAAGGACTTTTTGAATTACATAAAGAAATAGAAAAATTAGAAAGTAGAATAAATAGTATTGATTTAAATGTCCTATCTGAGCGTGGTAAACTTTTGGTAAATGATCTTTCGAACGTTGAAAAACAAATTGCACAGTTTGAGTTTGAAAAACAAAAAGCAAACGACGAAATAGAAAAAACCCGAAGCGAAATCAACGACCTTGCATCAGATTCTAATAAACTTGATAATCAGCGCACCTCCTTAACTTCCATACTCGAAGACCAGAAAGCCGAAAAAGAAAAAGCTGAAAATTTACAAAAAACATTTGAAGAGGAATTTAAAAATTTAGAAAATGAATATAACGAGATTATAGACCACCGAAATAAAATTAATCTTGAACTTGAAAGGCTATTGGGAGAAAAGAAAAATACTGAGAATTCGGTTAAACGCGCTTCCGATTCTATTGATAATATCAAAAAATCTATATCTAAAAGACAAATGGACATTTCTTCTTCTACCGAAGAACTGGCTTCTCTAACAATTCTTTTGGAAGAAAGAGAAACAGAATTAAACGAACTTAATCATGGCAAAAATTTATTGCTAAAAGAAGAAAGCGAAATAGATTCGGAGTTCAAAGCACTTCGCAGCCGGATAAATGAAATGGAGAATAGTCAAAATCAATTGCGAAAAGAAAGAGACACGACTTCCGATTCTATCCACATGGCAGAAATGAAGCTTAGCGAACTCGGTATGCAAATAACAAATCTGTTAGATAATATTAAAGAGAACTATTCTGTTACAATTGAGTCTAAAACATTTGATGACCTTGACTCATTTGATTTTAAAGGAAGAAATGAGGAAGTACATTCTTTAAAACAGCAGATAAAAAATCTTGGTCCAATAAATCTTCTTGCTTATTCAGAATATGAAGAGGAAAAGGAAAGATTTGATTTTTTAAATAAGCAACGAAACGATTTGCTTGAATCTGAAAAAGATGTTATAAAAACTATCGAAGAAATTAATCAAACAGCCCAGGCAATGTTTCTTGAAACATTTGAAAAAATCAGGCAAAATTTTATAAATATATTCCGGGGCTTGTTTAATCCAGGAGATGAAGCTGATTTGAAACTGGAAGAAGGTGTAGATGTTCTTGAAGCAAAAATAGAAATTATTGCAAAACCGAAAGGTAAACGCCCAACAACAATTGATTTATTATCGGGTGGAGAAAAAACATTAACTGCTATTGCATTATTGTTCGCAATATATCTCGTAAAGCCGAGTCCTTTCTGCATTCTTGATGAAGTTGATGCTCCACTTGACGATGCAAACATAGATCAGTTTACTAAAATTATAAAGGATTTTAGCGCAAGCACTCAGTTTATTGTTATTACACATAATAAAAGAACAATGGAAGCTGCAGGCACACTTTACGGTGTAACAATGCAGGAAGAAGGAATATCAAAATTAGTAAGTGTAAGATTTAACGAGGAATTAGATTTTGTATCTTAACAACACACAAAACTTCAAAAGAAAAAAAATCGAGTTTGGGTTTTATATATTATTTTTTATGTTAGTCCTTTTTTCATCTACAAAAGTTGTAAATGCACAGTGGATCAATAATCCTTCTGAAAATACTAAATTGGTAATTGATGCTTCAGAGCCCATCAATATTTCTGCCGTAACAGATTCAAAAGGAGGGGCGTTTATTTTTTGGCAGGATAACAAATATGGATTACAAAATAACGAAGTCTATTTTATGCACGTAAAAAGCAACGGCAGAATCAGCTTTAGAGCTGATGGTAAAAGAGTAAGTACCCTGCCTGGTGCAGAAGAAGAACCAGTTTCAACCCCTTCTATTTCTGGCTCTGCTGTTGTAGTGTGGAAGGACTTTTCCTCTTCTCATTTTGGAAATTTATATGCACAACGTGTTTCTTCTAATGGAAATTATTATTGGCAACCAGATGGAATTGGAGTTACTCAAACTCAAAATGAAATAGGTGATTTCTCGGTTTGTGCAAATAAAAATGGAAATATCTTTGTAGCCTACGTTCTGCGCCCTTCAGAAATTACAGGAGAATATAAACTGGAAATTCAAAAAATCTCACCTAATGGAAACCTTTTCTTTAATACAAGCCCGGTAGTATATGAATCAAGAGAAAGAAAAAGTTCTATCTCAATAATTGATGATGGAGAAGGAGGCACCTTTTTGTTGTGGCTTGAGTATAGAAATAATAAAAGTATTCTTTTAGCTCAGCGTGTTGATTCCCTTGGTTTACCAATGTGGAAAAAACCGATCGAAATTTCTGCTAACATTCAAAATGTTACTTTATATACCGCTGTAAAAATGAACTATCCAGCAATCTATGTTGCATGGCAACAAATCCATAGAGCTAATAAAGATATTTATCATCAAATTTTAACTAACCAAGGTAAATTTTTATGGTATGCTGGTGGAAGAAATGCAACACCACAGAACGGAAGCCAAGTTAACCCAATGGCTGTTGCATCTGATTCTTCAGCAATTTTAAGTTGGACTGACGAAAGCACCAATAATAAAAATATTTATATCCAAAAATTTAACAAGTATGGAAGACCCGAATGGGGAAGATCGGAAATTCCAGTAATTAAAGTTAAAGGTGAACAGTTTGGTCAAAAAATTATTTCTGACGGTAAGGGCGGTGCTATTGTCGCTTGGATTGACATGCGTAATAAATCTGCTAACGCCGATATTTATGCTCAAAGAATAAATAATGAAGGAAGGCTTGTGTGGGATTCACTCGGCTTACCAATCGGTTCAAATTTTAATTCTCTAAAAAGCTATCTCTCATTGTTACCTGACGAAAACGGCGGTGCTATTGCTATTTTTAAAGATAATAGAAACGGCAAAAATGCAATCTATGGTCAAAAAATTTTTACAAGCGGAACTTTTATTTCACAACTAATCGGACCTAACACAGAAATAAACCGGGACTCAATTAAAATTTCATGGTATACCGCAAATGAAAGAGGAAACGTAAAATACACAGTTGAAAGAGCTTCGTTACTTGATGCTGATTCAATTAGCTGGGATATAATCGGGAATGTTTTTTCTAACGGTCAAAGTGGCGCAAAGCATTATGTTTATGTTGACGTCCCTAATATAACTGGCACTCTTTATTACCGGATTATACAAACTGACGCTGCTGGTGATATCCAGAAATCTGATATTTCAAGAATTAATTATTTTGGCTCATCTTCTAAGGTGGTTGTTGCTCAAAATTTTCCAAATCCATTTTCTGATTCAACTACGATAAGTTTTTATTTGCCAGAACCTACCGAAGTGATTGTGGAATTCTATAACAGCCATGTTGAAAAAATAAATGAAATTGACAAATCCTTCCCCTCTGGAGAAAACAAAATAAATTTTTCTGCTAAAGGATTAAAAGCGGGTATATATTTTTACAGATTTAGAGCTGGCAATTTTGTAGATGTAAAAAAAATGATTATTGCTAATTAAAAGAATTCTAATTTTTCCCATGAATAAAAATTTCAAAATATTTGTCGATTTTGATGGAACAATTTCTAAAACAGATGTTGGTGAGGCAATCTTTAGAGAGTTCGGTAACAAAGAGGAAGTAAATAAAATAATAGATGATCTTTTGAACGACCGAATTTCGGCAAAGGATAGCTGGCTTGCTTTGTGTAATTCCGTCCAAAATTTTAATAAAAGCAAGTTTGATAAATTTATCGATAAAATTGAAATTGACTCGACTTTTATTGCATTTAAAAAATATTGTGAAAAAAATAACTTTAAACTTTACGTACTTAGCGATGGTTTTGATTATTACATCCATAAAATTTTTAACAAAGAAAAAATTAATGATGTAATTGTTTATTCTAATAAATTGAGCATAACAGCACTAAATAAGCTTGTTCCCTCGTTCCCCTATTTAGATTTAAGCTGCAAAAGTTCTGCAAATTGTAAAAGAAATCATATTATTAGTCTTAGTTCAGATGAAGATTTCACTGTCTTTATTGGCGATGGAAATTCAGATAAGTACACCGTTCAATTTTGTGATTTTATTTTTGCTAAAGATGATCTTCTTAAATTTTGTGAACGTGAAAGAATAACTTACTTCCCTTTTGAAAATTTTAATGATGTATCGAACAAGATTAATGAATTAAATTCAAGAAAAAGATTGAAGAAAAGACATCAAGCTGAACTTAAACGTAAAGAAATTTATATGATGGAATAATATGTCACAAATAGCATCAAAATTTTTTAAATATAGAAGCTATACGCCAATTCCCTTTTTGCTAATTATGTTTTTATATGAAGATGCCAATATTTGGAGTTTGATCTCAGGCTTTTTAATCGCATTATTTGGCGAAATGATTCGACTTTGGGGAGTAAGCTGGGCAGGCAGCGAGACACGTACGACCGGAACCGTGGGTGGAACCTTTTTAATTGTTAGCGGTCCCTTTGCTTATGTGCGCAACCCTTTATATGTCGGTAATATTTTATTATATCTTGGAATGGGTATCATGTCATTCGCTATTTTCCCTTTTCTTCAAATTTCTGCCTTACTTTTTTTCTTTATTCAATATCATTTTATAGTAACTGAAGAAGAGAGTTATCTTGCAAATACTTATGGCAAAGCCTATGAAAATTACTTGAAAAATGTACCAAGATTTTTCCCAAGATTTACAAAATACAAAATTGGAAATATTGAACAGCCTATGTTTAGCTTAAACCAAGGATTAAAATCGGAGAAACGTACTTTGCAGGCTTTTACAGCTGTTACAGTTACAATCCTTCTTATTTGGTTTATCAGAAGAATGTAAAACAATAAAATTATTTTTATTGAAAGATAAAAACGTGATTAAGCCACAGGCTTACAAATGATAAAAAATTTGATGATTATTGCTGGAGAAGTATCCGGAGATTTGCACGGTGCTTCATTAATTAATGAATTAAAAAAGCTCGACAATAATATTAATATTTTTGGTGTTGGCGGCGATAAAATGCAAGCTGCTGGTATGAATGTTCTTTTTCATATTGATAAAATGGCTTTTCTTGGGTTTGTTGAGGTTGTTAAGCATCTTCCCTTCATAAACAAAGTTCAGAAAGATTTGCTTGGCATAATTAAAGAAAAAAATATAAACAATGTCGTTCTTATTGATTATCCTGGATTCAACCTGAGTATTGCAAAAAAAATTAAAAAAATAAATCTGCATTCAACTGTCAACCAACAGAATCAATCTAAAACCAAAAATAATGTAAAAATAATTTATTACATCGCCCCACAAATCTGGGCGTGGGGTGCTGGTAGAATAAAAAAGATTAAAAAACTTGTTGATAGAATGCTTGTTGTTTTTCCATTTGAAGAAGAAGTTTATAAATATGCTAACATAAAAGTCGATTTTGTAGGTCATCCACTTCTGGAAAGAATTAACAATTATAACTTCCTTTCGAAGGAAGAATTATTTAAAAAATTTGACCTTCAAAAAGATAAAGAAATTCTGTTGTTGTTACCGGGAAGCAGATTGCATGAGGTTGAAAAAATTTTTCCTGATGCAATAAAAGCTGCACTTACAGTTTCGGAAAAATTTGGTCTTCAACCTGTTGTAGCTTGTTCTAGTAACATTAATGAAAATATTTTTTTTAAGATTTCCGGACAAAGAAACTTTAAAGTTGTTAAAAATTATACTTATGATTTGCTCAAGTATTCCAAATTAGGAATAATTAAGTCTGGTACATCTACACTTGAGGCTGGTTTATTTGAACTGCCTATGGTTATTGTTTACAAGACTAATTACCTAACTTACTTAATTGGAAAAAACCTTGTTAAGGTAAATAACATTGGAATGGCTAATATAATAGCTGGTGTAAAAATTGCTCCTGAACTTATTCAAAATCAATTTACAGAACATACTTTAATTGATGAGTGCAGTAAAATTTTATCTACTCCAGAGTTATATTTGGATATGAAAACAAAATTGAAAAGCTTAAAAGAAAAGTTAGGCGTTTCGGGTGCATCTGGTAGAGCGGCACACATTATTTATGATATGATGAATGAATCTTAGAAAAATAAAACAAAATACTTTACGATTTGCCGGAAACTTTTTCCTTTTTAGCGGTGTAAATGTTCTTTGTAAAGCTTTAAGAATTACTTACGTAAATAATGAAGTAATTAATAAATTAGAAAACGAAGGGAAGAATTATATTCTTGCTTTCTGGCACGGAACGATGATTTTGCCTTGGTTTTTGCATCGCAAAAAAAATTTTGCTGCTCTTATTAGTAAAAGCAAAGATGGCGAATTGCTTGCGAAGATTCTTAATAAATGGAAATATCGTGTAGTTAGAGGCTCTAGCCACAAGGGCGGCAGCGTTGCTCTTGGTGTTTTAATTGATTTAGCAAAAAATAAAAATTCTATTTTAATTACTCCAGATGGACCCACTGGACCACCACATAAAATGAAACCAGGGGCAGTTATTATGGCTAAAAAAACTTCTCTGCCACTTGTTCTTGTTGGAATAGGTTTTAATAAAAAAATCCAACTTAAAAGTTGGGATAGTTTTGAAGTTCCAATGTTTTTTTCACATGCTAAGGTTATTTATTCGGATCCAATTTTTATTGAAGCCAATCTTAGCTATGAAGATACTTCAAAAATTATTGAACAATGTGAAGCTAAATTAAATGAGCTTCAAAAAATTGCAAGTTTATAAATTTTGGTTTTTAGTACAATTTGATTATGATGCTGTTAAGAATAATATTACTACCATTTGTACCATTGTATTCTTTGATGATACGCATCAGAAATGTATTCTTCGATAAGAATATATTTAAATCTAAAAACGTAAAAGCGAAGGTTATTTCTGTAGGCAACCTTACCATGGGTGGCTCTGGTAAAACTCCTATGGTTATTTATTTGTCTAATCTTCTAAAAAATGAAGGGAAAAAAGTCGGTGTTTTAAGTCGTGGCTATGGAAGGAAATCTAAAGGTTATTTACTTGTTTATGACGGTAAAGATTTTTTAACCCAAGTTGAAGATTGCGGTGACGAAATATATCAAACTGTTTTAGAATGCAATTTACCAGCGGCTGTCTCAGAAAAAAGAGTTCCGGGGGCTGAACGCTTTATAAGAGATTGCGGTGTTGATACAATAATTCTTGACGACGCATTTCAACATAGATGGATTAAAAGAGATGTTGATGTTCTTCTTTTCGAACAAAAATTTTTATGCTCTTCTTCTTCGTTAGACAAAATACTTTTGCCGGCGGGAATTATGCGAGAGTCATTTAGTTCTATATGTAGAACCCATGCTATTGTTATTAACAGAAAGTTCTCAGAAAAAATGGAAATCCCTGAATCTTTAAAAAAATATTTTGAAGGAAAAAGAATTTTTACAGCATTTTACAAGGCGATTGAATTTATTGATGTGAAGAAGAAAGAACATTACAGCTTAAGAGATTTTGAAGGTCAAAAAAGTTTAGTTATCTCGGGTGTGGCTAATCCGTTTTCTTTTATTAATGCTCTGGAACAGACTAACGTAGATACCCAAAATAGAATTATATTTAAAGACCATAAAAATTATACTTTGGATGAAATTAAGAAAATTAGAAAAGAATTTTATTCTACAAATTCTCATTCAGTTGTAACAACAGAAAAAGACGCTGTTAAGCTTTCAAAATTTTCGAAAGAACTTGATGATATTGATATTTATTTTTTAAAAATTGAGCTTGAGATGGATGAACCTAATTTGTTTAAGGAATTTATTCTAAACTTATTAAATAAAAACAGGCAGGGGGCTTATTCAAAATAATAGTGTTAAACGTTAATAACTAAATCTAAATTTATTTTATAAATCAGAATTGGAGGATAAAAAAATGGCAAAACAACCTAAATATGTTTATTACTTTGGCGGTAAAAAAGCCGATGGTAAAGCCGATATGAAGAATTTATTGGGCGGAAAGGGAGCGAATCTTGCAGAAATGGTAAATATAGGTTTACCTGTTCCAGCAGGATTTACAATCACAACCGAAGTTTGTACGGCATATTATAAAAATAACAAGAAATACCCTAAAGAACTTAGTAAACAAGTAAAAGATGCTTTGGCTAAAGTTGAAAAAGAAATGGGAGCAAAGTTTGGCGATCCCAAAAACCCGCTACTTGTATCTGTTCGTTCAGGAGCCCGCGCTTCAATGCCCGGCATGATGGAAACAATCTTAAATGTAGGACTGAATAACACAACCCGAGAAGCTTTAATAGCTAAAACAGGCAACCCGCGCTTTGTGTATGATTCTCATCGCCGTTTAATTCAAATGTATTCAGACGTTGTAATGGAAAAAGCAGCTGGAATTGAACCAGAAGAAGGAAAAAGTGTACGTCAACAGCTAGAAGCAGAGCTTCATAAAATGAAAGTTGCCCGCGGCGTCCAAAACGATACAGAATTAAATGCCGATGATCTTAAAGAACTTGTCGAAATTTATAAAGCTAAGGTTCAAGAAGTACTTGGAAAGCCTTTTCCAGAAGATCCGATGGAACAATTGTGGGGTGCAATTGCTGCTGTATTCCAAAGTTGGATGGGCAAAAGGGCTATAGCTTACAGAAAATTTGAAGGTATTCCAGATGATTGGGGAACTGCCGTAAACGTTCAATCGATGGTTTTTGGTAACATGGGTGATACCTCAGCCACTGGTGTTGCTTTTACGCGTAACCCTGCTACTGGTGAAAATCATTTTTATGGTGAATGGCTACCCAATGCACAAGGAGAAGATGTTGTTGCCGGTATTAGAACTCCAAACCCAATTAACGAAATTGGAAAAAGCGAACATACAAAACATCTTCCTTCTCTCGAAACGGCTATGCCACAAACTTATAAGCAGTTAAATAATTTTCAACACTTATTAGAAAAGCATTACCATGATATGCTTGATATTGAGTTTACAATTCAAGAAGGTAAGCTTTATATGCTTCAATGCCGCGTTGGAAAAAGAAATGGGCCTGCTGCCGTTAAAATGGCTCTTGATATGTATAAGGAAAAGTTAATTACAAAAGAAGAAGCTGTCCTGCGAGTTCAACCATCGCAGCTTGATGAACTCCTTCATCCAATAATTGACCCTTCTGTAGAAAAAACTACAAAGGTAATTGCAAAAGGATTGCCAGCCGGTCCGGGAGGTGCAAGTGGACAAGTGGTCTTCTCTTCTGTTGAGGCAGTCGAGTGGGCAAAAAAAGGCAAAAAGGTAATACTTGTTCGTGAAGAAACCAATCCAGAAGATATTGAAGGAATGCGGGCTGCTCAGGCAATTTTAACAGGCCGCGGAGGGATGACTTCTCACGCTGCCCTTGTTGCAAGAGGTTGGGGCAAATGTTGTATCGTTGGTGCTTCTTCTTTAAAAATTAATAATGCCGAAAAATACTTCACTGTTGATGGTGTAACTGTAAGGGAAGGAGACACATTAACTCTTAACGGCTCAAAAGGTACTGTTTATCTTGGCGAACTTCCAATGATAAAAGCTGCTGAGGAAAATCCAGATTTTCAGGCTTTCATGAAAATATGTGATCAGGTTAGAAAATTAAAAGTTAGAACTAACGCTGATACCCCAGAAGATGCTGCAAAAGCACGCTCTTTCGGTGCAGAAGGTATTGGTCTTTTCAGAACTGAACACATGTTTTATGGAATTAATTCTGAAGAGCCTTTATTCAAACTTCGTAAGATGATTCTTTCTAGTACAGAAGAAGAAAGAATAAACGCGATAAATGAACTTTTCCCTCATGTTAAAGCCGACATCAAGGGTACGTTGGAAGCTATGGATGGATTTGGTGTAACAATTAGAACCCTCGATCCTCCACTTCACGAATTCGTACCAAATAGACAGGATGAAAGGGAAAAATTAGCTTCAAGTCTTGGTATTTCACTAAATGAACTTAATGAACGTGCTGACAAACTTCATGAGAACAATCCTATGATGGGGCATCGTGGTGTTCGTCTTGGTATAACATATCCCGAAGTAACAGAAATGCAAATCAGAGCTATTTTTGAAGCTGCTGCAGAATTATCGCAAGCAGGAAAGAAACCTTTCCCTGAAATTATGATTCCTGTTACTTGCACAGTAAACGAAATTAAAAATCAATATGAGATAATTAACAAAGTACATGAGGAAGTCTGTCAGAAATTTGGTCTGAAGAAAATTCCACATCTTACTGGCACTATGATTGAAATCCCTCGTGCAGCATTAACAGCAAATAAAATTGCCGAAGTTGCACAATTTTTCTCATTTGGGACTAATGACTTAACACAGATGGGATTTGGTTTTTCACGCGATGATATCGGTGGATTCTTACCAGATTATCTTAAAAAGAAAATCCTTCCCGAAGATCCTTTTCAGTCAATCGACCAGGAAGGCATTGGTGAATTGATGAAGATTGCAGTAGAACGTGGACGTGCTACTCGACCAGATTTAAAAATCGGTATTTGCGGAGAACACGGCGGGGAACCAAAATCCGTCGAGTTCTGTCATAAGATTGGATTGAACTATGTTAGCTGTTCGCCATTCCGAGTACCTATCGCGAGATTGGCAGCTGCACATGCTGTTGCAAAAGAGCAAATGGCATCAAAGAAAAATGTTTCAAAGCCTGCTGCAAAATCTTTGAATAAAAATGTTGCCTCCAAAAAGAAAGCAGCACCTAAAAAGAAAAAATAAATAATAAACTTAAGGAGAGGAACGTCAAGCTTTCGACTAAGCGGGTTTGTTCCTCTCCGATTTAAAATTAGTAATTATGTGAGGTAAAGAAGAATGAAATTATCAGACTTCAAATACAACTTGCCGAAAACAAGTATTGCAAAATATCCGGTGTCGCCAAGAGACAAGTCTAAATTGATGGTATTGAACAGAGAAACCGGTGAAATAGAAGATAAGGTTTTTACCGATGTTGTTGATTATATGGAGAAAGGAGATGTATTAGTTGTAAATGAAACACGTGTTTTCCAGGCTCGGCTTTATGGGAAAAAAGAAAAGACAAATGCAAAAATTGAAGTTTTCCTTTTGAGAGAACTAAATGCAGATGAATGCGTTTGGGACGTAATTGTTGATCCGGCAAGAAAGGTTAGAATTGGGAACAAAATATATTTTAACGATAAACTGTGGTGTGAGGTTATCGATAATACTACTTCAAGAGGTAGAACAGTTCGATTTAACCAACCTGGTAATGTTTTCAAAGCGGTTGAAAAAATTGGTTTAACTCCGCTGCCGCCTTATATTAAAAGAGAGCCGGAAGCTTCTGATAAAGAGAATTATCAAACCGTTTATGCACGTGTTGATGGCTCTGTTGCCGCCCCCACAGCTGGTCTTCATTTTACCCCTAAACTTCTTCAGAAAATTGAGAAAAAAGGTGTTCAAGTTGTACCAGTAATTTTACATATTGGTCTTGGTACATTTAGACCGGTTGAAGTTGAAGATCTTACAAAACACAAAATGGACTCAGAATATTACGAAGTTCCAGAGAAATCAGCAGAAATAATTAATAAAGCAATAAATGCAAAGCATAATGTTTTCGTTGTGGGAACAAGTGCCTGCAGAGCTCTGGAAACAAGCGTAACTGCAGAAGGATTCGCAAAGCCAGGCAGAGGATGGACTGATAAGTTCATTTATCCACAATACGAATTCAAAGTTACGGATAAACTTATAACCAATTTTCATCAACCAGAATCGACTTTAATAATGCTTGTATGCGCATTTGCGGGGACAGAATTTGTTATGAAAGCTTATAAAAAAGCATTAAAAGAAAATTACAGATTCTTAAGTTACGGCGATGCTATGCTTATCTTATGAAAAATTTTGTTATTATTCCCGCTGGTGGAAAAGGTGTTAGGAGCGGATTTGCCGCTCCTAAACAATATATCAAATTTGCTGGTAAAGAACTCATCGTTTACACTCTCGAAGTTTTTCAAAAAAATAAATTCATAGATAACATTATTCTAGCTGCAGAACCTAAGTACTTTAACCTTCTTCTTGAATTAAAGAAAAAATACCACATTACTAAAATATCATCTTTAGTTGAAGGTGGTAAGACAAGGCAAGATTCCGTTTATAATGCTTTGAAATCAATATCTGCAAAAAAAAATGATCTAATAATTGTACATGATGCTGCAAGACCTCTTATTTCTCCCGATGTACTAACGAATTCGATAAATCTTGCCAAAAAAAAAGGTAATGCAGTTGTATGCGTTAAAGTTAGCGATACTTTAATAAAGGGTAGTAATAAAGTTGATTCCTATCTTAATCGCGAAGAGGTTCTTTACGTTCAAACCCCACAAATTTTTAAGTATAAGGATTTGATGGATGCAATGTTGAATGCCTATAAAAATAATTTTATCGGTACTGACGAATCTATGCTTGTTAAAAGAATGGGAAAAGAAATTTATATTGCCGAAGGCTCTCTATTAAACTTTAAGGTTACTACAAAATCGGATTTGGAATTGTTTAGCTGGCTCGTAAGAAAAAAATAATCATAAAGATGTTCAACTTTTTATATCTTTTTAATCATTTTCATTTTATTCGCTTTCTAAACTAAATATCCTAAAATTTCATTCGATAATAAAAATAATTTCTTTTATAGGAAGAAAAAATGTCATTTTTACAAATTACCCTTTGTCATTGATAATTTGAACTAATATATTTAGGTTTCGTAAGTTAAATTAAAAAGTATTTGATATGTTTCTCTTAGCTACAATTGTAATACTATCTTATCTGGTTGGTTCAATTCCAACAAGTATAATCGTTACTAAAATTTCAAAAGGAATAGATATAAGAGATTATGGCAGTGGAAACGCTGGCGGTACAAACGTTATGCGTGTTCTTGGTTGGAAGCAAGGTCTTCTTGTTATTTTACTTGATGCTTTGAAGGGTGTTTTAGCTGTTGTCATAATTGCTAGGTTACATTATGGCTCGATGCCATTTAATAACCCAACTCCTTTTGACGACTTTACCTTTATCCAAATAATTGCTGGAGTCTCTGCTGTTATTGGCCATATATGGACTGTATTTGCCGGCTTTAGAGGTGGAAAAGGAATTGCAACTGCATTAGGAATGCTTTTAATGATTTCAACTGTTGACATGCTTGTTGCCATTGGCGTATTTATTATTGTTGTGGGAATATCCAGATACGTTTCTCTTGGTTCAATTATTGGCGCTATTGCTGTTCCACTCACATTAGTTATTAGAGAAAATTTATTTAATGTGGATATCCCTGGTTACAACACTCTTCTCCCTTTTGTAGTTTTTGTAACTTTGCTCGTAATTTATACACATAGAAAAAATATCGTCCGTCTTGCAAACGGCAATGAACACAAAATTAGCTTTTCAAAAAAGAAAAAATCTAATCTTGTTTAATGAAAATTTCAATTTTAGGCGCTGGTGGCTGGGGTACAACCCTTGCTGTTTTGCTTTATTACAACGGGCATAATGTTTCCTTATGGGAATATAAAAAAAGTTATGTTAAAACAATTCTGAAAACAAGGGAAAACCCGCTTTATTTACCTGGTGTTAAAATCCCAGATGAAATCATTATAACTCACGATCTTGACGAAGCCATAGAAAAAAATAATATGGTAGTACTTGCTGTCCCTTCACAATTTCTTAGAAGTGTTGTTAAACATATAGATTTTACGGAAATAAAAAATTCAATTATAGTTAACGTTGCAAAAGGGATAGAAACAAATTCCTTAATGACAATGTCACAAATGCTTAAAGATGAAATCTCAGAGCTTGACGAATCTCAAATTGGTGTTTTATCTGGACCAAGCCATGCAGAGGAAGTAAGCAGAAGAATTCCCACTGCTGTTGTAACAGCTTCAAAAGACATAGAAACATCAAAGTCAATTCAATCCGCTTTTATGAATTCCTATTTTCGAGTTTACACATCTAACGATATTCTTGGAGTAGAACTTGGAGGTGCTTTCAAAAATGTAATTGCCATTGGCGCCGGTATTATAGACGGAGCTAAATTCGGAGATAATACTAAAGCTGCAATTATGACTCGTGGCGTTGCAGAAATTGCTAGGTTAGGTACCGTATTGGGAGCAAATCCAGAAACATTCGCAGGATTATCCGGTATGGGTGATTTAATAGTTACTTGTATGAGCAAACATAGCCGTAATAGGTACGTCGGTGAACAAATTGGCTCCGGCAAAAAATTAAAAGAAGTTTTAAAATCTATGGATATGATTGCAGAAGGTGTTGATACTTCACGCTCTGCTTCGCAGCTTGCAATAAAGAATAAAGTTGATACCCCAATTACTTTTGAAGTTTATAAAATTCTATTTGAAGATAAAGACCCAGTAAAAGCTACAACAGATCTCATGACACGGGACATGAAAATGGAACAGTAAATTTGCTTTCTTTATTTCTAAAAATAATAATAAAATTAAAAGCAAAAATTTTATATCCGAAAACTATTTGTAGCTTCGAAGAAATTCTATTCTATCTTGTAGCTGGCGAACAGGGGTAAGAAGTTTATCTTTTCCATAAATGGCATCTTCTCTACTTGAAAAAGCGAGCTCATAATCTTTACTCATCACTATTGCCTCTTCAGGGCAAACTTCTTCACACAAACCACAGAAAATACAACGCAACATATTAATTTCAAATTTTTCAGGATACCTTTCCTTTTCACGTTCAGTTTCGGCAGCTTGAATATTAATGGCAAGTGGTGGGCAAACACGTGCACACAATCCGCATGCAACACATCTTTCATTTCCATCTTCCTCCATAACCAAAACAGGTCTGCCACGGTAAGATGCTGGAGGAATAAATTTTTCCTCAGGATATTTCATCGTAAACTTGGGCTTAAACATTGTTTTCAATGTAAGGGATAAGCCTTTTACAATTTCAGGAATATAAATCTTCTCTAAAAATGTTAAATCCTTTTCTCTTCTCTTAACAGCCATCTTAAAACTCCAATATCATAATTCATAACTTGAATTCAAATTTCGAAATGTTCCAAATCAAATAGAAATTTATTTTTATATCTTAAAAATCATTACAAGCATTGCAACCCAAATGAGATTCAATAAAGATAACGGGAACATTACCTTCCACCCAAGGCTCATTAATTGATCATATCTAAAACGAGGCAAACTCCATCTAACCCAAATAAAAAAGAATAATAAAACTGCAACTTTAAACATAAAAGTTAAAACAGAAATAATTACAAACCATGTTTCAGAGAATCCAAACTTATCAAGATAAGGGAATTGCCAACCACCAAAATAAAGTGTAACAATCATTGCACTTGATATAATCATGTTTGCGTATTCGGCAAGAAAGAATCCGGCAAACTTCATACTGCTGTATTCTGTATGATAACCACCGACAAGTTCAGGCTCAGCTTCAGGCAAATCAAATGGAAGTCTATTAGTTTCCGCAAATGAAGAAACTAAAAATGTAATAAATCCAATTGGTTGGATTATTGCATTCCACATCCATCCAGATTGAGCTTCAACAATAGCCTCAGGTCTAAGTGATTCTGCAATAAGCAACACACCAGCAATTGAAAAGCCCATCGAAACTTCATAAGAAATCATTTGTGCAGAAGATCTGATTCCACCAAGAAGAGAGTACTTACTACCGGAAGACCAGCCCGCTAGTGTGATTGCATAAACGCCAAGTGACGTAAGAGCGAGTACATAAAGAATTCCCATATTAACATCGGCAACAACAAGCGGAATAGTATAACCAAAAATAGTTACATTCGGCCCAAATGGAATTACTGCATAAGTAGTAAATGCAACAAACAAAGCCAGAATAGGAGCCAATGTATGAATAGTTTTATTCGCATTTTCAGGGACTATATCTTCCTTCAAAAGCAGCTTAAAGACATCAGCAAAAGATTGAAGAATTCCTTCCCAACCAACTCTATTAGGACCAAGCCTGTTCTGCACCCATGCACTTATTCTTCGTTCGAAATAAACTAAATATGTCACTGTAAGCATCATTACGCTAAAAACAAGCAGCATTTTTACTGCGGTAAAAATTACAAGATAAAAAATTCCCATTATTTCAATTCCTATTCAGCATCAATTGAATTTTCAACTAACTTTAATTTTGATTGCACTCCAAGTTCTCCAATTAAATCGTAATTGAGACCTTTAAACGCATCAATCGTTTTGGAAATTTCAGTAAACACTTCTTCGGCAAGATTAAATTTTAATTTTTTATTCATTACTGAAGAAAGAGAGACCAAAATTTTCCATGTAGATTTTGCATCATATTTATGACCCTGCGCCCAACTATCATATTTAGTTCCAAATTTATCCAAACGACTCATAGCTAATCCGTCTAGAGCACGGTCAGACTCTGTTGTTGTAACGGCAGGCTTAATCCTCTGCACCCTGCCCTGAAAATTGACAAAGGTTCCATTTTTTTCTGCAAAAGTTGCAGCAGGGAAAATAATATCGGCAAGAGAAGTTGTTTTATTAAAATTGGAAGCACAAACTATAAGCAGCTCAAGCTTTGCAAAGCTATTTTCAAGTTCAGGATATACTGTTATCAAATCATCTTCAGCAATAAACAAAGCTTTAATGCTTCCTTCTTGAACTCCTTTAATAATACCTTCTAGGCTTAATCCTCCGTTTGCAGGCTTTACACCAACAGCTTCAGCCCCAAGCGTATTGGGAGTAATATCATCTTTTCTTAAAATATCATCGCCAAAAGAAGGATCAACATGTCGCATAAAATCTAAATGCTTTGTACCAATTACAGAATTAGCAAATTTAGCAAGGACAAAATTATCTTCAAGAGTAGCATAAGCAGAACCAATAAAAGCAATTTGATTATTAGGAAAAGACAATAATTCTTGTGAAGCTTTTTGAAAAGCTTCGTTCCATTCAGCTTTAATTAAAGTACCCTCTTTTCTGATAAATGGTCCGTCAATTCTGTTTTCTGCATTGATATGTTTAAAAGTATTAACTCTTCCGTGATCACACATCCAGTAACTGTTCACTTCTTCGTTAAGACGCGGAGTAATTCTTAATATTTTGTTATCTTTTACCCAAATCTCGCTGTTGCAACCTCTCGAACAACCAGGACAAATAGATTTATTAGCAGACATTTCCCAAACCCTTGCTTTAAACCTAAAATCTCTGTTGGTTAAAGCACCAACTGGACAAATATCGGTTGTGTTTAACGAATATGGATTATCCATCTCCTGTCCAGGAAAAGTAGTAATTGTAACTCTATCCCCTCTTTTAACAAAAGTAAGTTCCGGTGCTTTCGCAATTTCGTCGCAAAAACGAATGCAACGAGAGCATGAGATACATCTATCTCCATCAAACATAACATATGGGCCTAACGGGACTCTTTTTTGCTTATGAACTTTTTCTTCAACAAATCGGCTTTCTCCAACTGAATGTGAATAAGCATAGTCCTGAAGTTTGCATTCTCCAGCTTCATCGCAAATTGGACAATCGAGCGGATGATTTATTAGTAAAAATTCCATCACCGCATTTCTTGCAGAAAGAGCCTTTTCAGAATTTGTGTAAACTACCATTCCTTCAGCTGCAGTTGTTGCACATGAAATTGCAAGCTTGGGCATTTTTTCTATTTCAACAAGACAAACACGACAATTACCAGAAATAGATAACTTTGGATGCCAACAAAAATGTGGAATTGTAATCCCATTTTCTTTTGCGGCTTCCATTATTGTTTGCCCTGGTTTAAATTCTATTTCTTTACCATCTAAAACAAATTTAGGCATTTATATTCCTTCTTATAAAGCTTCCTTTTTTAATTTAAAATAATCAACTTTCAAAAGTCAATTTGCAAAAAGCTGACACTCAAAAATAACCACACAAATTTGAAGAATGGAGAAAATCTATCACACATATACATTTTATTATATCTCACTTTTCTAAAAAAAGATTTTTGTGCGAATTGTTTCTTCTGAGCAAAACAACTAATTTATTTTTTCAAAATTAATCATAAAAATTTACAGGAAAAAACCGTTCAAAACATGTCACAAAAAGTTATTACACCTTTTAATTCCAAGAAATTCATAAAAAAGAGGATTCCATTATCGGGATAAAATTATTTAGACCAAACTTTAATTAAAAAAGAAAGTGAATGATAATTTTTTCCTTTTCATTTCTACTTTACGATTGAATCAACGGGATAATAATCAAAACCGAAAGCTTCTGCAACTCCTTTATAAGTAATTTTTCCGTCAACCATATTAAGTCCCATTTTTATTTCAGGATTAGTTTTAATTGCGCTTTGATAACCTTTATTGGCAATTTCGATGGCGTATGGAAGAGTAGCGTTTGTTAAAGCAAGAGTAGAAGTTCGTGGAACAGCGCCGGGCATATTTGCAACGCAATAATGTACAACTCCATCAATCACAAATGTTGGTTTTTCATGAGTAGTTGGTTTGCAAGTTTCAATGCAACCACCTTGATCAACAGAGACATCAACAATTACAGAGCCTTCCTGCATTAAATTTAACATATCCCGGGTTACAAGCTTTGGAGCTTTTGCTCCGGGGATTAATACAGCTCCAATTACTAAATCAGCTTTTTTAAGAGTTTCTTTAATATTAAATTCGTTTGACATCAATGTAGCAACGTTCTTGGGCATTACATCATCAAGATAGCGTAGCCTATAAAGATTATTATCAAAAATAGTAACCTTAGCACCAAGTCCGGCCGCAATTTTAGCAGCATTTGTTCCAACAATTCCACCTCCAAGCACCATTACTTCAGCAGGACCAGTTCCAGGAACGCCTCCTAGAAGAATTCCCATGCCTCCCATTGCTTTTTCGAGATATTTTGCTCCTTCTTGAGGAGCCATTCTTCCAGCTACCTCGCTCATAGGAATTAATAATGGCAGAGAGCGATCGGCTTTTTGAACCGTCTCATAAGCAATTGCAACACATTTAGATTTCATCATTGCCTCTGTAAGTTCCATACTTGCAGCAAAATGAAAATAAGTAAATAAAATTTGACCTTCGCGGATTAAATTATATTCCTGACTAATTGGCTCTTTAACCTTCATTATCATTTGCGCAGAAGAAAATACTTCCTCTGGAGAAGACACAATTTCAGCACCAGCAGCTTTATAATCCGCATCTGTAAAACCGCTACCAATACCGGCATTAGTTTCTACAACAACTTTATGACCATTTTTAATTAACGCAGCAACGCCAACGGGCAAAGCTGCAACTCTGTTTTCATTTGCTTTTATTTCTTTTGGAACCCCGATTAACATATTTACACCTCTTCATTTCTATGGCTAAGCAGCCGATTTTAATAACTTATTTTTTGATTTTATTATTATTTTAACGCTGGAATTTTCATCCAACATTTCGTTTGCCGCCTCCAGGATGTTGTCCCTTGTAACAGCTTCAATATTTTTAATTTCTTCTTCTATGGTTTTTATTCGATTAAAATATAGCTCAGACTGCGCCATTCTAATCATTCTGTTTGAAGTACTTTCAAGACTAAGAAGCAAGCTCCCTTTTAATGCCTCTTTTGCTTTGTTTAATTCGCGTTCGGATACTTTGGTTTCACGTAATTTTTTAAATTCTTTTATAATAATTGATAAAGCTTTATCCAAAATTTTATCATTGGTCGAAAAATATACACCAAATGTTGATATATCATAAAATGAATTTAAGAATGAATTAATCTGATATACAATTCCATTCTTCTCCCTAAGGGCTTGGAAAAGTCTGGAACTGCTGCCTTCACCCAAAATTTGTGAAAGAAGCGCAACATTAATTCTACGAGCATCCTTGTAACCATAACTTGTTCTTCCTATTATTGCGTGTATCTGTTGGATCTCTTTATCGATTATTTGAATTCGCGGTTCTGCATTGAATATTGACGTATAATATTTCCTTCGAAAAGGAGAATTACCTAATTCATTTTTAATATACTTATCTACAAGTTTTAGAAGTTTCAAATGATCAACTGCACCGGAAGCAGAAATAATAAATTTATTAAAACCGTATTTTTGTTTTATGAAATTAAATAAATCAAGTTGCGAAAAATTTTTAATATTCTTTTCGGTACCTATTATTGGCATGCTCAAACTATTATGAGAAAAAATCATTTCTTCAAACTTATCGAAAATTAGCTCTTCTGGATTATCTTCAATATCATATAACTCGTTAATAACAACACTTGCTTCCTTCTGTATCTCAGAAGTTTTAAAAGCTGGACGCTGAACCATATCTGCTAAAACGTCAAATGTTTTTTCAATATGCTCTGCAAGACCGCGCCCGTAGTAACATGTATTTTCTTTAGAAGTAAAAGCATTTAAATAGCCTCCGAGAGATTCAATTTCATTGGCGATCTTCGCAGCATTTCTTTTAGTTGTTCCCTTAAAAAGCATGTGTTCTATAAAATGAGCTATACCATTGTTTTTTGTGCTTTCATCTCGCGACCCAACGTTGAACCAAAACCCTAATGAAAATGATTTTACATAAGGAATTGTTTCGGAGATTACTTTTATGCCTCCTGGAAGGATTGTCTTATTATACTGACTCAAAACCGTAATTTTTTCTGTTAAATGTCAAATTTTCAAATCAAATATAGATAATCGGCAAAATGTAGTCAAGAAACGAATTGTGCCTGGTGACATTGTAAAATATTATTAAAACAAAATTTCCAGATAATTTTGTGCAAAGCAGTTTGATGGTTTTAATGTTTTCGTCAATTATTATTTTGCTTTTTCAAGTTTCTTTAAAATTTCGATTTTATCATTAAGAATCTTAATTTTTTCATCAAGCTCTTTTAGTTTTGAACTAATTTGGTCTTCATACTCAGCTTTATCCCAGTAGCCCCTATTTTCGAAATAACCTTTGAACAGCCAGTTGTGTTTTAATGCTTCCATATTTTCGGCAAGCCGAGAAGCACTTAACCTTGCATCTTTACTCGTCAATTCAATGTTTTGTAAAGTTGAAGTAATAGTGGAATCATATTTATTTGTAACTAACAGAGCACCAAGTGCACTACGTCCTTCCTTAATGCTTGCAGTAATATCATTTACATTTTTTACGACATGATTTACATTTATAACAACATCCCCTACACCAACTCCAAGAGAATCAAAAACATTTGTAATTCTGTTTAGTTCATCAGTAATATCTTTTAAGCTTTCATCGGCACGTTTTGTAAGATTTACTGCACTAATATAAAGTTCATCATTATTAACTAATTTGCCAATAGAACCTTCGCCATTATTTACCTTGCCGACAATTTCAGACAGATTTTTCGTCATCTCCTTTGTATACTGCATTACTCCCTGAGTTTGTGTAATAATAGCAGAAAACCCCACAGGCTCAACGGATTGAATAAAGCCTCCATCTTTAACTGCTTCTGCCAAGCTGCTGCCAATCGTCAAAACGACCACTTTATTTCCAACTAGTCCTTCATTTTCTATTGAAGCTTTAGTATCAGTTTTAATAAATCTTTTAATATCAGTTTGAAGATTCATAGATACTTCTACTCTGCCGCTAGTATCTTTTACAATTTCAATATTTTTGACAGAGCCAACGTCAATGCCTCCTAAGCGAACGGGAGCACCGCTTTTTAAGCCTTGAACATCTTTAAAATAGGCATTAACCACAAAGGTTGAACTAAACATGGAATTTTTTTGTCCAATCATAAAAATTCCAATTATTAGAAGAACTATTCCCAAAGTAACAAATAAACCAAGTCTTACAGTAGATATATTTTTTAACATTAATTTCTCCAGTTATTTGATTCTAATATCTGTCCGCTGAAAAAATCTTTTAGGAAAGGATCTGAAGAAGAGGTTAAATCTTCAATATTACCTTCATATCTTATCTTGCCATCTTTTAAAACAACAGCTCGCGAAGCAATAATTTTAGCACAATTCAAATCGTGTGTAACTGTAATTGAAGTTGTATGCAAATCTTTCTGCAATTCAACAATAAGGTGGCTAATCTCCTTAGAAGTAATGGGATCCAGTCCGGTAGTTGGTTCATCATATAAAATTAATTTTGGCTCGGTAATTATAGTTCTTGCAAGCCCAATTCTTTTTTTCATTCCACCGGAAAGTTCAGCAGGCATTTTATCGATGGCATCTTCAAGTGATACTTTTTCTAAAACATTTTTAACTTTCATTTCGCGTTCCTCGGCAGAAAAATTAAAATTCCTAATTAAAGGAAATTCAAGATTTTCTCTTACCGTCATTGAATCGTATAAAGCAGCACTCTGAAAAAGAAAGCCCATACTTTTACGGAGTTCGTTCATTTTTTTTATAGAAATTGAAAATACATTTTGACCTTCAATAAAAATTTCTCCCGAATCTGGTTCTAACAATCTAACAATACATTTTAGTAAAACACTTTTGCCCGTACCGCTTTTACCAAACAATACAACATTTTCGCGTTCATCAATGTTCAAAGAAATATTATCAAGCACAATATGGTCACCAAATTTTTTACAAACATTTTTAATTTCGATAAAATGCATTAGTTCATCCCCATAAATAAACTGTAATTTTTACAAGGACCATATCCATAATTAAAATTAAAAGAGAAGAAATTACAACAGAGCTTGTTGAAGCTTGTCCGACGCCAACCGTGCCGTTTTCGGTATTGTATCCTTTATAAGCCCCAACAATTCCCACAATAAATCCAAAGAAAAATGTTTTTACTACACCGGGAACAACATCATAAAATTCTAACGAATGAACAACAGAATTAGTAAATAATTCAAAGCTCATATGTTGTGACAGAAATATTGCAATAAAGCCACCGAACAACGCAATAAAGATAACATAAACAGTTAGCATCGGAAGAATTATTGTACACGCAAGAACCCTTGTAACAACAAGAAATTTGAACGGATCAATAGCGGAGACCTCCATTGCATCAATTTGCTCCGTAACTCTCATGGAACCAAGCTCTGCTCCAATACCGGAGCTGACTCTACCAGCAAAAATTAGAGCAGTAATTACTGGGCCTAACTCTCTGACTACCGAAAGAGCCACCATACCTGGAAGAAAAGATTCCGCTCCAAACCTAATCATTGTCGGTTCACTCTGCATTGCTAATACCAAACCGATAATAAAACCAGTAATGCTAACTATCGGCAAAGTCTTAACGCCAAGTTCATCCATGTGCTTTTTAACTTCGGCAAATTCATACGGCGGGATAAAAACTCTCTTAAAAAATTCTAATGTAAATAAGAATATTCCGGCAACAGTCTGAAAAAATTCTTTAAGTCTTTTTTCAACAATACTAATATTATTTTTATTTGTATTGGTTTCCAATTAAAGTATAATTTTTTGATTAGCATCCTGTAAAATTTTTAATAAAATTTTAAACAGGCATTTGTTTATACATCGAAAATAATAAAAAAAGAGCCCCAAAGAAAGTTTTGAATTTAAGATAAAAGTAAAGTTCGTTTTTCACGTAGTAATTTTACAATGAAAATAATTAGTTACAAAAATTTAAAAGAATGCATTTCTATAATACTCAACTATGGGGTCACCATTGGTACAAAACAAAACAGTTACAACATCAAACCTGCAATTTTTATCTTTTATTTCTTTTTCAAACAAATACAGTTCTGCAATTTTTCTAACTTGTTTAATTTTGTTTTTAGTTATTGCATACTCCGGCGGTCCAAGTAAAAGGGTTTCTCTTGATTTTACTTCTACAAAAACAAAGCAGTCATTCTCCAGATCTTCGGCAATAATATCAATTTCACCTTTTCCATATCTGTAATTTCGTTCAATAATTTTAAAGCCTTTTTGTTCTAGCAACTTAGCAGCAATTTCTTCGCCCTTTTTACCAGTTTCATTTGATTTAATAGACATTTTTAAAACCAAATTAGTAAGCAAAAAAATTAAGTTATGAAATTCTTTAAAAAAGTTTTTCTATGAAGAGGAGAAGGGCCATAACGAATAACAGCAGCTATATGTTCTTTTGTCGGATAACCTTTATTCTTAGCCCATAAATACTGTGGGAAATAACTATCAAGTCTTTTCATAAGCCTATCCCTAGCGACTTTTGCAACGATTGAAGCAGCCGCAATTGAAAAAGACATGGAATCTCCTTTAACAATTGCTTTAGTTTGAACAGGATAATTAAAAGTTTTATTCCCATCTATCAAAATAAGGTGTGGTTTGATTTTCAATTTATCCACTGCATTTCGCATAGAAAGAAGAGAAGCCTGAAGAATATTTATTTCATCGATTTTAATATGTGAAACAACTGATACTGAACAAGCAAGAGACAACTTTAAGATTTCAGGAAGAAGTTTTTCGCGTTCTCTTTCACTAAGCTGTTTAGAATCATTTACACCTTCAATAAAAATATTCTCATCAAAAATAACGGCTGCGCTAACAACAGGACCGGCAAGAGGACCACGTCCTGCCTCATCAACCCCGGCAATAAATTTGATTTCATTCGTTAAAAAAGAATTATCAAAGTTTTTCATTTGCCCAAATATATTGCAACAAGTCCAAAAATCATATTTAATTTTAATAAAAAGCTAACCCTATTTAAATTTTTGTCTGATTGATTCTTAAACAATGAAACTAAAATAAATAACATAACCGGATCCACAACAAAAAGAATAACATAAAAATAATCGACTCCATAATAATTCATTAAAAAAGGAAAAAATGTTGCAACAATTAGAATAACTGTTGAAAAAAAAATTAAATTTTTAGAAGAATTAAAACCAAATCTCTGGGGAAAAGTGTATATTCCATACCTGCTGTCTCCTTTAATATCTTGCATATCTTTAACAATTTCTCTAATGAAATTAATCAAAAATGCAAATAAGGCTGGAATAAAAGAATATTTTACATTATTTACAGCAACACCACCATAAATAAAAGTCAAACCAGTCATCGATGCAACTATTATATTTCCAAGTAGCAAAACAGATTTTAATTTTTTAGAGTAAAAATATAAAAGAAGGTTAGCACAAACAGCAATTGTTATTGCTTCGAAATTGATAAACATAGAAAACAAAACCGAAATGCAAAGAGAGAAAATATATAATATTAAAGCTTCTTTTGTACTAAGAATTCCCGATGGTAAAATTCTTTCCGGACGGTTAAGTTTATCAATTTCAATATCTATTATATCGTTAACGATATTACCTGCAGAGGCTGCAAAAGCTGCAGAAAAAGATGCTAATATAATTATTCCAACATTTTGTTTAGCTTCTAAGCAGATTAACGAAGAAACAACTACTGAGAAAAATGTTAAAAAGAAATTAATTGGGCGGGAAATTAAAAATACTGATAATATCTTTTTAGAAAGGGTCATTAACGCATAGACATTTAACTAAACAATAATTTTTAGAAAAAATTAAAAATAGCTCGGTAAAAACTGAGCTATTTTAATATCAAATTTATCTTACCTTTTAAAAAATTTATTTGCCGTGCACATAATTATTTTACATCTTTCTTAACTGAAGATATAAAAGAAGCAAGGAAGCAAAACCGCTAATTACGGCTGCCAAGGCTGTTGCACGCTCTACGTTAAACCAGAAAGTTCTTGGAGTTGTTTTTGCTACCCAAATAAAATCACCCGGTTCAATAGTATAGTTTCCTTTAAACTCCTTAATATTAAACCAAGCCCTTGATTTTCCTTTTATCAGATAAATATCACCGGATGCTGTTTGCCCCAAACCTTCTGCCTTATTGATATAGTAATTTGCATCTTCATCTTTTGCATATTTTACATAACCCGGATTATTTACCTGCCCGAAAACATAAACTAAGTTAATTTTTGGTGGAATATATATAGCATCTCCATCTCTAACAATAAAATTACCTGCTGAGGTATCGCCTTCTGCCAATTTAGTGAAATCAATAATACCATTTCCCCTTTGAAGTCTTAGTAAATCATCAATGTTAAAATAAAGTGTGTCTTCTTCAACTAAGGTTGACATTCTTAACATCCTAAGTTGTTCCAACTGAGTTGAAAAGGAAAGAGATTTGAAAGCGTTTGGGTCTCGGACTAATTCTGCTTTTGTTAGATCCGCATCATCTTTAAAACCACCGCATTTTTCAATAACTTCTCTAATAGTCGTTTTATCTTTTGTTATGGGAATAATCCCAGGTCTTTTAACTTCGCCAATTACGTTTACCGAATAATCTTTTCTTTCATCATCTTTAGCCAAGACAATAATTCTATCACCCCTTTTTAAGGGCACGTCATCAGTAATATTTACAAGTGTAGAGTCTAACTTCTCGCCGTTATAACTTAAGCGATCTATTTCAGCTTGTTTAACATTTTCATAAGCCTTGTTAATTCCCTGTGCAAGAAGAATTGCGTCTGAAAGTTTGTCTCCATCAACGAATAAAAATTTTCCGGGGCTGTTAACCGCACCAGAAATAGTAAAAAAGTTTCTATCAAAATCTGCATGGGCAAAAATTAAAACGTCATCATTTTTAAGATAAGGATTGTATTTAAAATCTCCCGTAACTCTAAACTTTAATAAATCGACTTTAATTATTTCACCAGATGCTCTCTTAAGAGTAATATTTCTTAACGAATAGTCTTCTAACCTTTTTTGAGGACCATCTGTTTTATAAGGGATGATAGAATTTGGATTATAATTATAAATGCTGCTAGCGTTTTTTAATTGCTGGCTAATTGTTTCTTCATACATTCTTGTTACAAATTGGTCCACTCGTTCTGTGCCGGATGCCGGAAAAGTACCGGTAACAATAAAGTCGCCACCAATTGTTACACTTATTGAATAAAGATTTAATAAATTACTATTATTTGAATTAATATTGGTCCCCGTATTAACTTGTGAAAAAGTAAAATTGCACAGCAAATAAAATAGAACTAAAGTTATCTTTTTATTCATCATTTTTAACCTTTGTTTTTCAAAATCATGTTTTACATTTTATATTGTTTAGCGAAGTATTGAAGATATTCGCCGGAGATAATTTTTTCCCACCAGCTTTGATTTTCTACATACCAGTCGATAGTTCTATAAATTGCTTGTTCAAAAGAAAACTTTGGTTTCCATTCAAGTTCTCTTTGAATTTTAGTTGAGTCAATAGCATATCTTCTATCATGGCCCGGTCTATCTTTTACAAATTTAATCATGTTTTCGGACTTTCCGAGATACTTTAGAATCAATTTAACAATTTCAATATTAGGCATTTCTTTACTTGCCCCAATATTGTATACTTCTCCAATTTTTCCTTTTTCAAGTATAAGATTTATAGCAATATTATGGTCGACTACAAAAATCCAATCTCTCACATTCATTCCATCTCCGTAAACAGGAAGTTTTTTATTTTGCAGAGTATTTATAATCATAAGAGGAATTAATTTTTCTGGAAATTGGTATGGTCCATAATTATTTGAACATCTAGTAACTACAACCGGTAAGCCATAAGTATGATAAAATGCAAGAGCCATTAAATCAGCAGCGGCTTTACTCGAAGAATAAGGACTATTTGGTGAAATCGGTGTTTTTTCTGTAAAGCTTCCTTCCTTACCAAGACTACCATAAACTTCATCGGTAGAAACTTGAAGGAATTTTTCTACCTCATATTTTCTTGCAATCTCGAGCAAAACATTTGTACCAATAACATTAGTTTGGAAAAAGATTTCAGAACCGAGGATACTTCTATCGACATGAGACTCCGCTGCAAAATTTATTACATATTTAATTTTATATTTTTGAAATAAATAATCTACCAATTCATTATTACAAATATCTCCTTTAATAAAATGGTAATTTTTATTACAACTAACTCTCGCCAAATTTTCAAGGTTTCCTGCATAAGTCAATTTATCGAGATTGATAATATTATAATCATCACGCTCATTCAAAATATAATTAATAAAATTGCTGCCAATAAAGCCCGCACCGCCAGTAATCAAAATGTTTTTCAAAAGAGATACCTTAAATTAAAATGAAAATAAACCTACAAAAATTCCCGCTTGAACAAAAAAACTTTTTCCGTCAATTCCGGCTGGAACGTTATAAAGGTCAATCGAATTATCATAACTCCACTTATTCCAGAATGTAAATTGATACCCTACGCCTAATCTAAACGAAACCATTCGGTAAGCCGGAATATCTGCATTAAGAGTAGGAGAAAGAATCCAATAACTTTCTTTAAGTGTCCTATTTACTAAATTTGAAAACGGATTTGACGCATCTGATAAAACTTCACTCCATTCTGCGGCACCAGAATTTTTAAAAAGATTAACTTGTATACTACCACCACCCAAAATTGTTCCAATGGATAAAGCGAAAACTTTAATAAATGGGAATGTATATTCCACAGTAAACCCACCTCCATTAATAGAAAAAATAGTTTCCTTTTGATAACCTGGTCCATTTGTTTTATTGGAAGAAGAGCCACCAAAAGCTATCCCACCTATCCGCAAATTTTTGACAAGACCAAGATAAATAAAACCATCAAATCCTGAAGAATAAAATCCAGATGTTTTTACTTGAGGATAATTAAAAATGCTCAATTGAGAATTTAAGCTGCTGACATTCGGTACAAACCAAAATGGTGTAAATCCTACTCCACCACCAAACGGCGCATCATAAAATGAAGACTCTTGCGCAAAATTGACAAAAGTAAGAAACAAAAAAACTATTGTTACTAATAAAATTTTCTTCATAATTTTTATTGTTTTAAAAATAAATTTACAAAGGACTAAAGTAAAAGCAAAGAGATAATTGAATCCAATTTTTTATTTGAAAATTTATTTTTACAGAACAAGAAATAATTTGCACCTTTTATTATTTTAAAAATGTTATTCGCAACTTAATTTTTAAACGGGTATTTTTATGAAAATTCTTATTACGGGTGGTAGCGGACTATTGGGACAATATTTAAATTTGAGGTTATCGAAAAATCATCAAATACTTACAACTTATAACTCTACAGTTCGAAATTGTTCAGGGTTTCCAAATATTCAATTGGATTTAAATGATTACAAAAAAGTTGATGAAACTTTCAATAATTTTCTGCCGGATGCAGTAATTCATACTGCTGCTATTTCATCTCCGCAAAAAGCTGCAATGCTTAAGCCAAAAGAAGTATATAAAATTAATGTTAACGATACCTTAAACATTGCTGAGATGTGTAAAAAATATGAAGCAAAATTAATTTATACCTCAACAGATTTGGTTTATGCCGGTTATCGAGGCTCAATGTTAAAGGAAGATGCAAAATTAATTCCAACTTCAATCTATGCCGAAACAAAGTTAATGGGAGAAATTAAAATCCAAGAAACTTTTGATAATTATTTAATTCTTAGAACTTGTCTTTTATTTGGAATTGGATTAAACGGCTCGACAAATTTTTTCCATAAAATGTATTTTGATTTTAAGAACAGAAAAAAGATAAAACTTTTTAAAGACCAATTTCGTACTCCATTATCTCTTTTTGACGCCGCAAGAATGATTGATGAATTATTAGAATCTGCTGTGACAAAAGAAGTTATTAATTTTGGAGGAAGTGAAAGGGTATCAAGAGCTGAACTTGGAGAATTACTTTGTGAAGCTGCAAATTTTGATAAGAGTTTAATTGAACCAATTTCGATGGCTGAAATAACAGATTATCCGCAAGTAGCCGATGTTTCACTTAATATTGACAAACTTACTTCTTTAGGAATCAAGCCAAATTCAATAAAGGATTCCATTTTAAAAATTTTAGAAACTCAAAAAGAATTTAAGGTGTAATCGGCTTTAGCACAATTATGCCACTATCTTTTTTGATTTTTGAAATATATTCTGTAAGTGGTTCTCTCGTTATTTGTACTTTTTGACCTACATCCGGTGCATGCATTAAATGAATTCTGCCATCTTTCATTTTAACAGCAATACCAGTATGATTTATATCCAATCCTTTTATATCTGATGTAAATGCAATCAAATCCCCGTTTTGAATTTTTCTTTCAACTTCGGAAATTTTATTTTTGGGTACATAAAAATATTTTCGTTTAGAAATTTCTTCTTCTTGATTCATTATTCTTGAAACAATATCAGGATTCTTTTTCAATTGGTAGTACAAATCAGGATGTGAGGACATAAAATCGATATCAAATTTGATGGGCACACCGTTAATTTCTTCCGATATGTTTTTTATAATTCCTTTTTTTTCATTGTCATAAATCCAATCTGAAAAATAATTAAGCCGGGAGAGGAAACCGTTGATTTTGCCGTCCCTATATCTAATTTTTGTCAATTCATTTTTAAAATCATCAAAAGTATTTTTTCCTTCTTTAATACACCTTGAAATAGCAAGAACGTATTCAATATAAGTAGTGCAATCCAAATAAGAAAGATTTACAACCAAAGCTTCATTAGTATCTCTATCAAGCGAGTGAGCTTCATATTTTGTACCGATAAAACTTTTGCCTACCTGTGCAATTATATCCCCAAATGGTTCTTTGGACAATTTCTTTTCATCAGCAAGCTTAAATTTAGCTTCACAAATTTTAACATCTTTCGGCGAGAAAGACTGAGCACTAATCAATAATGTAAATACAAAAAAAATTAATAAAATATTTTTGACAATACTTCCCATCTTAAACTTTTGATTTTTTATATGATATCTTCGTCGGAAGGTATGGACGAATATTCAGCTATTTGTCTTACGTGCGCAAGATTTTCAAACCTGGCGTAATCTTTAATAAACGCAAGTTTAATATCTCCCGTTGGACCATTTCTTTGTTTGCCAACAATTATTTCCGCAATACCTTCGGTGGAACTTCCGTCTTCAGGGAAGGATTTAATATTATAGTATTCGGGACGATTAAGAAAAATAACGACATCGGCATCTTGTTCGATAGAGCCAGACTCCCGCAAGTCGGAAAGCTGCGGACGTTTATCAGTTCTTGTTTCAACTGCACGGTTTAATTGTGCAAGAGCAATTACTGGAATGTTAAGTTCTTTTGCAAGAGATTTTAATGACCTGGAAATGTGCGAAATTTCTCTTTCTCGGCTTTCAGAGTTTGATGGTCCCTGCATCAACTGCAAATAATCGATGATAATCATTCCAATATTTTTTTCTGCTTTCAAACGTCTTGCTTTAGCTCTTATCTCAAGAACAGTTTGAGCTGGTGTATCATCCACAAAGATTGGAGATTCGATTAACTTATGTGCATTTTTACTTAGCTTAACACCTTCTTCACTGGGAAGTTTTCCAGTTCTAACTAGGTGAGCATTTAACCTTCCTTCTGCACATAGCAAACGTATTACAAGCTGCATAGTAGACATCTCAAGGCTAAAGATACCGACTGGGACTTTATGATCTATAGCTGCATTACGAGCAAGGGTTAAAGCAAATGCAGTTTTCCCCATAGATGGTCTAGCAGCAATTATTATCAAATCAGATTTCTGGAATCCACCAAGTATTTCATCAAGTTCATAAAATCCGGTTGGAACAGAAAATTTTTGTTTTGTGTTTGAATGAATAGCTTCTATATATTCAAGTGCATCACGAACTGCTCTATCCATACCACTAAATGACTTTTTGAGATGGGTCTCTGTTATTTCAAATATTTTTCTTTCAGCTTCGTCAAGAATATCAAAGGCATCCTGCGTTCCTTCATAAGCAGCATGAGCTATTTCATGAGAGCTTGAAATTAGTCCCCGCAAAATTTGTTTTTCTAAAATAATTTTAGAGTGATATTCGATATTAGCAGCAGAAGAAATATTTTGTGAAAGTTTACTTAAATAAACTGAACCCCCTACTTCATCAATCTGTTCTCTTTTTTTCAATTCTTCATAAAGAGTGACGGTATCTATTGGCTCTCCAGACTCAAATAGCGATACCATTGCCTCAAAAATTAAACGGTGTTCTTTAAGATAAAAGCAATCGGCATTCAATAATTCAATTGCTTTAGGAACTGCTTCTTTCTCAATCAGCATTGCACCGAGCACTGCCGCTTCAATTTCCGGCGCTGCCGGAGGTTTTACATCTGCCGGAATTATTTTATCAAGCGTAATTTTATGTTTAATTGTTTTTCCCATCAACCAAAATTTTACTTGTAAGCCTTTAGCTTAATAATTTTCTCTACATTTTTTGAATAAGATCATCATAAAGTTTTCTAAACATTTTTACATCTTCCCAACAGCCACGTTTCCAATTTGGATTTCTAAGCAACGCCGCCGGATGATATGTTACCATTACCTTTATTTTCTGTAGTCCTAAAATTTCAAAATCAAAAATTTTACCTCGCATATTAGTAAGACTATCTTTCTTTTTCAACAGCCCTTGAGCAGCGGTTAAACCCAAACATAAAATTAATTTTGGTTTTATTAATTCAATTTGTCTAAGTAAATACGGTAAACATGTCTCCATTTCTTTAGGATATGGAGTTCGATTTCCTGGCGGTCGGCATTTTACAATGTTTGCTATATAAACTTCCTCACGAGAAAACTTTATTGCTTTCAAAATATCTGTTAAGAGTTTTCCTGCTCTTCCAACAAATGGCAAACCTTGTGCATCTTCATCGGCACCGGGGCCTTCACCAACAACCATTACATCAGCATTTGGGTTACCCGAACCGAACACAAATTTGTTTCTTGTTGCTCCGAGCTGACATTTTTTGCAATCACAAATTAATTTATTTAAGTCATCAAGATTATTTGTTAATTCCCAATTTTCTTTAGGTTCAGCAAAGATATTATCTGTGCCTTTTCCTTTTAATTTAATTTCGGCAACATTCACTGTTTTAACAGTTTTTTTTATCGAAGTTTTATCTGCAACGATTTCTGTTTTTCTTTGCAAAATATTTTTTTCTAATAATTCATCACCGAAAATATCTTTTTGATTATTTAGTGCTTCAACAATTTCAGATAAAAAATTATTAGCTTTTGGTTCAATTTTTTTTTGAAAATCATTCATTGAGAAATTTGCATTCCTTCATTTCAAATAGTAACCTGTTAAAATTGAATTAATTTATTATTTGATATTAACTATTTTTAACATTTCAGAAATAATTTTATTAGCGACCAAGAATTTAGAAAGCAGAGGAAGTTTAATTTGTTTGCCGTGTCTTGAAATAATTGTAACTTTGTTAGTATCAACCTCGAAACCACTATCTTTGTCTTGCAATGAATTCAAAACAATCATATCCAGATTTTTTTCTTTCATTTTTTTGTTTGCATTGTAAAGTTCATTATCTGTCTCAAGAGCAAAACCAACAACAATTTTATTTTTTTTATCAATTGATTTAAGAATGTCATCAGTTTTTGTTAATGGAATTGAATAAATTTTATCATCTTTTTTAATTTTTTTATAAGACAAAGTTTTCGGCTTAAAATCAGCTACAGCAGCAGACATAATTAAAAAATCATTAGATTTTATTTCTTGAGAAACCATAATTTTCATATCCGCAGAAGAACGAATTTTAAAAAATTTTATTTCTGGATATATTTTTTCACTTGAAGGACCTGAAATTAAAGTAACTTCAGCGCCGCGAAGAAATGCAGCTTTAGCAATTTCAAAACCCATTTTTCCGGAAGACCTATTTCCGATAAAACGTACCGGATCAATATCCTCATAAGTTGGACCAGCAGTTACTAAAATTTTTTTACCAGTTAAATCTTTTCTATAACCATTTAATACAAGGTTAGTAACATCCAATATTTTTTCAATTCCAGCAAGCCTTCCATCACCTTCCAGCCCACTTGCTAATTCGCCAGTTTCTGGATAAACGATAAAATGACCCGCATCTTCTATTTTTTTAATATTCTCTTGGGTAAACTTATTTTTGTACATATCGATGTCTGCGGCAGGTGCAATTATTAATGGTGAACGAAGAGCACAAACAAGCGTGGTCAAAGCATTATCCGCAATACCATGAGATATTTTAGCAATTGTGTTCACAGTAGCCGGGGCTACAATCATTAAATCTGCCCATAAAGAATAATCAATATGCCATGTGGAAGAATGTTCTTCATGTTGTGATACTGGAAAAGTATTAACAACAACACGATTTTTTGTTAAAGAAGATAAGGTAAGCGGCGTAATAAATTCGGTTGCCGAAGGAGTCATAACAACTTTAACTTCCGCACCAGCCTTAATTAATTCACGAACAAGGAAAGCAGCTTTATAAGCGGCAATACCTCCGGTTATTCCAAGGATAATTTTTTTACCACTAAACATTTTATCCTGTGCCATCGGCTTGAACTCTCGTCTGTGAAAAGATTTTTATAAAAAATTTTGTACCGATTAAAATCGGTACTATATTATGAAAGCTGATAAATATATATCATGACTTGTACTTATACTGAATCTTGCCTTCCAACAATTCATCAAGAGCCTGAATATGAGGCTTTTCTCTTTTTTCAAATTCTAATGAAATTTTAAGTTGAGCTGGATTTTCAATATCCTCACTATCATCTTCACTTGAAGTTGTAGGTATTGTGCCGACGAGAGCATTGAACTCAATTTTATTTTCATTATTTATTTGACGAGCGCGCTTTGAAGCAACAATAATGCCCTCATAAACATTTGCAGTAACTTCGTCTATTTTTCGCAAATCAATTGGTTTTACAGACATTTTTATTCTCCTTGAGAAATTATTTTTTTTATTAAACTTTTTGTATTCAAAATAGCAATTTCTAAATCTTTATTTTCAATAAGATAATCAAATTTATCTTTACAACTCAATTCCATTTTTGCTCGCTCTATTCTCTTTTTAATATCTTCATCATTTTCGGTTTGACGATTTTTTAACCTCGCAACGAGCTCTTCAAAGCTAGGAGGCAGAAGAAAAACAAGTACAGCATCCTTATATTTCTTTTTTACTTCAAGAGCACCTTTTACATCTATTTCAAGAATAACAGATTTACCGGAATTTATGTTATCATCAATATATTTTTTTAAAGTACCGTAAAAATAATCGTAAACTTTTTCCCACTCAATAAATTCGTCATTCTCAATTTTTTCTTTAAACTCTTTTTCACTTAGAAAGAAATAGTCTACGCCGTTTATTTCATTTTGTCTTTTCTTTCTTGTTGTAGCCGAAACTGAAAAAACAAGTTCAGGGAATTCATTTAAAATATTTTTTACAATGGTCGTTTTACCCGTACCACTCGGGGCAGAAATTACTATTATTGCTCCTTTTTTCTTTTCCACTTGTTAAGCTTCGATTAAGTTATTACTCAATATTTTGAATTTGTTCGCGTATTTTTTCAATCTCTTCCTTAATAAGTACAGAACTGTGTATGATAGAAGTAGAAATTGTTTTAGAGGAGATTGTGTTAGCCTCCCGGTTCATTTCCTGGCAAAGAAAATTCAATTTTCTGCCGGCTTCATTTTCATTTTGAAGACTTGAAGTAAAAAATTTTAAGTGGCTTCTAAGCCTAACACATTCTTCCGTTATTTCAGCTTTATCAGCAATAATAGCTAATTCAAGAGCAATACGATCCTTATCAACATTCACATCCTTTACAAGATTCTTTATTCTTTCTTCAAGCTTGGAAAAATAGTCATTAACACTTTTTTTAGATTCATTTTCTATTTCCTCAAGTTTATCTGAAATAATTTTAATCCTCTTTTCCAAGTCATTTGTTAATTCCTTGCCTTCATTTCTCTTCATTTTTAAAAGTTCGGTCAAAGAATTATCAAGAGTTTTTTTTACTAATTCAAAATCTTCATCAGAAATATCAAACTCGTCACCTTCAAATAAATCTTTATTATTTATAAGATGTTCAAGTTTAACCTTTTCAGTTATTTTAGCAATTTTTTTTAATTCTTTTAAAGTTGAAAGATACTTTTTCAATTTTTCTCTATTAACATAAGGTGAGTTTTCTTTATTTTCATTTTTTTTAATTTGCAAAACAATTGAAAGCTTGCCGCGTTTAATTTTACTTTTTGTAATTTCCCTTAACTCATATTCTTTATGCATAAGTGATGATGGAAGTTTAAGCGCAATTTCCAAATAACGACTATTGATGCTTTTAACCTCAGATTCAACTTTAATTTTTTCATTTTCGGCTACGCTTTTACCGTATCCTGTCATGCTAAATATCATAGAATTTCCATAAAAAAAGAGTACAAAAATAGCAAATTTTGGAACGGTTTACAAAGACATTAGAAATAGCATTAATTTAATTTTAATAAAAATTAAATTAAAACGCTTCGCCTAAGCCAAATTGAAAAGCTATATTTTTAAAAAAGGCTTTATTCCAATTTTTCCAAAGGAAAAGTTGTTTGCTTGGATCAAAAAGTTTGAAGCCGAAATCGACTCTGAATGGTGCAATTGGAGTATAATATCTAAAGCCAAAACCAGTTGCAAGGGCAACTCCCTTCCAAGAATATTGTTTATAGCCAAGCCACGTATTGCCAAAATCGCTAAAAAATGCAACTCCCATAGATTCAACAAATCTATACCGCCATTCCAAAGAACCTTCAAGAAGGAATGTTCCACCTTTTATGCTTGTACCACCTTCAATACCTTGCACAACTTGGCTTCCAACAGGTACAAGTTCATTGGATTGCCAGCCGCGGATAGAGTTGCTACCCCCAGCATAAAAAGTTCTGTTTATTGGAACACCTGCAAAACTGCCGTAAAAAACTTGAATGTCTCCGATCTTTATTTTAAAGGCAGCAATCGAGTTGCGTTTTTGATCAAGCGAAAAATAATACGAATCTCCAAGTTGGAGTTTATAAAATCCCGCTTTGCTCGAATTTATATGCGGGAATGAATTACCTTCTTCAATATGAAAGGAAAGATTGTAACCCTGAGTAGGAAATAAAATATTATCGGCTGTTGTGGAACTTGCATCAGCTCCAATATCTGAGACTAATTTTGTAGATAAGCTATCATTATTAGTTCTGTAAACCTCGTTTGATTGCTCAAGTGTGTAAGAGGAGCTAAGATGATTTATAAAAGTATATTCTGGCATTTCAAAATCAAAAGTAATTGAGGAACCGTAAACGGTGTTATTATATGTACTCTGTTTATCTATTTTAGCATAGGTTTGCCATGTACCAAAAATAGGTTTGTTAAAAAGATACGGCTGCTCGATTGTAATTCTAGAATCCACATAACCAAGAAGAGTAGTATCTCTAAAGGAAAAATTTTTTATAAGATTTTTAAAATCTACATTAAAAATATTTTGTACTGCAAAAGAAGAACTAACGGTCAATTTTCGAGCATTGCCAAGAAAATTTTTTCTAATATATGAGGCACCAGAACCCACGTTAAGTGCACTTTGTTGATTGTTAAGAATTAATTCTGGCGAAAGTTCATTCATCTTTCCAATACTGCCCTGAAGTTTAATTGGCACTTTACTATCCGTAATAGCACTATCAATTGAAGAAAGAGCAACGTTATCAAAAAGTCCAGTTTGATACAATCTTAGCTGGCTTCTTCTTAAAACATCTAGTTGATAAAATTGTCCAACCTTAATTCCAGAAATATCACGAAGAAGTTTATTAGAAACAAAACCCGCGCCTACACCTGATTTTTGTATAACGATTGAATCGATTGTGTATCTTTCACCGGGAGAAAAATAGATATTTACATCGGCTTTATAATTGACAGTATCTTTTAAAATAACTGTGCTGTCTACTTTGCCAAACATATAACCATTGTTTAACATGTCATTTATAACTTTGTTTGTGTTGGATTGAACAAAGTTTTGTGAAAATCTTTGAGTAGAATCTAACTTTAGAGTATTATAAAAAATATTATACAAAAACTTGGGAACTTGGTCTAATCCCAAAAGAGTAAGTTTACCGTAAAGAAATGGTTTTCCTTCATTGATTAAATAAAACAGGTCAACTTTTTTTTCAGTTGTATCAACTAAGTATTTATACGAAATAGAGGATTCAAAAAAGCCATTTGAATAATAAAAATCTCTTAGCGCAGATAAATCTATTTGAATATTACTTGAATCAAAAAAGACGGGCCCGCTTCCAAGGCTTGATGAAATATTATGAACAAACTTCCAGAACCACCAAGGTGTTGGTTGAGAATAAATAATTCCGCTAAGCATTGAAGAAGAAAATGATTTGTTGCCTTCAAAAGATATTGAATTTAATTCATATTTAACCTCTGTTTGGGCAAATACAGGCAGACAGAAAAACATTATAAAGAAAAATGAAATAAGCTTTTTAGGCATAAATATGCAATAATTGGATTGTATAAATACTTTTCATCTTCAATAATTAAAAGTTTAACACTATGTCTTTTGAAACTTCTCTAACGTTCGGATAATCCCTCTTAAAATTGCTTATGAAGAATGCTTTTATTTCGGGAACGTCAATGTTATCCGATAAAAACAGAGATACTGGTTTACCAGATTCTGCAACAAGATGAGCGTAATAAACTTTCCCTTCTACAAAGTTGACAACATAGGAATAAATTTCACCGCCACCGCTGCCTAAAAAATAATCCTGCGAATTGTAATAAATTAGTTCATGATCGAACGAGGGGAATTTAATTTTTTGCACCAAACATTGCCTAAAAGACCCATTTAAAACGGGTGTTTCAAATACTTGTTTTAGAGCACCATTCAAATTTTTTAATAAAAAAAACTTAATCCCCCACTCGGTTTTGTTTTGAATTTCCGTTCCAGCAGCAATTTCGATAACGGAATCTTTATCAAATTTACCTTTATAAGCAAATTTAACCTGGTTACCTAAAATATTTTTTGCTTGCTGAAGAACTATTTCTGGATTTTCATAATCGATTGTATTTGTATTATCAGAATCATTTTTTTTACTATTGCATGAATAAAGTAGAAGTGAGCTTATAATAATCGATAACCAAAAAATTTTTTTACTTGATAACAACTTTTGTTCCTTTCTTTACTACTGAATATAGTTCATCCATCGCTTCATTACTAATAGCGATAGATCCATCCGTCCAATTATAATTAAACGGAAGATAACGGAAAATATAATTTAGTTCTCCTATACCTTGAATACCAATATGACCACCTAAAGGAGTATCTGCTCTTGGACAAAGATTATTATGATAATCCAATATTAAACTATCATACTGAACTTGAGAAATTATTCCTCTTCTCAATGCCTCTTCAGCATCAGATACATTTGGATAATCTAACTCAAAAAATTTATAATATTTTGTTCCGGTATCTATTTTACAAATTTTATAATTACCAACGGGAGTTGCAAGATCTCCAGCAAGCATTTTAGGATTATTTACGTTTCGACCAAAATTTGCACGAAAAGATTTTATAAATACGGTATCATTGAAAAGCAATAAACTGTAATTCCGCCTATCTATTATTATTAAAGGATTATTTAATTTAGAAATCCCTTTTTGTCTCATTGCTTTTTCAAGGGGTATATCTCTAAGATTAATAATAATTCCATAAGCTATAACCCCTATAATAAATAAAATAATTCCCCCTCCAAAAATAATAACATTTCTTACAAGGTTAGGAGTAATAAAATAAGAAACATAACGGTCAAAATTTTCTTTGAACAATTTCGTGTTAATAATTCTCATTAAAATTATGATAATAGGAAATGTGTAATGTTTTTTCTTTACAATTAAAATTTAATCAAATTTTATATAATTTTTTAGTATTTATAAAATAGGTTATAAAATTAAATATAAGGCATTATTTTTTATAATTAGCAAAAATATCTTTTGGATTTTTATTTAAAGAATAAAATAGCAACAGTGTTTTGGGGTGATAAAATAGATAGATTTCTTTTCAGTTTTAAATACAAAAATTCGCGATAAGTTTTCTTAAGTTGAAGAAAAATAATTAATAAAAATGAAAAGAGCTCAACAATTTGAGCCCTTTTTAATTATGCAAGATATAATTATTAATTTATTAATAACGATAATAATCAGGTTTAAATGGACCATTAACAGGTACGCCGATATATTCCGCTTGTTCTTCAGTAAGGGTTTCAAGCTCACAGCCAAGTTTTTTTAGATGGAGCATTGCAACTTTTTCATCCAAATGTTTAGGTAAAACATAGACTTTGTTCTCATATTTACCCTGCTTTGTCCATAATTCAATTTGCGCCAATGTTTGATTTGTAAACGAATTTGACATAACAAAGGAAGGATGCCCTGTTGCACATCCAAGATTTACTAAACGACCTTCGGCCAAAATAATTATATCTTTACCATCGATTGTATATTTATCAACTTGAGGTTTAATAGTATCTTTAGTATTACCGTAATTTTTATTAAGCCAAGCCATATCTATTTCATGATCAAAATGCCCGATATTGCAAACAACAGCATTATGTTTCATCTTTTTAAAATGTTTGGCTGTAACAACATCTTTATTGCCTGTAGCAGTTACTATAATATCAGCTTCCGAAACGGCATTTTCAAGAGTCTTAACCTGAAAGCCACTCATTGCAGCCTGAAGTGCACAGATAGGATCAATCTCGGTAACAATAACTCTTACGCCAGCATTAGCTAAAGATTCGGCCGAACCTTTTCCAACATCTCCAAATCCACAAACGACAGCAACTTTTCCAGCTAACATTAAATCCGTTGCTCTTCTTATACCGTCAACGAGAGATTCGCGGCAACCATATTTGTTATCAAATTTGGATTTTGTAACAGAGTCGTTTACATTAAATGCGGGGATGGGAAGAGTACCTTTCTGCACTCGTTCATACAACCTATGAACACCTGTTGTTGTTTCTTCAGAAATTCCTTTGATACCAGGGACTAATTCTGGATATTTATCCAATACAAGGTTAGTTAGATCGCCTCCGTCATCAACTATCATATTCAATGGTTTATTATCTTTACCAAAATAAAGAGTTTGTTCAATGCACCATTCATATTCCTCAAGAGTTTCACCTTTCCAAGCATAAACGGGAATACCTGCAGCTGCTATTGCCGCAGCAGCATGGTCCTGTGTTGAAAAAATATTACACGATGACCATTGAACTTCTGCACCGAGTTCTTTCAGGGTCTCAATTAGAACAGCTGTTTGAATAGTCATGTGAAGACAACCAGCAATTCTTGCACCTTTTAATGGCTTTTTGGGGCCATACTCTTCACGAATAGCCATTAAACCAGGCATTTCTGCTTCAGCAAGTTTAATTTCTTTCCTTCCCCATTCAGCTAATGAAATATCTTTAACTTTATAAGGAAGTTTTTTTGTAACTTGTTTTTCTAATGTTTCACTCATCAAAATTACCTTTAATATTTCTAAATTTTAATTTAACAAAAGAGATTAAACATTTTTCTTAAATAAACTAACAAGATCAAGTTTTTCCCATGTAAAATCTTTTTCGTTTCGTCCAAAATGTCCATAAGCAGAAGTTTGTTGATAAATTGGTCTTCGTAATTTTAGCCTTTCAATAATTCCCTTTGGTGTTAAATCAATTTCTTTCATTATAATTTTCGAAATTTCTTTATCTGGAATAACACCAGTGCCATTAGTATTAACATAAACAGAAACAGGCTTTGCTACACCAATTGCATAAGCAACTTGAACAAGACATTCTTTAGCCATTTTAGCGGCAACAATATTTTTAGCAAGATGCCTTGCAGCATAGGTTGCACTTCTATCGACTTTTGAAGGATCTTTGCCGGAGAATGAGCCACCACCATGAGGCGCCCATCCGCCATAGGTATCAACAATAATCTTCCTGCCGGTCAAACCGCTGTCACCATGAGGTCCCCCGATTTCAAATCTGCCAGTTGGGTTTACAAAATATTTTGTTTTTTTATCTAAAAATTCTTCAGGTATAATAGATTTAATTACATTTTCAATTACATCTTCCTTAATTTTCTTTTGATTTACATCTGCATCGTGCTGAGTGGATATAACTACAGTATCAACTCGAATAGGTTTATTGTTATCATCATATTCAATAGTAACCTGAGATTTTGAATCCGGACGTAAATAAGGCATCAAGTTATTATCTTTTTTTCTAATATCAGCTAATTTTTTAACAAGCTTATGAGCATACATAATTGGCATTGGCATAAGTTCAGGAGTTTGGTCACAAGCATAACCAAACATAATACCTTGATCGCCGGCACCTCCTTTGTCAACTCCCATTGCAATATCTGGCGATTGAGAATGAATTGCGTTTAACACCGAACAAGATTCAGCATCAAATTTATAATCGGCACTTGTATAGCCAATTTTTCTTACGGTTTCTCTAACAACATCCGGCACTTCAATATACGCCTTTGTTGTAACTTCACCGCCAACTAATACCAAGCCGGTAGTAACAAAAGATTCGCACGCTACTCTTGCGTTTGGATCTTGTTTATAGATAGCATCAAGAATGCCATCTGAAATCGCATCACATAATTTATCCGGATGCCCTTCGGAGACTGATTCTGAAGTGAAAAAATATGACATATTTATCTTTCTGATTTTTTGAAAAAAATAATTAATAAAAATCTATCTCTGATGAATCGCCTGAATTCAATCTTTTATATGTTCCTCTTATAATGGAGTTGTTACCAATTATTGAATTTTCAAGCATTGCTTTTGAAACTATTGCTTTGCTTCCGATAATTGAATTTTTAATTATACTATCTTCCACTTCGCAACCGCAATCTATTGTAGCGTAAGGTCCAATAACTGAATTAGAAATTTTTACGTCTTCAGCAATAAAAACTGGGCGGTTAATTACTACATTTTTAAATTGTGGACTTACACTTTTTAAATCCAACAAATACCTATTAGTAGAGAGCAGAGTTTCTGGTTTACCGCAATCGTACCAGCCGTCAACAGGAAAAGTAGAAATTTTTTCGCCTGCTTCAATCATCATTTGAAGAGCATCTGTTAGCTGAAGCTCTCCTTTCGTTCTTACATCATTTTTAATTAGCCGCTCCAAACTGTAAACTAACTTTTCTGCTTCTGCAATATAATATAACCCAACAAGAGCAAGATTAGAAACTGGCGTTTGAGGCTTTTCAACTAATTTTCTTATAAACCCATCTTTAACAATCGCAACACCAAACCTTCGTGGATCATCCACAATCTTTACACCAAGCGCACTCCTTTTATTCTTAAAAACATTTTTTAAGTTTACATCAAAAATTGTATCACCTAAAATAATAAAAATTTCTTCTTGTTTAAAAGTCGGAATTGCAGTATAAATAGCATGCCCCAGCCCTTCCATTTCTTGTTGTTCTACAAACTCGGATTTAATTGAAGGATACTTTTTACGAACATAATCTTTAATCATATCACCTAGATGTCCAATTACAAAAGTTGCATCGAATATTTCTTCTTCGATCAACTTATCAAGTATGTGCCCAAGAATTGGCTTCCCACCAACGTTAAGCAACACCTTAGGAGTTGAATACGTATGCGGTTTAAGTCGGCTACCAAGCCCAGCTACTGGAATTATCGCTTGCATTATTTCCCTTCAATTTCTAAAGTTTAAAGTTACCTATTCCATAAAAAAATAACAACCATTTATAATCTTCAAATTTGAGATTGATAATTTTTATACAATTAAAAATTTTAAACTTAACAATTAACTTAAAAAATAACTGGGATAAAGAAGAAATTAGAATATTAAAATTGATCTAAAAAGTTGAAGTAGTCATTTTGTAGTAAACTTAATTTTAAATTGGTTTAGTAAAAAAAAATTAACAATAATCATAGTTCAAATTTTTTCAGTACATCATCTATGTTTTTTCTATCTTCGAAAAAAGATAGAAATTTTGTCAACACTTGTTCAACAACAGCATCCGGACATGAAGCGCCGCTTGTTAAAATAATATCAACCTTTTTTTTATTTGGAATAAAATTTTTTGTCTCAGTTTCTGTCTTTAAAGTTAAATTAAAATGTCTAATCAAATTAGAGGATATAATTTTTTCAGGACCAGATATAAAATAAGTAGGAAATTTTTGTTCACACAACTCTACAATATGGCTTGTATTACTGCTGTTATATCCTCCTACAACAACAGCAAAATCAGCAGTCTCTTCTAACAAGCCATAAGTTGCTTCCTGATTATCATTGGTCGCATAGCACAAAGTATCTCTTGTATCGGCAAAATGTTCATTAATTTTATCGCCATACTTTTTAATTAAAACTTCTTTCAAATAATCGGAAATTGCTTGGGTTTCTGTGGCAAGCATTGTAGTTTGATTAACAACTCCCAATCTTTCTAAATGTTTTTGCACATTAAAACCATTTGAATATTTACCATCAAAATATTCATAAAATTTTTCCGGAGGTAATTCGCCAAGTATTACTTTCCCAAGAATCTTAGTCTCTTCTAAATTCCTTACAATAACTGAATGAGAAGTTTTAATACTGTGGGAAAAAGTTGCTCTTGTTTCTTCGTGATAATATTTACCGTGAATTATAACAGTAAAATTTTTATAACCAAGTTGTTCTGAACGATTCCAAACTTTTTCTACAAAAGGGCACGTAGTATTAAACTTTTCGGTATTAATTCCTATTTCATTTAATTTATTTTCTATTTCTGTTGTTGTACCGAATGCAGGTATTATTACAATATCATCGCTGTTTAGCTTATTCCAATCAAATAGCATTTCCCCTGAAGTATCCATTAAAAAATTAACACCACGGCTCAAAAGGTCAGCATTAACGTCTGGGTTATGAATCATTTCGCTCAATAAAAAAATTCTTTTACCTGGATTATCTTCAATTGTCTTATAAGCTATTTCTATTGCATTTTCAACGCCGTAACAAAAGCCAAAGTGCCTTGCAATGAAAAATCGTACTGTTTCAAAATCAAGTACAGTTGGAGAGAAGTCCTTTTTCCTCGCATCAGTTACTTCCCTAAACTTCTTAATTTGGGAAATTATCGGACTTCTATATATAAGAGGAATATCGAAATTCTTCATGTAAAAATTTTTACTGTAAAAATAAATAAGTTTTCTCTAAAAAGATATTCATAAAAGATGAGGATTTTATTTCCCCAAAATTCTTTATAGACATTTTCTTTTGTGTTTAATTTATAAATTCTATATAAACGATTACTTAGATTTTATCTTATTGGTTTGCTATATTTACTGTTAAATTAAAATATAAATTTTGATAAAAGTTTTTGATATAAATGGTTTTTAAAAAAATAGCGAATTAGTCATGGATTTGTTAGAACGATTACAAAAGTTAAAAGAAAAATTTGATAGAATAAATCAGCAGCTATCAGACCCTGATTTTATTAATGACAGAGAAAAACTCGTTAGTTTAAGCAAAGAACGAAGCGATCTCGTAGAAATTATTCAAGCTTATGATGAGTATTCGCGTGTTTTAAATAACATTAAAGGCAACAAAGAAATAATTAATTCAAAGATAGATAAAGAATTAGCAGCTTTAGCCGAAGTTGAATTAGAAGAATTAGAGAAAAAGAAAGAAGATCTTGAAGAACAAATCAAAATCCTTTTGTTACCTAAAGACCCAAATGACAACAAAGATATAATAATGGAAATTAGGGCAGGCACGGGAGGCGAAGAAGCTGCCTTATTTGCTGGAGACCTTTTTAGAATGTACACGCGGTATGCCGAATTGAAAGGTTGGAAAGTTGAGTTGATAGACTTAAGCGAAAGTGAACGCGGTGGAATTAAAGAAGCCGTTTTTTCTGTTAGTGGAAATAATGTTTACAGCGAATTAAAATTCGAAAGCGGTGTTCATAGAGTACAAAGAGTACCCGAAACAGAAGCAAATGGCAGAGTACATACTTCTGCTGCTTCTGTTGCTGTTTTGCCTGAGGCTGAAGATGTTCAGATAGATATAAATCCAAATGATTTGCGTATTGATATTTTTAGATCAGGAGGAGCTGGTGGGCAAAATGTTAATAAAGTCGAAACTGCTGTAAGAATAACACATATTCCAACGGGTCTTGTTGTTCAATGTCAAGATGAAAGATCTCAGTTAAAGAATAGACAAAAAGCAATGAAGGTTTTGAGAGCAAGACTTTACGATATGAAAATTAAAGAGCAAACTGATGAAATTTCCGCACAAAGAAAATCAATGGTAAGAAGCGGCGACAGAAGCGACAAAATTCGTACTTATAACTTTCCTCAAAACCGGGTTACCGACCACCGGATTGGTCTTACTCTTTATAATCTTTCAAAAATCATGGAAGGCAATTTAGATGAGCTTTTAGAACAGCTTAAAATTGCAGACCGGACTGATAAACTACAAGAAACCTCAGAATTTTAAATAAAAAAATCGTTTTTGGGAAAGTAAAAAATCCTTAATTCAAAAAAGTTCAGATTGCTTTTATTGAGATCAAGCTTATATCGTCCTCATACTTTTCTCCAGTAAATTGGATAAATTCCTTTTTTATTTTTTCAATTGGATTTTCAGAATCAGAAATTTGTCTTATTGTTTCTTGAAGCCTTTCTGAACCAAATTGGTCACCGAAAGAATTTCTAGTTTCAATAATCCCATCGGTTATAAGAAAAAGACAATCTCCTTTGTTCATTTTAATAGAAATATCTTCATAATTTCCTTCTTCGGCAAAACCAAGCAATAGACCTTTTGATTTGATACTTTTAACTTGGTGTGCATTTCTAAATAAAATTGGCAAATCCCCGGCACCGGTATATTTTGCAACATTAGTTTTATTATTTAAAATTATTATCGATAGTGTTGCAAAAACTTCAGATACTTTAGCATCTCTATAAACCGATTTATTTACTTGCTGCAAAATTTCACTGGGTGAAAATTCTTTAGCATTTTGTAATACTCCCCTTAATGCACTTCTTACATAGCCGGCATAAGCAAATGCAAAATACCAAGCTCCCCATTTTTTACCCATAACATCACCAAGTATTACAGCGATGTTTTCTTCATTAAGAATAAAATAATCTATAAAATCTCCACCGGGAATTCCTTTAAATGGTTGGTGCCAATGGTTAATTTCAAATCCATTAAATTCAGGATTTGTATCTGGCACAACTTTTACGCGCAAAGAATCAGCAGCTTGGTGAAGCTCTGTTACAACTTTTTGTCTTTCTTTTCCAAGACTTTTGATTATTGCACTAACTTTTGCAACGACAACTCTTGGTCCGGCAGTTTTGATAACATAATCTGTTATTCCTAAATCATAGCCTACTAAAATATCGTCTTCTTCACTTTTAGATGTAAGGAAGACAAATGGAACTGATTTTAATTCTGAATCAGCCATAAGCATTCTTCTAAATTGGAACCCATCAACTTTTGGCATCATAATATCGGAGACAATTATATCCGGAATAGTTTTCTTTGCAAGTTTTAGTGCATTCTCGGCATTATCGGCTATTTCACATTCGAAACCGGCTTTTTCAAGATTATATTTAAAAAGTTTGGCTAGAGAAATATCGTCATCAACAAGTAAAATTTTAGGAGTGGACTCGGAAAAAGATTGCTCAAGGTTTTTTTTAGCACCGTAAACTTTATAAATATCTGCCCGCCTTACGAGGGATTGAACTTTAATTAAAAGTTCATTTATATCAAATGGCTTAGAAATAATATCGTCCCCACCAGCTTCCATTGCTTTTGATTTATCTTCAATTGAATTTTTAGCAGTTACAAAAACGAAAGGTAAAACCCGATAGTTTTCATTTTCTCTAACTTTTTTGCAAAATGAAAACCCATCCATATCTTCCATTGTAACATCACAAAGTACAAGATCAATTTTATGATCTTTTAACCTTTCAAAGGCAGAGGCAGCATTCTCTGCCTCTACAGTTTGATAATTATTTTTATTTAAATTATAGGATATGATTTTTCGAATAGTTATATCGTCATCTACAATTAAAATAGATTTTTTATCTTCGTTAATCATTTTTAAAAATCTTCAGAATCAAAAAAAAACGGCTGATAAGAATTAACTAATAAGATGTATCCCATTCACACACAAATTGTTCACAAAAAAATAAGATTAATTATTAAAACTTAAAACTGCGTCTTCTTTAGTTTTAAATGCTTCAAAGACGCGATACATTCTAGTTAATTCAAACATAGAATGCACGGCAGGTTGAAAACCTACAAGCCTCAAATCACCGCCAAGGCTAGTAATTTTTTTAAGAGAAACGACTAAAGCTCCCAAAAAAGTAGAATCGATAAATTCACATTCAGATAAATCGACAATAAGTTTTCTTGCACCTAATTCAATATCCTGCGCAAGTGTTTGTTTAAATTCTTCAGCTTCCTTTAATGTTGCCCGTGTTAGGTTTACGATTTCAATTATTATATCGTTGTGTGTTTCTTTAATAAAATCCATAATTCAACCTCGTATGTATATTGTGAACGAAATTTTTATTCATCGGTTCGGTTTTCAATATTATATTTTTCCATTAGCCGGTAAATCGTAGCCCTTCCTAAATGAAGTTTTTTAGCAGCTTCAACAATATTGCCTTTTGTAACTTTCAATGCGTGCCTTATAGCTTCTTCTTTTAATTTTTCAAAAGGGACAATAGAATCATCTGAAAATAAAGCACCATTAAGTTCAATTCCATTTAAAGGTTCTGCTGCCCGAATATGCAAAGGTAAATCATCTACGTCGATTAAATCTTTTTCGGAAATAATTAAGCAACGCTCAATTGTATTTTCCATTTCACGGATATTTCCAGGCCAATTATATTCATAAATTAATTTCAAGGCTTTTTTTGTAAACCCTTTAACATTCTTAGATAATTTTTTGTTAAAAGTATCAAGAAAATGTTGGGCAAGAACAATGATATCACCCCTGCGCTGCCTTAGTGGTGGAATAGAGATGGGAAACGAATTTAATCTGTAATATAAATCTTCTCTAAATTCTTTTCTTTCAACTGCCTGTTTTAAATCTCTATTAGTTGCAGAAAGAATTCTTACATCGGTTTTAATTAATTCTGTTCCGCCGACTCTTTCAAATTCTTTTTCTTGAATAACTCTAAGCAGTTTTGCTTGTAACAGCATCTCAAGTTCACCTACTTCATCTAAAAATAAAGTACCTCCACTTGCTAATTCAAACTTTCCTAATTTTCTTTGATGAGCACCAGTAAATGAACCTTTTTCATGTCCGAAAAGTTCGCTTTCCAAAAGTTCTCTTGGAATAGAAGCACAGTTAACAACAATAAAAGGCTTATCTTTTCTTTTTCCGTTATAATGTATAGCACGAGCAATTAGCTCTTTTCCGGTTCCACTTTCACCGTAAATCAAAACTGTAATATCATTATTTAAGACTTTAGAAACTAGCTTGAAAACATCCTGCATTCGTCCATCAGCAGATATTATATTATCAAAGCTAAACTCTTTTTTAACATTTTCTTTAAGACTTTCAATTTCTTTTGTCAAGTCGTAACTTTTAATAGCATTCTTAATTGCGGGTTCAAGACGTTGGATATCAATCGGTTTTGGGAAATAATCAAAAGCACCAAATTTAAGAGCATCCACAGCAACTTCAATACTCCCTTGTGCAGAAAGAATAATTACTGGAAGATTTTCGTCTAATTGTTTAATTCTTTTAAGAACTTCCAAGCCGTCCATACCAGGTAACATTATATCCAACAAAATCAAATCTGGTTTAACATTTAGTTTCCTTAAAAGGTCTTCGCCGTTATTAAATACTTCTATATCGTATTTCCATTTATCTTTAACCCAGTAAGTAAGCAACTTTGATATTGCTTGCTCGTCATCGACAATGTAAACTAATTTGTTCAAAGTATTACCTCAATTAATTATGTTCTTGATTCACGCGGCAATTTAATTATTACAGTTGTTCCTTTGTTTATTTCGCTTTGAACAGTAATAAATCCTTTATGCAAATCTACAATTTGTTTCGCAAAAACCAATCCTAAACCGGTTCCAGAAATTTCGGTACCTGAACGATTGACACGATAGAACCTCTGAAAAATATTAGGCAAATCACTTTGGGGTATGCCTATTCCTGTATCACTTATCATAATTTCGAATTCTTTATAAAGGCTCTGTGCCGTAATATTAATTCTTCCTTTTGCTCCTGTAAATTTAGCTGCATTGTTAATTACATTAAAGAGAGCTTTAAAAATAAATTCTTTATCCAACTTTAAAATAATATTTTCTGATGGTATTTCGCATGTAAAGATTATTTCTTTTTGTTCAATTATTTTTTTATTACTCTCGATTGCTTCCTTAATAACTTCAACAATGTTGACTTCCTCAAAATTTAATTTTACTATACCACTTTCAATTTTTGCAACATCCAAAATATCGTTTATAAGCTTTGCAAGCCGCTTGCCTTCATTTAAAATAATATTGTTAAACTCTTCCTTTGTTTCCGCAGGCATATCAGGATCAGAGACGATAGTTTCTGAAAATCCTATTATAGAAGCGAGTGGAGTGCGTAACTCATGAGAGACGTTTGACAAAAATTCACTTTTCATTTTATTTAGTTCATACAGCATTGCTTTTTGTTTCTTCGACCGCTGTTGTTCAATTGATATTATTCTTTCCGATTCAATTAATTTTGTATTTAAGTCCTTAATTTTATCTTCAAAAATCCTCAGCTCTGTAATGTTTCTGGCAACACCCAGAACTTGGATTATTTTTTGATTTTCAAAAATTGCTTTCGCTGTTACTTCAAAAATCACTTCTCTTCCGTATTTACTAATAAGCGATGTTTCGAAAGTTTGTGGTTCAATATTATCTATTATTTTTTGAAATGCTTTTGACGTTAAAAGTTTATTTTTTGAAGCAACTAATTCTAAAAAATGAAGTCCAATTAATTCGTTTGCTTTATAATCAATTGAAGATGCTCCTATTTCATTTAATGCTAAAAAACATCCATTCTGATCCAATAAAAAAAACAAATCTTCCGATGTTTCAAATAAAATTTCGGGAAAATATTGTGAATATTTATTTAAATATTCATTACAACTTAAACAATTTTCCTTCTCTTTTATGTTATTAAACAACTCTTTCTTATTCTTTTTGATTTTGTTACTCAAGATTGTTAAAATATCAGTTATCTTTAATAAACATTCTGTTGAAAAATTATTTTCTTTAGTTGCTAACAAAACAAGCCAAACGGCATTATAATTAGTTTTTGAAAAATATAATTCATCAATAAAATAAGATTTGTACCTAAAGCCTTCTTTCTTTTTTTTAAGGTTTGGATTACCTGAAGGCATTATTTGTTTTTTTTGCCCTGAAATAAATTTACTGAATAACAACTCGTTAAAAGGCTCAATGTTATCGGTAATTTTTCCATAGGTAGAAATAGCTGTTTTGCCATCAAGATTAAGTTTTAACAAATATCCCGCGGCACTATTAGTTAGAGAGGTAATTATTTCAAGTGTGTTATTCAGAAAGTCTATCATTTATTTTTCGGTAGATGAAAATATTTAGCTAAAAAAAATTATTACATCGAAATATAAGAAGATTATTTAAGATTTATTAGGGTCGCACTTAAAACATAATACCCATGGTTTTGGGGATAAAAAATTTCAACAAATATTCCAAAATTATTTTTATTTTGACAAAACAAAATTCACAATTTAATTTTATAAGATGGAAAAAACTCTAAAACGGGCAACTAATCTTACGATGTTTACCAACATCTTTTTATTTATAATAAAGACTGTTGCAGGTGTTATGTCAAACTCCATCGCTGTAATTTCTGATGCAGTAAATTCACTTACAGATATAATTGCTTCGGCAGCAATAATGTACAGCGTGCGTTTATCTCTTAAAAATCCAGATGAAGAACATCAATTTGGGCACGGTGCAGCACAGCCAATTTCAGTTTTTCTTATTGCATTATTTACGGGTATAATTGGATTTAATTTGATTGAAGAATCTGTGGGCAGAATAATTTCACCGGAACATATAAATATTACTCCACCAATTTATTTTATTCTTGTAACAACTGTAGTTACAAAAATAATACTAATGACTTACCAAAAAAATGTGGGTAAGACGTACAAAAGTCCTGCTCTTATGGCAAGTTCTATCGATAGTTTAAATGATGTATTGGCTTCTTCTTTTTCGATAGTTGCTATTTTGGGTATTCAGTTTGGGATAAAATATGTTGATGGTATTGCTGGAATAATTATAGCATTATTTATTTTAAGATCGGGGTACCAAATTGCCAAAGAAAATATTGATTACCTAATGGGAAAAGCTGCTAGTAAAGAACTCATACTTCAAATTGCAAATGCAGCTTTAAAAGTCAACGGTGTACAAGGTATGAACGAATTAAAATCTCATTATGTTGGTAATAAATTTCATATTGAAATTCACATTAAGGTGGATAAAGATATTTCAACAAAATCTTCACACGATATTGGGTTACAAGTACAAAACGTGATTTCGAATATTCCAGAAATTAGTAAAGTATTCGTTCATATAGATCCTGTTTAATGACTCTTCCAAAAACAGTACGGTTTTATTTTATTTTAAAATTATAATTTATTTTTCACAAAATATTACTTGCTGTTTGATTTTTGCAAAGCATCAAAATATTTACGAATCAAAATTTCGTAATCTTTGGAATATCCCTCTTGTACAGCTTTATTCAATTCATCTTTAACATTATTATTTTTTTCAGGCATTAAGTTTAATTCTGCTGGAGGTTTTTCAACAATATCTTTACCTGATTGAGATTCTCTCTCGTTTTCATAATCTCTTTCATTTATCGAGTGCTGAGCATCCAAAAGACGAGATAAAATATGTTCCTGTTGCTGAAGAACTTTTTGGTCTATGTTATCAGAATTCATATTTTTAACAACCTCTTGCATACTCTTAGCTATATCGCCAAGATTTCCAGGAATATTTTTCGATTGACCGGACTGCATGGCTTCCTTATTTAACTGCTCAAGGGATTTTCTTAAAGCATCTTGTTGCTGTGCAAGGCGCTGCAGTTGAGCTTGCTGCTGCATTGAAAGATTCCCCTTCATCATTTGCTGAAGAGCCTGAGTTAAATTATTTAAGCTCATTTGTTGACCAGTCATCTGCTGTAGTTGCTGCATTAACGATGGCATACCGCCGCCCTGCCCACCTCCCTTCATCATTTGCTCCATAGAACTTTTAAGAAGGCTTGCTGATTCATTTACACTTGCCATTGCCTGTTTCTGATTTTCAGATGCTGCACCACTATTTCTATTTTGCAAATTTTGGGTAGCTTCACTCATTTGCCTGTCTGCGTCTCCAAGTGTTTTTCCCATTTCTGGAGTTATTGCAAAAGTTTTTTGTGAAAGAGATGAAAGTTGTGCCATAATTTTTTCAAGATTACGTCGTATATTGTTTTGCTGTTGAGCATTCTCATTAAACGATGAAGAGCTTTGTTCCATCGAAGATGTTTGGTTTTTTAGTTGTTCTTGCTGCTTTGATAATGTTATCAAATTATCTGTCAATCTCATCATTTCTTTAAATGCTTGCATTTGAGTTTGGCTTGAAACTGATTGCTGATACTGCTTTATGCTTTTTTGCATCTTCTGCATGTTGTTTTCTATTTGTGACTGATTTTGCTGAGCATTTTGCATTTGGCTCTGGCTTATGTCTTGAGAGGCTTGTTGTGATAGTTCTTCATTTTGTTGTTGTTTAAATTCATTTCTTAGTTTTTCAAGTTGATCCTTTGGAAGGTCTTTTATTCCATTTACTTTTTTCGATAAATCATCAAGTTGCTTTGAAAAATCTTTAAGGCTATTTGTTAAATCATTTTGCTTTTCACCAAGCATATCTTTTTGCTTTGATGCGTTTTCGGAGTTTGTCTCCTTTTTAATTTCGTTTTGATTTTTAACAATCTCTTCAGCGCGTTTCAAAATTTCATCTATTTTTTGTTCAATCTGAATTCGCTTCATTAAATTCATAGTTCGTTCGATGCTTTCTTTAAGCTGCTCTTCATTAATTTGCATATTTTGAAAAGCATTTTGCGTCATCTGCCGATTCATGTTCTGCAAAACACTTTGCAATTGCTCCAAAGCTTTTTTCATTTCATCGTTATTCATTTCATTGAATAACTTGCGCAGCTCCATGTATTTTTCCATCGTCTCTTTTGAAAGCAAATTATTTTTTTGAAGGTTTTCTTGCATCTTTTGTATGCTTTGGCTGATATCGCTAACTTTTTGTTGTAACTCTTTAAAATCCGTTATAGTCTGTTCAATTTTTTGTTTTTCCTGCCACGTAATATCCTTGTCTTTCCTCTTTAGTTCATTATTCAAGTCATCTATTTTCTTTTTTAAATTTTCTGCTTTTTGCAATGTCTCTTCCATATCTTTAATTCCTTTGGACTGCGAATTATCAGCTGAATTTAATAATTCATTAAGGGAAGGAACACGTATTATGAACGAAGAGGTTTTAGTGGATTTTGGTCCTTTTACCATATCGTTATCAAAAACTTCAAGATAATAGGTAACTTCATCGTCTGAGGTAAGATTTAAATTACTTAAATTCCATAAATATGAAACTTCCTGTTGAGTCTGTGTTTTATTTATTGGAATTTCCAATGCCTTAAAATCTTTTTGGATAGGATTATATTTCGATTGAGACAGTCTATAGTTTAAAAGCAATTTCGTAAATCCGAAATCATCTGCTATTTTAACATTAAGCTGCTGACGGTTATCAGAACCAAGTGAAGTATTTTGGTTAGGATATATAATTTCAATCGAAGGATATTCATCTTGAACAGAGGTAATTGAATAATTTATCGGCGATAAATTATCGTTTCCATTTTCATCTACGATTTTTATAAAGTAACTACCGTCTTTTTTAATAACGAATCTTCCACTTGCATTATTAGAGCTTACGTTCAATCCTATTTTTGATGAGTCACTGAATTCCACCCATGCTTTTTTCAATGCCCGTGTTGAACTAATTGATAAATCAACTACACTGCCAGTTAGACTTGTAATATTGCCATTATCCTTCTGTTGAATTTGTGGCATGTGTGAATAGGAAGGCGGAGTAATAATTTCATCAAGGGTTTTTATTATTGGTCGATCGATTACTTCAATTTCGTAAACATCAGAATTTATTTTATCAGCAGAAGCAAAATACTTAAATGAATTTCTTACTGCAGGAAAGTTGTAATAAAAAACTCCGATAGAATCTTTCAAAAGTTTTTGCATCTCAAAATTAGTTTCGTCGTTGTTCTTTACAGCAAGATTTATATCCTTTGGAATTTTACCAACAGCTTTAACAATAACTTTCAAAGGCTCGCCCTTTGTAATCTTAACATTACCAGGCTTTACGTAAAGAATAAACTTTGGTGGAGGAATAAATTCCCTTTGAAAATTTACAAGCCTAAACGAGGCAGCTTTAAGCCCCGGAATAAAGATCAGCATAACAAAAATCGAAATGAAAATCCCTGCTAAATAATAACTAAGTTTTTTTATTCTTTGAAAGTTTATTATAGTTTCAAATTTTAGCTCTTTTGTTTTATCATATATGTTTTTGAATGCTGCATCTATAAGTGAGTTAGAAAAATGATTTTTACTTTCTTCAGAAATAACAAGCTGCATTGCATTTAGAAGATCATCTTTAATAGAATAAAAATTATTGCCGACCTTTTTTGCAGCATCTTGATAATTAGGGTTCCCAATTATTTTAAAATATTTTAATATTGGGACGATAAAAAAGATAATAAATGAAATTACAAATGCTAATCCAAAAGAAAAGATTAAAACTGTTCTTATTCCAGCAGAAAAATGAGCAATCATTTCAACAAAGCATAAGAAAGTATAAACTAGAATCCCAGCAATAAATACTGTAATAATTCCGTTTAATGCAGAATTCAATTTTTCTTTTTTATAAAGCTTATCAAGCTTATTTAGAATCTCTTTATAATAACTAAGATTCAAACCTTTTTCACTCTCTAATTTATTATATGTTTAATTATTAAAGGTAGAATTAATTTTAAGTCTCGCACATTCACTGAGTCAAAGCCCAAATTACCATATTAGTACCAAATTTTAGAGCCTCTAATCTTTTAGCCGGTGGATCACCATGAACATCTGGATCATCCCAGCCATCGCTTGGATTCGATTCATAAGTATAATAAACAGCAAGACGACCGTTAATAAAGATACCGAACCCCTGCGGAGGTTTTCCGTTATGTTCGTGAGTTTTAGGAACACCTTTGGGAAAGTCATAAAAATCATGGTACATACCATAATCAAATGGAAGCTCAACAAGCTGTTTATCGGGGAATACTTTTTTTATCTCCCGCCTAAAAGCCTTGTCCATTCCATAGTCATCATCTGCATAAAGAAAGCCGCCATTTTCGCAATACTTTCTTAATCTTGCTGCTTCTTCTTGAGTAAACACAATATCTCCATGACCGGTCATAAACAAAAAAGGATATGAAAAAATCGCATCAGAAGAAACATCCACATATGTGTATTCATCTTTAACTTTAATGTTTGTATATTTTTTTATAAAATCAAGAAGATTCGGCTCTTCGGTTTGACCGTTGTACCAGTCGCCTCCACCGCTGTACTTTAATCGTGCTATCTGAAAGGCACCTTCATTTTGCGGGAAAGCATTTACAGATAGCCAAAATAAAAAAAATATGATAAAATAAGTTCTCTTCATAATCTATTCTTCACAAAATTAAAATAAATAAGCTCTTTAAAAAATTCAAAATACTTTTACTTAAAAATTGTACAAAATCAGAATATTTTACAGTCCAATTTTTCATATATATAAATTTATATTTATTTGATACAAAACATAAGCAAAAGCTATTACACTTTTTAAATTTACAGAGGGAAAAAATATTTTAGAGAGTGATTCCATGAACCCAAAATATTGGCTTGTAAAATCGGAGCCTAAAGTTTTTTCATTAAGCGACCTTGAAAAATGTAAAAACCAAACGACGTATTGGGATGGTGTGCGCAATTATCAAGCACGAAATTATCTACGCAACGAGATGAAAAAGGGAGATGGAGTTCTTTTTTATCATAGCAATTCAGAACCAAAAGCAATTGTAGGTTATTGCCAAGTAGTTAAAGAAGGATATCCAGATCATACTCAATTCGATCCGTACAGTAAACATTACTTCCCATCAGCAAATCCTCAAAACCCAATTTGGTATATGGTAGATATTAAATTGGTCAAAAAATTTAAAAAAGAAATAACGCTTGAAGAAATAAAGAACAATCCAAAACTTAAAAAGATGAAGTTGATTCAAAAGGGAAACAGATTATCAGTTATGCCGGTTACTAAAGAAGAATGGGATGAAATTCTTAAAATGGGTAGGTAAAAAGCTTCCCAAAATAATATTAAAATTTAATTAAGCATTTTAAATAATTTAAAATTCTGGATACTTGATAAACAGAATTGTATTATCTAATCAAATATCCAGAATTTAATTTCTTCCTTTAAACCTCAACGTCTTCGGATTTGAATTGAGCCGATAAATATTCGCGGTTTAGGCGTGCAATATTTTTTACAGAAATTCCTTTTGGACATTCAGCCTCGCAAGCGTAAGTATTCGAGCAAGCACCAAAGCCAAGCTCGTCCATTTTTGCAACCATTGCTTGTGCTCTTTTAGCTCGCTCCGGATGCCCTTGAGGCAAAAGAGCAAACTGTGAAACTTTAGCAGCAACAAAAAGCATTGCTGAAGAATTTTTACAAACAGCAACACAGGCTCCGCATCCAATACATGCAGCAGCATCAAAAGCTTCCGAAGCGACATCCTTAGAAATGGGTATCTCATTTGCATCAGGTACACCGCCGGTATTTACAGAAATGTATCCGCCTGCCTGAATAATTTTATCAAATGCCGATCGGTCAACAGCAAGATCTTTGATAATCGGAAATGCCTTTGCTCTGAAGGGCTCAACATAAATAGTATCGCCGTCTTTAAAATGACGCATGTGCAGCTGACATGTGGCAATATGCGGAATAGGTCCGTGTGGTTGACCATTAATAACAAGACCACATGTACCACAAATTCCTTCGCGGCAATCGCTTTCAAAAACAATGGGGTCCTGGTTGTTTTTCTCAAGTTCGTTATTTATTTCATCTAACATTTCAAGAAAAGAAGAATCCGGTGAAACCGAAACATTGTAATCAACAAAAGCGCCCACCGATTTAGGAGAATTTTGACGCCAAATTTTCAATTTTAAATTTAATTTTTTTTCTTCCATTATTTATAACTCCTCTGAGCTAATTTTACGTATTCAAATTCGAGTGGTTCTTTATTAAGAAGCCAACTACCAACCTCATTAAATTCCCACGCTGCAACGTACCTAAAGTTAACATCATCCCTTTTAGCTTCGCCATCTTCGGTTTGATATTCTTCTCTAAAGTGTCCGCCGCAAGATTCATTCCGGTGCAAAGCATCAACAGCCATTAATTCACCAAGTTCAAGGTAATCAGCAACTCTTCCGGCTCTTTCGAGAGTTTGGTTTAGACTGCCGGCGCTTCCGACAACGTTTACATCTTTCCAGAATTCATCTCTTAATTCTTTTATTTCCGAAATTGCTTCTTTCAAACCTTTTTCATTTCTTGCCATGCCTACTTTATTCCACATAATTCTTCCGAGAGTTTTATGGAAATCATCTACTGTTCTTTTTCCTTTAACAGAAAGAAGGCGGGTAACAATATCGTTAACATTTTTTTCGGCACTTTTAAATTCGTCAGAATCTAATGGAACATTGCTAAATTTATGTGTTGCAAGATAATCGCCAATTGTGTAAGGAATAACAAAATAACCATCGGCAAGCCCTTGCATCAATGCACTAGCCCCAAGGCGATTAGCACCATGGTCTGAAAAATTAGCTTCTCCAAGAACGAAAAGCCCCGGAATAGTACTCATTAAATTATAATCTACCCATAATCCACCCATAGTATAATGCGGGGCAGGGAAAATTTTCATAGGAGTTTCGTAGGCATTTTCGCCGGTGATAGTTTCATATATTTCGAACAAGTTACCATATTTTTCTTCGATGGCTTTTTTGCCAAGTCTGTTTATAGCTTCAGCTAAATCGAGGTAAACAGCATTTCCTCCGTTAACACCTCTTCCTTCATCGCAAACTTCCTTAGCACTTCTTGATGAAATATCTCTTGGCGCTAAGTTACCAAAAGATGGATATTTTCTTTCTAAAAAATAATCTCTTTCATCTTCAGGAATATCCTTAGGTTTTCTATTATCACCTTTTTTCATTGGGACCCAAACACGCCCATCATTGCGCAAGCTCTCGCTCATCAAAGTCAATTTGGATTGATTTTCACCATGAACAGGAAGACAAGTAGGATGAATTTGTGTATAGCAAGGGTTAGCAAAGAAAGCGCCACGTTTGTGTGCCCTCCAAATTGCAGTAGCATTGCTGTTCATAGCATTCGTTGAAAGGAAAAAGACATTTGAATAACCTCCGGAAGCAAGTATAACAGCGTTAGCAGAATATTTTTCAATTTCACCGGTTAACAAATTCCTTACAACAATTCCTCTTGCCTGCCCATCAACAACTACAAGATCAAGCATTTCTCTTCGTGTGTACATTTTAACTTTACCGGCACGAATTTGCCTGCTAAGTGCACTGTAAGCACCAAGCAGCAATTGCTGGCCTGTTTGCCCGCGTGCATAAAAAGTTCTAGACACCTGCGCACCACCAAATGAGCGGTTATCAAGAAGTCCGCCGTACTCTCTTGCAAATGGAACGCCTTGTGCAACACACTGGTCAATAATATTACCACTAACTTCGGCAAGACGATAAACATTAGCTTCGCGAGCACGAAAATCACCACCCTTAACAGTATCGTAGAATAATCTAAAAATTGAGTCACCATCATTTTGATAATTCTTTGCAGCATTAATACCGCCTTGAGCAGCAATACTGTGGGCGCGCCTTGGGGTGTCATGAAATGAAAATGATTTAACATTGTAGCCTAATTCTCCAAGTGAAGCTGCAGCAGATGCCCCCGCTAAACCAGTTCCAACTACAATGATTTCGTATTTTCTTTTATTTGCAGGATTAACCAGCTTGAGATTAAACTTATGATTAGTCCATTTTGTTTCTATTGGACCACCAGGAATTTTCGAATCTAAATTTCCCATCTTTTATCTCCCAAAAAAATATAAAAAGTAAATCGGCAACGATGCAAAACCCGCAGCCGTTAAAATAGAATAAATTGTTCCTATCTTCTGAATGAGCGGAAAATATTTTTTATGATTCCATCCAAATGTTTGAAAGGCGCTCTGAAATCCATGATTAAGATGAAAACCAAGAAGAACCATAGCAAAAACATAAAACCATGAATAGACTGGATCCTTAAACAAACCTGTTACAAGTTTATAAAGGTTCATATCGGCTGTAGTATTGTAAGGATACCAAATTGTATCAAGATGCACCACTAAAAAAATGAAAATAATACTTGCGCTTTGAATCATTGTTCTTGCAAAAATGCTACTTTCTTTCGACCTGGCATTAACTGCATAATTTTTAGGATTAGCAATTTTATTTTCGATCCAAAGTCTAACACCATTATAAATATGGAAGATGAAAACTAATGCAAGTATTACTTCAATTATTCTTATAAGTGGCTTTATTATTTCTAATATTCCGGCATAAGAATTAAAAGCCTTTTCACCTCCATATAAAGATAAATTGCCGGCAAGATGAATTATCAGGTAAATAATCAGCAAAGAACCGGTTAACCCCATAATAAATTTTTTGCCGATCGAGGAATTCACAAATCGACCAAACCAACCCATTAATTTTTCTCCTTTAATAATATTCTCTGAAAAAATTTATTTTTAGATTTAATTTCATTTCCCATAAATGGTCATCCTATTTTCTAAATCTTCAAAGAGATTAATCTAAGGGAAGTATCTAAAGATAGCAACCTAAGAAAGATGATCAACAATAAAACCGAACGCCAATAAATATAACGGCGGTTAAATTATCAATAAATGGAAATAAAATCAATTAACGGCGTTCAGTATAATTTTATAATGTTTAATCATATCATTAAAAAAAGCGTTTGTAATTGAAACAGCCAAAAAAACAATTACTCACGCTTTATATTTTTCAATCCAACCTGATGTCAGGTACTTGGAGTATTTTGCTTTCTACCCGGCTTTTTCCTTTCGGAAGCACGGGTACCGCCAAGCATCTCATACTCATCCGAGTCATCAGTAAATTTACCGGCGGCACTTCTAAGAATTCGCTTATTCATATCATTAAGCTCATTCTCAATTACAGCTACCCGGTTCTGAACTGCTGTTGCCGCATCTATTGCGTCATTGTATTCTTTCATAGTTGAATCGTACTCCGCCAGTTTTGCGGTCAGCTCGGTTACGGTTAATGGGTCCTGTTTACTGCCATAGTTCACCGGCTCGCCTTGCTGCTCGTCTATTTTCATCATCGAAGCAAGCTTTTTCTTTGCATTGTCAACGATTTCCGAAGTACTTCTCTTTTGATAAGCCATTAACTCTCTTTCCCTCCTTTCTTTGACTTTTTTTACTTGTGACTGCTGCTTTATCCAGCAACACAATAGCTTATTTTTCTGCTAAAAATTCAAATTTTATTATTTTCTTAGCCTTTTTACTCTTTCTTTAATAGGGTTTTAAACCCAAAAAACCTTGTTTATAAATTTAGAAACCTCAATTATTTTTCTAAATATCTTATTTCCATAAATAAAAAACTACTTAATGAGCCTTTATATCTTATTAGAAGGCATTTAATTATTATTTAAACGAATTAATATCTTATTTATGAACGCTTCAACCTTATTTATTACCTTTCCAACCTTAATTAAAAGAATGAAAATCTTATTTAATATTCCTTCAATCGAAAAGCATCCTTTACAAATTTATTTGGGACATTTCTAAACTTTAATTAAATGGTAAAAAACCTTATCTAATGCGTCTTCAACCTTAATTTGAAGGATTAATCTTTTATAGATAAGGTATTTAAATTAAATTGGATGGAGTTAAACCTTATTTAAAACATTTCCCATTTTAATTGAACAGAAAGAAACTTGATATAAGATTCTTTCCATTTTGCTATAAGGTTTTTTTTCTTCAATTAAAATAGGTTGAACCTTATTAAAAAGATTATAATCCCTTTATTTTTTGATAAAGCTTTATTACTAATCTTATATTTTTTCAAAGAGCAGGATTATTACAAATTATAAACAGTAATAAAAAAAATAAATCTGGAAAAAATGGCTGTAATATGCTTTTATTCCGATATAATAATTTCTTTTTATAAAACATTTGAAAAATTTATTTTTATTTAAGGCGATATAGCCCTTTTGTTTTTCCTTAATAAGTAGGAGGTAGTATATATAGCTTTGAGGATTTGTATTGAGAGCGGTTAAAAATAATTCCCTATTAACATAATGGCAAAAATGACTCACCTGCTTAAAAAATCGTAGAAATTTAGAAAAATCTAAAAGATCAAATTTACTAAACGTATTAACCTCTCTCTCTTTAAAAGTTAATCAGTTTTGCAAAATAAACTTAAAAATATTGATGCTTTTTAATTCATACAAAAGAAATGTAAAATTATTTGAGATTACAGTCAAGAAAAATCTTAATTATTATAAAACAATATTTTAACAAGGTAATCTTTATTAACGAAGAGCATCAACGGAATAATAAAATAAAGATGTAAAATTTTTTGAATTAAGAATAACTTTGATATGGACCTATATTTTACTGCTCAATTGCTGAATTGCAGCATCAACAGATTTATGCGTCCCTGTAATTACAAGTGTATCTTTGGGAAGAATCTTTTCATTGCTGCCGGGATTTGTAACCGTATTAGGCTCTCTAACAATTGCAATAATAGTAGCGCCGGTTAAAGCGCGAAGATTAAGTTGGCTTATAGTTTTTCCGCAATAAATATTATCTTCATCAACATAAAATGTTTCGGTTAGCCCAGCAGCAAGCAGCTCATTTAAATTTACGAATGAACCAGTGCCAGAAATTTCTTTTCTCATCAAGCTATAAGATTCACCCCGTAGCAGCGAAACCTGCCGCATAATAATGTTTAATGGAATATGAAACTTTTCCAGCACTTTACTGAAAATCTGAAGGGAAGTTTCAAACTCTTCGGGGATAACTTCATCTGCGCCTTCTGCAACAAGGGCATCAGTTTCGGCAGCATAACGTGTGCGAATAATGGCATGTACATTTGGGTTTAAGTTTTTTGCCTGGTTCAGCGCACGCTTTGTAGAAAGCGGATCGGAAATTGCAAAAACGATTACTGAAGCTTTTTCAACTCCTGCAGCACTTAAAATTTCTTCACGCGTTACATCACCAAAAATTATATTTTCACCTTTTTCTTTTTCATCTTTTACTGTTTCCGGATTCATTTCAATTATTGCATATTTAATTCCAGTTTCTTTAAGTACCCGCGCAAGATTTCTTCCGTTCAATCCGAAGCCAGCAATTATTACGTGATTTTCAAGTCTTTTATTATTTAATGAATCATCTTTATCATGTATTATTTCATTAATTTTAAATCCAAGTATAGGCGCAAATTTGATTAAAAAGGGTGTTAACATCATAGTAAAAATTGATGAGGCAAGAAACGCATTATAAAAATTTATGGGAATAAGATTAAATGACGTTCCAGATTGCGAAAGCACGAAGGAGAATTCACCAACCTGTGCGAGACTTAGCCCGGTAAGAAGCGCAACTCTTAATGGATACTTAAGAATCTTTACAAGTGGAATTATAATTGCTGCTTTCAAAAAAATAATTGCAAAGGTTAATGCTATCAGCAAAGAAAAGTAATCGTACACGAATTTAATATTTAACAGCAATCCTATTGAAACGAAAAATATACTATTAAAGACATCTTTAAATGGCAGAATTTCAGCGGTTATTTGGTAACTGTAATCTGATTCCGAAAGTATTAGCCCAGCAAGGAAAGCACCAATAGCAAAAGATAATCCGATTTCATGAGTTAAATATGCAGTGCCAAGTAGAAGTAAAATAGTTCCTACTGTGAAGGCTTCTCTTATTCTTAACCTTACAAGCTGGTATAAAATTTTGGGCATTAATACTTTGGCAAGAACAACAATAATTGCAACAGCAGTAAGAGCATAAGTTAATTGAAGAATAATTTTGCTTATAGTTAGTGAATTTTTCCCACCAAGAATAGGAAGAAATATTAACATAGGAACAATTGCAACGTCCTGAAAAATCAGGATGACAAGAGAAATTTTTCCGTGTGGTGATTCAAGCTCTCCTCTGTCCTGAAAAATCTTAAGCACAATTGCTGTGCTCGAAAGGCTGACAAGCATACCATAAAAAATTGCATTGCTAAGTGGTATTTTTAACAATAATAAAATTAACGCTGTAAAAAAAATAGTTAAGATGATTTGAAGCCCTCCGGCATAAAACAACATTTTTCTCATCATCATTAGTCTGGCAAATGACACTTCCAAACCAATTGTAAACATCAGGAGTATAACACCTATTTCGGACATTACACTGATGTCCTGATAATCTTTAATCAATTGAAATCCGAAAGGACCTATTACCATACCGGCTACTAAAAAGCCGAGGATGCTGGGAATGTTTAATCTTTTGAAAAGATAAATTATGGGAAGTGAAACGAGAAGAATTATTACAATATCTTTTATTATTACGTATTGCCCCATTGTATTCACACAAAAAAAATTAAAATGAATAAGTGAAAATAGTAATTAGCAGCAAAGAGTCAAACAAGAACTTAAAATACAGGATAATTAATCATTTAATGGTATTAAGTAATTTGTTTTTGATTTTATAAAAAAGAATGCTCATTTTGCTATCAATGATTTTCCGTTTTATTCGATAATGAAATTAAGGAATTTATAAGACCGGTTTATTTGGATTCTTTTCAATAAAACTGGTTTGTAAATTAAGACGTAATTAAATAACCAAAAAATATTTTTTAAAGTAGTTAGTGGTAGACTAATTAAAATTTATTCATTTTATAAAAAATTTTCTTAAAGACAAAATGAGTCGTTTTATTTATCAAATTCATTTTATAATGTAATGGGTTTATTAAAAAATATATTTACAAAGAAAGAAGATGAGTCACTTGTAAGCAATGGTAATGAAAAATATAAGTTGCGCGATTATTCTGGTGCAATACAAGATTATACTAATGCACTTAAAATTAATCCCAACCAGCCCACTGCTTATTATGGACGCGCTGTTTCTAAATACATTTTGAAAGATTATTTAGGCGCAAAATCAGACCTCTTGCTTCTCGAAAAAAATTTTCCGGATTTTACTCCCAGAACTTATTTTTATCTGGGAGTCATTTTATTAGAAGAAAAAGATTATAAAACAGCTCTTGAATATTTAACAAAGTATTCCGAAAAAAACCCTAAAGATAGCGATGCTTTTTTAAACATGGCAAAAATTAAATCAGAATTGGGTGATTCAAAAGGAGCTGCTGAAGACCTTGATAAAGCTATTCAAATTGATCCTACAAACTCTGATGCCTTTGTTTATCGTGGTATAGAATTATTAAAAGAAAATGATTTTAAACATGCTATAATAGATTTTAATCGAAGTATTGAAATAAGACCAAACAATGCTCTTGCATTCAATTACAGAGGGACAGCAAAATTTAAACTCGGAAATCTTGAAGATGCACTAAAAGATTTTATAACTGCCACCGAATTCGACCCAACTCTTTCCACTGCCTATTTCAATATAGCTAATGTAAAATATTCACAAAAGGCTTATGAAGAAGCTATTAATTATCTCGGCAATGCTATTGAAGCAAACCCACATTATACAGAAGCTTATCTTTTGCGCTCTGATATTCAATCAATTTTAGATAACCCCGACGGGGCTTTGCTTGATTGCCAAAAAATTCTCGAGTATGATTCTTCCAGCATCGAAGCTTTCAAAAAAAGTGGTGATTTGAAAAGAATGTTGATGGACTTGGATGGAGCAAAAGAAGATTACCTAAAAGCAACTACCTTGAATCCACAAGACGATGAAATTTATTTTTTACTTGCTGAAGTAGAAAACGAATTAAACAATTATGAAGCTGCCTTAAATTATTTGCTTACAGCCATAGAACATAATCCAAATTCAGAAAAAGCTTGGATGAAACTTGGAATTATGAAATTAAAAAATAATAAATTTAATGAAGCCATTAGTGATTTTTCAAAAGTGATTGATTTAAATATTAAAAATTATGAAGCTTATTATTATAGGGCGCAAGCAAAATATAAACTTAAAGATAATCACGGTGCAACGGCAGATATCAATATGGCATTACAAAATCCGGATTATATAGAAGCTTACATGTTTCGGGGTAGTATAAGAATGGATGCAGGTGATGATTATGGTGCTTCAATGGATTTTTCAAAAGCGATAAAGCTAAATCAAAAAAACTATGAAGCTTACTTTAACAGAGCAAAGGCTAATAAAAACATGGAAAAGTTTAAAGATGCAGAACTTGACATTTCTATGGCTATTAAAATTAATCCCTTCTTTGCTGAAGGTTATGTTTTTCGTGCTTTATTAAATTATGAATTGTGGGATTACAAAAAAGTAATTCAAGATTGCGACGCAGCTATAAAATTAGATCCAAATTTATCTTCAAAACTTGAAACCGTTAGAGCTTCAGCAAAAAGTAAATTAGTTAAATAGTGACTTTCCAACTAAATTCCATACTAAAGATTCAAAATAAATCTTTTTAACATTTATATTTCTGAATAATTCTATTAAAATATTCGTCGAGTATTTCCCCTCTTTTTATTTTGCAATTAAAATCATAAGCTAAAAATTATGCTTTATAATAATCCTAAGTGATTACCTTAATATTTAAGAATAATCTAAATTTTTTTATTAATTTTGTTTTAACAATATAGAGGAGAAAAAATGGCTAAGAATACCATTAGATGGGGCATTTTAGGCACGGGAAGAATTGCAAGAATTTTTGCAACGGCTTTGAAGGAAGTTGATAATACAGAAATTAAAGCTGTTGGATCCAGGCATATTGAAACTGCAAAAAAATTCTCATCAGATTTTAATATTGAAAAAGCTTATGGAAGTTACGAGGAGGTTGCAAAAGATAATGATATAGATGTTCTTTACATTGCCACCCCACATAATCTACATTATGAAAACACAATGATGGGCTTGGAAAACAACAAACATGTTCTTTGCGAAAAACCTTTTGGAATCAATGGTAAAGAAGCAAGGCAAATGATTTCTAAAGCACATGAAAAAAATCTTTTTCTCATGGAAGCCTTGTGGTCAAGATTTCTTCCTAACATAATCAAAACCAAAGAAATTATTGATTCTGGAGAAATCGGAAAAATAAAACTTCTTACTTCGTACTTTGCTTTCAAATCAACACAAAAGCCAGAACAAAGACATTTTAACATCGATTTATGTGGCGGCTCTCTTTTAGATATTGGAATTTATAATGTTTTTCTTTCACTATTTTTGTTAGGAAAACCTAAAGATTTTTTTGCAACAGCAGGGCTAAGTAAGTCCGGAATAGATAATTCCAGTAGTTATACTTTTAAGTATGATGACGATACATTGGCAGTTATGTTTTCTTCCTTTATTGCAGAAACACCAACTATTGCAGAAATTCACGGAGAAAAAGGAAAAATCTTTTTGGAACATAGGTGGTTTTGCCCGGGCAGTATAAAGATTACCAGTGAAGAAGGAAAAGAAAAAATTATTTCTTTTGATTTCAAAGGTAACGGATATAATTATGAAGCAGATGAAGTAGTAAAATGTATTCAAGCAGGTAAAACTCAAAGTGATAAGATGAGTTGGGATGCAAGTCTCGAATTAATTGATATGCTTGACGCTATAAGAAAAAAATGCGGAATAATTTATCCCAAGCATGATCTTTATTAAATAGCTTTAATATTAAGAAAGAATTAAAAAAGAATAATTCACACAAAAGATTCTTTTAATCTTCTTGCAACTGAGATAAAAAAGCCAAATACGGCAATCAAGATGCCAGTCCATACTAAGTTAATAAAAGGTTTAGTACTTGCAGAAATTGAAAGAATTTCTTTAGGAGCGGCGGTAGTATTAACTTCGCCGTTAAGACTTGATAAAATAAATTGTGCATTTCTTGAAGCGGGGTCAATTTTCTTAAGCTGAATTTTTAAATTTGCATCTTTAATTTCGACCGGAATAAATTGGACACCGCTGTCTTCTTTTTTCATAATAGTTTCAACATTATAAGTTTTACCGTCTTTAACAACCGTAACCTTTGCACCCATCTTGAAGTTGCCTCCACTCATCATAACTTTCATATCAGGTGCAATAAAATCTTTATAAGAAATATTAGCTCCGTCAAAATTTGTTTGTTCACCCAAGTTAAGTGAAACTTCCTGTCCATTAGAACTAGCAGAAGTTCCATTATCATAGCCAAGGGGAGATACATATAAATCTTTGGTGTAAAGATTTAAAATAGCAGGTTCGCGCATTAAACCACTGTTAAAATCACTTATATACATAACCGGAGCTAAATTATATTGTGAGCTACCTTTTGTAACGTTAATATTAAAAGCATACTTAGTATTATTATCAATAGGTTCATAACCGGTAAAAACCATTTTATATCCTAACACTTCATTAGGTACATTTTTAACAAGGTCAATATCTTTTTCTCTCGTAAATATAGAAGAACCAATAACTCCAAGGATAAAGAGAGAAATACCAATATGTGAGACATAGGCTCCAAGCATTTTTAGATTACCACGTATTATTCTAGCTGCAATTTCAGCATTGACAAAAAGGGCAAAAGTAGTCGACAAAGTAAGAAGCATAACCATTATATCACTAATGCCGCCCATTAAAATAATTATGACACTTAAAATTAAAGATGCCGTAACCGAAACAAGAGTTTTCTTTAGCAAATCATTTTTACTTGTGGTTTTCCATTTCAGTAGCAAACTAAAGCCATTTAGCAATCCTATTATTATTGCAATTGGAATGTGCATTGAATTATAAAATTGAGCATCTACAGAATGACCAAAAATAGGAGCAGAAGTACCCACGAGAATTATGGTAGCAGAGGCACATAAAACAATAGCAGCGGTAAACAATGAAAGCTCCCGTGAAAGAATTCCTTCTTCGGTTTTTACATGAAGGTCAAGATACTTCCACCTGTAAGCAAGAGTTCCTAAGCCAAGGAACAAAAATGTTCCCACAAAAATTATGAGAAATAAATAAACAATAGTGCCGGGGTCTACAAACGAATGAACCGAAGCGTCGCCAAGAACGCCGCTTCTTGTAAGAAAAGTACTATAAATAACCAGTACGTACATCATCATGCAAAGGATGAGATTAGTTCGTGCAAACTTACCCACATTATCGCCGGTGTTTTGGCTTTTTCTTTGAACAAGCATAGTATGAATTGCAGCAACCCCGACAAGCCAGGGAATTAAACTTGAATTTTCGACAGGATCCCAAGCCCAATAACCGCCCCAGCCAAGCATTTCATAAGCCCAATAACCGCCGAGCATAATACCAAGCCCTAAAATACCAGCTGCTGCAAGAATCCACGGAAAGGATTGCTTAATCCAATCTTTATAATCATTCTTCATTAAAGCAGCCATAGCAAAAGCGTAAGGAACGGTAGCCATTGAAAATCCCGTAAATAAAATTGGCGGATGAACCTGCATCCAGAAATTAGTAAGCTGAGGATTTAATCCTCTGCCATCTATAATGAATTCTTTAATAGAAATTCCATTTTGAGTTAAAAGCTCGTATAGTTTCGAAGTCATTTTAACAAACTGCTGACCGGATTGACCATCACTAAAAAGAAAATTTTGCAGAAAAGGGATATTCAAAAAAGAAGCATTTACACTTTTTACACTGATAAATATTGGCTCAGACCAAAGATACACAAATGGATTTTTAAACAATGGTGAGACCATAAGTAAAATAAAAGACGTGGCAAGTGTAAAAACAGCCATTACTCTTGGTTCAAGATCACTTCTTTTAGAAGCATATGACTGTAGAATAAGCCCTATTATTGTAGTTAGGAAAAGCCATAGCATAAAACTTCCTTCTTGCCCACCCCAGAAAGAAGCCATTAAAATTCCTTTTGGCAATTCATTACTGCTGTATTCGTAAACATATTTAAACGCATACTGATGAGTTAAAATCAAATACTCAAGTAAAGCTGAAGCGACTATTACAAGCATTGCCATTGTATGATAAGCAATTCTACCTATGTTTAATGTATTACTGTAACCACGGTAGGTAAGGTAGTACATTATCATAGCAAAAATACTGCTTGCCAAAGCCAGCGATAAAATAATACTGCCTATCATTTAAACCTCATCTTTTAAAATTTTTGCAAATCTATTATTATAATTAAATCAAAAACTTATAAATAAAAACTGAACTATCCTTACTTTGTACGGATAATAAAATTCCTCTTAATAAAATCATTTAATTTATCGGTAAGGAAAATCAACACGCTAATGTAAAACAATCTCTGCAAAGCCAACCATCAAGGAAACAATTATTTTATAAGCTCGAATTTTTTACATCTTTTGCAGATTGACTTTCATATTTACTGGGGCATTTAGTTAGAATGCTTGAAGCATGGAAATATCCGTCTTCATACCGACCTGTAACAACAACGCTTTTGGCGGCTTCAAAATTATTTGGCATTGTACCATCATAAACAACTTTCATCTGGTTGCCGTGTTCATCGGTCATATAAAATGAAAAAGTTCTACTATTATTATCAATAAAATAATTTTTATCTCTAACCCAACTTCCGGTTGCTCTAACAATCTTATTTTCCTTCATTACTTTTGCAAAATTACTTTCATATTTTATATTACTTTGCGTAAAAAGGTAAGACATCAGACCAAGGAAAACAACAATAATTAAACCTCCAAAAATATATTTATTTTTCATTTTTTTTCTCTCCATTCAATTCATCTTCAACACTTTTAATCCTTTTATCAAGGTTGTACAGAAATAAAAATATCCCTGCCCAAACGATAAGTACAATAATCATTACGATATAAATCGCATTGTGGTTAAGAAAGTTATAAAGTCCTTGCAAGTTTATTCCCTTATATGATTTTTATTAATTTTTTCTTTTAAAATAATTGTTTTATAACCAAGCTTCCACATCCAAAAATAAAGGATAGTGAATCCTATTAAAGAAAGGAAGAAAATAAACAACATATTCCCATTCATTTGAAAATTGATTACTGGGCTGGAACTTTGAACAACCTTACCATTTTCAACTTCTTCGGCACCAGGATGCAATCCAAGCATTATCCTCGGCATAATAAAAATAAAAAACGGAACGGTCAAAAACGCAATAATAGAATAGACAGCTGAAAGGGTTGCTCTTTTATCTTCTTGTTCAATTGAAGATCGTAAAGCAAACCAAGCACCATAAATTAGGAGCAGCGCAAATATGCTCGTTTGCCTTGGGTCCCAGCTCCAAAATGAACCCCAAGCAAAACGTGCCCAAACAGCACCGGTTACTGTTGCAAGAATACAAAAAATAATTCCCAACTGATTTGCAGCATAAGATTTTGCGTCATCGTCAAGGTTTTTCTTCCTTAAATATTTAATGCTGTAAATAGTAGACATTAAAAATGCTACTGATGCAAGCCATGCAGTAGGCACATGAAAGAAAATAATTTTTGCGTTTTCACCAAGTCCCTGAATAAATGGAAATTCATACCAAGAATGAGGATGTGGGACTATTGGGAAAGCTATCCCTGCTACTAAAACAAACGCTAAAAGAATGAATAAAAATATTTTCCAAATCATTTCATATTTACCAAGGTTAAGATGTAAAACTACTAATCTTTCCAAATAAAATCGAACAACATATAAGACCCTGTGAGCATAATGACATCATAACAAATCAAAATGGCAAGCTCGAAAAATGCGTCAGAAAAAGCCGCTCCTTGATTCGAAAGGGAAGTTAATTGTACAAGTATTAGAATCAAAGGCAGTAAAATAGGAAAAGCAAGTACAGGAAAAAGAGTTCCTTTTGCATTTGCCTTCGAAATAATAGCCGCAATTGTTGTTGATGAAACCGCCAATCCAATGTTACCAGCAAATAATGAGAGTGCAAATAATCCAAAATTTCGAATTATGAAGGCGTTAAACAAAGCCGAATATAAAATTGCAATAGCAATATTCATACAAAAAACAAGAATTAAATTATATAAAAGTTTGCCAGAATAAATGGTCGATGGTGCGGCAATAAGATGAAGAGTAAGCGATGTTCCTCGCTCTTCTTCCGAAACAAAAACTCTTGCAAGACCAGACATTGCTGAAAAAAAAATAACTACCCAAAATAAACCTGCTGTTAAGCTTTGTGAAATTTGTTCGTTGCCGATTGAAAAAAGAATAACACTAATTGCCACCACAATAAACATTGCAAGTGAGTTTATTGCATATCTCGTCCTCAACTCAGAATGGATATCTTTTTTATAAAGTGCGTACGCTTTCATCTTAATTCTTTATTTTTGAGAATTCTCATAATCGGAATAAAAAAACTTATTAAGAATTTAATTCTCGTTGCTTTTCAACAAACTTAGTTTTTTCTTCCCAAATTTAAGAAGATCAACTTTAATTTTGTCGAGCAAATTACCAAAATAACGATAATTTAATAACCACCTAATCTAAAATACAATAACTATGCCGGATATAAAACAAATGTGACATTAAATTAAAGTTCCTAAGTATCAAATCTGATTTAACTAAATTGAGCCATTTTTACGTCATTGCCTCCAGATGAAATCGGGAGAAGAAATCTCATACATTATAATAGAGATTGCAGCGTACCTTTCGGTTACTTCAAAATACTGTTAAGCCGGAGACTTATAAAAAAAGAAGCATTCTAAGAAGAATCGCTCAATTTGGATTTTATTAAACTTTATCGTTTTTAAAATTTTCTAATCTGATAATTCTTTGACAAGATTGAAGGTCGGACTCTTCATTTGATGCTATAATGACAATATTTTCATTGGATTCTTTTTCAATAATTTTATAAACGCATTCCTTTCCTTCAGTATCTAAATTTGAAGTTGGTTCATCAAGTATGATTAATTTAGGAGAATGCATAAGGGCAAAAATAAATTTTAATCGCTGTTTCATTCCCGAAGAATAAGTTTTAACTAAATCATCTTTTCTGTTAGATAATAAAAAAAGGTTAAAAAGGTATCCAATTTTTTCTTTGTTAAAAGGCGTGTTTCTAATTTCAGCAAAAAAAGTTAGATTTTCCCAAGCAGAAAATTCTTCGTACAAAACAAGATAAGGAGATACAAAGCCGATAAAATTATGAAGTTTTTCAAAAGTTATTTCTTTGTTGTCGACTTTATGTATTACATTTCCCGCCGAGGGCGAATTTATTCCAGCTATAATTTTTACAAGTGTAGATTTGCCGGCACCGTTTGCACCGGAAATTCCAAGTGTTCCTGAATTGCTAATTTCAAAATTAATATTTTTAAATATTAATCTTCTTCCAAAACTTTTTGTAACATTTTCTGCTTTTAATAGATAATTATTCATTTATGATTACTATTTTCCCTTTAGTTACATTATTTCCAGATTTAACAACATAAATATAAACACCGGAGGCAAGTTTTCCTCCGCTATTTTTCAATGCATTCCATATTATAATATTTTTCCCATTCTGATTTGCAATTGGTTTATTAGCAGAATAAACAAGCCTCATAGAAATAGAATAAATATCTAGTTCAACATTTCCACTTCCATTAGCTTGAACAGGCAGATAAATTGCAACATTTTTTTTATAATCAAAAGGAGATGGATAAGCATAATTAATATTGGATAATTCAGAGTTGCCCACTCTAATTACCAGATCATTTAAAATTTCACTTGTAAGCCAATAAGCTGGCTTATCAGCACTGAACATAAAATAATAATTGCCGGTAAGATTCACACTACCCGAGGACGGATAATCGTACAAATTATATTCAAAAGGAAAATTTGTTGAATTACTGTCAATTGAGCTTTGTATATCGCCGTTGGTTACAATTATGCTTAACAAGTCGCTGTTTGAAGAATTAGGGACTGAGATTAAAGTATTGGTAAGAGGTTCTACATTGCCAGTAATGTGCAAAGAAGAAGTTAAACTATGTGAAATAGAGGGCTGGAACAAAGGATAATCTTTTGCATTTTGAAAATATAAACCAGGTTTAGTTCGGGAATTTGTAAAATACATCCAGACGCCAAAATTACTAAATTCATATGCAAAAGTAGTATTATAATCGACTAAACTCTTAGAAATAGATTGAATAGCCCTCATTTGCGGCATATATTGCCAGGCATCTTTTATTATGTTATACCCGAATTTTTCTTTCAAAAAAATATTCCAAATTCCAAGCGCATATTCCTGATTGGTTCCATTTTGAGTAAAGCTACTTTGCGGGTACTGAAAATAGTATGGAAGATATTGGTAATAATCATGGATACTCGGGTAAACAAAATGTTCCATTGATACAGAAGTTAATTCATAAAAAAATGCGTCAATTAAATTTCCGTTACTGTCATCATAACGGTCAATATAATTTCCAAGCTGTATGCTATGATGAAATTCGTGTGCTACAGTAACTCGTGCTGCATAAATACGTGTAGTATAAAAGCCGGCAAAGTTATCATCAATCACCATAAAAGTTGTCCATTTATTGTTGCCAATTGAACTATCCGGTTCTGTATATCCATAGGTGCTCCCCAAATTTTGGATGTAAATATCATATTTACCATCTCCACCGGCTTTCCCATCAGATGGCGGAGGAGGATAACCTAGATAATTAACTTCGAAATTATATGCCGAGTCTAATGCTATTGCGAGCGAATCAAGATAAATTTTTTTATCTTCTTGAAGTTGAGAGGGACTAAGCGAACTTCTTATATTATCCGGCACATAATCTGGATAATCTGATTTAGAAAAATGAATCCGAAAAAATCCATTAGGTGAAACGAAGCTTGTATCAGTAGTCGGTCTTTGAAGAAGTCCTTGTAGTACTTTCTGTTGAGTAATAGTAAAACGATTGAAATTTAATTTAATTGAATTAACAATTTCTGTAGCACATTTTATATGCAATGTGTCAATTGACTGAATTCCATTATGCTTAAACGAGGAAGGAGTTCTAACATAAACAAACAAATTATAAAGCGAATCCAACTGAAAAGTACTAAGTGTTTGTGCTGTATTAATTTCTGCGAAAAGAAAAGCAGACATAGTGAAAAATAAAAATCTAATTCTAAAGTTTTTCAATTTCAATGCAATCCGTTCCTTGATTTATATAAACAAGATGATAACTACTAAAGCTCATATTTTTTATGAAATAACTTCCAATATTTTTAGTCTCGGCAAGCTTCGAAACTATAAATTCTTTTCCCCGATTTATAAAATCTAATTTTACTATCATATTAGAATTGGGCAAATATGCACAAAGTTTTTTTAGATTTGAAAACCTAATCTGTCCATAAAAAAGTTGATTTTCATTGTTAACATAAAAATAACCGGGAATATTTTTTGATTCCCATATTACATTTTTTGTACTGTAATACACTACTGCAGCAGACTTTTTGTTTACCGGGTAAAAACTTATTGCAGATTCATCATCTTTGTTAAGAAAATCTCCCGTATACAAAACAACTTTACCAGTATCAGCAGCCGGAAGACTGACATTGTTATAAATATTTTCGATCTTGCTAAAAAAAGTAGCAGAATATAAATTTAATAAATTTCCGATTCTTGCCCAGTAAAAAAGCACTGGAAATTTTCCAAAAGAAATTGAAGCATTCCAAACATCATTTGCAATATTGTTATAGTTTATGCTTGTAAATCTATAATTATGATATTCAAAAATGCTAAGTCCTAACCTTCCATTTTTTGAATATGCAACGTAAATATTATCGTCATTATTATCATTTTTATATACTTTAAGATCCAAAATTTTGCCCGGTGAATAAATTGAATTTGTCTCAACTTTATTACGGTCAAAATTTATTTTAATAATTTCAATCAGCCTACCACCAAGTGAAAAACAATAAAATGTTTTAACTTTTGGTTTAGAGTTGTCAACTAAAATTTTGTCATGAATCTGGTTAAGAGGAAGAGTAAAAAGAAAAGCCGGAATGCCAGCATTATTTCTTATAACAAGGTCTAAAGAAGTTGTAAGACTGTCAATGTAACAAATATCTATTATCCCGTTGTTACTATGGTCAAAATAATTAATAGCAATCGGCTTTGCACTTGTAATAATACTAGTATTTGATATTATAGATGCAAGATTTGAGATAGAATAGATTTTACCACTATCGCTTAATGCAGCAATGGCATTGACGAATTTGCTATAATAAGGAATAATGCTTTTAAGCCCGTTCTTTTTCAAATAAATTGTTTCTGGATAAAAAGAATATTCATCTTTTGCAAAGATAACGGAAAGGATGCCTGCTTCTTTGTTCACGTAAGCAATATCAATTTTCCCATCTCTATTAAAGTCGCCGGTTATAATTTCATCTGGGAAATATTTAGTAGGAATTGTAACAACTTTACTGTAGGAGGAAGCAAAATCCCCGTACATAATAACAATAGACTTTCCTTTTACAAAAAGAAGATCAGTGTAATTATCAAGATTCATATCCGTAGCTTTTAGCGAATGAATTGGTTGATCCATAATAAACGATCTTACCATGTTAAACTTTCCCGTACCGTCGTTATAAAAAAACATTAAGGAGTTGTTTAAAACATTAAAAGCAGCAATATCACTAAATCCATCATTACTTAAATCGGCAAATATAGCTTGGGAAAAACTTGTTTGCTGAATAATTTTTTTGTTTTTAAGACCAGACTTGGACTGATACACAACAGAAAGCCCGTTAAATGCGCTGCCCGAAATAAGCATTGCATCTTTACCGCTCTGGTCAATATCAGCAGTAGAAATATTTTCAGGATAAGAATTAAATTTAATACTCGCAGAAACATAAGGAATGCCACTTAATGAAAATGAGATTATTCCCGCTCGCATGCTTTTTCTGCTAGTAAAGGCATAACGTTTTAATATTTGATTTTTTTCATTAAGATTTTGAATTGAACTAATTTGATATGGGAAAAAATTAGCAATGGGGTTGCCAAAAGAACCATTGCTTTTACCCGGAATAGAATAAATTTTTTTTGAATCGGAATTATACAGCATCAGATCTGTGTATGAATCATTATTATAATTCAAAGCGATTAATGAACTTAAGCCGGATGGAATTGTTGTTTGCTGATATTTACAAAATCCATTTATTGGTACTTGGGGTAAAACTTTTTGCGACAAGAAGAAGATGAAAACGAAAATCCATGTAGCATTAAGCTCTATTTTTAAGTCTGGATTCTCTCCTCTGCAAGGCTTCATCATACCGTTTTTTCTCATCTTCTGTTTCCGGAATCGCTTCAACAGCTTTGACCGGTTTACCGTTCTCATCAATACTAACAAAAGTTAAATAAGCTGAGTTTGTATGAACCACTGTGCCATTCTTAAAAGATTCAGCAAAAACTTCTACGCCTACTTCCATTGATGTGTTAAAAACTCTTGTAACTTTTGCTGTGAGTGTAACAGCGTCTCCAACATTAATAGAATGGTGAAAATCCACACGGTCAACCGCAGCAGTAACGCAAATCCTATTATTATGTTTAGCTGCACTTAAAGCCGCACAAATATCAATCCAATACATTAATTGACCACCCAGCAACTTACCAAGTTCATTTGCATTATTAGGCAAAACCAACTCGGTCATTGTAATAACTGATTCGCTAACTTTTTTTGATCTCATGATTATTTTACTGCAGATACCTTTTCATCCAGATTAGATTTTATTGTTTTAACTTCCTTAACATTTTCATCTTTAGGATAACGATCCAAAAATTTAGATATTTCTGTCAATGCTTCCTTGTTTTTGTTTCTTGAGACAAGCAGTTTTATTTTATCGAGCATTGCTAAAGGAGCATACTTTGTATCGTGAAAATCATCCGCAACGTAATCATAATATATTTCGGCTGCTCTGTAATATCCCATTCTGTTGTAAATGTATGCAATCTTATATTCTTTTTTTGCTAATTTATCGTTAAGTTCTTTAATTTTCTTTTCAGCATCGGCTACTTTAGAATCCGTAGGGAAAATATCAATAAAAGATTGGAATTCTTCGATGGCTTTTTGTGTATATTTTTGGTCAAGTTCGTAATAAGGAGATAGTTGAAAATACGAATCTGCAAGCATAAATTGAGCATCCGGAATAAATTTACTTGAAGGCATACTTTTAATCAATTTACTGAATTCATATGCCGCTAAAATATATTCTCCTCTATTATATCTCGTCATCCCAAGAAAATATTGAGCACTGTCTATAATTGAACTGCCAGGATATTGAAGCAAAATAGCCTGAAATTCCTTTAAAGCACTTTCATAATCCCGGTTGTTATAAAGTTTCATAGTATAATCAAAACGTTCTTCTGGTGACATATTCGTCGTGTTCACAGAAGCGGAACATCCCCAAAAAACAAGTGGAATAAATGTAAGTATAAACAGGTATTTTTTCATTTCGAAAATAATAAATGGTTAAAAATTAATTACAATTATAGTCAATTTCTTCAAGGCATCAAAGGTAATTTTTGTTACTTGCTGCGAACAGTAAAAAATAAAATCACTGTTAAAGCAGCAGAAGCAACAGCAATAACTGGTTCTATTAAGCTTGAAAAGAAAGGCTCTGAAGGTAATTCCCCGTGCGTGAAAGGGAATGTACTGTTTTCAATATCTTTTACACTGTCAAGTTTTATTTTATCTGAATAAAAAAAGCTAAATTTATTAGAAAATGTTTTTGAACTTAGAATTACAAAACTGCCTGATAGAGTTAAATTTCTCTTAACAAAATAAGAACCAAAAATACCTTCTCTGCTAATATCCTCATAATTAACCTTTGCATTATCTATTGCATATCTTACCGCAATTAAATTTTTACCCGAATCTGAAGAAACGTTAATTTTATTTCTAACCAGGGAGCTAATTAATCTCTCTTTTAAAATAAAAAATGAATTATCGGTTATTAGATTAATTGAGAGATTCTCTTTGTCAATTGGTAAAGTCGAAACAATTGCAGCGGAAGAGGAATCGACCATTGAATAAAATAATTCAAGATTATTTTTAGTCTGAGAAAAAACATTGTTATCAAAAAATGATAGAACAATTAAAAGATAAATAAAAGCAATTACTTTCCTTTTTTCCAAGTTGGCCCTACAGAATATTGGTTACCAATATTTTATAAAAAACTGTTTTTAATATAATCATCATTTAATAAAAAAACATTATATATTTATTTCTTTTGAACAAACGGGCTTTATTTATCTTATTCATAAATTCCATAAAAAGAATAAATTTTAGGCTGCTTTAGAAGGCTTCTTACAACTAAAAATTTCAAATGCAAAACTGAGTTGGCAAGAATTAAAAGACATAAATTATTTTGATGGGGTTTTCTTTCAAGAAATAAACATTACTCGCAAGATAAACCCCTTAACAAAAAGGATAGATAATAAATTAATATTTAGGCTATTAAGCTTTTCCAATTGCCATTTCTTGAAGTCTCTTAATTCTTTCTTCAATAGGTGGGTGAGTTGAAAAAAGGTTCATTACTCCGCCTCGGCGAAGTGGATTAATTATAAACATATGCGCCGTTGCTGGGCCCGCATTATCAACTGGTTTAATTTGATTGGCTTGAGAAATTTTTGATAATGCAGAAGCAAGAGCAAGCGGATTATGAGAAAACTCTGCACCTCCCTGATCGGCAAAAAATTCCCGAGAGCGTGAAATTGCTAACTGCAATAGAGTAGCAGCAATAGGTGCTAAAATAATTAAGAATAAAGAACCAAGTCCATTATCATCGTCTCTGCTGCCACCTCTTCCGCCAAACATCATTGCCCATCCAGCCATTTGCGCTATAAACGTAATTGTACCTACAAAAGTAGCCACAATAGTTCCAATTAAAATATCTCTATGTTTTACATGTGCAAGTTCATGTCCTAAAACTCCAGCAAGTTCATCATTATTTAGAATTTTAATTATACCTGTAGTTGCCGCAATGGCAGCATGATAAGGATCTCGCCCAGTAGCAAAAGCATTTGGAGTAGGATCATCAATTACGTAAATATGCGGCATTGGAAGTCCAGCATTCTTTGCAAGTTGTTCAACTACGTTGAAAAGCTTTGGCGCTGTTTCCTTAGAAACCTCTTTTGCATGGTACATCGCCAAGACTACTTTGTCGGAAAACCAGTAAGAGCCAAAGTTCATTGCAATCGAAAAGACAAAAGCAATTAACATTCCTGAATTTCCGCCGACTAAATACCCTACAGCAAGGAACAAAATCATCATCAGGGTCATTAAAAAAACCATTTTAAGCGTATTCATTTTCTACCTCATTTTGAATTTTAAAATTAAATAATCACCATAGACTTTGCAAGGAACTTTTATTGGTATAATTTAGACGCCAACCTTATAAAAAAGTTTTTTGAATAATTAAGGCTTTTATTTCTTAAAATTTAGAGCTAAAATGAATCAAAGTTTTTTTCGTTCTGAGCTTTTTTCACTTGCCTTTATTTTATAATAGTGTTAAATAAGTAGCTGAAATTTTGGAGTTTTATGAATAGACTAATCTCGCTTTCAGTGTTATTATTCTTATTTACGTTGGGAAACCTTTTTGGTCAGGGAGAATCAACTTACGATTTTTTAAATATTGATATGAGTGCAAGAGCTGGAGCACTTGGCGGAACGTTTGTTGCAAATAATGACGACCCCGATGTAATATTTTATAATCCTGCAGGCATTGCTTTACTTAAGGAGACTCCAGTCTCATTTTCTTTTGTTAAACATTTGCTTGACATAAATCTTGCAAGTTTATCTTATTCTACCGACCTGAAAAATTTTGGAAGAATTGGGGCAGCTGTTAAATACATAAATTATGGCTCATTTAATGGCTATGATGAAGCTGGTAATCCTACAACCAATTACAACGTTGGCGAAATTGCTTTTATTGCCGGTTATGCAAATATACTTGATAAAAATTTTTATTATGGAGCTAATGCTAAATTTATTTATTCTAAAATTCAAAATTATACTTCAACTGGAATTGCATTAGACCTTGGTTTGCATTACTCCATACCTTCAAATCTCATTGATATTGGTTTCTCAATTCTTAACGCTGGTACTCAATTAACTACATACGCCTCCACTCGCGAAAGTTTACCTTTAGATGTTGCCATTGGCATTTCGAAAAAAATGGAGCACATCCCTGTAAGAATTTCTCTTGATTTTCATGATTTAAACCAAAGTCAAACTCAAGCTTTAGCTCACCTTAAATATTTTACTTTTGGTGCTGAAATTAATTTGAGTAAAGCCTTTGCACTTCGATTCGGATATAACAACCAACGCAGGCAGGATTTACAAATTGGCTCTTTTGCAGGAATTGCGGGATTTAATGCAGGTATAGGTCTTCAAATTTCAAGGTATCGATTTGATTATGGCTTTTCTTCACTCGGACTTGTTGGTGCTTTGCATAGAATTTCTATTTCAACAAACATTTAATATATCATTTTTTATATGAAATGGAGCTTTTCCTCCAGCTCAAATTAAAAATATTCTTAACGCTATTTTTTATTTTTTAAAAATGGTTGCTTTAAGTATTCTTTTGCAAGATTATGGGAATTATTGTAATCTTTTAATTCAAGAATTTTTTTATAGTCATCGATTGCCTCATTCCTTAAACCCAGTTCATCATTAATCATCCCAATATAAAGATAAGAATTAACCATAAAACCAGATCCGTCCTTGGGGTCAATCTTTTTTGAATATTCTATACATTGGTTAAAATAATATTTGGCAGAATCAAGTTTAGATAAATCTTTGTACTGATAAGCGATATAATACGCAGCTTCCCTTTCTGCGTTTGCATTATTATAACCTTCAGAATTTTTTTGTGCTTTGTTCCAAACATCAAAAAATATTTTTGCCGATGAAGCATAATCACCACTTTTTGCCGCTATTCTGCCATACCATCTTTCAAAAACTGGGTTATCTGGAAAATCTTTTACTAGCATCCGTGCCCAAACATCAGCCTGAAATGGATTATTTTCATAATTATAAAAAAGAGTCATCAAAAAATAGCGTGCTTCATATTTTGCATATTTCCCATTAATAGCAACATCTTCTAGCTCATTAATGCCCCTTTGTTTATTTCCTGGAGGAAAGAATATCATAAGTGGTTTAATCAAAGGATATTCTTCTGGAATAACGGCGGCAAAATAATCATATATTCCAAATCCAAGTTTTACATCAATATTTTTAGGATTTATCTTATAAGCTTTTTCAACTATAGGTAAAGCAAGCCTTCCATCATCAGCGGCTTTAAGCCAACTTTCTCTAAAAGCTCTCAATCTTCCTCTAAATCCTATTGCACCCCCTTTAAAAAAAAGTGCGTCTTCGTTATTTTCATCTTTAGCAAGAATTTGATCGCACTGATAAATTACATCTTCAAGCTTTTGAAAAAAAATATCGTCGTATGATTCATTATCCGGATTTAACAAAATTCTCCACCAGTCAATCATTGCAAGAAAAAATTTGCCTTGAGGTTTATCCGGGAAATCAGCTATTAATCCCTTAAAAGTTTTTTCAGCTTCGGAAAATTTAATATCATAGATTTGTTTAATTCCTGCGCTTACAGTAGAATCGAATTGAACTTCTTGCGAAAATATATTAACCGTAAAAATTAGAATAATAAAAATTATTTTTTTCAATTCAGTCTCTTACAAGCATAGAACAAAAATTAAAAATATGGTTTCCATTCTGAGGAAAGAGGAAAATTGCAAAGGCAAAGATTTAAAATTAAACTTAATTAAAATAAAAAATTATTTGCCTTATCTATAAAAAAAATTATGAATAAATCTTTTCTAAAAGAAAGTTCAAAACATTATCTGATGAAACTCTAACCTGCTTCATAGAATCGCGTTCACGTACAGTAATTGTTTTATCCTCAAGAGTTTGGGTATCAATAGTAATACAGAAAGGGGTACCAACTTCGTCCTGGCGTCTATATCTTCTTCCTATTGCGCCTTTGTCATCATAAAATACTTTTAAGTTTCTACGTAAATCGCTCTCTATTTTCCTCGCAATTTCAGGCATCCCGTCCTTATTAACTAAAGGTAACACCGCAGCTTTGATTGGAGCAAGTTTAGGATGAAATTTTAGGACAGAACGCATTTCACCGTTCACTTCTTCTTCATAATAAGCATCAACAAAGAAAGCCATAAATGAACGGCTTGCACCGGCAGAAGTTTCAATTATGTAAGGAATAAACTTTTCTTTTGATTCTTCATCAAAATATTTTAATGATTTGCCCGAAAACTCTTCATGCCTGCTTAAATCAAAATTAGTCCTGTTGTGTATTCCTTCAATCTCTCCCCATCCGAATGGGAATTCATATTCAATATCAGTAGCTTCTTTAGCATAGTGTGCTAACTTATTTTTAGGATGATCGTGGTATCTTAATTTTCCTTTAGTCATTCCGAGTGAAATGAACCATTGAAGACGTTCGCTTTTCCAATATTCGTACCATTTTTTATCATCTACCGGTTTGATGAAGAACTGCATTTCCATCTGTTCGAATTCTCTAGTTCTGAAAAGAAAATTTTTTGTATTTATTTCGTTACGAAAAGCTTTACCAATCTGAGCAATACCAAACGGCAGTTTTTGTCGTGCTGAGCTCTGAACGTTAAGAAAGTTTACAAAAATTCCTTGTGCTGTTTCAGGCCTTAAATAAACAACCGAGCCAGAGTCTTCCACCGGTCCAATAAACGTTTTAAACATTAAATTAAATTGCCGTGCAGCAGTAAAAGAATTTTTATTTCCACATTGAGGACAATTAATTTCTGCCAGAAGGAACTGGCTTAACTCAGGGTTTTCCAAAATTCCCGAAAATAAATCTTCTGCATTTTCTTGAATATTTTGAAATATCTGAACTAACGAGGGGTTATTTTTTATGTTATCTTTAAATATTTCTAAAGCCTTTTCTTTCTTCTTCTCGTTAATAGAATCGCCGAGTACATCAACTCTAAATCTTGCTTTACACTGTTTACAATCAATCATAGGATCGGTAAAATTTGCAACATGTCCAGATGCTTCCCAAACTTTTGGGTGCATCAAAATTGAAGCATCGAGCCCTTCAACATTCTCACGGTAAGTCATAAACTTCCACCATTCTTCTTTAATATTTTTAAGAAGCTCAACGCCAAGCGGACCATAATCCCAGCAGCCATTTAATCCGCCGTAAATTTCGCTGGATTGGAACACAAAGCCTCTGCGTTTTGCAAGTGAAACAATTTTATCAATTACATCATTGCGATTATTATTCTGCTTTTCGATGATACTATCCTCCAAATTCTATATAAAAATAAATGCAAATATAGCAAAATGAAATTATTCTTATTTAAGAATCATTCAATTAATTTTTCTTCTCCATTATCGGTTTTATCCAGTAAAGACTGAGGCAAAGATTTTGAAGCTTTAGCTCCAAGTTCCTTAATCTTTTCGGCACTTGTAACTAAATTTCCTCTTCCTTCATGAAGTTTTTTGTAAGCTTCATCAAAACTTTCTTTTGCTGCAACTAATTTATTACCGACATTTTGTAAATCATTTACAAAGCCAACAAACTTATCATACATTGCTCCGCTTTGTCTTGCAATTTCTAGTGCATACTTATTTTGATTTTCCTGCCGCCAAATACTTGCTATCGTTCTTAGCGTTGCCAGTAAAGTAGAAGGACTTACAATTACAATATTTTTTTCAAACGCATCATTAAATATTGAATAATCGTTCTGTACCGCCAAACTAAATGCAGGCTCAACAGGCATAAACATCAAAACAAAATCAAGGCTTTTTATTTGATAAAGGTTCTGATAATTTTTTCCGCTCAATCCTTTAATATGATTCTTGATTGACAAAATATGATCTTTAAGCGCGAACGATTTTTCTTCTTCATTTTCAGCAGATGAATATTTTTCATAAGCAGTTAAAGTGACCTTAGAATCAATTACAATAGATTTTTCTTCGGGCAATTTTACTATAACGTCCGGTTGAAATCTTTTTCCGTTTTCAGCTGTTATACTTTCTTGAACAAAATATTCTCTTCCTTTAACCAGTCCGGATTTTTCAAGAATGCTTTCAAGAATAAATTCTCCCCAGTTACCCTGGGTTTTTGATTGTCCTTTTAAGGCATTAGTTAAATTATTTGCTTCAGCACTTACAAGCTGATTTAGCTTTGTCAGTTCCATTATTTGCGCACGAAGCCCTGCCCTATCTTTTGTTTCACTTACATATACTTCTTCAACTTTCTTCTCAAAGTCTTTTATCTTTTCGTTAAGCGGTCTTAAAATTTGATCAAGGTTTTCTTTATTTTGAATGGTAAATTTTGAGCTCTTTTCCTCCAAAATTTTATTAGCAAGATTTTCAAATTCTTTAGTAAATTTTTCCTGCAGTTTTTCAATTTCGTTTTTCTGTTCGTTTAATTTAGTTTGAAGATTATTATTTTCTGTTTTAAGTGAAGACTTTTCCGAAGATAGCTGAAGTACAGTGGCTCTTTCGGCATTTAATTCTGAAGAAATTTGTTTTAGACTATCATCGAGTAAATGATTTCTTTCTTCTGCCTTACTCTTTTCTACTGTTAGAATATTAATTTGATCCTTTAACCTTTCAAATTCATCGAGAGAAATTCCTTTTAAGTTTTCAATCTTAGATTTTAGGAGAAGCCAAAGTGTTGCTGCACCTATTACAATTCCGATTAGTAAAAATAATATTTCCATAATCAAACCTTCTTTTACTTAAGCTTTAGAGTTTCTTTTCAAAAAAATATTATTTAAGTTTAACAACTCTTTCAACTGCATTCAAAATTATATCTTCCTTGACTAAAGATGCAACTTTTTTTACATCTTCATGAAGAAGCCTGTCATTATTCAGAGGCTTAACAATTTTCCTAATCTCATCGTAAGCGATGGAAGTACCTATACCTGGACGAAGAGGCTTAAGAAATTCCAAAGCTTGTGCAGCAGTCATTAATTCTATTGCAAGAACATTTTCTAAATTTTTCATTATCCTATAACATTTTTGTGCAGCAATTGAACCCATCGAGTTATGATCTTCTTGGTTTGCCGAAGTCGGAATTGAATCGACACTTGCAGGATGAGCAAGTACTTTATTTTCGGAAACGAGGCTTGCAGCCGTGTATTGAGCAATCATTAAACCGGAATTTAGTCCGCCATTATTTGCAAGAAATCTTGGTAACCCACTTAGAGCACCGTTTACCATTCTTTCAATTCTTCTTTCTGCTACATTAGCAAGCTCAGATAGAGCTATGCCCATAAAATCCATTGCAAGAGCCATTGACTGACCATGGAAGTTACCACCTTCAATATGTTCTTCAGTTTCAGGGAAAATGATTGGATTATCGTTTACTGAATTTATTTCAATTTGTACTCTTGAAACGACATAATCAATTGCATCCCTGGAAGCGCCATGAATTTGTGGCACGCACCTTATTGAATAAGCATCCTGTACGCGCTTATCATTTGCAATGTGAGATTTTCTAATCTTGCTTCCTTTAATTAGCAATAATACATTTTTCGCCGTTGTGATTTGCCCCGGGAAAGGACGCAGTTTGTGAATTTTAGCATCAAATGCTTTATCGGTAGAACGCAAAGCTTCATGTGTAAGCGAGGCACTTATGTCTGCAATTTTATTTAACTTTTTTGCGCGAATGGAAATGTATGCCGCAAAAGAGGTCATCATTTGTGTCCCGTTTATAAGAGCAAGTCCTTCTTTTGCTTCTAACGAAATTGGTTTTAACTGGAATTTTTTGAAAGCAAATTTAGATGGAACTATTTTTGAATTTGAGGCTTTTTCACTCATTATATCTTTTACAATCTGAACATTTCCCCTTCCTATCATCGATAATACAAGATGTGCAAGCTGTACTAAATCACCGCTTGAACCAACAGAACCTTGAGAGGGAACAACTGGAATAATATTATTCATCATCATATCGATTAGCAGTTGAAGAGTTTCAAGCCTAATACCGGAATATCCTTTTGATAAAGCATTTACTCTAAGTAGCATCATTATTTTTACAATCATTGGGGGAAGATTTTCTCCGCAACCAACTGCATGGCTAAGTATCAAATTTTCCTGCAGCTTTTTATTATCTTCTTTTGAAATCTTTACATTTGAAAATTCCCCAAATCCGGTTGTTACTCCGTATATACTTTCACCTCTTTCAACCCATTTATCAACAAGATTACGTGATCTTTTAATTTTTTCAAGCGAGTTTTTTGCAATTACAATTTTTGGGTTTTCTTTTAAGAAGAATTCGATTTTATCAAGAGTGAGTGAATTGCCATCAATTATTAAAATATTATTCTTCATAAATCATTTTTTTTATTTTATCAGAATTTTCTTTGTTAGCTTTATAAGTTATGTAAACAGATTTTTCGTCATATCTTGTTGAGATAATTTCGGCAAGAGCATGTATCTTAGCGGCTTTCTTAGTTTCATCAATACGAAGTCTTACGCTATCCTTTACAAAATTTATTTCGGTAAATTTTAGTATTTTTTCTTTAAGCTCTAAAATATTTATGCCACGTTGGGCAGAAATAATGACACTGTTTTTATATTTGGATTTTAGAGAATGTATTTTATGCCTGTCGGTTAAAGCATCTATTTTATTAAAAACTTTTAATTGATTTTTATCTTCACATTTCAATTCTTTTAGGGTTTCATCAACCACTTTAATATGATCTTCAAAAAAAGGATGGGATACATCAATAACATGAAGGATTAAGTCAGCATCTCTTACTTCATTTAATGTACTCTTAAAAGATGCAATAAGATGGGCGGGGAGTTTTCGAATGAACCCAACGGTATCACTCAAAAGAATTTTTTGCTTTTTATTAAGTTCGAGAGCTCTTGTTGTTGAATCTAAAGTTGCAAATAATTTGTCTTCGGCAAAAACATTAGATTTCGTAAGAAAATTAAACAATGTTGATTTACCAGCATTGGTATAACCAACAAGAGAAATTTTTACAACTTCTTTTCTACTGCTACTCTGCGTAAAACGTTGCGATTCAATTTTTCCGAGTTTCTCTTTCAGTAGGCTAATCCTCGTTCTAATGAGTCTTCTATCTGTTTCGATTTGAGTTTCGCCAGGTCCTTTGGTACCAATGCCGCCAAATTGTTTTGAAAGGTGAGTCCATGCTTTTGTTAAACGCGGAAGCATATATTGCAGCTGTGCTAATTCAACTTGAGTTTTAGCTTCTTTGGTTTTTGCTCGCGAAGCAAATATATCGAGTATTAATCCACTGCGGTCGATAATTTTTTTATTAATTACTCTTTCAAGATTTCTAATCTGCACTGGAGAAAGGTCATCGTCAAAAATAACTAAATCTATTGCATTAGTTTCTGCAAGGTTAGCAATTTCTTCGGCTTTACCTTTGCCAAGATAATAGGCTGGATCGATTGCAAATCTGTTTTGAATAATTTTAATAATCGTTTCTGCACCAGCAGTTAAAGCAAGTTCCTCTAATTCACTAAGATGTTCTTCGACCATTTCTTTGTAAAGAAACTTTGAATTCTGGTCTTCAAAAGGCAGGCTTACTGCTACAAGTATTGCGCGCTCAATATGTTTTCCAGATACTTCAATCATAATTAAATATTACATCTAAAAATAGTTTTTCAATCTCAAATGAATTATTTGCATTCAAATTTCTATTTGCGATTTCTTTATATTTCCCTTTGCTCAATCATTTATAATTTCTTTTTTAGAACTTTTTGCAACAAACATTTCTACGAGAGCAAAGATAATTGCAATTAAAAGAAAATATCTCCAAAGTTCCGAGCCATAGCGCGCTTGTGTTATTATTTTTGCTGGCTCACTATTTCTCCCAATATCTATAAATTTCCCTTTAAAACCAATCTTCTGAAGATATTTTTCAAACTCGGACATTGATAAATAATTTGTAATTGATTCTGCTGGATCAACGTTTACAGAAAACTCACCAATTTCTTTTTCGCCAGAAAATATTTTATAATTTCCAGCAACATTTGTTTTATCAAATTCAACATAATTTAAACTATGTTGATCTTGAAGATTTATAAAATAATCCGATTTATCAGGATTTTCAATTTTGATTTGCGGTGAAGTGTTATCATTTATATTTACAATAGCTCTGCCACCGGCAATAAAATTATTATCTTCATTATTTTTTGAGGCAAGATAAAATACCGATTTATTCATTAGCGGAGCAAATATTGCTTTAAGAGGAAAGTTGCTCCAACTTAAAACCGGCGAAGTATTAAGGACCAAAATTTTTCCTTTTCCAATTTTATAATCACTTAAAAATGAAGAACCGTCGGTAAGTGAAATAACACTTTCTCCTTTGCCTTCAGTTGAATATTTATAATGAAAATTTATTTCCGGAGATTCAATATTCTTTTTTGATTGGTTAGAATAAAGGTCTTGAAATATTGGATGATTAAAATCTGTTTTATCGAATCGAACAGCGTTTTCATTTGTATTTAGTTTTCCCACAATTCCTAAAGGTTTAGGCAAGTTTAATTCAGCAGTAATTTTCTGAAAAGAAGAAATATCACCATTTGAAGCAGGTATTAGAAATAGCCCACCACCGTTATTAGCGAAAGAAATCAGCGCACCGGGGTTTGAAATATTTGGACTGCCGAATATTATCAGAGCATCATACTGTGAAAGATTTATTGAAGATAATTGCGATGAATTCCTTTCATCAATTTGCAATGTTCCGTCACTGTTACCAGCAAAAAGAGCAAGGTTAACATACTTTGCATCGTTTGGGTCATCTGAAAAAATCCCAACATGAATTTCTTTTGGAATAAAGAAACTAATATATCTTTTATTATCTTGAAGGATATCATCATCTTCTATTTCAGCAAAGGCATCAAAATAACCGTATGAATTTACGTTTGCCTGTAAATCAACAACTTTAGATTCACCTGGTTGAATTGATACACTCTGTTGGGCACTTCGCTGTCCATCAATAAAAAGTGAAACCACCAAATTATTCACCGCCTGTTCTGAATAATTTGAAACTGTAGCAACAAAATCAAGCGGTTTATTCTTTTCAAAAATTTGTGTGTTGAGTTTTAAATCGCTAATACCAAGATTATAAGCATTTTTACCAGAAAGGTTGAACGTAAATATTCGTACTTTATCATTTAAAAGCTCGCTTAAATTTGAAATTGAATTTGCTTCCACTATACGGTTTGCCTGAAAATCTGAGAAAATATAGATTTCTTTGTTAAAATTATTCGACTTTGAAAGAATTTTTGCGGCTTGAACTAAAGCATTGTTTAAAAACCCACTTGCATCCGAAATTTTTTCAGCATCAAGTTTTTTTGTAAAATCAGATAAATTAGTTGTCGGTTTTACCTCGCCAGTATTATTATCGCCAACAAGCACAAGCGCTACCTCATCGCCGTCCTGCAATAAGTTTAACACTTGTTTTATATCTGCTTTAGCCTGATTAAAATAAGAACCTTTCGAATTGACAACAGACATGCTAAAAGTATTGTCAAGTATAAAAACAGCAGTTGTTTTAGCAGCCGAAGTCGTTCCACCAATTGCAATACCTTTTAGAGTGGGTCTTGCAAAAGCCATTACGATAAACAGAATGATTAAAACACGAAGAGCAAGCAAAAGCCATTGCTTAAGTTTTATCTTTCTAATCTTGTTTTTCTGAAGTTCCTTCAGAAAAGCAAGCGTACTGAACTCAACTCGTTTCAACTTTCGCAAGTTCAAAAGATGAATTAATACCGGAATTGAGGCAGCTAATAATCCAAATAATACTGCTGGGTTTAAGAAAATCATCGTTCAAACATATCTTTAGGTGGGACTAAAATCAAGGGACAATATTTACAGATAATTTGCAATATAAAAGGTATCTCACTAACGGAGATACCTATAATTTGATAAAAAACAAAATAAAAAAAATTCAAATTATAATAAGTCAACTTCTTTTTTCAATTTTATATCTGCCGAAGATGAGCCAACATTTAAAATAAAAGCTCCTTTTTCGGCTAACCATCCTTTGGTAGCGGGATTCCAAAAAGAAAAATCCTTTTTATCCAACTTTAGAGTTACCGTTTTTGTCTCCCCGGGTTTAAGGTCTATTTTCTTAAACCCTTTTAACTCTTGAACAGGACGTGGAGCAGAACATTTAACATCATGAACATATAGTTGTGCGATTTCTTTACCTTCTATATTACTGGTGTTTTTAACATCAAAAGTAACAGTAAGCGTATCTTTATCATTAAACTTTTCTTTAGATACATTTAGATTGCTGTATTCAAAAGTAGAATAAGATAATCCATATCCAAAAGGAAACAACGGTTCAATATTTCTACTTTCATACCATCTATAACCGACAAAAACACCTTCTGTATAATAAACATTATAAACTTTATGAGCATTTTCGGCATCACTATTCCAGCCAGTATAAAGTTTTTCGCCAAGAGGGATATAACCATATCCTGGAGAATCTTTGAAATCTTTTTCAATTGTAATAGGCAATTTTCCGGAGGGGTTTGTTTTCCCTGCAATTATTTCCGCAAGGGCAACGTTGCCTATTTGTCCCCCATACCAAGCATAAATTATAGCTTTTGCTTTGCTGCTCCAATCGGTCATTCTTATACCGCTTCCAGAAGTTACAATAACAATAGTATTGGAATTGTTATTAACACACTCCATTGCTTTTCGTTCTTGATCCTCGGGCAATGCAAAAGCCCTATCCCAACCTTCGCTATCTTCAGTACCAACATTGCATAAAACAACATCAGCAGATTTAATCTGTTCGGGAGTAGGATTTTCTATATATTTTAACTTGTCTCCAAATTGCTTTACTAATTCATCGTACATTAAATGTATGTCATAACCATCCACGGCAGCAGAGCCTCCGCCTTTGGCTAATTTTTTGACAAAGTCTCCGGTTATTAAGATATCTTTAACGTTATTTTTAATCGGTAAAATATTATCATCGTTCTTTAGTAAAACAATTCCTTCACGAGCAGTTTGCAAGGCAACTTGTTCATGCTCGCCAAATTTATCCAGATAAGAAGGATCCTTTACTCTTCCATTAAGTTTCATTGCAAAATAAGTTCTAAGTATTCCCTTAACCATTCGATCTATGTCGGCAACTTTAATTTTACCTGCTTTAAGAAGCGAGTCAACTTCTTTAAGCGCAAGAGCCGCTGGCATTTCAAGGTCTTGACCAGATTTTACAACTTTTTCTCCGTCATAAACTGACCACCAATCAGTCATTACTAACCATTTATAACCCAACTGTTTTTTTAAAAGGTTATTAATAACAAAATCACTTTGTCCACACCACTCACCATTAAGTAAATTATAAGAAGTCATAACTGCCTTTGCACCAGCATCGATTCCAGCCTTGAAAGCAGGCAAATTAATTTCATGAAGTTCTCTTTCGCTAACAATAGAATTGCTCTTCCTCCTAAAAAAATCAGTATTGTTGGCTACAAAATGTTTTAATGTAGCAACTATTCCTGTACTCTGTAATCCTTTAACATAATTTTCAATCATTCGTGCTGCAAGGAATGGATCTTCGCCAAAATATTCAAAATTTCTTCCGCACTGAGATTGACGGTAATTATTCATGCCGGGGCCTAATAGAATACCTATTCCTCCAGCACGGCATTCTTCACCAATTGATTCTGAATATTTATATGCTAAATCAGGATCCCACGTTGCGGCTAAAGAGATTGGACACGGAAAGGCAGTTGACTTTTCAAGCTGATATTTTGATAAATCTGCTTCATTGTATTGATTCCTTATATGAACACCTTCAGTTGCATCGGACATATACACTGCACTTAGATGAAGACGGGGAATAGGCATAATTAAAAAGTTTTTATAGCCACCTATATATTCAATTTTTTCTTGTAAGGTCATCAAAGCCAATACAGAATCAGCCATCTTATCGGCTTGCTCATACGATAGTGGTTTAAAGACTTCTTTACTTCCCATTTGAGTTTGTCCAAAATTATTATTAAAAAAAATTGATAAACAAATTATCAAAAATGTAAGTAGAATAAATTTATTAAGCATCAAATCTCCTCCTATTACAAAAAAATATTCTGAATATATTTCCTAAGTGCAATTTGAAATTTTATATAAGAATTAACTAACTGTTGACTATTAAAAGTAAACAAAATTTATATTATAAGAAAGAATAACATACATCGTGTATATATTTGATAAAAAATGTTGCTTAAAATTTATCAATCAAAAACTAATTTTATAAAACATTTTGACCACAAAAAAAAACCATATAAAAATATCAATATTATTTTTCTTTAAACAACTTATCTAAAAAATTTTGAATAAAATTATAAGCTTCATCAAACCATGGATGAAAAAGCCAAAATGTATGAGGGGTATTATCTATTGTATGAATTTCAGAATAAATATGGTATTTGTTTAATATTGAAATAACGGAATCTCTTCCTGCATGAAAACGAGGATTAGAGCTGTTAATAAACAACATCGGAACAGAATTTTCTCCCACGTAAGTTATAGGTGAGGCTTCAATCCAAATTGCTTTATTTTCTTTTATAGATGCACCCAACCATTTTTTACCTGGTGAAGGTTTTTTAGGATTATTATCGTGTCCGCTTTCTGATGGAGTTGTAAAATCTAATATCCCGTCAATATCTATAACAGCTTCTACATTGCTTGAATGATCCAAATTTCCTGAAAAACCTTCAAATTTTTTTAAACCATTTGTAACCCCAAGAAACGCAGCAAGGTGACCTCCGGATGAAACACCATAAACAGAAATTTTATTTGTATCAATATTGTATTTTGAAGCATTAGCGCGTAACCATCTAACTGCAGCTTTTAAATCATAAATAGAAGCAGGATATTTTGCTTCTGGCGAAAGGCGGTACTCCGGTGTAACAGAAACATAACCGTGAAGGGCAAGATGTATTGCCATTGGATATTCCATTTCACTATTTCCGGATGACCAACCTCCGCCATGGATTAATAAAATTGCTGGATATGCTTTTTTACTTTTCTTTTTTGGATGGAATAAATCAAGATGAAGCAGCCGGCTTCCGTAAGTAACGTAAACCAAGTTCTTTTTTTCTACCACGCCTTTTGGCACTTTATAAGAAACCAATTTTGCAAAAGGATATTGCTTGTGAATTTTTATTTCGGTACCGTAAAGAGTAAATGAGGTATCTCTTGGAATTCTTTTTATTATTTCAATTTGCTGAGCAAAAGAAATATTTTCAAGAAAAAATAATAATACAAAAATAAATTTCATTTCATTTCTATGGTTAAAACATTTCATATTACTATTCTCTCCTTTGGATCATCAAAATTTAAGCGAGCCAAGATTAATCCTGAATGGATACAAAATCTTAAATTGAGTTCCACTTTTTGTAAATTCAATTGCTGGAGCTGGAAGTTTAATAAAGTTTAAAGACTGCCTCGCCCAATTCCAAAACCATCCACCCGATGGAAGCAACCGCACAAGGTTATAATCTAATCCGATAACAAATCTTCTTTGAGACAATTGATCCGGCGGACCGTTCGGGTCCGGATTAACATCGATAGCATCTGCACCGTAACCAATCGCAATATTCAACCATGGCAGCCAATACTTCTTCATACTTTCTGGAAGAATATTATAAACGTTTAAAGACCACCAAAAAGTTGAGCTGTTATAATCATCAATAAAAGTTCTTGGTCTAATGATTGTCGGTTTGTCAGTCCATTCAGAAGGAACATATTGCCACTTAGGAGTTATGTTTTGAAGCGCTGGAACATAGTGTTGAGATAAAAAAAAGATTGGGCCAATTGCATCAAAATACCAATCAGATGGACTGAAACCCCATGATTTTGCAAAACCATCTTCCGTTTCAACATAAGTTTGATAAACTAATCCAAAAATGCTCCCATAAAAAGTTGCATCGTCCCATGAAAGTCCAGATGCCATTAAGCCTTCGCTCATATAATATGCAGTAATATAACCTCCGAATGAATGACCAGCTTTATCTACTTGCAAGGCAGAAACAAAATCTTCTTCGAAGTGAAATTTTCCCCGGTTACCGCTCCACCATGCATGTTGTTGATGAAAATGAAGCCAGACCATTGTTCCCAAAAATAAACCACCAACAAGACTGGCAGTTAGCGGGCGAATATGAGAATTCAAATTTGGTAATTCGCCGTTCAGCGTGTATCTCTTATCCCCTGCATAAGTAAAAAGAAATGACGATAGATGTTCCGATGTATCATTAGACAAAACTTTCTGAGAAGATGAATCTTGGTTAATAATAAAGTTTTGGCCAAAACAATTTATAGAAAGGAGATAAATGGAAATAAATACAAGAAATAATCTCATATAAAATAATCGATCAATATTTTTAGAGACAATAAAAAAAAAGTAATGATAAATTTTCATATATCAAACAAATAGATTAATAACTTCCAAATTTAAATGTAATTCCCGCTGATAATCCTTTTAGATCAGTTTTTGTAACACCATAAACATCTTTCAAACTACTGATTAATCTATAAGAAAAGGAAAGGTCAAAATGTAACCATTTAAGCGAATTTGCTTCAATATTCAATGCAGGTTCCCAAACAAGCAAATCTTGACTGAAATAATTTTCATGAGATAAATTTGCGTTTGGTGGATTAAAATACAAACCACCGCCGGCGAAAAGCATACTTAAAGAAAAATGAATTGGCTTTTCTTCGAAAAAAATATATTCTAATTCCAATCCGCCGTAATTAAAGCCAAAAGAAGGGGAGCCGCCATTTAGATGATCTTTATAATTTGAAGACACCGTGCCCAGAAGAGCATAATATCCGCCTCCCAGCACGATGCTATTATTTATAACCCATCCAAATCTTCCTCCAGCGATAACCGCATTTTGGTTAGCAATAGAAGAGTACTTAAACGAAACAGCCCCAAAAGCTCCATAACTTTTAGACTGAGCATCTGTGTTGTCAAAAAAAATAAAGGCAAAAAGAATAATTAAAATCCCCGAAAAAAATTTCATTATTTACCTTAGCTTGGGGAATAAAAATTTTATATAAAATACGAGTATAAAATAATGAAATCATTTTAATGAATCACAAAATTTAATATCAAAAATTTAAATTTAATTGGTGTATTTGAACCTTTAAGCTAAAGGTATAAGACTAAATTAAAAGATAAATTTTAATTATAAAAATAAATGTGAGTATTTTAAAAAATTACAAAAGCAATTGTAAATGGCATAACAAAACATCCTACTGAGTTCTTCCCTAATTAAAATCTAAATGAAAAATTAAAAGTAGGAGTAGGTTCTATTAACCCCATAACATTAGAATTTTGCAAACTTAATTTGAGCGAAAGAGCATCATTATATTTATGGGATACCCAAACAGCATCAAGCGTACTTAAAATATGATTTAAATAAATAAAAACAACGGCGGTTGATCCCGTCCAGTAATATTCATTTGCTAATCCTCTCTGATGTGCATACCATAAAAATTGTGAAGGCAAGTCGGTATAAAAAGTATTTAAATTACTCTGATCCCAGCCTTTACTGTATTGATCGTATTTGCCAATTAGCTCATAGTGATCTTGCCCGGTGGGTGGAACTTGATGTGTATAGCCATCTGCATTTGGATCACTCCCAATTTCAGCTTCCATTTGGTTCATTAAAGCCCAATTTACAGGCCCATTAATGCTTTGAAAAGCAGCCTGATATTTTTTAACATCGGCATCAGGCATATCGGGTGCAAGTGTTTTAAGATTTTGTGCAGTCCAGTAGGCATAACGACTAGCGCTCCAATGAGCATCTGCATAATTTTGGAAAAAGATTGTTTGTGTGTTCCCTTTATGATTATAGATGAGAGCAGTTGTAATTGCTGCAGCTTCTACTGTAATAAAGATAGCACCTTTTAAGTATGATCCACCGTAAATTTCGCCAGCTCCTGGTAAAACTGCAGATAATATCCCAGCAAGAAGTTCAGATTTTTTAGCAGGGTTTTTAATGCTTACTGAAGCCTTATTAAATATAATTTCATTCTTCAAAATATCATTTTCATCAAAGGCAAGTATTCCACTAAGTTTAATTTTTTGCAGAAATGGTTTATTGACTTCTTGCGAAAAAATTTTACTATTAAAAATGGGAAAACAAAATAAAATAAAAAGCGAAAAAAATAATTTATATTTCATATACTATAATTCCTACGATGTATGTGTTAATGTTAGCTCAAAAAATCATTTAAAATTTTAAATCACCAAAATGAAGTTTAAAAGGATATAATAGTTCAAACCTTGTTACACCATTTGAAAATTCAAGTGCGGGCGAAGGGAATTTTATAAAATCCAAACTTTGCCTAAACCAATTCCAAAAATGTCCACCATTAGGTAAAAGCCTTACCAAGTTATAATCCAAGGCAATAACATATCGTCTCTGAGAAAGCTGATCTGGTGGCTGATTTGGATCTTTTTCTGCATCAACTGCATCAGCACCATAGCCAAAAGCAATATTAAGCCAAGGGAGCCAGAATTTTTTTAACTTTTTAGGTAGAACATTATAAACATTTACTGACCACCAAAAAGTTGAGCTATTATAGTCGTCAATAAAAGTACTCGGACGAGTAATTTGTGGTTCGTTCATCCATTTTGATGGGACATACTGCCACTTTGGCGTTATATTTTGCAAAGCCGCAACATGATGCTGCGCTAAAAAGAATATAGGACCAATGGCATCAAAATACCAATCTGAAGGGCTAAAGCCCCATTGTTTTGCAAAACCGTCATTCATCTCGACGTATGTTTGATAGACACATCCAAAAACACTTCCCAAAAGAGTGGCTTCATTCCACGAAAATCCGGAAGACATTAATCCCTCACTCATTAAATAAGATGCAATATAACCTCCAAAAGCGTGTCCGGCTTTATCAGATTGTAATGCAGAAACCCAATCCTCTTCAAAATGAAAACCACCTCGCTGATTGCTCCACCATGCATGACGCTGATAAATATCAAGAAAGACAAAAGCACCTGCATATACACTGCTGAGTATTACAAGATTTTCTGGTTTAATTTTAGTTACTGCTAAAGGATGTGAGCCATCCAAAGTGAAACGTTCTTGTCCCGCATAAGTAAATTCAGATAATGGTACATATTTACAAGAAGAATCATTTTGATCTTTGTATACTGCGTTAGAAGTTGAATCAGAATAAAATGGTTGAGCTGAAGAAAATGAAAACAAATTCAAAGTAAAAAAAAGAGTCCACAAAACAAATTTTCTTTTTTTAATTTTAAAATAATCTAATTCAGTTGTATATATAAAATAAATATTTTCTTTCATGGTTTTTTGTCTTTCATTTTTCAAAAAGTTTTAGAAGCTTCCAAATTTAAAGGTAACTAAGCCCGAAGCGCCGCTTAAATCTTTTAAACTTATTCCGCCAGTATGATAAAAAGTTTCGGTACCTGGAGATGTGCAAATCCTAAAGCTTACGCCTGTATCTATATGAAACCAATACAGAACATTAAATTCAATATTTAACTGAGGTTCCCATAACAAAAGGTTCTGGCTAAAATAATTTGAATGAGAGACATCTTTATTAATAACGCTATAAGTAGTACCCGCACCAGCAAAGAGCATATCAACCGAAAAATGCACATTGCTTCTTGCAAAAAAAATATATTCTAGTTCAACTCCGCCACAGTTAAAACCAAGCATAACGTTTTGACCGCTTATCGGATCGGTAATATTTGTTTTTACTCTGCTTGTAAGAGCGTAAATTCCACCTCCAAGTACAATACTGCTATCGATAACCCAACCAAATCTTCCGCCTGCAAATATTGCACTTTGACCAGCAATTGAGCCAAACTTTGCAACAGGAGCTCCAAATGCACCACCATCTAATTGTTGAGAGAAAATAGATTTAACCATCAGAGCAGTGCAAATAAAAGAGAATAATAAAAAAATTTTTATCTTCATTTTGTATCCTAAGAATAATTGATATATAGTCACATATTAAATGCGTTCGACTTTTTTTAACTATTAATCCCTCATTTATAATTTCTTTTAAATGTGGAAGAATTGGGTTTATTTTTTTTCTTCGTTGATAAATAAAATCATCGTTGGCTCTTCATCTACGTTACCTATTTTTGGGGGTTGATGAAGATGGTGTTTTTGCCTATATCCTTCAACAGCGACAAACAATGGATCGCCACTAATATTATGGTACATCAAATAACGCATTATGTATTCGTGCATCGCCTCACCTTTATAAACATCACCCTCATCAAGAATGATTTGTTCTTCTAACATTTGAACCTCAAAATTTATTAAAAATTAATTTTTTAACTAATTCTTTAATGCATTTTTCATTAGTTATGATTCATTTCGATTCCGTTTTTCTTTAACTAAAATATAAGCCCTACACCGGCAGAAACATTAAAATTATAACTTCTTATAATAATGCGGATATGAATTGGCAACAGTAACTAAACGCCTTTCAAATTTATTTGATGAAGTTTTAACAAATACATAATTATTTCCTTGCACTGTTACGACTGAAGAAAGCGGAATTATATATGCGGAGGAAATTGGATTGCCAAAATTAACTTGTGCAAACAGGCCTGGTATAAGCTGTCTTCCTTTATTTTGAATGGTAACTCTTACTTTTACAGTATGAGTTACAGAATCTAAAATACCACCAATTGAATCAACTCGACATGTAAAACTATCCATAGGATAAGCATCAAGCTTAATATTAACCTTTTCACATTCGTGCATCGCCTCACCTTTATAAACATCACCCTCATCAAGAATGATTTGTTCTTCTAACATTTGAACCTCAAAATTTATTAAAAATTAATTTTTTAACTAATTCTTTAATGCATTTTTAATTTGTGAAAGCTGAAGTTCGGAGACGCCTGCCATTATCAATGTTGTATTGCTCGAAAGCGATTCCATTTCAAGTGGATTAAATCCTACAGCGCGCATACGGCTTTCTATTTCTGCCATTATTATGTTTGCAATCGCTTTATTATTTTCTGCTTGAATCAATTCTTTTTCAGGAGCCGCCTGATTTGCAAGCATCTCTTTTGTCCTTTCAAAATCTTTCTTGAAATTCTTTATGGACCAAAAACCCAATGTCGTTAATCAGTTATTTAAATTTTCGTAAAAGAATAAAAATATAAGCAAATATCCTTTTGCTATACATAGAACTTACTCATGCTAAAAACTAGCATGAAATAATGATTAATTAGGTTAAACGAAAGGAAATCTCAAATTAGAAGTGAATAATTTTGGAGATATATTCCTTCTTTAATAAAGAAAAAAGAATAATTGATTGATTCTTCAAAGGGGAAAAATGGATTTACAATAGTAACTTCTGTAAAATCCTTTTCAATAAACGGGCTGTCTTCATCTGTTATAATTTCTTTTTTAACAGAAGAATATTTAGATAGAAATTTAACTTGAGTTTTTAATGGAATTTTATTGTAACAATAATCCGTCTTATTAAGAATGGAGGAAGACCAATTTCCACTTAGTTCCACTTCCTCAGGATGAACTATATCAACAGAATTATTATTCCCGAAAATAATATCAAGAAGATTAGCCTGGTCAACAAACGTGGTAAAAATAAAAAAACATGTTACCGCTAAAAATAATTTAGAACCAGACTTTACAAATGAATTCATACTAATTTTTCAGAATATCAAACTTAAATTATTTTTGTATAGAAATATTGGCAACTATAATAAAATTAAAATTAATATACAATTCAAAATTGCTAATATCAAAAACATCGGCAACCGCAAAAAAAATTAAAGTTCTCATCTAAGATAATAAGAATATAAAATTCAAATCGCAGTTATAAAAATTTTAATAATTAGTAGTAACCTTTAACCATTAATGTTAGTCTAAAATTAAAAAAGGAGCTAATATGAAAACAAAATTATTCTATTTTAATATTTATTTCTTTGCATTTCTATTTGTTATTGCTACATTAACAGTTTTTGGTTGTCATATTAATAACAAAATTGAAGGCAATAATTTAATCAAGTTAGAAGATAAAACTTTTGACACTTTCCCGGGAAAAAATTTTTCCTTAAAAACAACTTCCGGCGATGTTGTTATAAAAACTTCGGATGAACCTAAAGTTACTGTAAAAATTTATGGCGATGAACAAGCTAAGAAAAAAATGGACTTTTCTTTTAATAGCAATAACGACGGAATAAGTGTTATTGCTAAGAAAAAGGAAGCGTGGAATATATTTAACTTATTAAATAGTTTTCACCTACGATTTGAAATAACGCTTCCAACAAATTATAACTCCAATGTAAATACCGCAGGCGGCAATATTAATATAACCAATTTGAATGGAGAAGTTAAATTAAAATCTTCCGGAGGAGATATTTCTATAAGTAATATCAACGGAAATATATCTGCAAATACTTCTGGCGGAAATATATTTACAAATAATACCAATGGCACAGTTAATATTAGCACTTCGGGCGGAAATATAAAAGCTATTGATTTTGTTGGGAATTTAAATGCATCAACTTCGGGTGGGAATGTTGACCTTGATGGAAGTGAAGGCAAAATTGATGCTTCAACTTCCGGGGGTGAAGTTAGTTTAAATTACTCTGGTAAAAATAAAGGAATTAATTTATCTTCATCCGGCGGAAACATTGCTATCAAACTTCCTTCAAACTTTGATGCTGATGCACTATTATCAACTTCAGGCGGTTCAATTAACTGCGCTTTCAAAACGAATAATACGATAAAATTTTCTTCATCAAAAATTGAAGGAAAATTTAACAACGGCGGAAATGAATTGGTTGCTAAAACTTCTGGAGGTAATATTGAAGTAACGCAAAAGTAATTATCAAATTTAAATTAGCTCAAAATTTTATCTGAGATTTAAAATATTTTTTTAGGCAATTATTCTCATTTAATAAATCTTTATTTGACGGGTTGTATTATTTATTTCTCTTTTATAGTTTTAACCAGAAGGAAAATAACTTTATGAAAACTGGTTTAATTTATCATTTTCTTGATGACGACGAGCTTCTTAGAATTTCCAATTGGATAAAGAAAGCAGAAAAAAATACTTCTGGCGAAATTTGCGTTAGCATAAAAGAATACCTTCCTTGGTATAAAAAAAATAAATCTATACGCTCTATTGCAGAAGAAGAGTTTTTCAAACTTGGTATAAATAAAACACGGGATAAAACCGGAATTTTAATTTTTCTTCTATTGGAGAAAAGACAATTCTACATTTTAGCTGATTCGGGCATTAACGAAAAAGTTCAACAAAACCAATGGGTTAAAATAAAAGACGAAATTCAGGAAATGTTTTCAAAAGGTAAATTTTGTACAGGAATTTTACATGGCATAGAAGAAACTGGAAAAATTCTTAGGTATTACTTCCCAATAAAAAAGGATGACACAAACGAAATATCGAATAGAGTAATAATCGATTAATGAAAAGCAAAAAGGCTGTCCATAGATAAAATAAATTTCAAAAATGGACAGCCTTAAAAATATTAATTTACTGAACGTAAAAATGGTTTTAGTTTATTAACAATAACTTGCTTTGGCACTGCACCAAGCACTCCATCAACAACCTGACCATTATTAAAAATTCCTATTGTAGGAATACTTCTAATTCCATATCTAAAAGCCACGTCCTGATTGTCATCAGTATTTAACTTAACAACTTTAAGTTTACCTTGATATTCTTTTGCTATTTCGTCAATCACAGGAGCAACCATTCTACATGGACCGCACCATGGTGCCCAAAAATCTACTAAAACAGGAACATCAGATCGTAAAACTTCCTGTTCAAAGTTCATATCATTTCCTTCAATGGTGTAAATCATATTTCCTCCTTTTTTTGAAATATCAGATGCTTTATTTTTGATAGGGTTTCCTTTTTGTCTTTAAACTAACGCTTACAAGTAATTTAATTGTGAGTAGAAACAACCTTTGGGGTACGGGAAACTAATCTGTCAGAAGATATTTTGTAAAAAAGAAGGATGAAGAGATTTCATCCTTCAAAAAAAAACTATTTTATTTTTCGAACCCAAAAGTCTTTTCATTATCTGTAACTTTTTCTCTTTTCCTAGCAATTTTTCTGAAAAAAGTTGGTATAGATTCTCTAAATTTTTCTGTAACGGAGTAAACAACAGGAACTAAAACAAGAGTTAAAAATAATGAACTAATTAAACCTCCTATTATAGCCCAAGCTAAACCTGATTTCCATTCGGAACCAGCATCAAGTGAAGTAGCAATAGGCAGCATACCGAAAACCATTGCGGCAGTTGTCATCATAATTGGTCTAATTCTGCTTTTTCCGGCTTCTATAAGAGCATCGAATGTTGAATCACCTTCCTTCTTTCGCTGATTTGTTCTATCAACAAGCAGAATAGCATTCTTTCCAACTAAGCCAATTAACATTACAATACCAAGTATGGAAAAAATATTCAATGATTTCATTGTAAGAGCTAACGCAAGCAAAGCTCCAATTGCTGCGGTAGGAATTGAAAATAATATCACAAAAGGATCGAAATAAGAATCGTACAACGCAACCATAACCATATAAACAAAAATAATCGCAGCTAAAAATGCAAATCCTAAGCTTCCAAAAGCATCCGCTTGATTTTTTAGGTCACCCCAATAAATAACATCAACACCTTTAGGCAGATTAGCTTTTGAAAGAGCTTTTTGAATGTCATTTCCAATACTTCCAGTTGGTCTTCCAATTACTTGGGAGTAAACCATTACCTCGGGAATTCTATTGAAACGCTGCAATTTTGTTGGGCCTGTAGTTTGATAAACATCTGCAAATTGCATTAGCTGAATAGGCTGTCCGTTTTTATTTATAAAAGTTAAATTTTTTAGATCGGAAATATCAGACCTATCGAATTTATCAAGGGAAATATTAATATCGTAATCATCATCGCCATCGCGAAATTTAGAATCATTATTTCCCTGAAGTGCAACGTTTAACGCAGTTCCAACATCAGCGATAGATAGACCAAAATCTGCAAGCTTTTGCCTATCGATGTCAATCCTTGTTTCTGGGTTCCCATTTTCAGAAGACAGCCTGACATCTGCAGTACCAGGAATTTTCTTAACAACATCTTCAACAATAGCGGCTGCCTTTTGAACATCATTTCTATTAGCCCCATTTATGACAAGTTGAATTGGTGTCTGATTTGCTGTGCCAAAAATACCAATTGGATTAACACGAACTTTTAACCCTGGAATTGATTGAGCAAAAGCTTTAATTTCATTCCCAATTTGATCTGTAGTTTTTTTTCTCTTTTCTTTTGGAACTAAAGATACATCAAGTTCAGAGGAATAGTTTGAGTTCTGACCGATCAAACCTTCACTAGACGCTCCAACGTTTACAAATAAATTTGTTACCTCTGGAAGTTTTCTTATATAGTTCTCAACCTTATGAGTTACGTAATTATTATGCTCTAAGGTATATCCAAGAGGCATTTCGAGAGTAACAGCAAATTCGCCCTGATCTGTTTGGGTCATAAATTCTGCACCGATAAAACCTGTTGGAATAAGTGCCAGCGAAAGCACAAATAAAACTGCAACAGCAATAATAACTTTCCATCGATTAACTAAAGCCCATTTCAGAATATTTATATAAAAATCCGTCAGTTGATGAAATCCTTTTTCGAACCAAATTGCAAATTTACCAATAATTGTTCTACCTGATAATCTCTCCAACTTACTAATTCTTGAAGCAAGTAAAGGCGTAACAGTAAACGAAACGAATAAACTCAGAAGAGTTGAGATTACAACTACGACAGCAAATTCTCTTAATATATTTCCAATAAGCCCGCCTACTAATGCTAGTGGCACATAAATTACAACATCTACCATAGTAATTGCTAGGGCGGCAAATCCAATTTCATTTCTTCCTTTTAATGCGGCTTCTTTTCTTTCTTCACCTTTTTCAAGGTGATGATAAATATTTTCTAAAACAACAATAGAATCATCCACTAAAAATCCAACCACAAGAGATAATCCTAAAAGAGTCATCAAGTTTAAAGTAAAGCCGAATATTAACATCACAGTAAATGTAGAAATAAGGGAGCAAGGAATTGCTAACATAACAATAAATGAGTTTCTGATACTATGAAGGAATAAGAGCATAACAATTGCAACAAGAATAACGGCAAGCGTAAGGTCAAATTTAACTCCATTTGCAGCATCAATTGTAAATTGAGATTCATCCTGAGCAATTGTAAATTTAATATTATCTGCCTTGTAATCTTTTTCAATTTTTGCTAATTCTTTTTTAACAAGTCTACTAACATCTACTGCATTTGCATCGGTCTGTTTTTGCACCAATAAACCAATTGAAGTAACTCCATTTATTCTGCTAATGCTAACCGGGTCTTTTGTGCCGTCTTCAATCTCAGCTACGTCCGAAAGTGTAATATTGCTACCGTTTGAAAGATGAGCAACCACTAAATTCCGTAGCGTATTAAGTGAGGAAAATTTCCCTGCAAGCCTGACAACAAATTGGTCCGAACCATTATCAAGCTTTCCGGCAGGAAAGTCCATGTTCGAAGATTGAATTACTTGAACAATCATTGGAATAGATAAACCATAGCTTCGAAGTTTGTCTTCATCTAAGTTCACTTTAATTTCTCTTTGCTCGCCTCCGACAAGAGTAATTTGACCAACACCTGCAATTTTAGAAATTCTTGGCTGTATTCTATCAACTACAAATTGATAGAATTGTTTTGGAGGCATGCTGCTTGTTACTCCCATTCTTAACACAGGTATTTCATCCAAAGCAAACTTTGAAACTACTGGTGTTTTTACTTCAGAGGGAAGAGTATTTATTATCTCATTTACTTTTCTTTGTGCTCCTTGCAACTGAACATCTACATCAGCTGACTGAAGAAATTGTATTACAACAAAAGAGACTCCTTCGCTTGATGTAGATGTAACAACATCAATTTGATCAAGTGTGGAAATTGCGTCCTCTATTGGTTTTGTAACTGATGTCTCAACTTCATTGGGAGAAGCTCCAGGATATACCGTAGATATTGTAATAACCGGTGGTGTTATTTTAGGAAGAAGCTCATAGTTTAACTGAGTATAGCTGTATAGTCCTAATAATATTAATGCTGAAAAAACAACTACCACTAAAGTAGGACGTTTTATTGAGAGTTCAGTAATTGTCATTTTTTAATTTCTCCTGCCGCAAAAAGCGGAATTGTTAAACATTTCCATTTTCATTAATTCGGTTAAAATTATTTTACTATTTTTATTTTGTAATTATCTTTTAGGTTATTCTGACCGTTAACTACCACTATTTCACCAGGCTTTAATCCTGATAAAACTTCAAGATAATTATCGGAAGTATTTCCAATAACAAGGTTCCTCAATTTTGCAATCCCATTTTCATCAACAAAAACTTGAGCATCTTTTACACTTCCGATTAAAGCACTTCGTGGAATTACTACCGTCTTTGTTTTCGATATCGAGTTGAAGATAATGTGTGCAAACATTCCTGCTTTTAGCGGATGTTCTTTACTGTTTGAAAAATCAACCTCAACAGGATATGAATGAGCAGCATCTCCTTTGACCGAAATTGTTTTTATTCTTCCTTCAAAAATTACACCTGGATAAATGTCCGTAAGGATTTGTACTTTGTCTCCAACTTTCAAATTAAACACATTCTGCTCTGAAACATTTATTATTACTTTCAATGTGGCAATATCGACTACATCAGCAACTACCGTATGGTTTAATACATAATCGCCGAAATCAACATTGCGTGAAGTTACGATTCCCGAAATTGGAGTCTTAATTTTTGTATCTTCATAAGCTTTTTTGCTTGTAATGTATTGAGCCTCGGCTGTTTGATATGCAAGTTTGGCATTTTCAAACTGCGCATCTGTAGCAGAGTTTCCTTTATACAATGCTTGATATCTTTCAAAATCTTTTTTAGATTTTTCGTAATTAGCCTGTGCTGTTTGAAAGGCAGCTTGTTCAAGAATGTCATCAAGCTGAATTAAAGTGGAACCAGCTTTTTTATAATCTCCAACTTCAGCAAAAACATTTATTACTTTCCCTTGAGCTTCGGAAACAATTGGAACATCATTATTAGCTTCAATTGTGCCAACTAAATTTAGCTGCTGTGTTAAATATTTTTCAAATGCAGTATCAATAGTTACTGGATAGACATCTACCTGACGAACTGTTTCTTCTGCTTTTATTTTTGCGCGGTTGTTAATTAGAATTACTATTATTACTATAATAATTACTATAAAACTTACTATAAATTTAGTCCTTTTCATTTTTTACCCTTTAATTTTTATTTAATTCCCAATGCTCTATCCATTTTGGCAACGGAAAGTTCATAATCTACTAAAGACTGCACATAATCCGTTTTTGCCTCGGTTAAAGCAACTTCAGCATCAAGTAGTTCAGAGTTTAATGTCAAACCCTGCTTAAATCGATCATCAGTAATACGGTAGTTTTCTTCTGCCTGTTTAACAGTTTCCTTTGAAACGAGTATTTTTTGTTTTGACTTAAGAAGATTTAAATAGCTTTGATTGACTTCCAGAGTAATAGCATCTTTTAATAATTTCGAATTATCTTTTGCTTGCTCAAAATTAGCTTCTGCTTGCTCTGTTTTATCTGACGTTGCTCCCCAATTCCATAAGCTGTAAGACAAACCCAAGCTGACATTCCATGTACCATAAAATTTATTTTCAGCTGGAATCAATCTTTGGTTCGGCTTTGCATAATCATATTCTCCGGCTACAAATAACTGAGGATACCAGTCACCTTTTGCCGCAGTTATACCTTTTTGTGAAGCGTCTATTCTTAGGCTAATGGCTTTAAGTTCGGGGCGATTTTTAAATGCTTCAGTCACAAGATCGTCAAGGCTTCTGTTTTCTATTTCTGTTTCTGAAACAGATACTGTATCAGCCAGTTTTATTTTAGTATCGAGAGGCAAACTGAGCACATTATTTAAATTAAGCATCGCAAGTTTTATATTATTATTTGCATCAATTTTTTGTAATTCAGCCTGCGATAACTGAACTTTAATTTTCAAAACATCATTTTGTGTTGCAAGCCCTTGATTATAAAAATTTTGTACATCGGCTAAATGAGCCTTTACAGTTTGAATTTCATCTTCAATTACTTTTTGCATCTGGACAACTTTGAACAAATTCCAATAGGCATTCTTAATATTCAAAAACAGATCCTGCTCTGCCTGTGTATAATCCATATTGGCAGCGGCAGCATTTAGCTTTGCGGCATCATAGCTGCTTTGCAATTTGAATCCAGTAAAAAGAGGCTGTTGTAAGGATAATTTCAAATTATAATTATCCAACACTGTCGGAGAAATTAAAATTGGAGTTGTAATAAATGGCGGAAAAGTTATTGCAAACGGCGGTATTTCACTTAAACGTGTGTATGAAGCACCAAGATTAAGCGAAGCAAATCTCGAAGCTCCAATTTCTTTTGCCTGTGCATCTGCAAGTTTTACCTGCATCAAAGTGGCGTGCAACTGCCTGCTGTTTTGAAGACCAATTTGCAAGCTTTCTTCTAATGTAAGAGTTTTTTGCTCTTGTGCAAATAACGGCTGCATAAAGAAAAAAGAGACTAATATTATTACCAAATTAAAATCTTTAAAAATTTTCATTCGAAATATTCTCCTTAGAAATGTTTTCATCTGTTTGATAAGATACGTATTTTGCTCTGCCTTCTTCAGTTAATATACCTTCAAAAATTACTTTGAATACAGTTTCAACTGCTTGGCTTCCTGTGTACGGTATTTGAGATAAGGTTTCCGGTTTCATGATATTTTCAATGGCACTTGTATAAATTAAAATTATAATTTCTTTGCCTAAATCATTTCTAAAAACATTATGCTCTACGCCCAGATTAAATAATTCTGTTGCTTTTTGTAATCCTTTAATTTTTTTTAAGTCATGAACCTCATTCCATATTTCTGGCATGGTTTTTCTTAAATCATCAAAGAAAGGACTCCTTAATTTTGAAGATTGCTTACCTAAATAGTCCATCATCTTTTTTAGTTTAGCTACAAAGTCAAGTTCTTTATCCAACCAAATTTTATTAATATAATCTTCAATTTCGCACTGTCGATTTTTGATTAATTCCTTAACAAGATTTTCCTTACCCGAAAAAAATTTATAGAGAGTTTTTTTGCTAATACCAAGGCTTGAGGCAATTTCGTCCATCGTAACTTTAGCAAAACCATGAATCATAAACAGCTCTTCCGCTGTTGTAAAAATTCTGTCTTTTATTTCTTTTTCTTCCATTTTCGTTTTAACCTTTACTCAATTTATACTAATAATGTTTTCTTAGTTTCCTTAAATCTCAAAAAAAACAGTTCAAAAACTGCAAAAGATTAAATTACTTATACTCTAAAAACTAATTTTGTATTTCAAGTTTCCAAAAATATATTATAAGGAGATTTTTGTCAAGTTAAATTAATTTGTTTTGTACAAACGGTAAAAAAAAGTGATGAAAAGATGTTTACTCGTAAAAATAAAATGCTGCTCAATTGTCATTTTTAAAGGATTAAAACAACTGAACGTTAAAAACTTTATTTAAGTAACGGCATTCCAATACAAGCATCAGGCTCTGTAATTTTCAAAAGGTCAGCAATTGTCGCTGCAATATCAACTATATAAACTGGCTTATTGATTGTTTGCTTAGTTACATGCCAACCATAAAAAATCATCGGGACATGAGTATCGTAGTTATAAGGTGCTCCGTGAGTTGTCCCTTTATAAAGGAAATCCATTAAATATCCGGGTTGTAATGTAAAGGCAATATCGCCAGAACGCACAGAATTAAACCCATTAAGAATTAAATTTAATGAAGTACGGCTCTGTGTTTGGTTATGCAAATCATCCCTTGTAAATATTGATTCGATTTCAGGGAATGTGATACTTAAATAATCAGCAAATTGCTGTTCAACTTTGTGGATGTTCAATTTTTTTTCTTCAATTAAATTTTTATTTAAGTAAATTTGATTGTTTGAAAAGTTTAATATTATGTTTTTATCACCAAACTTTTTAACAGAAAATGTTTTTAAGGAATCAAAAAAATTTTTGAAGTTTAATCCACCAGTAGGTAGATTATGTTCCTTCAAGAAACCGGGAGTAGTTAATGCACCGTGGTCGGCTGTGAGAAATAAAATATAATTCCCTTTACCCACTTCTTTATCCAAAGCTTTTAATAAATCAGCAATTTGTGCATCAAGCCGCAGGTAAGTATCTTCTAACTCAACGGAGTTAGTACCGAAAGAATGCCCGATATAATCCGTCGATGAAAAACTAACAGCAAGAAAGTCTGTTTCGTTTCCTTGTCCCAATTTTTCGTTTGTAATTGCATCCTTAACAAATTCTTCAACAATTTGATTTCCATATGGCGTTGTTTCGAGTATAGCATATTTATCATTTGGTTTTACATTAGCAAAAGTATGAGGAAATGTTGTTTTGCCCTCTGCAAAGACATCCTTTTCATAAGGTGAATTATCAGGATAATTTATTTCATAATCTGAAGCGGGATGCGAAATTCTCCATCCTTTAGCTAAATAAGTGTCAGCTAATTTTTTTTCATTAAATTTATTTACCCATTCTGGTAATTCTTTAATGTAATATGTTGAGGAAATAAATTTACCGGTTTTACTGTCATACCAGTAAGCAGCGTTTGCCCAATGTCCACCAGGAAGAATTGCAGCTCTATCTTTAAGGGAAATGCTGATAACTTTGGCTACTCCGTTTGTGGCAAGTTTTAACTGGTCTGTAATTGTTGTAGATTCTAATTTCCGTGGCGACATTTCACCTTCTTCATCATTGCTGCCGACGGTCTTTTCGTTTTTATCATTTACACAGTAAACCATTTTTCCAGTTTGCTTATCATACCATTCATTTGCAATTATACCATGATAAAAAGGAGTAGTACCAGTATAAATTGATGCATGCCCAGGTCCAGTGTAAGTGGGTACATAATTAAAATGAGCATAAGTAAAGCTTGTCCCTTTATTCAAAAGCCGGTTAAATCCTTCTTTCCCAAAATAAGGTTCGTAGCGGGTAAGATAATCATATCTCATCTGGTCAATTATAATTCCGACTACAAGTTTTGGCTTATGAATAGGATGTGAAAAAGTACAAGTGAAAAACAAATTATTAAGTAAAATAAAAAAAATAAATAATTTTGACTTCATGTTAAGCTCTTCTGAATTCTTTCATTGTTTGCAAAATAATTTTTTTAAGATTATCAATTTTTTGAATAATAAAATCTGGATTTTCATTTATCAAAGATTCTTTTTCACGGTAGCCATACAAGACAGCGCACGATTTTGCCCCAGCATTTTTCCCACATTGAACGTCTAGCTCTGTATCACCAACCATCAATGTATTTTCAACGCGGGTATTTAATTCCTTACAAATAAACAAAAGTGGCTCAGCAGAAGGCTTGTTGGCAATCCCATTTCGCCTTCCCATTACGAAATGAAAATATTTACGCAATTTAAAATGATCAATTATTCGTTCAGCTTGATCTTGCTGCTTTGTCGTTAACAAGGAGATAAGTATATCCTTTTGGTGCAAAAATTCTAAAGTTTCTTTAACAGAAGGATACAATATTGATTCACCCATAAAATCAAAATAATGATTCTTATATATCGCGATGAATTCATTAAAATCTTTAACAGGAATACTCATCTCGCGAAATATGTCAATAAAATGATGTCCTATTCTTTTCCTAAATTCATTTTCTGGGAAAGGTTCGTAAATCTTCATTAGCTCAAGCGTTTTGCATGTTGTTTTATAAATTGTACTAAAGGAATCAGTTATTGTTCCATCTAGATCAAAAGAGATATGTTTGATTGGTATATTACTATTTATCATCATAGTTACTATTGTATTCCATAATATTGTGTAATATAAATTTTACCCCACGAAGAATTTATCTAAATTATTCCGTCAGTTGAAAATTGCCAGTGAATTTGGACCCAGATTATATTTGCTTTACTTCCATAGGATATACCTTATTTAATAATTTTTCTACGGTACTCTATCTTCATTTTAAAAACTCAAAGTTAAAAATGCAATTCAAAAGTAAATATTAATACTTCATTTAACAAAGGACTTAAATCATAATAAATAATTTGACAAAATACTTTTTTTAATTATTTTACTGATGCAGTTAATTATTCCTAAAGCATGTAAAATTCAGATAAACAAAATATTTACCTTGAGTAAATTTCATTAATAATTAATTAACATCATCATTAAACAAATCGTGAGAGCCATCATGAAAAAAACATCATTTTTGTCTTTTCTACTTATATGCTGTACCATTATTGGAATTAAATCTACCGCTTATGCACAAAGTCATCCGATCCTTTACTTCTGTGAAAGATATGACCAGGACAGAGGAGAAATAGGTGTTACAGACAGATTTACAAAAGGATATTTAACTGTTATGGTAAAAGCCGATGAGCCGTTGGGGTTGAGAGATGTCCATATTCAATTCGACAAATATGATAGCAATACAAATACATTTAATTTTTATAAGAGATTTAGCTACACTCTTCAACCAGATATGAAATATATCTATTTTTCAAAGACAGAAATTAGCGATATGAGCTTTGATGAACCAGGCATTTATCGTGTCTTTCTTTTAGATGACCATAATGAAACCGTTGCAAGCGGATTAGTGGAAATAATAGAGTAATTTTATTTTGTTATTCAAATAAATACGCAAAAAAGACGCACTGCTTAGTGCAGTCTTTTTATTATTCCACTTATTTCATCTCAAGTATTAGTTTCATCAAAAAAATAAAATATTAATTCTTTTAAATTATTTTTTGTTTATAACAATTCTTTGTGAAAGTTATGAAGAATAATTCATTAGATGTCATAATTATCGGTGCTGGTCCAATTGGATTATCATGCGGAATAGAAGCTGTTAAAAGAAAAGTGAGTCACATGATCATTGAAAAAGGCTGTTTGGTAAATTCTGTTTTTCATTATCCTACTAACATGACATTCTTTTCGACATCAGATAGATTAGAAATAGGTGAAGTGCCTTTCGTTTCTCACAGCGATAAGCCAACTCGTAGAGAAGCACTTGAATATTTTAGAAGGGTTAAAAGCTCGTGGAACTTAAATGTTAAAACATATGAAATCGTAATAGATATAAAAAGAGCCAACTATGGATTTGAAGTTTCTACCAATAAAGGAAAATATATTTGCAATAATGTAATTATTGCAACAGGATTTTTTGATAGACCTAATTATATGAACATCCCCGGAGAGAATTTACCAAAAGTCAAACATTATTTTGATGAAGCTCATCCTTATGCATATTTAAAGCTAGTAGTTGTTGGAGCAGCAAACTCCGCTGTAGACGTAGCATTAGAAACTTTCAGACGCGGTTCGGAAGTAACTATGGTTATAAGAGAAGATAGAATTAAAGATAACGTAAAATATTGGGTTAAACCTGATATCGATAACCGTATAAAAGAAGGCTCGATCAAAGCATATTTTAATTCTAATTTAACTGAAATACGGGAAAAGGAAGTTGACATTGAAACTCCGGAAGGTATAATAACAATTGAAAATGATTTTGTATTTGCAATGACTGGTTATCATCCCGATTATGAACTACTAAAAAAAACTGGTGTAAAAATAAATGAGCAAAATGATATGACTCCGGAATTTAATACCGAAACGTTTGAGACAAATGAGAAAGGCATTTACCTTGCAGGTGTTGTTTGCTGTGGTTTAGACACAGGGAAATGGTTTATAGAAAACTCACGATACCATGCTGTTAAAATTTTCAATCATATCGAAAAAAAGCATGCTGAAAATCTATAATGAAAATTATAAGAAAAAATTTTACTACTTATTTAATTGTATTACATAGGAATTAAAGTTATTTTTAAAGTTGAAATTCAACTAACGTTATCAAAAACAAAATTCGCGGGAGCTAAAAATGATAGATAAAATCAAAGAACTTTTAGGAAGCGAAGCAGATTCTCTCCTTAATTATAAAGCTAAATTCCCAAAAGAAAATTTACACTTACCGGGTCCGGATTTCGTAGATAGAATATTTGCGCAAACGGATAGGAACATTAATGTACTTAAAAATTTACAATGGTTATTTATGACAGGAAGATTAGCCGGTACCGGTTATCTGTCAATTCTTCCTGTAGATCAAGGGATTGAACATTCCGCCGGTGCTTCTTTTGCGCCTAATCCCGAATATTTCGATCCAGAAAATATTGTTAAGCTTGCAATTGAAGGCGGATGTAACGGAGTTGCTTCAACGTTGGGCGTTCTTGGAATGACATCGAGAAAATACGCTCATAAAATTCCCTTCATTGTTAAAATAAATCACAATCAATTACTTACTTATCCTAATAATTTCGATCAAATAATGTTTGCCGATGTGGAGCAGGCTTATGATTTAGGCGCTGCTGCAGTTGGTGCTACTATTTATTTCGGCTCGGAAGAAAGTTCACGGCAAATTATAGAAGTTAGCGAAGCATTTAAATATGCACATGAACTTGGTATGGCTACTATTCTTTGGTGCTATTTAAGAAATCCAAATTTTAAAACCAAAGAAAAAGATTTTCATGTTGCTGCTGATTTAACCGGGCAGGCAAATCACCTCGGCGTTACAATCGAAGCTGACATTATCAAACAAAAATTACCCGAATGCAATGGCGGTTTTGATGCCCTTAAATTCGGCAAAACAAGTAAAAAAGTTTACACCGATTTAACAACCGAACATCCAATTGACCTAACCCGCTACCAGGTAATTAATAACTACATGGGCAGAGCTGGTTTAATCAATAGCGGAGGTGCTTCTGGGGCAAATGATTTTGCTGAAGCTACCAAAACTGCAGTCATCAATAAAAGAGCTGGAGGAATGGGCTTGATTTCTGGAAGAAAAGCTTTTCAGCGCCCAATGGCCGAAGGCGTAAAACTGCTTAATACAATTCAAGATGTTTATCTCGCTAAGGAAATTACCGTAGCTTAATTTTCTTTAAGACGGGGCAATGCCGCCCCGTCTTTTAACTTTATAAACAATACTATTTTTTTAGACTCAACAAATAATCCGCAATTTTCCCAAGACTTTTTACGTCAATATTACTGAAAGAAGGCATCATTACGCCAGTATATTTTGCTTTGAAATTTTGGAATCTCTCCGAAGACATAAAAGAAGATGGGTTGCGAAGATAATTGATCAATTTATCCCTCGAAAAAAAATCTTTTACGTTATGAAGATCAGGTGCCATTTTTGTACCACTTAAATCTGAACCATGGCAGCCTTTACATCCAAGACTCGAAATTAATTCGTCTGCAGTTTGCGGCTGGGCGGTTTGTCCCATTTGTGGTGGCATATTAGAAGTTGCTTTTTGCTGTTCATCAGATCTATTCGTATTATTTTCTAAAACGAATAAGAGAAGAAATAAAACTAAAGTCGCTGCTACCCAAATTTGAGGTTTTGTCATTAAGAACCCACTCTAATTAAATTCATTTTTAAATTACTTCACTAAAATAATGAAACGAAATGACATTAATAAAAAAAATAGCATAAGAATTCCACTTAACATTTCCTTCTATTCTACCAGAAACTATTTTGAAATATTCCCTAACCTATAATTTGTGTTTCTCCTCAGCCATATAGGTCAAAACTAGAGATTGATTTAAATAACTTCGATACAGAGAATTATATAAATCCTTATTTTTATTTTTTGACCTTAACTTATTTAAAGCAGATAGATGCTTTCGGACAGTCCTATAGTCCCCTCTTTCCACCGGACCGGAAAGTGAATTAATGGTACCGGTTTTCCTTATGTTCTTAATAGTCCTTTGAAGAATTGGTTCAATTACATCAATAAAGTTATTATTCTTGTTAACTGAATTTTCAAAAAGAATTTGAGATAAAAATAAATTACCGACAAGAAAATTAGACGCAAAGACTGCAGACAAGTGATATAACGGTTTTTGTTTTGTTTCAATCTTAAATGGAATCAGTCCAAGCTTGAGCGAAAGTTTTTTCATTAATCTAAAAATTTCAGGATTTTCTGTTTCAATTGCCGCATAACAGTTATTTACTTTAACTGCTCTTTTGGATGGGAAAGTTTGCATAATATGAAGAGAAGCTGTTCCACCATTCTTGTCCTTAATATTCTTAAGTAAAGAAATATCTTCGGCACCAGACATGTGAACAAAAAGAGAATTATCGAAATTCAATTTTAACTTAGATAATTTTTTTGCTGCTTTTTTAATTTCGCTATCTGGCACACAAACAAAAAAAAGATTACAGTTTTCTGGTAATATTGCATAATCATCTGAGAAAATTTTAATTTTATTTTTTAAAGCTAACTTTTTAGCGGAGTTAATATTGTAGCTAACTATACAAGACACATCAAAACCCGCATTGATTAAAGCTGACACCAGAGAAGAAGCAACTTTACCGGCGCCGATTATAGCAATGCGTAACTTCTTCATTAGACATTTTCCCCATATACAGCAGCAGAAATGTACCCTACTACTTGAGTGTTATCTCCCGAAACATCGCCGGAATCGCTTCGATTAAGGATAATAGCTCTCTTTTTGTTAAGGAACCAAGCGGCTTCCATCATTGCCACAATAGGCCCTCCTCCACATGCTTCACAATTCCTCCGTTCAAGATCAAAAAGCAGGTTTTCAAAATCAAAATCTTTTATCCTTTGTTCAACAATTGAATCAAGTTCAAAAGCTTCCCTCTTCGAATGATAATGCGACAAATCAGAACTTGCTATAACTAAAGTATCATTATCAAATATTTCCGAAATTTTTTCTGCCAGCTCATCAACAAAAATTTTTCGTTGATCGCCCATAACGATTGGAACAATTTTAAAATCATTAAGTACAGTTTGTAAGAAAGGTATTTGCACTTCAATGGCGTGTTCTTCTTTGTGTCCAACTACTCCTCTAAAAATGTACTTGCTTCCATTAGTTAAACTGTCAGCCAAATCATTATTTATTTCGACAATGCCGAGAGGAGTTTCAAAAGCATTTCCTTCATAAATTGAAATGCCCGAAAAATATTCCCTATGGCTTGGTGAAATAATTATTACTGTTTTATAATTTTTATCTTTAATAATGTTATAGCCAAAAGCAGCGGTATGCCCGGAGTAAAAATATCCGGCATGTGGTGAAACTATACCGAAAACTTTTTGCGGTATTATATTAGGAATAGAAATTGACAGAAAATTTTTAATTTCCGCACTTAATTTTTGGGAATCTGAAGGATAAAAGAAACCAGCAACCACAGGCTTTCTAATTTTGTTCATAAGTTTTTTTCCTCTTTTCTGATTCAGAAAAAACAATTGCGGTAAAAACTTTAATATTAAGCTGGCGGTTTTTCCATTCGAACGGAGCGATACCTGCTTTTTCGCAAAGAGCGGTTAAGAAACCCGGCAGATCAAAATTATTTTCAACCGCTACTTGAGGTAAAAGCAATGCACGAATACCCGGCTCATCTAAAACTAACCCGTGTTTGCCAATTTCAATTTGTTCATAATTCGCAATTGGCATAAGAGGGGAAAGTATAGAAATTTCAATATTCAGACTATTAACTTCTTCTTCCTTCAATGGATAAAAACGCGGGTCATTAACTGCGGCCTGTTTTGCAGCATCGCAAACGGTATCGAACAAAGTATTCGGAGAGGTAATATAACCGATACATCCTCGTAAACGATTTCTGATTGTTAATGTTACAAATGCGCCCGAACCAACCTGAGCCAAAGATGTGTAATAATTATAATCAATAAATGGAGGTTTATTCTGACCGAATAGAGAACGAATTGAATCCCTTGCTCCAAGAAGTAAAACGCCTTTTTCTTCTTCAGAAAGTTGCATAAATACCTCGTTATTTTATTAATAATTAAACGAGCAAACAATTAAACTATCTTTTTCCTTTAATAAGAAAAGTAATTTTTCTTTTACAAAAAATGAATCAGGAATAAAAACTTTTGAACTTGAATTCAATATCTCTTCAAAAATAATCTTTTTGGTAAAAATATCAATAGCAAGGAAACGATTTTGTAAGTTACCGTCGGGCAATACTTCGTGAAAATTAAATAAGAAAGCATCTCCCGTATTTATATATTCAATTCTTCCTACAATTGTATGCTGTTTCTTAAAATCGGTTATAAAATTTTGAATAGATGGATCGTTAGAATTAAAGGGTTCGGGGAATATATAATTTTCAAAGTAAAAAGAATTAAAAGCTTTTTCTTTAAGAGAATTCACCTGAACAAAATTTTCACCTAAGTCTTCAATCATTTCACCAGTATAACTGTTAAGGACAAAGAAATGTTTTCCTTCAAAAGTACTGCGGTAACAATAAATCTTTTCTTCAAATACAAAGAGAAAAGAGTACACTTGAGTTTGCCATATAATTTTTTGAGACCTTATATCGAAGGCAATTATTCCAGAGTGAGTAGGCATATCAGGTTTTTCAAATTTATGAAAGTAGATAATATCATTTGCCACTGATTCAATACCTATCCAATATTTTTCATCAAATTGATAGTCATTTATAATAATCTGTCCTGTATTAATATCAATGCAATTGAAAAAAACTTCTTTTGTTGATGTATTTCTTTCCTCAATAATAAGTTTTTCTGAATCAGTTGGAATAAGCCTCCAAATCTGTCTGTTTTTAGAATCAGCTCTACCAGTGGGGGGATAAACATATTCTTTTTTTAGTTTCATTCTTTAAATATTTTTATTTTTTTAATAATAACAATAATTCGTATGGTGGTGCTTAAACTATATATCTTCAAACCTACAAAAAAGTATGTTGAATTGTTTTTTTAATTAATTTCTTCAAATCTTGCTGTAAAATGCCTTAACATCGGAGCTTCATATACAACCTTAAATCCCTTAAGTGATTTTTTATTTTTAAATACTTCAAGAATAATTTCAGCCACATAATCAATATGACTTTGAGTGTAAACGCGTCTTGGTATCGCAAGACGAACAAGTTCCATAGGAGGAGGAATAAGTTTGCCTGATTTATCATATTTACCAAACATTACGCTACCAATTTCAACTGAACGAATTCCGCCTTCTATATATAAAGCACAAACAATGGCTTGCCCTGGAAATTCTTCAGGAGGGATATCTGGAAGAAATCTTTTTGCATCAATATAAATTGCATGACCGCCCGGTGGCTCAATAATTGGTACCCCGGCAGCGATAAGTCTTTCGCCAAGATATTCTATGCTTCTAATTCTGTATTGAAGATAATGTTCATCAAGAACTTCTTCAAGCCCTTGAGCAACTGCTTCAAGGTCACGTCCTGCAAGTCCACCGTATGTAGTAAATCCTTCTGTAACTATAAGTAAATTTCTACAACTTTGTGCAAGTTTTTCATCGTTCATTGCAAGAAACCCGCCAATATTAACAAGCGCATCTTTTTTTGCGCTCATCGTAATACCGTCAGCATAAGAAAACATCTCTTGAGCAATTTCCAAAACGGATTTTTGGGCATATCCTTTTTCTCTTTTTTTAATGAAGTAAGCGTTCTCGGCAAATCGGCAGGCATCTATAAAGAGTGGAATATTATTTTTATTGCAAACTTGCTTTACTTCCCTTATATTTTGCATTGAGACAGGTTGCCCGCCGCCGGAGTTATTTGTTATAGTTAACATACAAAGTGGGATATTTTCTGCGCCTGTCTTTTCAATAAAATGAACGAGCTTTTCAACATCCATGTTACCCTTAAAGTCAGCGCGAATTTCTGGATGCTTTCCAGTCTCATTTAAAAGATCAATCGCTTCTGCGCCGGTAAATTCTATATTTGCTCTGGTTGTATCAAAATGTGTATTGTTAGGAAAATATTTTCCTTTCCCTCCGGTAACAGTAAAAAGAATTTTTTCGGCCGCTCTTCCCTGATGTGTAGGAATAATAAATTTCATTCCAGTAATTTTTCTTACGGCTTCCTCAAACTTGTAAAAGCTTTTTGAACCAGCGTATGACTCGTCTCCGTCCATTATTCCAGCCCATTGTTTAGAACTCATTGCAGAAGTTCCACTATCTGTTAATAAATCAATTAGTACATCTTCTGCATGAAGAAAGAATGGATTATAACCTGCTTCTTGAATTAATTTTTTCCGCTCTTCTTTTGTAGTAAAACGGATAGGTTCGACAGATTTAATTTTGAAAGGTTCAATTATTGTTTTCATTTATTTATTTCGACAACATTTTTAATTTTCTAATAATGAAATATAATTATTGGTAAGATAAGTAACCAGAAAACAAAACAGAGAAAAATGAAAAGCAAGAAAGTTAAATCCTTCACTTAAAATTATAAGAAGAAATAACCTTATTTTAATTATTAAATTACAACTTTTAAAATCTTTTTTGCGTTTATCCAAAACAATATATAATTTTTTAATGTAATTCAAACTTATTAACCAAATATGGAGATTTCTATATGGATAATATTGAAGACAGTAATTTAGAAAACACAGTCACGGAAGCACAAGAAGAAGAATTCAATCATTCCGACAAAATGATAGGTATCTTTACTGAGCCGGGAAAAACTTTCGAAAGAATTTCGAAATTTCCGCTTAAAATTGTTGACTGGCTATTACCTGCAATTTTACTTTTTACAGTTATCAGCATTACACAAATTCTTATAAATAGTAACAATGCGCTTCATTCTCAAATTGTTGATAAACAAATATCCAAGATCCAAAAAAATCTTCAACAGGCTGTTAGTGAAGGAAAACTTACGCAGGAACAAGCAGACCAGCAAATTAATATGATAGAAGAAAGAATGACTAATTACGGACCTCTTCAAATTATTATTACAATTTTTGCTGTATTCATAGGCGGATTTATTGTTTTCTTTTTAATTAGCGGAGTCTATTACTTATTTGTAAAATTTCTTTTAAAAGGCAACGGAACTTATCAATCTGTTCTAGTTGCAAACGGCATGACGTTTTACATAGCTATTTTGGGGGTAATTATTACAACAATAACTTCTTTTGCACTTGGTAACTTTTTGGATAGTACAAGCCTTGCTTCATTTCTTGGTTCAGATAAGTCATCAATTGTGGGTTTTATCTTTTCGAAACTTGATGTTTTCTCAATTTGGAGTTACATAGTTTTAAGTATAGGTTTGGCAAAGTTATTTAAGTCAGATTCCACAGCTAAATATTATTTTACAATTTTTGGCATTTGGATTTTGGGAGGGCTAGTCTTCTTCCTTCTCGCAAAAGCTATTCCATTTTTACAATTTTTTGGTGCTTAAAAAATTATATCTAAGGCTGCTTTTTATTGGCAGCCTATTTTGTTTTAAATTATACTTTGCGGATCGACATCGTAAATTAATTTTACATCTCTAAATCTTGATTTCCGGTTAAATTCAACAAAAGAATTTAAAACTGCTTGCTTTAATATTGCCCCGCCGGGATCAATTTTTTTATTGCTTTTTATTAAAATATGAAACCGGTAATTGCCTTTAAGTCTTGATATAGTTGCTGTTGAAGGTGCAGTTATTTTTAACCATTTGGAATATGGCTTAATTTCTTTATAAAAATCTTCTGCAGCACCTTTAGCTTTTTCTTCATCTACATCTTTCGTTTCAATTAAACAAAGCCTTGTAAAAGGTGGATAACCAAGTTTTTCACGGTCTAAAATTTCTTTTTGATAAAATCCATTATAGTCATTCTGAAGAACTTTTTGAAGTGTGAAATGTTTTTCGTTGTAAGTTTGAATAATTACTTCGCCTTCAGCTTTGCTTCTGCCTGCCCTTCCAGCAACTTGAGTTAATAGCTGAAATGTCCTTTCATCAGCACGAAAATCAGGAAGCCATAAAGTTGTTTCAGCAGAGATTACTCCAACCAAAGTCAAACGAGGAAAATCTAATCCCTTAGACACCATTTGAGTTCCTACCAAGATATCAATTTCGCCCTTAGAAAATTCAAAAAGAATTTTACTTAACGAAGATTTTCTTGAAATTGAATCGGAATCTACTCTTTTAATTTTTATTCCTGGAAAGTAATATTCAAGCTCGTCCTCAACTCTTTCAGTTCCAGTACCAAAGTACTTAATAGAAAGCGATCCACAATGTGTACAAGCATTGGGTACTTTTTTTGTAAAGCCACAGTAGTGACACTGAAGGATATTTTGATTTATATGATAAACCATCGGTACAGAACAATTATCGCAAGATTCAATCTCACCACAGTCTTCGCAGTAAATTTGTGTTGAAAAACCTCGCCTGTTTTGGAGAATAATTATTCCTTCTTTTTTCTTTAAGCGATCTTCAATTTTATCAAGAAGTGTTTTAGTAAATACATTTTCAAGTCTTTTCCTCTTTTTTTCGGCTGAAATGTTGACCAGAATAATTTTTGGCAGCTTGGCATTGTCAATTCTTTCGGGAAGTTCAAGCAGTTTAAACTTGCCATTTAGTGCGTTATACATGCTTTCTATCGACGGCGTAGCTGAACCTAAAAGCACAGGGCAATTATTAATCATCCCCAGCATTATAGCAGAATCTCTCCCATTATATTTTGGTGCTGACTCAAATTGCTTGTAACTGCTATCATGTTCTTCATCTACAATAATAATTCCTAAGTTATTTAACGGTGCAAATAAAGCAGATCTTGCACCTATTACAACACGCGATTTTCCGCTTAATACTCTTCGCCATGAATCATATCTTTCTCCAAGTCCCATTCTACTATGAATAACTGTTACAATTTTTCCAAAATTATTATAAAGGCGCGAAGTTATTTGAGGTGTTAAGGAAATTTCTGGAACAAGGAGTAATGCAGTTTTATTTTGCGCCAAAACTTTTTTAATTAGTTCAATATAAACCTGTGTCTTTCCGCTTCCTGTAACCCCGTGTAAAAGAAAAGCCTGAAACTTATTTTGTTCAATTGTTAAAGCAACTTCATTAATAATGCTGTTCTGCTTTTCCGTTAAATTAAACTCAACGTATGCTTCTTTATATTCTTCCGAAAAATTTCTATCTACTTCTTTTTCAAAAATGTTTACTAAACCTTTTTTTTGAATAGATTCTATAGATGTTTGTGAAGATTCTGTTTTCTTTAAAATTTCTGCTAATGGAATTTCCTTTTTTCTGTGAATAAGCTCGAGAAGTATTTTTAATTGTTTAGGCGATCGGCTTTCCAGTTCCGGAAGATAGGCATAAATCTCAGAAACAGCTTTCGAAAGCTTTACGTACTTGATTTTTTTAATTCTCACCTTTGCTTCTTCAAGTTCATTTAGCTGAGTGAGCACACCAGCTTGTTCTAAAGCTCTAATTATAGAATAAATATTTTTCTTCTTCAATAATTTTTGTAAAAAAGAAAATTTAATTTCTTCTTTATCACACAAAATTTTAAGAATTTTATATTTTGTTGTGTCTTTATTCTTTTCTTCGTTCAATAATTTAAGACAACCGTCTTTATGTACAATAATTTTTTTCTTTGACTCAACTTCAAGTCCATAAGGAACAGCTAATTTCAAAGCTTCTCCAAGAGATGACAAATAATAGTCAGAAATCCATTCATAAAATTTTAGGGAAGATTTATTAAAGATTGGAGTATCGTCAAGAATATCTTGTATTGGCTTAATTTTTTCTTTTACACTTGTTGTAGAAGCAGTGTTTATAACAAATCCGGTCAAGGTTCGTTTTCCAAAAGGCACAACCACTCTAACACCAACTTGCATAAACTGTTCCATTTCTTTTGGAACCTCATAAGTAAATGCGTTCCTAAATGGTAAAGGAAAAACAACTTCAACAAGCATTGCAAAAAAACAATTGTTTATTAAAATATATTCTTAATGCTGAACTAAAGAAATTAGTTGCTTGGTGTATGAAATTAAAGAGTATAAACTTAATGTCACTTAAAATTACAATAAAATGCTGTTTACTGGATTCTATTTCTTCCATAAAATTTGAGATACTTATTTTGTTATTTCACATCATTTTTGCTTAGAATTATAAAACGGAGCAAGCTCTCTATATTTTTCTTTATCGAAAGAAAAACTGAACATAGTAAATTTAAGTTCCTTTATACTATTATCCCACATAATGCGTTTGTAACCTTTAGAGGTTATAACTTCTCCGTTTGTATCCATAACACTGTCATCCGGTGCAAGATTTAAATAATGGAAACCATCTTCGTACTGAATTCCTTCAACAGCAGTTATTGTATTAAACTTATAAACTCCTTCTCCTATAAGTTTTTTATCCTTCAGAAAGATTTTTCTGGAGATAATATTTTTACCGGCTTTCTTTTGTTCTTGAATAAATTTATTGCTCTTAAGCATAAAATCGAAAAGGTTTTTTTTGTCGTCCGCAAATTCTTCGTTAGTTTTTGCATTGGACCTTAAGTCAAAAGCTGTAACAGTAACGGTACCGGAGTTTGGAGTATCAAGTTTTATATCATAGGAAACTTTATGAAATATTATACATCCGTCGACAAAAAAAGGAAGTGCCAAGAATGTTATAAAAAAAACACAATAAATCTTTAATTTCTTCATAAAAAACCTTTGAAATTAATTTTTAAATTCGATCTAAAAAATTCGTTTCTTTTTGAGTGAGACTAATTGAGCCATAAAAAAGAAAAATTTTTTTGATTACCTTTTTAACCTTTATTTATTCAATAAGTAAATTTTCTTCATCATAAATTAGATGTTCAAATGTTTCGCGGCTTCTAATTAAATGAAATTTATTTCCATCGACCAAAACTTCAGCCGGTCTTCTTCTGCCATTATAATTTGAAGACATAACCATTCCATAAGCACCTGCTGACATAACAGACAAGTATTCACCTCCGAGACAATCGAGCATTTTTCTATTTTTCCCAAGGAAATCACTACTTTCACAAACAGGACCGACAATATCGGCTATTATTTCATTTCTATTTTCAGCTATTTCAATCGGTTGAATATGATGATAAGCGCTATACATGCTTGGCCTAACCAGGTCATTCATAGCCCCATCAACAATAATAAAATTTTTTGAGTGATTCTTTTTTGTATAAAGCACTTTAGTTACAAAAATACCTGCATTTGCTGTTAAATATCTTCCCGGCTCAAAGAATATGTCGCTTCCTAATTTTTTCAAAGTTGGAACGATAGCACTTGCAAGTTCAATTAATTGAAATGGTCTTTCGTTTTTATATTTTACTCCAACACCTCCGCCTATATCAAAGTGTTCAAGAGTTATTCCTTCATTTTTCAATTTTAAATGAAGCGCAGCTAATTTTTCTACGGCAGAAATTAAAGGCTCTACCGAAGTTATTTGCGACCCGATATGCATATCCATTCCAACAAATTTTATGTTAGGAAAATTTTTCTGATGGGTAAGGATATTTAAAGCCGAATCTGAATTTATTCCAAATTTATTTTCTGCAAGACCGGTAGAAATATACGGATGAGTTTCTGCGTCTACATCTGGATTAACTCTTAAAGATACAGGAGCAATTTTGCCAACTTCTCCCGCAATATCGCTAATGACCTGAAGCTCCTGAAAAGATTCTGCTTTTATCATCAACAAGTTTTTTTCTATACAAAGTTTTATTTCTTCTGGAGTTTTTCCCACCCCAGAAAAAATAATTTTGTCTGGACTTATACCCGCCTTTAATGCTCTAAACAATTCCCCTTCGGAATTTACATCAATTCCGCTACCAAGCTTTCCAAAGATTTTAATTACACTTAAATTAAAGTTAGACTTGCATGCAAAAAAGATAGTATGAGGAACTAATTCAAAAGCTCGGTCAAATTCATTATAACGATCAGTAAAATATTTTTTACTATAAATATAGACTGGAGTACCAACTCTACTAATAACTTCTTTTACAGCTACTTCTTCGCAAAAAAGCTCATTATTTTTATAAACAAAATATTCAGAATTAAAATATTCCATCTCGCTCCATTGGTTAATAATAAAGGAATGCGTAAAAATAACGAAAAATTTTTTATTAATGATTAGGGAACGCACTTAATGCGCTCCCTAATAGTTGAGACTTTAAGATTGGCTAATTCTATCTAGTCATTAAGACTGGATTTGCAGAGAGAATTTAAACTATAACTCGTTCAATCTCATAAGTTTTATTTTTCATATTCCTCTTTGCTAGTTCAGTAAAATTTTGAAATAATGGGAGATTACTGAAATAAAAAAGATGGCTAACGCATTTGCAATCTGAAGAACCGAACCCATTCAAGAAGAAATTTCCCCCAGGCATTTTTTTAAGAAGTTCCGCCCAAACATGTTCAAGCTTTTCAGAAGATTTTACCGTCCAGATTTCAACCACATGGGAATACTGACGAAGATAGTCAATGTGCCAATGAGGTTTGCTACTAATTTGAAGATGATGAGAAAGACGCTGCTCTAATCCCCCTTCTCCAAAAGCGCTGCCAACGTAAGCATAAAAACCTTTGCTGAAGCGAAACGTTCCCAACTGTCCAATTTCAATCTTCTTCTCTTCGGGCAGATGAAGAACCAATATATATGTCCCTTTTACACAAGTACCGGATAATGTTTCCATATTATCCCCGCCTTTTTTTGGTCAGAAAATATTTTTAACAGTTATAATTTACTGAAAATAAATTAATAAATCCTATTAAAAATTTATATGATAACATATTCAATAAAATTTAATCCGATATTTTAATCCTTTAGGAACATGGTCAAATTTTGTTTATTAGCTAGCAAATTTCATTAACTTTTTTTCTCGGGCACAAAAAATTAATAAACACCTATAATTCTAATGATTATTATTTAGCCAAATCTTTTAGTCTTGAATAATCTTTAATAAAGATTTTTTTCCCTTCTACTCTAATAACATTCTCGTTCTGAAGCTTTTTGAACGTTCTTGAAAGTGTTTCGGTAATAGTACCGAGAAATGAAGCAACATCTGATTTTGTTATAGATAATCTTATAAACGGCTCGGCAAGATTATATGTACCGTTTTTTTCAATTTCTTCAATAAGATATTTAGCAAGACGGTATGTTACATCTTTTGAACTTATATCTTCTATTCGCTGGCTTAAAGATTTTAGCCTTTTGGCAAACCCAGCAATCATTTTTAAACTTAAAGAAATATCTTTTTGAATAAGATCTAAAAATTCATCTTTGGGAATAAATAATAAAATACTTTCTTCCAAAGTTTGTGCACTGGCAGGATAATTTCCTCCTTCAAACATTGGAACTTCTGCAAAAGTATGGGGAGGTTTTATTAAATGAAGAATATTTTCTTTACCATCTAAAGAAACTTTGAAAATTTTTACTTTTCCTTTTAGCACTATATAAAATCCACGATATTCTTCAGCTTCAAGAAATACAATTTTATTCTTTGGAAATTTAACGAGCCTGCTAATTTGAGTGATTTGTCTAAGGTTTTTCGTCTCGAGTCCACAAAAAATAGGCAAATCTTTTAAAGTCTCTTTTTTTACGGCATCTATTTCATTCATTTAAAATTAGAAGAGTATTGATTAAAACTTGACATTATAGATGCAAAAATTAATGATTTTTTTAACTTATAAAAAACCTAAGTTAACGATTTTTATTTCATTGTGTCCTCAATTTTATCGGGAGAATCAATCTCATTCATTTTTAAGATATTGCTACGCACTATTCGGGTTCCCGAGATGAATGTTAGCCATAGATAATGCCAAAGGCAAGAAAACCTTGCAAGAAGAATCGTTTAATTTAGATAAAAAAATAGGCATTCCTCTTTTCTGGTACAGAATTTAAGAATGCCTCAAAAAAATGCAATCAATTACTAATAAGTGAATGCTGTTTTTGAATAAAGAGCAATGCTTTCGTCGATTATTTTGTAAGCTTGTTCTTTTCCGAGAAAACCATCCGCGATTGTTTTTTTATTTCCAAGTTTTTTGTAATCCTCAAAAAACCGGCGAAGTTCGACTACAATGTGCGGCGGGAGTTCTTCAATATTATTTATATTGCTAACAGATAAATCATTTTTAGCGACGGCAATAATTTTATCGTCATAATCTTCTTCGTCGAGCATGCGCATAACACCTATTACCTTTGCTTCAATGATGCACATTGGTTCAACATCAATAGAGCAAATAACAAGAATATCGAGCGGATCACCGTCTTCACAAAAAGTTTGCGGAATAAAACCATAATTAACGGGATAATGTAGTGATGAGAATAAAACGCGTTCCATTTTAAGCAATCCACTTGATTTATCAAGTTCGTATTTTGCTTTTGAGCCTTTTGGAATCTCAATTACAGCGTTAACAAACGAAGGGATTGAATTCCCAACATTAACGGAATGCCATGGATTATTCTGCATAGAGTTCAAATTTATTCCCAATACATTTTACTTTATGTTAAAAACAATAACTGTTAGATATTTTGAAATTAAAGCGATCAAAAAAAATCCACTAAGAACAATAACCATCCAAAAAGAATATTTTATCCATGGGTTAGCAAAATATTGTTTTATTAGTTCAATTTTTTGATACATAATATTTCCTAATTATAGTCCAAGAAGTTGTAAACCTCTTTTTGCATCTGTATTATTTGGATCTAAGCTCAACACTTCTTTATACTCTTTTGCTGCTTCAGCTTTGCTTCCGCTTAAAGCGTAAGCTTGAGCCAACCATAAGTGATACTGCCAACTGCTTGGGTTATAGGTAATAGCTGATTTTAAGCTTTGAATTGCATCTTTATATTTTTTCTTAACTAGTCCAAGATACCCAAAAAATCCATAAGCTTCAGAAACTTCTGCTTTGCTACTATCCTCCTTACCGGCAGTGATTTTTAAAATTTTATTATAATCATCAGCAGCAGCGTCAAGATTCTTCAAAAGCTGGTCAGTTCTACCAAGCCAAACTAATGCAGTCATATAATCATTTTTAATTTTCAAAGCTTGTTGTAAAGAAACTTTTGCACTATCATATTGCTGCAATTGAATAAAACAAAGAGCTTTGTTTACATTAGCACTAACAGAAGTAGAATCCAAACTAAGCTTTTTGTTATAATATTTAATTGCATCGTTGTATTTGCCTTCTCTCATATAAGTATTAGCAACAATCTCTCCATATAATTTTAGATAGGTAGAATCTTTGTGAAAAGCTTTATCAAGAAAAATAATTCCTAACGAATCTTGTTTTGCATTAATCAAGCTTGTACCAATCTGGGCATATTCACTAGCGCTAAACATTGAGTCTGGAGTTTCATTTAACATTTTTACTGCGCTATCATACTGTTGGGTACCAATAAATGAAAGGCTTGCAATTTTTTCAAGTTCTGGTTTACCAGGAAATTTTTGCAATCCTTCATTAGAAATTTCAGCTGCTTTCTTAAAATCTTGAATAATAAACAATGCATTTGCGGCATAAAGATAAGGTTTATAATCAGCCTGTTTATTATAATTTAAATAATGGACTAAATAATAGGCAGCATTACCATATTCTTTTGCATAATACAAAATTTCGCCTAATCTTAGTAACGCAGGTGAATAAGTAGAATCGAGAGCTAAAACTTGTAAATATTTATTAGCCGCATCAGTGTAGCTTTCTTGTTTTTCTAAAGCTTCACCATATTTAAATTTCAACAAAACATTTGTTGAATCTAATTTTTCTGCATGGGTATAATTGACAATTGCCAGTTCAACTACATTCATTTTGTAATAAACATCACCGAGTAACTCATAAGCTTTTTCGCTTGTGGTATCTCTTGCAATAACGTCAACAAGAATTTTCAAAGATTGATCCGTAGAATCTTCTTTAAGATAATTCTGTGCAATGTTTATAGCAGTATTGTAGTCATTATTCTTTATCGCATTTATAGCGTCATCATATTTACTCTGAGCAAAGCTAAAACCAGCAAAGAGAATAAAAACAATAATCAAATAGGATTTTTTCATTTTTGCTTCCAAGTTATTGATACTGATTAATTTTTACAGGAACGGCAGCTGGAGCAAGATTTTGCTGTAAAGCAATCTTTTGACCCTCATAACTTGTTAAGAAGGTAGTAAACCCTGATGCCGGTGTCATTTCTAATTCATTTAAATAAATATAAATAGTTTGCTTTAGTGGGTACAAACCCTTAAAAACGTATCCTGGATGTGGAGAATAATAATCGACGTTTAAGTCTCCGCTTTTTGTTGTACTATCTACACTTTTTTCAAGCTGACCAATTTGAACAAAATTCAATTTTGATGAATCTTGAACTAAATTAAAACTAACGATTCCTATTTTATTCGAACCATTTTTTATAGTTTTAATTATATTTTCTTCGCTTGAATCGATCTCTGCTGTCTTTGGATCTTTACCATCAAGCACTTCTTCTTTTAAGTACTGATATGTTTCGGAATTATTAGACGGTATAATAAAAGACACGTTTGAAGGCTTTCCCATAAGCGCATCTTTTATTTCATCGACTCTAATATGCTCTAATTTATTTTCTTTTGATTCAATCAATACAACAGCAGTATAACAAAATTTGTATGTATTAATATTTAATTTTTGTTTGTTAATAAAATCAATTTCTTTTTTATTAAGATACCTGGGAGTAACATACATTTTAACTTTGCCATTAATTATATCAACAATACCAGTTAGCGGAGGCACCATTTTTAAGTTAATCTTTGCTTTGTTGTATAAAGAATCAAAAACAGCGGATTCCTTAATTACAATCGGTGCTACCGAAGGATCAACCTCAACTAGTACCGTCCCCTTAGTAGGAGTTGTTTTATTGCTTTCCTTGCACCCGGCAAAAAGGAATAAAATGATGATAAATAGAGAAAACAATTTTTTCATAAATGCCTTCAATTTATTTTATCATTTTTGAAATAAGTTGATATAATTCTAAAAGCGCCATACAAAATGAATACTATACCCATCATTATCCTAAACTGTGCCGGTACTCCTACCGAAATAAAATATCCCATCAAAAAACCTATCCCCACTATGATAAACACAGAAGCAATAATGTAAGCCAGATATTTCATTACATCCATAAATTAAATTTCCAATTTCATTTCTCAATCTTTGAATTAGAAGACGACAAAATAAATTTATAGCTGGCTTTACATTTGTCAAAGTAAAATTAGAAACTAAAACCTGTGCAAATATTTATATTTTTCTTTACTTTTTTCAGCAGACCTAATATGAAGATTTTTTAAGAAATTGGACGACACATAAATTTAAAATTTCTGAACCATTTCTTTGATAACCCAATCATACATTTAACAACGGTAATGCTCTATATTAATAAATATTACGGAAAAACTGTTATAATGCACAGATGTAATTAATTTCCTTATAATGGAAACACAAATATCAACAGATTGAGACAAAATTTATTTTCAGCAAAATCTATGTTCACATTAGTAAAAATAAAATTTAATGAAAAAATAATTTAATTTATTAAAGTTTAGGCGAAATAGACTTGCTAAAATTTTTCCAAAAGATTCAAATTAAGAAAGAACATTATCAACTGCCGCACTCGTTTAATGAATGCGGCATTAAGTTTAATTTAATTGTCTTTATTTTTAAACGGCCAAATTAATTATTCAATTTAAACTTAAATGGAACTACAACCCAAACCATAACCGGGTTTTTATGTTGAATAGCAGGAGTAAAAACGAACTTCATAGCAGCATCAACCGCTGGCTGATTAAAGACTTCTGAATCGCTTTTTACAACTACTGCCTTAACAGGTTTGCCCTCTTTATTTACCAGAATTTTTACATAAACTGTACCTTCAATGCCGGCACGTTTAGCAAGATCAGGATAAATAGGAGTAGCTGAGTTTACAACCTGTGGCATTTTTTCAACAGGGACGAAATCATTCATTCCCGGTGCTTCATCTTGTTTAGGGGCTTCAACTTTTAAGTCTTGAGTAATTTTAACTCCGCCTCCACCAGTACCTTCACCAACAGGAGCGGCAACCTGGCTCATTTCCTTTTGCGTAGCTATAGTTTGCTCTTTCGGAGCTTCAGCATCCGGAACAGGAGTCGGAATACCAATTGTTGGTTTTACAGCAGGAGCTGAAACAGCGAGCTGCTGTTGAGTATTATCGTTCAAAGACGGCGGTGGACCAAGTTCGCTATATTTCAGGATTCTAACGGTTGCAATATTATTTTCATCATCTTTTGAGATGGCTTGAACAAAAATGTACGTGCCAATCAAAAAGATATGAACTAATATTGCGATAACCATACCCCAACCGAAGTTTTTGGTATACAGCCGCTTTAATTCAAAGGCACCGTATTCGGATGAGTTTTCCAAAGCTATTGTTTCGTTATTCATTTTTGTTCCTCACTTAAGATGCCTTACTTAATTCTTTTAGATCATTATCTGTCATAGGTGCAATTGAAAATCTTTGCAAATTTGCAAGATTAAGTTTATCAATTACATCGACCATCCAATGAAATTTACTTTTTCTATCAAACTTCAAAAGAACAACCAATTTTGGGTTTTGTTTTTCTTGAGTTGCGAAAAAAGAAGTCAAAGTGTTAAAGTCAACCGATTTGGGTTTATCCGTACCGGTGGCATAAAACATTTTTCCATTTTGGTCAACAAACATGGTTAAGAGGTTTGTTTGAGCTATTTCAATCTTAACCTTATTATTTGGAGGTAAATTGATCTCCAAAGTTTGTTGTTTTCTCATGACGGTTGTTAGCATGAAGAAAGTTAAAAGCAAAAAAGCCACGTCTACTAATGGGGTCATATCAATTCTCACGCCCATTCGTCTTTTGGGTCTTCTGCCTTTTTTATGTTTTTTCGACCTGCTTTCGCCGCCGCCTACATCAGCTCCAGACATTTTTTAATTCCTCTTAAATATTATTTATTTTGTTTCAAGATTAGTAATCATAGCAAATCTGGTAATATTAACTTTTTGCAGAATTCCCATAATGTCTTCTATAACACCATAATCTGCATCCTTATCACCTTTAATGACAGTTCTTAGCTTAGGATTACTAATACGAGCTTGAATTAACAAATCAGGTAAATTATCTAATTTAACCTCAACTTGTTTTTTTAATTTTGCGTCTTGACCAAACAAACGAGCCATAAGTTCCTGGCCATCAACACCCATGTATATTCCACCGTCTTTATTCACATAAATAGTCATTACGTTAGAATCAGGCAATTTAATTGCAGAATGGGATGAAGGCACCTCTATTTTAACTTGTTCGGGTGGCGTAAACTGCGTTGTCATCATAAAGAATGTAAGAAGTAAGAACGCAACGTCTACTAGAGGCGTCATATCAATTCTTACTGCAATTCTTCCTTTTTTAATTTTTGGCATTTTAACGCCTCACGTTATTTGGATTTAAGAATTTGAATTACATTATAACTTGCTTCATCTACAGAATAAGTAAAGTTGTCTACCTTATTAACAAAATAATTATAAGCAACTATACCCATAATAGCGGTTATAAGTCCACCAGCAGTATTTATAAGAGCTTCGGAAATACCGATAGCAAGCTGAATAGCATCCGGTGCGCCAGCTCTTGCCATAGCAGCAAATGATCTAATCATACCCATTACTGTTCCTAAAAGACCAACCATTGTTGCTATAGAAGCAATTGTCGAAAGTGCAATTAGGTTCTTTTCTAATAATGGTGTTTCAAGCATTGTTGCTTCTTCAGCAGCTCTTTGAACTTCAGCAAGTAATTTTTCAGCTTCAGAAGCATTATTGCTAGATAGTTCTTTGTACCTTGTTAAGGAAGCTTTAATAATATTAGCAACTGAACCGCGCTGTTTATCACAAGCTTCTATAGCTGCATCAACATCGTTGTTGTCTAAAAGTGTTATAATTTCTTTAAAGAAATTAGCTACTGCTTTTTTACCACCTGCTTTTTTCAAAGAAAAAATTCTTTCAAATATAATAGCTACGTCCATAATAGATAACATGAGCAATAATACTACAAGAGGACCACCGGTATAAATTGTAGCTAATAAATTTCCAGCAAGAGGCTGCTCACGGGTAACTCCGTCTGCAAAATTTGCTGGATTGCCAAATACTTGAGTATAAATAGCCAAGGCTATTCCAAAAGCCACTATCATAATTATAGTGATGAACACAGATTGTTTCATGGGTTGTATATCTCCATTTTTTGATTAAAATATAATAAGTTAATTAAACTCGTTTAGGGATAAGCAAGTGTCGTGCCGCAACAATTAATATTTTATAAAATATAAATATCCCTATTTCTGTCAAAAATCACATTTTTTTAACTACTTTTTTCTTATGAAAATTATTAATGTTAAAGTTAAAATTTCATTTTGAAATGACATACCACCAATTTATTTATTTTTAATAATTTAAGAAGATTTAATTTTGAAATGGGTTAACTTCTTTGAACTTCCATTTTGAAAATTAATAATATTCCAAGCTGATGTATTTAACTTAAATTCACTTCCTTACACGTTTTTAGATAAATTAAGAGTTGAAAATTGGCTTTAGCAAAAAAAATTTTGTAATAAATATTTTAGTAATTATTCCTTTTAGCACATATTTATTTAATCAAATTTTATATTCCTTTCTTTTTCTCCAAAGAGTTGTAAGCGAAATGCCCAAAATCTGTGCGGCTTCTTTAGGGTTTGAATGTTTTTTTAATATTTCTATAATATAATTTTTCTCAACATCTTCAAGCGTAGGCATAAGTGAATTAAATTGCTTTTCTGATCCGTGATATATTTCTGGTGGAAGGTATTCTTGTTTAATAATTTTATCTTTTGCCAAAACAACAGCTCTCTTAATAACATTTTCCAGTTCTCGAATGTTACCAGGCCAGTTATAATCATTTAATAATTTTAGAGCTTCGGGGGAAATAAACATTTTTTCTTCGGGTGAATATTTTTTTAAAAAGAATTCAGCTAAATATGGAATATCTTCTTTTCTTTCACGAAGCGGAGGAAGTTTAATTCTTATCCCACTTAGCCGGTAATAAAAGTCTTCCCTAAAATCTCCTGATTTTATATCTTCATCAATATTTCTATTTGTGGCACTAATAATTCTAACATTGGTTTTTCGGGTAATACTTTCTCCAACACGTTCAAATTCCATATCCTGCAAAAAACGTAACAACTTAACTTGAATCGGTTTAGTAATTTCTCCAACTTCATCAAGAAAGACGCTGCCCTGATCTGCCATTTCGAATCTGCCAATTCTATCTTTTAACGCGCCCGTAAAAGAGCCTTTAATATGACCAAATACCTCACTTTCGAAAAGACTTTCGGGAATTGCAGCACAGTTTATTGTAACAAATGGGCTTTCATTCCGTTTACTGTTGTTATGGATGTATCTGGCAAGCATTTCTTTTCCAGTTCCGCTTTCGCCTTCAATTAGAACAGGCAGGTCGCTATCAGCAATATCTTTACTTAATTTAAGAATCTCTCTCATTTGAAAGTTCTGAGAGATTAATTCTTCACCAAAATAATTTTCTTCAATTTGTTCCCTAAGACCTTTAACTTCTTTAAGTAAAAGGTGATGTTCGAAAACTCTTTCCGTAAGATGAATAAATTCTTTGTGAGTAAAAGGTTTTGTAATATAATCATAGGCTCCTCCTTTAATGGCTTCTACAGCAGTTTCAATAGAGCCGTGAGCAGTCATTAAAACTGCTGTAGTATCCGGAGAAATTTTTTTTAACTGAGCCAGTGCTTGCAAACCATCGATCGGTTCCATTTTGAGGTCGATAAAAGCGAGATCGAAAAAAATTTCTTGAGCTCTTTTCAAAGCTTCCACAGGATTTGCAAAGACTTCTGGCAAGAAGTTTTGAGAGCTCAACGAAAGTTCGATAACTTTCAAAATATTAATTTCATCATCAATTACAAGAACTCTTCCTTTATGCATTTTGTAAAACCGGTATTGTTATTTCAAATTTACTTCCTTGTCCAGGTTTACTCCATACATTTATAGAACCCTGGTGAAGTTCAATTATTTCTTTGGCAATAGTTAAACCAAGCCCAACGCTTCCGGGTTTACTTCCGCTAACCTGAACGAACTTATCAAAAATTTTGTCAAGATAATCTGGATTAATACCCATTCCTGTATCTGAAATTATAATTTTCACAAATGCTCCGTTTTCTTGTGCATCAACATTTATTTCTCCACCGATTTGTGTAAACTTAATAGAATTACCAATAAAGTTTCCAATTGCTCTCGATAAATAATCGTAATCAGCAGTTATTATCGGAAGATTATCGTTAATTGTAAAGTTTATAGAAATATTTTTTTCTTTACATTGAAGATCGAAAGCTTTAACTGTTTCTTTAAGCAAGAGATTTAAATCTACCGACTCATAGTCTAACTTAATTCCTCCCGATTCAATGCGCGACAGTTCAAGTATTTCTTTAACAAGCTTATTTAGGCGATTATAATCTTCTTTCATTGAAGAGATAAGTTCTAACTGTTTTTTTGAAAGAGAGCCTGCAACGCCATCACCTAAAATGCCTACCGCCATTCCCATTGAAGTTAATGGAGTTTTTAATTCATGAGAAACTTTAGCAACAAATTCAGATTTTAATCTATCAAGTTCTTCATATTTTGTAATATCACTAAAAACAATTAAACCAGCTTTAACTTCATTTTCCGGTAAATTAATTAAAGAGAACCTTAACTTATAAAATTTTTCTAAACCTTCATCATTTATGAATCTGAAAACCCCTCCTTCATTTTGAGACTCACCGGTTTCGAGAAAAGTTCTTATGCTATCAAAAATTTTTTCGTCGCGAAGAATTTTCTTCAAATCTGTTTTATCAGTCTTAGAACTTTCAAACTCATCAGAAAAGGCTTTGTTTGCCAAAAGAATATTCATTTGTCCGTCTACCATTAAAACAGGTTCGTTTATACTTTCAATAATAATTTCCGATTTTCTTTTTTCATAAAGCATTTTACTGATGTTCATCTTTTCATACTTTTGAAGCCTTCCAACCATACTGTTGAATTCATCAGCAAGAATTCCTATTTCATCAGAGTCACTACTTTGAATTATTTGATCGAAATTACCAGCAGAAATATGTTTTACAGACCTCGTAAGGTCTTTTACAGGCTTCACTATGTATGTTGAAAATTTTGTACTGAAAATAAGGCTTAGCACAGTACCAAGTATTGCAAGAAAAAGCATTGTGAAAGCAGCGATTCTTGTAATTGACTGTACTCTCTCTTCTGCCCGTTTTATAAAAACATGATTTGTTTCAAATACTCTGTAACATTGATTTTTTATTACTGTAATTAAAGAAATAGCTTTTGAATATTCATTTTCTTTTTCAAGATGAGAAGTATAGACAAGAGGATTAGCAACTAAAAAAGAAACTTCGGAAAGAAAAACCATGTACTGACTATTTAAACTATCAAGAACTTGGGTTTCTTCAGGGTTGTAAGCAGCTTCTCGAGCAGTTTCGAACCAAAAGAAAAAATCCTGTTTTGCACTTTCAAAAATCTTTTCACCATCTGTTCTATTGCCCTGACTAAAGATAAGAAATAATCCGTTTACTTGGTCATCAAGGGATTTTACCATATTATCTGCCGCTACAATACTAGTATAATTTTGAGCAATAATTGCCCGAAATGATTCGTTAAGCCGGTTAAAATTATAAAGGCTCCAAACCATTACCGCTATCATTATAAGAATTACTACAATGTAGCCCGCTAATATTTTTGCGCGAAGCGTTGTGAAAAGTGTTTTGAACATAATATTGACAATTTATCGTCAATAATTAATTAAATTTTGGAATAAAAACAAAGCCCAATATTGAACAAAAAAAGTAATTTTAGAATTTTGTTTCCCACCTTTACTAAAATAATTTTACTTGTATTTATTTAACTATTTTCGATATTTCTTTAAACTCATCTGTTCCAGCAATAGTTAAAAGCTCGAATAAAATAGCCTCCGAAGTAGTAATTTCTACACTATGATTTCTCATTCTTTCAAGGGCAAATTTGTGGTCAATTTCATTTCTTGATGACGTTGCATTTGCTGCTAAGTCAACTTGAAAGTCATTTGCAATTAAATCAAGAGCAGTTTGTTCAACACATATGTGAGTTTCAATTCCTGCAATGACAACTTGTGTAATATTGTTATCTTTAAGCCTTGTAAAAAGATTACCTGCCCCGACACAACTAAAACTCATTTTTTGAATTGGACTTAAGCCTTCAAGTTCAGTTAAAAGTTGTGAAGCTGTTAAGCCCAATCCTTTAGGATATTGTTCAGTATAAAAAATTGGAATGTTAAGTATTTTAAATCCTTTTATTAGCTGAAGAGAGTTTCTAAGTACTAGTTCTTTATTAGCCATAACGTCAAGAATTTTTTCTTGAATATCAATAAGTAAAAGGGCTGTATTATCTCTTTTCAATATTATTTTGTTTCTATAAACCATTCATTAATTTCAAAGGATTTATTAATAAATTGGATCCATACCGTATTTTCCACAAGCATACATCATAAGAATAGAAGTCAAGTCAATCAAGGCTTTTTTTTGGTCTTCAGCATAAATAACCAAATCATAAACTTCGGCAACAAACTGCATGTTTTGCAAAATTTTTTTTAATTCCAAAAAGTTAGGCATGCCATGCCAGTTTGCAACCTGTTTAACAAGCAAGTTTTCATGCCTTCTCAAAAATTCTGTAAAAGAAATTGTACGTTTTGAAACTGGAGTTCGAGGTCTGCAAATTCCAATCAAGTCGTTAAAGTATGTATCCCACTTTTCCGCAAGGTCTTTATTGCTATTTCGCATAACATACTTAGCTTTTTGGAGCGTAAATCTTGCTTTAGTAACAGGTTTTATTTTAGAGGAAAGTGCATAACCGTCATAACTAACATAACCAGTTTCATCATCAACATATTTCCACCTTTTTAATAACTGCCTTTGAGATAAAATTACAATTACTTTATCTAAAGCACTATCTACAACAATGAATTTATTTTGTTGTTCGTTAATAACAGTAAACCAGTGTTCCCAGTTGTCAACACTTAAAATACAAGGCAGCCCTTGTTTAAGATGTTCACTTAATACTTTAATAGCTTCTTCAGGTTTTTCACGCCGAAAATATTTCATCTTGCAGTCGAACGCCTTAGCAGCTTTAGCAAGACCAATTTCATCAGTTCCATACCACCAGGTACTACCTGCTTTCTTAGCAATTTTTTTTTCATTTTCAAAACGGCCAAGCATAACGAGTGCATATTTTAGCGCAAAGGGACCGCATTGATATTTATATGGTTGGGGATAAAAGCTCATATAGTTGTAATTTTTGCTGGTTAATTTAATTAATGTTAATGACTAAATCATCAAATAAATTTTGTAAAAGCCTTATTTTTTTTATATTTTTATTTTTTATGAAGCAAAGTACAAAAGTTGCGGTTATTTTTAATGAAGCTCATCCTGAATTTTATATAAAAACAAACAGAAGTGAGCTTAAAGAATTGGATTTTACTCCTTTCTTCGAAGTAGAGGATTATACACCAATTGAGGAATATGAACAGCTTGCCAAACGTCTTACAAATTCCGATTTTTATGCTTATTCATTAAATATAAAAGATAATCTTTACATTCTTCTTGACGATTTAGAGAACAATAAGCCCGATGTAATCTTTAATTTTGTTGAACTGTTTAAAGATAATAACAGGCTCGAAATGAACATCGTCGGACTTTTTGAATTATTTGGCATTCCATACACAGGAGCCCCGCCGATGGCTCTAGCAAATTGCCAGGATAAGGTTTTCACAAAAAAACTTTTAAATGCTGCTGGTATTAAAACACCCAAATTTCATCTTATTAAAAACATTCAAAAGAACTATCGAAGTGACTTAAACTTTCCTATTATTGTAAAGCCAGCGTTTGAAGATGCAAGCGTTGGTATTGAAAATGATTCAATTGTTTTGAATACAAAGCAACTTAAGAACAGAGTTGAATTTGTATTAAGTTATTTTGCTCAACCCGTTCTCCTTGAACAGTATGTAGAAGGAAGAGAGCTAAATGTAGCTGTTCTTGGTGATAAAAATTTAGAAGTTTTACCAATAAGCGAAATTGATTTTTCTAAAATGCCTAATCATCTTTTTAACATTGTTAGCTACCAGGCAAAATGGGACCCGCTGCACGAAGCCTACCACAAAACAATTCCTCATTGCCCGGCAATTCTTCCTCCAAAAATTGAGAAGAAAGCTAAAGAAATTGCAATCACCGCTTTTAGAACAATGGGCTGCAGAGATTATGCCCGTGTGGATATGCGTCTTGACAAAAACAACGAACTATATGTTCTGGAAGTAAATCCGAATCCAGATTTAACCGAAAGTGCGGGTTTCATGAGGTCTGCTGAAGCTGCAGGGCTTTCTTATGAAGAAACGTTACAAAAAATTATTAGCCTTGCGTTACAACGCGGCAAAAAATAAACCCTTTTGAAAACTATGCTGATTATGTCTAAAGAAAAACTTTTTAATAAAAATAAAAATATTTTATGGAATTTATAAAAGACGCAATCAATTTATTTTTACATCTCGATGTCCATTTAAATGAAATTATTTTACAATATGGAACGATAACATACGCAATTCTATTTGCAGTAATATTTGCAGAAACAGGTTTTGTTATTACGCCTTTTTTGCCAGGCGACTCTTTGCTTTTTGCTGCCGGAACATTTGCTGCACGGGGCGCTCTTAATGAGAATTTCCTATTTTTAATTATTGCTGTTGCTGCTATTTTGGGCGATACAATAAATTATTGGATTGGACATCTAATTGGTCCAAAGGTTTTCAACAAAGAAAATACCCGCCTGTTTAAAAAAGAATATCTTGAACGTACACACAAATTTTATGAAAAATATGGAGGGAAAACAATTATAATCGCAAGGTTTATTCCTATCATCAGAACCTTTGCGCCTTTTGTTGCCGGTATTGGAAGCATGACTTATCCGAAATTTATTCTTTACAATATTGTTGGTGCTATTTCCTGGGTTGCTTTAATGGTTTATACCGGATTTTATTTTGGAAATATTGAAGTAGTTAAAAATCATTTTTCTATTGTAATACTTACAATTATTTTTATATCAATTCTTCCAGGTATAATTGAATACATCAGACATAAAAGGAATTCAGTTGAGACATAATCTTAATTTGCGTTTTAGCCAAGTTTAACCAGTTTTATTATTTTACAAATTAGACATACTTTTTACCAAATAGCGGGGATTATTTATGAATTCGTATTAAAAATTAGATAATCAATTCCCATTACCAATTCTAACTGCAATGGTCATTTGTACTTTTACGGGTATACCTTTAAGCTTGCCGGCTTCAAATCTTGTTTCCTTAACAGCCCTTAAAGCTGCCTGATCGCAGGGACCTCCTAAACCTTTAATAAGAGAAGTTTTTCTTACAAAACCATGTTCATCAATAAAAGCCTGAACGTAAACAATACCGTGCATGTTATTTGCAGAAGGTGAACAAACAACTCTTGCATTTATACTTTCCATTCCTCCCAGGGGAACAGGCATTTGGTCAACGGCAACATAATAAACATCATTATCGATAATAATTCCTTTTTTAGCAGGAGCCGAGCCATTCTGTCCATTACCACCGTTGCCAGAACCGAAACCGCCCATTATTCCCGATGTTGAAGTATTACCGGTAATAGTATCAGCTTTAGAAGTATTTGTTTGTAATGAGGAAGTTTCAACTTTTTTCTTGTTGGAAAGATTTAACGATTCTTCATTTTTGATAAGTTTTTTTTTAGCCTTTTCTTCTAAAGTCACTCTTTTCTTTTCGGAAGGAGGATTATAAACTTGAGCACCGCCATAACCGGGCATACCAGGAGAATTAGTCTCGGCTATACCACCAAAGCCTACCTCTATATAATCTTTTTTAACTAAATCAGATTTTTGATTAAAGTAAAATAGAATAATAATAAAAACGCAAAAATGAAAAATAGCGGAGGCAATCGATGAAACAGTTTTGGGAGATAAAAATTTCATCGCAAAAATTAAAATCCTAAGTCATACAACATTTTGAAAAAAAATTTTAAAAAGAGAACGATTTACTTTAGTAACAAGCTTTACTGAAAAAAGCAAAAATATTTTGCTAAAAAAAATTATTGTTGTTTAACAGTAGCCATAAGTAGCTTTTGAGCGCCAGCATTTTTAAGAGCGTCCATAAGCTGCACAACACTTCCATAAATAGCATTTTTATCAGCTTTAATTATTACATCCCGGCTATTTTTTTGAGCAAATTCAATTTGCAAATCTGCAGGCAATTGTGCTAAATCAACCTGATGATCATTAAGAAAAATTTGATTTTTATCAGTAAGATAAACTTGAATACTATTGTTAACAGTAGTTTCTGCAGTAGTAGACTGCGGAAGTTTAACCTTCATAGCACCAGTAATAAGAAAAGGGCTGGTAATCATAAAAATAATAAGAACAACAAGAATAACATCAGTGAATGGAGTAATATTTATTTCGGAAAATTCTTTTTCATCTACCTTGTATCTTCTCATTTCAATCTCGCTTAGTAACTTTTATAATATTTAAAGTTTTATGAATAGCTTCATCATAAAGAGGCATGCTAAGTTTCATTCTTTTATTAAAGTAATTATAAAACATAACAGCGGGAATGGCAACAACAAGTCCGGCAGCAGTAGCAATAAGTGCATCTGCTATTCCACTCATAACAAGAGTGTAATTTGAAGTATCGTTAATAGACAAAGCATTGAAGGAACGAATAATTCCAACAACAGTACCGAACAATCCAATAAAGGGTGAAATACTTCCAAGAGTAGAAAGGACGCCAAGACCTTTTTCCATTTTTGCAAGCTCTTTATCAAGCTGAGTATAAGCACCTGTTTCAAGTTCATTTTTAGGAAGGTAATAATTTTCAACGATATATTTCATTACGCTCGAAAGAGGAGACTTTACTTTAATGCCAAGCCAGTTAGCGGCACTTGTTTTACACGTAAACAAAACATCTGAAAGATTGTTTGACTCCAAACTATGATAAATTTTACTCATAAAATCATCAGTTGTTTTTTCGGTAATACCCTTAAACAAAATATATTTTTCAATAACTACTTTAATAGACAACAGAGAACATATAGCTAAAATAAAAATAACATATCCGCCTTTTGCAACAAGGGCAAACATAGTTTGATTATCCATTTAAAAAATATCCTTTCTACAATTTTCTGAAAATTAAAAGGTAATAAAAACATTTACTAAAAGTTAATTAAAAATGTCAGTTCAAACTTATTAAAATTAACTTACTTTTTCTTCAGTCATTAGACGATGCATTATACTATGTTTCCTTCCGTAGGTGAAATAAATCACCAAACCAATTGCAAGCCAACCAAATAATCTAAGCCAGTTTTCTTCGGGAAGTGAAAACATAAGGATAAGGCAAATTATAATTCCAAGTATAGGAACTAAAGGAACAAAAGGAACCCTAAAAGGTCTTTCTGCTTCGGGATGAGTTTTTCTCATGATCAAAACAGCGGCACAAACAACAACAAACGCAAACAGAGTTCCAATGTTGACCAAGTCTGCTAAAACTCTAAGAGGTAAAAAGCCTCCTAAAATAGCAACAAAAACACCCGTTAATATTGTGGACTTCCAAGGGGTGCGGAATTTTTCATGCACATCCCCGAAGAACCTTGTAGGAATTAATCCATCTCTAGCCATGGCTAAGAATATTCTTGCCTGGCTTAACATCATTACAAGAAGAACAGAAGTAATACCTGCAACTGCACCAAGAGAAACAAGAAATTGCGCCCAAACCAATCCAACCTGCCCAAAGGCTTTGGAAACAGGAGCATTAATATCAATTTGATTATATGGAACCATTCCAGTTAAAACACCAGAAACAGCAATGTAAAGTATTGTACAAAGGACAAGCGAAGTAATAATTCCTATTGGAACATCGCGTTTTGGATTTTTTGCTTCTTCCGCATGAGTAGAAACGGAATCAAAACCGATATATGCAAAAAAGATAATAGCTGCACCAGCTAACACACCAACAGGAGAACCACCTGGACCAGTTTGACCTAATAAAGTTTTTCCAAACAAGCTAATTCCAGTATATCCAAAAGGAGCAAAAGGATGCCAATTGGCGGGATTAACGTAAAAGGCACCTAATATAATTACTAAAAAAACAATAGTAAGTTTTAGGATTACTATACCTGCATTAAAGCCCGCACTTTCTTTTATTCCTTTAACCAAAATAAAAGTAATGATAACAGTAATTAAAATTGCTGGCAAATCTAAAACGGAACCAGTACCAGCTAACAGCCCAGATGTGGGATTAAAATCAAAAGGAGCATTTGAAAGAGCATGCCCAAACTTAAAACCAAGTATTCCTACAAAATCCTGAAAATAATGAGACCAGCCATGAGCAACAGTAGCCGAAGCCACCGCATATTCAAGAATTAAATCCCATCCAATTATCCAGGCAAACAACTCACCTAAAGTTGCATAAGCATATGTATAAGCTGAACCAGCAACTGGCACCATTGAAGCAAACTCTGCATAACAAAGAGCTGCAAACACACAGGCAATACCCGAAACCGTGAAAGACAGCATGATAGCTGGACCGGTTTTATCATGAGCTGCTACGCCGGTTAAAACAAAAATACCCGTACCAATAATAGCTCCAACACCAAGTGAAGTTAAGGCAACTGGTCCAAGAATACGTCGTAGTCTGTTTTCACTTTCAATTTCATTCAAAAGTACTTTTAGGGGTTTTTTTGCAAAAATCTGCTTCATATTTTTGGCTCCTTATAGCTATTTACAAATAAAATTATAAAAATTAAGACGATTGAAAAAAGAATATTCAATTTATTTGTCTCTAACCTAAAATGATAAAAATTGCCTTTGATTTTATTAAATGTTAAAATCAAAATAATCTTTAGTGAAGAGTAATTTTTTAAACTTAATTCATTTAACAAAAACCAATTTTGTAATTTAATTATATTTATGTAAAGATCATTAACACGATAAAAAAAATCCCGATTTCTAATTTAGAAACCGGGATTCAAAATAAGAATATTTAATTAAATAAATAAAGGCACAAGCACTAAGGTTAGAGTACTTAATAATTTTATTAATATGTGTAACGAAGGACCTGCTGTGTCTTTGAACGGATCGCCAACAGTATCGCCGACAACAGCAGCTTTATGAGGATCGGATTTTTTACCGCCGTACGCGCCGGTTTCGATAAACTTTTTAGCATTATCCCAAGCTCCACCGCCATTATTCAAGAACAAAGCAAACAGAATACCTACAATTGTACCAACCATTAAATATCCACCGACAACTTCAGCACCATTTGCCGCACCGGGATTTGCAGTCCCACCATTAAGATAATACAACCAGCGGAAGATTAATCCCACACCTAAAGTCATAACTACAATTAATAATCCAGGCACAACCATTTTTTTCAATGATGCTTTTGTAGCAATATCAACGCATTGTCCATAATCTGGTTTTGATGTTCCAGCCATTATACCTGGATTATTTTTGAATTGATCTCTAACATTATTTATGATTGCATAGGCAGCCTTACCAACAGCTTTTATAGCAAACGAAGAGAAAATAAGTACAAGCATTGCACCAAGAAGAGCCCCGACAAAAACTTCGGGTTTATTAAGATTTATTTTACCATCAAAAGAAGGTAAATAAATTTTTACTTCATCAAGATAAGCTCCAAACAAAAGAAATGCAGCCAAAGCAGCAGAACCAACAGCGTAACCTTTTGTTAATGCTTTTGTAGTATTACCAACAGCATCCAATCGGTCTGTTTTTACTCTTACCTCGTCGGGTTGTTGGCTCATTTCAATTATTCCGCCAGCATTATCCGTAATAGGACCGAAAGTATCCATCGCAAGGATATAAGCAGCAGAACCTAACATACCCATAGTTGCAACCGCAGTACCAAAAAGCCCCGCGTTTTGCAATCCAGAAGCATTACCTAAAAAATAAGTAGCAACAATACCAGCACCTATTACTAAGGCAGGGTAACCGGTAGATTCCATACCAACAGCAATACCAGATATAATATTAGTTGCTGCGCCTGTTTGAGAAGCTTCTGCAATTGACTTAACTGGTCTATATCTATATTCGGTGTAGTACTGAGTTAAATAAACAAATGCAAGAGCGACTAAAATTCCAACTACGCCGCAAAGGAAAAAATTAAGATAAAAAATACCGAGTAGCCATTTAGAAGCAATAAAGAACCCAACTGCAACAAGAAAAGCAGTTACATAAAAGCCACGGTTTAAAGCTTTCATCGGATCTTCTTTTTCGTTAGTCTTTACAGCCATAACACCAATAATAGAAGCCAAAATACCAAAAGCACGGGCAACTAAGGGAAAAAGCAACACACCAAATAGAGTGAGACTGTGACTAATAAATAATTCCTTATTCGCAGTATAAAGACTTGCGGCAAGAATCATGGCCCCAATATTTTCAGCAGCAGTAGATTCAAAAAGATCAGCACCGCGGCCTGCACAGTCGCCTACATTATCACCTACTAAATCTGCAATTACTGCAGGGTTTCTTGGATCGTCTTCTGGAATACCAGCTTCAACTTTACCGACGAGGTCTGCGCCAACATCTGCTGCCTTGGTATAAATACCTCCGCCAAGTTGTGCAAATAAAGCAACAAAACTAGCACCAAAACCATACCCTACAATTAACAAAGGAATTTTTGTTATATCATTTGTTACTCCAGATTTATCAGCAAGAGTAAACAAGCCCGCAACACCAAGCAAACTCATAGCTACAACAAAGAAACCAGAAACTGCACCACCGCGTATGGCGGTTTGTAAGGCGCCGTTCATACTTTTCATTGCTGCAGAAGCTGTCCTAATATTTGATCTAATTGAAACCCACATGCCCATATATCCAGCAGCAATTGAACACAAAGCACCAAATATGAACGATATTGCTGTCCACATTGCCATTTGTGAAGCAGTTGTGGGGTCATTTGGTGTAGGAGTTCTAACAAAGGCATAAATAATATAAATAAACGCAGCCAAAGCAACTGCAAGATAAATAATAGTTATATACTGTCGCTTTAAGAATGCTTCGGCGCCGGATTTAATTGCATCCGAAATTTCACGCATTTTATCTGTACCTGTATCTCGCTTAAGTACATTTCCAATAAGATACCACGCGAACAGTAAACCCAGAATACTGAATCCGAATATAAACTGAAGTTCCATGCTTTACCTCAAATTTTTAATTAATCATTTTTTATTTATTTTAATTGACTCGTCTATCTGACGAGGCTGAATTGAAATTTAGTTGATAAATTAAGATACATTTTTCTTCCATCCAATTTATAAAGACCCTACTTTATACAAGAGTTAATGAACTGCCAAATTTAATAAAACTTTCCCCATTAAATAATCCGTTAATATTTTTTAAAATAATATCAAAATTTTAATAGGCTAACTTAATAAGCTCTGGATTATTCGACAAATTAATTTGAAAAAAAATTAAGTCGGAGGTTTACTAACAAGTTTTTCTCTTCAGTTTTAAAAAATGAATTTTTCCATTTTGCAGAAATGTTTCTCTTTGAACCTTTTCAACAAGTCATAAAATAAACGGGAGCCACAGTAAAAATTTATTACTATAACTCGTTGTTCGAAACTAAAGAAGTTCTGTTAAGAAGTTGTTCTAAATGCTGTTTATAGAAAAATCATTTTCAACAACAATTAGAGACTCATTATGCACAACATAAAAAACATTCAACAAGTTTTATATGATTATTAAAAATTTGCTAAAAGATACACTCTATAAAAACGGTAATTCCCATAAAGTCGGTAAACCTCCTAAGTTCTCCGATGTTTTAGTAAGCCTCTTGCTTAGAAGTTATAGCGCTGGCTTAATTTTCAACAACGAGTTTTGATAAGAAAGTAATAAAACAAATTAACTTATTTGTCAGAGGACGCCTTTGATGAATAAAAAGTGAGGTGTATAAATCTTAAATTATAACAACTGTTTTTTGAGGGAAAATCATCTTCATATCCAGAAAACGGGCTTGCTTGTGTTTATTAAATTTTCCATATTTGAGTGAACATTTGTTCACTATAATATAAACTATTTATATAATCAAAAATATAATATTACGGTCTTTTTGCAATGAAAATAATTTTTCATCTTGATATGGATGCTTTTTTTGTTTCAGTTGAACGAATATTAGACCCATCTTTAGAAGGCAAACCCGTAATTGTTGGCGCTGATCCTCATGGCAGAGGAGTGGTAGCAGCATGCAGTTATGAAGCCCGTAAATTTGGTCTGCATTCTGCTATGCCAATAAGAACAGCTTACCGTTTATGCCCACAGGGAATTTATCTTCGCGGGCATGAAAAAGAGTATGTATATTACTCAAGAGCTGCCGCAAAAATTTTAGAAAAATATTTTCCGGTGGTTCAACAAGCTTCAATTGATGAATTTTATCTTGACTTTACCGGCTGCGAAAAAATCTATGGCGATGCCTTTTCATTTGCCAGAAAAATTCAATCGGAAATATGGAAACAGCTTAGCCTGCCTTGTTCAATAGGCATAGCATCGAATAAAACAATTGCAAAGATTGCATCGGATTATAAAAAACCTAAAGGCATAACAATGGTAGCCGAAGGTAAAGAAAAAGAATTTTTAGCACCGCTTCCGATTGAAAAAATTCCTGGTATTGGTAAAAAACTGTTTTTGTTGCTTAGGGCGCGCGGCTTTAAAACTGCTGGTGATATTGCCAATTCCTCGCCTGATTATCTTTCTGTTCTCCTCGGTAAATTTGGAGTCAATATATGGGAAAAAGCCAATGGTTTGGGTAACAATGTCCTTGTAATAGAGCATGAACGAAAAAGTATATCGAAGGAAACTACATTTTATATTGACGTTATAGATAAAACAAAAATTGAAACTGCACTTTTTGATCTTGTCGGAAAAGCATGTCAACTTTTACGCAGAGAGAATTGGCAAACTTCAACTATATCCATAAAACTTCGCTATTCTGATTTTGTAACAATTACAAAAGCCAAAACAATTAAGCCTACCGCCGACGATAAAATAGTTTATGATATTGCAGTTAATCTGTTCCGCAAATCATTTACACGCCGCGTTAGTATAAGACTTATTGGAATTCATCTAACCAAGCTTAGTCATTTTGGCGAGCAGGAAGCTTTATTTGAAGACGAGGATATAATCCGCAAACGTATGCTTCGGGCAATTATGAAAATACGTGATAAATATGGTTATCATGCAATACTTATAGGTAAAACTTAGAGTCATTATGTTTACGCTTCATGTACATTCTAATTATTCTCTTTTGGAAGGAACTATTCCTATTGATGAACTTGTTACGTTTGCTAAAAGATCGGAAAGCCGTTATGCTGCACTTACGGATACAAATGCAATGTATGGATTACTCCAATTTGCAAAAACCGCCGCAGAACAAAATATAAAACCGCTTCTTGGCGCGTGGATTGACGACCCGCTAAATAAAAATTTAAATGCAGTCTTTATTGCAAAAAATAATCAAGGCTATTCGTTCATCTGTAAAATAATTACTTCACGAAAACTGAAAGAAGACTTTTCACTTATCGAAGTTTTTACTCAGCCACTTGAACATGTATTTATTATAACTTCGTCAATTGAGCTTCTTAAACAAATTAACATTGCCTCATCGATAAGTAAAAATCTTTTTGTTGAACTTATAATAACACAAAAACAGAAGAAAAAAACACGTATGCTTTTTGAGTTCGCAAAACAAAAAGGGCTTCAAATTGTGGCTTCGCACCCGGCATATTTTTTTAAAAAAGAAGATTTTCTTCTTCATAAAGTTGTAACTGCAATAAGGTTAAATACAACACTTGATAATCTGCCGCATGAAGAGCTTATGGACGAAGAGTTTTTTCTTAAAAGGCCCGATGAATTGGGAAAAAGTTGGCGTGCTCTTCCGGAAGCTGTTTGTAACGCAGAAAAGATTGCCCAAGCATGCAATGTAGACCTCAAAGAAAACAAATTAAAATTTCCTTCTTTCCCTCTTCAAAATAACGAAACAGCTTTTTCATTTTTATGGAAAATATCTTTTCGTGGACTTGAAGAGCGTTATAAACCCATAACCGATCAAGCTGTAAAACGTCTCCAATACGAACTTGAAGTAATTGACGAGATGGGATTTTCTGATTACTTTTTGGTGGTGTGGGATATTGTTCGTGAAGCAAAGAAACGCGGCATGATGCATATTGGACGAGGCTCCGCTGCAAACAGCCTTGTTTCTTATTGTCTCGGCTTTACAGAAGTTGATCCAATCTATTACAACCTTTACTTTGAACGATTCCTAAACCGTGGGAGGCTTTCTCCTCCAGATATAGATTTAGATTTTAGCTGGAAGGAAAGAGACGAAATTATAAAATATGTTTTTGAAAAATACGGTTACGATAAAGTTGCAATGATTTCAACAACTGTAACATTCCGTGCTCGCTCAGCATTTAGAGAGGTTGCAAAAGTATTCGGGATTTCAGAAAGTGAAATATCTAAGTTCAGCAAATTTATTCCTTGGACAAGTGCAAAAAATCTTCCTGCTATTTCAAAAAAATTTCCAGAAACAAAATCGTTTAATTTTCAATCCGAACCATGGAAATCAATAGTAAATATTGCCTCGAAAATATCATCTTATCCGCGTCATTTGAGTATCCATCCGTCCGGCATTGTAGTTACACAAGAACCAATTACAAATTATGTTGCTCTTGAATATGCAAAGAACAAAGGGCTTGGACTTATAATTACCCAGCCAGATATGTATTCTATAGAAGAGCTTGGGTTAGTTAAAATAGATTTATTAAGCCAGCGTTCACTTGGCGTTTTTAGAAATACTATGAAAGCAATTAATAAAGATTGGGAGAATGACGGAAGTCAGAATATTATTTTCTTAAACCCGCGGGCTAAATTATAAATCAAATGTTAATAAAAATTTTATTGTTATTTTATCCATATATTTTATGGTAATAGAATTGATTTATTATTATTTGAGTTATGGAAGAAAAAATAAAAACATCTAATCGTCAAATTTACGTTAAAAGAAAAGATGGAAGTGAGGCGTTAAATCCTAAATTAGTTTTTATTCTTGCCGTTGCTTGTGGTATTACTGTTGCAAATCTATATTGGGCACAACCGTTACTGGATACTATTGCAAATGCATTTAATTCTAACACAGCCACGGCGGGCTTAATAATTACATTTACCCAAATCGGTTATGCACTTGGTTTAATATTTATAGTGCCACTTGGTGACCTATTTGAGAGGAAAAAATTGATTATTTCAATTTTATTATTAACAGCTTTAGCCTTAATAATTGCCTCGGTTTCTTTAACTATACATTTTTTTACCGCAGCCTCTTTAATAATCGGCGTAACTTCTGTTGTTGCCCAAATACTTGTCCCGTTTGCTGCAACTTTGGCTAAAGATAATGAAAGAGGGAAAGTAGTAGGGCAAGTAATGAGTGGGCTGCTTGTTGGTATATTGCTTGCAAGAACTCTTGCCGGGTTTATTTCCGAATTTGCTGGATGGCGTGCAGTTTTCGGTATCGCAGCTTTATTAATTATTATCCAAGCAATTATTCTTGCTAAATATCTTCCAGACTACAAATTGAATTTAAAAATTAATTACTCGGAACTTCTTGCTTCTGTTTGGCAACTTGTAAAAACGGAAAAGATTTTACGCATAAGATCTATTTATGGTGCACTTGTATTTGCAAATTTTAGTGCCTTATGGACAAGCTTGACTTTTTTACTTGCTGGTCCAAATTATAAATTTTCCGATGCTGTTATTGGTTTGTTTGGATTAGTTGGGGCGGCAGGAGCGTTTAGCGCCAACATTGCAGGACGTTTATCTGATAAAGGATTAGCAAATAAAGTAACTATTTTTTTTCTGATTGTGAACATAACCGCCTTTCTTCTGATGATATTCGGAAATAATAATATCATTCCTCTTATTATTGGGATAATTATGCTCGATGCAGGCGTTCAAGGGACACATATTACAAATCAAAGCGAAATTTATAAACTAAATCCTAAAGCGAGGAGCAGATTAACCACAGTATACATGGCAAGCTTTTTTATTGGAGGTGCAATAGGCTCTGCCATGTCGGCAGCAATTTTCAATATAAAGGGATGGATTGGCGTTTGTATATTAGGTATTATTTATTCTTTACTTGCTATTATATTTTGGATAATTGAGCAGCTTATTTTTAAAAGAAGTATTTAATAAAAACAGCCGGAAAACATAATGTGTTTATCCGGCCGTCTAAGCTAAGAGGAGAATATTTGTTTATTTTATTCAACGTCCATTTGGTCGTCAGTGTTAATTTCTTTTTCGGTGTTATCTTTCTTTTGTTTGTAGTTATTCAAATTAAATGTAAAACCGAGGTAGAATATTCTTGAATCCCTCCAGCCTTGTGTATTCAATACGAACCCTGTACCGTATTCTTGAGAGCTATATCTTCTAGTGTTAAATATGTCGCTTACTCTAAAAGTAACTGATAAATTACCATTCATAAAATCTTTTTTCATGGCAAAATCTGTAAAATATAATGAATTAGTTTTGCCCTGTGGATTTATGGTAGGAGAATTATAAGTGGAAGATACCTGAATAGAAAAAGTCTTGTCTAACATCCAAGTAGAATTTATTCTTCCAGTCCAACTATAACTGTAATTAGTCTGTGCAGTCACATACAAAGGGTCGTTAATATCAGTTCTAAAATAAGAAACATTTGCGTTGTATTTCCACCATTTGAAAATACTTCCACTCCCGACAAGCTCTGCGCCATAGTTCTTTTGGCTTGCTATATTTTCAAAGGTAGACATGGTAACTCCATTACCTATTAAATCGCTTATTCTTGTAATCAATCCACTTGTTTCTTTGTAGAACAGCGATGAATATAGTGAAATATTAAGTATATCTGTGTTATATCCTAATTCGTAGGAGTTTGTATATTCGGGCATTAAAGCAGGGTTTCCTTTTGAAAGGTTTAGTGAATCCGAATAATTTATAAAAGGATTTAACTGCCAAATTCTTGGTCTGTCAACTCTTCTGCTGTAACTAATTTTAATTTCATCTAAAGGTGAAAAATCATAAGCAAAATATACCGAAGGATAAATACTAATATAATTTCGATTATATGTGCTGCTGTTTGTAGTAAGATTGAATTTCGTTATTTCATCTTCTCCTCTAATACCAGCTTCGTACTTAAAATTGCCAATTCCACCCATGTAAATTCCATAGATTGCATGAATTTGATCGGTATAATTATAATTGTCTGTTCTTGTCGGGTCAATTATCCAGGCTCCGGTAGAGTTGGCATAATTATAATAATTGTAAGCCATTCCTAAATTTTCAATTGAGCTTTTAAAACCTATATCAATTTTATTCTGATCATTAAAAGGTTGGATAAAATCTGATTGCACAATTAAATTTTTGTGAGTATTATTTGTTGTATAATTGATTAAAGAAGGGGGAATTTCTGCCGATGTATCATTCAAAACAAAATAATTATTGTCTGTGTACTGCCCACCAAGCATTGAATTATTCGTATAAATAATATCTGCAGTTAAACTTTTCCCTTTTTCATCATAATCTCTTTTATAATCCAAAGAGTACATCATCGACTTAACATTTCTACTTCCGCTATTATTGTTAACATAATAATCGGTTGTTGCTAATGAATTGTTCATCAGATTATTGTAAATACTGCCTGTATTATCCATATTGAAATGCCTAAACTGAACCGACGCCGAAATTGTATTGTAATCGTCAAGGAGGAAATCCATTCCTACCTGAGCATTAAACATACCCATATTATACTTTCCTAAAGAACTTTGATTAATATAAGAAGGAATGCCGTTATAAAAGTTTGTTCTGTCGGAAAGTCCGGTTCTATTAAACTGAAATGCTCTACCGCTTATATCGCCAAAAAAGTTTACGACGCCCGTTCTGTAATTAAAATTAGTTCCGCCAGTATATTTACTTCCAGTTCCGCCGTTTAAATTAAAAACTCCGTTAAATCCCATATTAGATTTTTTCTTCAATACAATATTTATAATACCAGCGGTTCCATCGGGATCATATTTGGCAGAAGGATTTGTAACAAGTTCAATAGATTTAATAGAGCTTGAAGGAATCTGCGTAAGAACGTCACTGCTGTTTATACCCGATAAGCCCGAAGGTTTGCCATCAATTAAAATGGTAACGTTGCTATTGCCGCGTAAACTTATATTCCCGTCGATATCAACTGTAAGTGCAGGAATGTTTTGCATGACATCTAATGCAGTTCCGCCAGAACTGGATAAATCTTTACTAACATCAATTACTTGCTTATCAAGATTAGTAGTAACCATTTCCTGTTGACCATTAACTACAACGGTTTTTAGTTTAACTGAAGAAGGAATAATTTTAACGGTACCCAAATTCACGTTTAGGTTTTTCCCGTTAATATTTACGTTATTTATTTGATAAAGTTTATAACCTATAAAGGAAATTTTTACAAAATATCTACCGGGCTTTACTCCCGAAATTGTAAATACCCCTTCATTATTAGTTACTGCCCCACTTGCAATGGAAGAATCTTTGTCGTTAAATATCATAACATTTGCAAAGGGTACTACGGCATTCGTTGTTGAATCTATTACAATTCCTTTTACAGATCCAGCAAAACCGTTTTCGGCTTTTTGCCTGTTTCCTTTATAGGCTTGTGCATGAACAAAAACGCTAATTGATATAAAAATTAATATGAATTTAGAAACTCGCACTTTTTTCCTCCGTTAAAAATCTCAATAAGAATTATTATTATTGAACTAAAAGCTTGTCAATATTTTCTTTAAAATCGGGAACAATTTGTTTTAATTAATTCTGTTCGACCGGATTTTCTACCATGTTTTCATGGTTTGTCGGTTTGACAATAAATTTAATTTTAAGGTTTAATGAATTGAACTTTTACTGATTAAATACAATTTCGATGTAACCGTTACAACGGATATATTTTTTTATTCTCTAAGTCTCAACATACTTTATAATTTTTTTATAAATTGATATGTCAATTATTATTTAGATTTTTTTGAGGGCAAAATATAATAATGAAAATAAAAAACATGGGAAAAACCGGACTGAAAGTAAGCGAGGTATGTTTAGGAACAATGACCTTCGGTTACCAATGTGATGAAAAAACTTCTTTCTCAATTTTAGATAATGCGTGGAATGCTGGGGTTAATTTTATTGATACCGCTGATGTTTATCCTTTGCCTGTAGATTTATCAACAGTAGGAGCAACTGAAACAATTATTGGTAATTGGTTCAAAGCTCATCCTGGCAGACGACACGAAACGGTATTAGCTACAAAATGCAACGGTAAGATGGGAAATTCTCCAAATGACCAGGGAATTTCAAGACGTCATATTTTTGATGCCATTGATGCAAGCCTTAAAAGATTACAAACTGATTTTATAGATTTATACCAAGTTCACTTTTATAACCACGATGTCCCTCTTGATGAAACTTTAAGGGCGCTTGACGACCTCGTTAAGTCCGGTAAAGTAAGATATATTGGATGCAGCAACTTCCTGGCTTATCAACTTTCAAAGGCTTTGTGGATAAGTGATAAATTAAACATTTCACGCTTTGACTGTATTCAGCCAAGATATAATTTGCTCTTTCGCGAATTTGAAAACGAGCTTTTCCCTTTGTGTCAAGAAGAAGGAGTAGGAGTTATTGTTTATAATCCTCTTGCGGGTGGATTTTTAACCGGAAAATATAAAAATACTCCTGAACCTGAAATCAAAGGAAGATTTAATCTTGGTGCTGCTGGAGATTTATATCGTGAGCGATACTGGAAAAATGCTCAATTTGAAGCTGTAGAAAAAATGAAAAAATTTTTTAAAGATCGTGGAAAATCTTTAACCCAAGTTTCTCTTGCCTGGGTACTTTCACAACATGTAATTACTTCGGCAATTGTGGGTGCAAGTAAACCCGAACATATTACTCAAAGCTTGCCAGCAGTTGATTTAACACTTGATGAGGAAGAAATGGAATTCCTAAACAGTCTGTGGTTTGATATTCCACGATCAAAAAATCCTAAAATAGCATTCCGTTAAAATATCAAACTTAAAATATTCGACTCGAAAAGAATTTTTATAATTAAACCTTTATATATTCATAAAGGGCACGGTTTCATTCCAAAGGAATTGTCCCTATAAATTTTTTGATAAAATCATATACTTATATTTTTTTAAATTTTGTCCTTACTTGGTATTAAAAAAATTTTTGAATAACTTTGAAAGGTTCTTTTAAATAACCGTTCACGGTGTCCCGATAAAACACGGGAAGAATAGGGAATCCGGTGATTACGATAATATCGGAAAATTCCGGAGCTGCCGCGCAACTGTAAAAAGCAAAAACGATCGACTTATACCACTGTTTAATTCTTTTAAATGGGAAGGTGCCGATAGTTGCTTTAAGCCAGGAGACCTGCCGTGAAAATATAATTAATCAACCTTCGCGGGCAAGGTTAGGATTACGAAATATTTCTTTTCGTTTCTCTTTCCGGTTTTCCCACGAAGTTACAACCTATAACTATTAAAACTTAAGGAGTAACTTCTATGGAAATAAAAAAAATTTTATTTCTGTTTTTTATATTTACTGTTTTTTCTTTCGCTCAAAATAGCGATTCATTAAAAATTTATCGCCTCTCCGACATCGTTGTTACTGCAACAAAAACTAAAATTCCCGAAGTAGAAACTGCAAGCTCAATCTCTGTTATTGATTCCACACAAATTGCAGAAAGCCATAATACAACGGTTTTTGGTTTATTAAAGGACCAATATGGATTAAGCTTCACCCAGCAAGGTGCCCCTGGTTCTCTGTCAAATGTTTATATAAGAGGTGCAGATGCTGCTGGTACACAAGTTCTTATCAATGGTGTTTCTATGAACATGCCTAACGATGTCTCAAATGTTTTTGATTTCGCAGATTTGCCAGTAGATAATATCCAAAGAATCGAAATCCTTCGTGGTCCGCAAAGTACTTTGTATGGCTCGGATGCACTAGCTGGCGTAATTAACATAATTACAAAACAAGGCTATGGCAAACCGAAATTTTTCCTTTCAGGTGAAGGCGGATCTTATGGTACCTACAAAGGCTTAGCCGGACTTAATGGAAGCATTGATAAATTTAATTATTCTTTAACCGCTAGTAAGTTTGGAAGCACGGGTTTTTCATCAGCGTCAAAAATCTATGGCAATACCGAAAACGACGGCACTGTAAATTATAATGTCTCATCAAGGTTAGGCTACAATTTTTCGAATTCTTTTGAACTTAATTTCTTTTACTTATATGCCAAAGCAAACACGGATCTTGATCAATATGGCGGCTTGCATGGCGATGACCCAACTTATAAATATAAATTAGAAGAATCTTCTTATAGATTGGAAGGAAAACTTTCACTACTAAATGGACTTTGGACTCAAACTTATGGACTTTCTTTTTTAAGAAACGTTAGAGAATATTCCTTTGATTCAACTTCCATTTTTAATCCAAATTCTTCTTCAAGTATTTATGACGGAAATAAAATTAAATTTGAATGGCAGAATAATTTTTTATTTATCAAAAATAATCTTACCACACTTGGGCTTGATTATGGACAGGAGAATGCTCTCTCTTATTATTTCGAATACTCTCCGTTCTATGGCCCTTTCACCAGTTTCTTCCCTTCTAATAAAGATGCTACCGTAGGAACATATTTACAGCAACAAATAAATATTGCAAATAGTTTTTTTGGTGCTTTTGGCATTCGATATGACCATCATAATAAATTTGGTTCTGTTGTAACTTATAGAATTGCTCCTGCTTATTTTATACAAGAAACCGGTACAAAAATAAAAGCTACCTTTGGTACCGGATTCAAAGCTCCGTCATTGTTTTACCTCTTCGATCCCACCTATGGAAATCAAAATCTGAAACCTGAAAAAAGCTACGGTTGGGATGCAGGCGTTGAACAGTACCTGCTGCAAGGCAATTTGATTTTTGGAATTAATTATTTTGACACTCAATTCAAAGACCTTTTTAGTTTTGACGGTAATACTTTTAAAGAAATTAACTTAGACCGTGCTGAATCTAATGGAATTGAATTTTATCTCACTCTAAATAAATTTGAAAATTTTAATTTTATGGTTAATTATACTTTGACAAATACAAAAGACAAAAGTTCCGGTTCGCCTGATTATAACCTCCCTCTGCTTAGAAGACCAACAAATAAATTCAGTACTGATATTAGCTATGACTTCACAAAAGAAATTAATTTTGGAGTACAAGTTATTTATGTTGGACAAAGATATGACGATAATTTTTCGTATTATCCGGCACAGCGTATCGAACTCGGCGGTTATACTCTTGTTAATTTGTCAGCTTCTTATAATATTACAAATATGGTTGAACTTTATGGACGTGTTGATAATCTTTTTAACAAATATTATGAAGAGGTATATGGCTATGGAACTCCCGGGCTTTCAGGTTATGCAGGTGTAAGATTAAATTTTGAATAAGTTAAATTACAGTTTAAATTTCATTCTGATATTTTGAAGTGTTAATTTTAATTAAAGCTTAGATGTTCAAATTGAAATTTTAGAAAGACAATTATTTTATTATTTATTTAAGGAGAATATAATGAACAATAATATTTTTTCACCGCGTTTCTGGCTTGTGAGCGGGATGATTTTTGCCGCAGCTTTGCTAAGATTGCTCCCTCATTACCCAAATTTTACACCTATCGCTGCAATGGCTTTATTTGGCGGAGCTTATTTCTCAAATAAAAAAACTGCTTTTATTGTTCCATTTGCTGCAATGTTTTTATCGGATTTACTTATTGGATTCCATTCAACTATGTGGGCAGTTTACTTAAGCTTTGCACTTATGGTTCTTATTGGCTTTAGCTTAAGAGAAAAGAAAAAAATCTCAAATATTTTTGTTGCCTCAATTACTTCATCTGTTTTGTTTTTTGTTATTACAAACTTTGCTGTTTGGGCTACGGGAGCAATGTATCCTATGAATTTTACCGGATTGATGGAAAGCTATATAGCAGCAGTTCCGTTCTTTCATTACACTTTACTCGGAGATTTATTTTATGTGGGAATTTTCTTCGGTACATTTGAAATTGCTAAAGCTAAGCTCCCAATGCTTGCTGAAATAAAATCATAACTAAAATTTTATAATGCGAATAATGAATTTTGGGGTAAAACTTCAAAATTCATTATTCAAAATTAAAATTCTGGTTTATAGATATTTTTTTTGCTTGATATTATAAGTTCAATCTTAAAAGGTAAAAAATATTTTACGAAGTTTAAAACCAAATGTAGGATATATTCAAGACAACTTGTTTTTTATATCTTCAGTTAGTTTAAGTAAAACAGGGAGAGCGATTATCTTTACAAAATTATTCACTCTAATATTCAAGATGATTTTTCCGACTAATTCTTTGAAACCAATTACTCTAAAAAGAACTATAACTTACGTATTAGCTTCTTAAAGTTAAAGCTGATTCATTTTTTTGAAAGATGGTTTTTATAGAAAACTCACTTCGATTTAGTCAGCCATTACTGCAGTGTAGTTTGGTGTTTATTCATAAATATTTTATAAACTTCAAACCAAGTTATACTAAACATTCCCGCCAATGCTGCCAATAAGATGTTGATCCAATTCATTTGTTGAAACTTGAATAATGAGATAAAGAAAGGAACTGTTAATGAAAGTATTAAAAATAAAGTTACGCCTATAAGCATTAAGATAAAAGCGGAATTCTTTTTTAAGATTATAGAGAATGAACTTTTATTCCATGAACGATTTGTTAAAATTAAAGCCAGGTTCGCAACAATTAATGTGGTAAAAGTAAGTGTTCTTGCACCGGATTCACCTAAACCTTTATCAAGAGAGATAAAGTAAACAAAAGACAAAACTATAAAAACACCGATTCCTTGTAACATACTAAGAGTTACGTTTATCTTTCCGAATAGCGGTTCATTTATCGCTCTTGGGGGTCTAGAATCGATCCCTTCCTCTTCGCTTTCTGCTTCAAATACAACACTACACGCCGGATCAATAATCAATTCAAGAAAAACTATATGAACTGGCAAAAGAATCAATTCTTTATCAAATAAAAGCGGAAGCAATGCCAGACCGGCTATAGGAACGTGAATTGCAAAAATATAAGACATTGCCTTTTTAATATTATCAAAGATTCTTCGCCCCATTTTAATGGCACCAACAATAGAAGAAAAATCATCATCAAGAAGAACAATTGATGAAGCCTCACGAGCTACATCTGTTCCTCTATTACCCATTGCAATACCAATATTAGCAGCTTTTAATGCTGGAGCGTCATTCACACCATCGCCCGTCATAGCAACTATTTCATTTAAAGACTTAAAAGCCTGAACAATTCTTAACTTCTGTTCTGGAACGACCCTGCAAAAAATATTTACGTCGCGAATTCTTTCTTTTAACTCTTCATCATTTAATTGAGTTAATTCTTGTCCAGTTATATAATTTTTATAATTTTTTAACCCAATTTGTTTTGCAATATTTTGAGCGGTACCAGGATAATCACCCGTAATCATAACCACTTTAATGCCAGCTTTATAACATTCTTTTATTGCAGTAGGTACGGTTTGCCTTATTGGATCAGCAAAACCGACAAATCCAATAAACTTAAAGTCATAATCATGCTGATTTAAGGGGAGAATTTTAATGTCAAACATGGCGCTTGCAACACCTATTACACGTAAGCCATCCTTACTTAATTCTTCCACAGCTTTCATTAAATTTTTATTTTCATTTTCTTTAAGATGACACAAATCTAATATTGCTTCCGGCGCACCTTTAGAAGAAATAATATATTTCCCTCCATCTTTTGATTTCCAAACATTTGACATTGCAAGAATCTCCTTCGATAAAGGATATTCCTGCACAAGTTCCCATTCATAATGAAGATGTTCAGTATTTGCAAGTTTTAATTCGCCAAGTCCTCTTAAAGCTTTTTCCATCGGGTCAAAAGGATTTTTTTGACTTGCCAGAATTCCATATTCAACCAGTTCATGAAACTCTTCAGGTAAAGGGAACTTCTCTTGTCGATTTAAATTATAAAACTTGCCTTGAGCAAAGAAGCGCGAAATTTCCATCTTATTTTGGGTAATTGTACCTGTTTTATCTACGCAAAGAACAGATGCTGCGCCAAGAGCTTCAACAGCTGGTATTTTTCTTGTTAAAACATTTTTTTTAGAAATTCTCCATGCTCCTAAAGCTAAAAAAATTGTAAGTACAACGGGAAATTCTTCCGGTAAAACAGCCATCGCAAGTGTTAGCCCCGCTAAAAAAGCATGTATCCAGTTACCTCGTGTTAAGCCGAATAGAACAATTACAATTAAGCACAGAGTTAGTCCTAATAATGAAATTGTTTTAACAAGCTTAACAGTTTCTAATTTTAGGAATGTGTCCTCCTCTTCAACTGTTTGTAGAGCCTTACCAATTTTACCAATCTCAGTATTTATTCCAGTCGAAAGTACTTGTGCAATTCCTTGCCCTTGCACAATAAGAGAGCCTGAAAAAACAAAGGGCAAATCGTCACCACCCGGCAACCCAATTTTATCCGGCAAAGAATTTCTATCTTCCCAAAAATTTTTCCTTACGGGAACAGACTCACCTGTAAGAAGAGATTCGTCTGCCGAGAGATTTAAGGAATGAAGAACAACAGCATCAGCTGGAACTCTATCACCTTCCGAAAGTAAAATAATATCGCCTCTTACAACTTCCCTGCCCGGTATTCTTAACTGTTTTTTGTTGCGAATGACTAATGCTCTTGGGCTGGATAGGTCTCTTAATGCTTCTAAAGCGCGTTCTGTTTTTCTTTCCTGATAAAACGTAATACCCATAACAACAAAAACAAAACCAAGCAAAAGTAGAGCTTCTTTTATATCGCCAAGAAGAAGGTATAATATACCACATCCCACCAGAAGTAGAAACATGGGCTCTTTAATAATTTCAAAAGCAATTAAAAATATATTCCTTTTCTTTGTAGAGGGAAGCTCGTTAAAGCCTTCCGAAATTAATCTTTTCTTTGCCTCATCTTCAGATAAGCCGCCAAAGTCCTTTAAATCAAACTGAAGCATTAATATCCCTTTTTAACAATTTGCCAAATTGATTTAATCAAGTTTAAATTAACTACAAAATTATTAGTAAAAAAGAGCAATCCAGAGTTAGGGAAAAAATGAGAAGCTCTCTTTTTTATTTTTTACAAAATTATAACTGAGTTTTGGGCATCTCCAAAAAAGGTCGGGACCAATTTATCTGCTTCAGGCTCATTAGTCCAATAATTGCCATTAAGTAAATATCTAAATTGATATTCGTGATCTTTTTCTAAAGTTACTGTAATAGAAAACGAACCATCTCTTTTCATTTTTCTCATTGGCGCAGCATTAACGTCCCAGTTGTTAAAATCACCTACAAGATTAGCCTTTCTATATTTTTTGGCAACTTCGGAAGGAATAGTAAAGGTAACTTTACATTTTGAACTTTCTTCAAGGTACTTTTTTTTAATTCCCATTATATATCCTCCTGATTTCCAAGAAAATTTGTTATGTAAAATACATCTTTCTTAAAATTAAACAAAGATAACCACTTAAATTTTAATATCTTAAAAATTTATGGATTTTCCTTAAAAAGTAAAAGTTCTGTTAATGTCATTGGAATAAAAATAGAAAAGCAATTTTAAGAAACTTTCTAAATTTCCGGTTTTTAGGAAGACCTTTTTGCAAAATCTTATTTATATTTTTTGACTTAAATTAAAAAACGTTTCTTATACAAGATCACAAAACAAAGATTCTCTTCACGAATTGAATTGACTAAACAAAATTTAAAAGTTAGATTTCTGTTAGTAGTGAAGACAAACCATTCAAATATTAAACAAGGAGGAAGGGAATATCGAAAAAAAAATAATTATCTTAAAAAAAATTTATAATAATTCCCAAAAATTAAAGGAGGTTCTATGACTAAAAGAAATTCCCCTAAAAGACTAAACAGATTAATAAAAGAGAAACGCAAAGATACTTATTTATCAAAAACAGCAAAAAGAGAACCGGCTGTTTGCAAACAATGCGGAGCTTCTTTAATGAACGGAAGATGGACCTGGGAAAAAGCAAGTTTAAATGCATACGAAACCATTTGTCCTGCTTGTAAAAGAATCACTGATAAATACCCAGCAGGTTTCATTGAAATAAAAGGAAGTTTTTATAGCTTACATGAAAATGAAATTGCTAATCTTATCAAAAACACCGAAAGAATCGAGAACAAACAACACCCGCTTGAAAGAATTATGTCCTTAAAGTTAGATAAATATAAGGCTATCCTTACAACAACAGGAATTCACCTTGCAAGAAGAATTGGCGAAGCGTTATTTAGATCTTATCAGGGAGAATTTAATTTTCAATATGCCGAAGGAGACCGAAGCATTAGAGTATCTTGGGAAAGATGATAAATTAAAGTGTGAACTTCTGGCTGCCGTTAAATATATTGTAAATATTCATTAGCATTTAAGATGGGACAATTTTAAAAGGATTCATTTACATCCCCGGCAGCCATCCCTTTTATATTTTGAACTACGTTTCCATTGGTAATTGTAATATTTACAGGTGTAGAAAAAATCCAATCGGGTATATTGAATGAAGAAATTTTGTTTATAAACCTTTTAATTATTATCAGAGCGTCTGTGCTGTTTACTTTTCCGTTGCCATCTACATCCGCTGCCTTAATTTGAAGGCTATCTAAAACAACTTGTTTTGTAAAATATTTTGCAATCATTAAAGCATCCGTGCTATTTACCCCGCCCCATTCATCCATTTTAGAAGCAGACAAATTATAAGTACCCGGTGTTAATCCAGCAAATGAATAATTTCCATTACTATCAGCCTTCGTGGTAAATACATTATTCTGATTTTTCAATGTTAATGTAACATTTGCAAGAGGAGTATTAGCTTTGTTATTGTAAGTTACTGCACCAGAAATTTTAAAAGTAAACAAAGCATTTTTTAATGAAAGGTTTCCTCCGTTTGGCATTACCTGAAGCCTTGCAAAATTGACACCATTCGAAGAAAAAGTGGTTACATTCTTCACAGAGTCTCCCTGTTGAACAATTACTCTATTCCAATCATTAGGAACAACAACATCTACAGTTAAAGGATAATTATAAATTGAATTATCCAGCGTATCAGTAACGTTTATTTGTATTGAACTGTCTGAAGATGAAATTATAGAATAAGCAAAACTTTCCCTTTCTTTTACATATTTGGTAATGTTGCCAATTGTTTCAATCCAGATTTGATTACTATCGGCTTTTTGTTTTAACCATTGACACAGACTAGTAAGCCATTCTACTGAAATCGGATAATAACTATTTTGAGGCGGATTATTTAAAATTGTAGCCATTGGGTAAATTTCGTGTGCAAGGAAAATAGACCATTGCCCTCCATCAATTGTCTGATTCTGTAAGATATTTAAATAGTTATTTAGTCTATTTTGATCATCTGCTGAGCTTCTGGCTGTATCGAATACAATATTTCCTGCGATAAGATGATACCATGAATCTCCATTAATCGTATCGCTCTGCACATATCCATAAATACTTCTTGCCGCTTGATAGTATTTCTTTGCTATAGAAATTACATTTGAATTATAGCTGCCATAAGGATAAGCAATTGTTAATGGATTGGAGCCTGGAATTTTTTGTTCAATAATTTGTTTTGAATGGTAAAGTTCATAGGTAATCGTTCCAGGCGTTACAGTATCACCTAAAGAACATGTATCTAAATCCGGATGAGTCATTGTATGATCCCCAATCTCATTTCCATCATCTAACAATTCCTGAAACTGCGACCAATAACCGTAGCGATAAATTGCTGGTGCGGTATCTGTAAGCGCACTTGCTATTAAATAAAATGTTGCATGAAAACCAAATTGCTTTAAGACTGGCCAGGCATAGGTATATTGTGACATAAATCCATCATCAAAGGTAAAAGAAAAAGCACCTTTGTTACCGTTTGCCCAAGTATCAACCAAAACATCACCAATTGATAAAATAGATGTACTTTTTTGTTCAATCATATTATTAGCAGAAGATTTATTTTGCGCTTCAACTGGACAAAGAATCAATAGTAAAGCAACAATGATTATTCTTAGTTGATAATACCTAATGCCAAAACATTTTTCACACAGTTTAATACTTTTACTTAACATCATATCTTAAAGTTAATTACTTGCATATTTATTTTGAACTATTTTGAGATGACTTAATCGATTTTGATACAATAAATATTCTCCTAATGATTATTTCATAATTGAAAAATCTTATATAACCACCCTTATTTAATTTTAATACATGAACCATTTAATTAAAAACAAATATTAAGCCAATTTTTTAAGAAAATAAATTTTTGCTATAAAATGTTAGTAATCAATTATTGAACTAAGTAAATACCACTTGAAGTGTTTGAAGAGGATTTTAGTCAAATAAATTTTGTAAATTTCTAAAATATAAATTTAACGAGTTTTATATATGAGAACATTTCGATTTATTCTTTTAATAATGTTTTTCTTAGTCTTTGGAGTAGCTATGCCACAAAATGTAAGACCAATTCGCGATAACGTAGGCTTTTGCTGGAAACCGTCGGAAATGAATATGCTTATAAAATATCTGGATTCTCACTTTAAAAACGGAACAAAATTCCCTTCAAAAAATCTGGTTGCTGCAATTTCTCCTCACGACGATTATCTTTATGCAGCAAGCGTTTATTATCCTCTTTATAGATTAATAAAAACTAAAGAAGTTGTAATTTTTGGAGTAACTCATGGAACTGTTAGAAAAGAACTTGGAGAGTTCAAAAACAAAATTATCCTTGATAACTTTAAGCAATGGCGAGGTCCTTATTCAAATGTAGATGTTTCTTTTCTGCGCGAAATAATAAAAAAAAATTTGGACACTACAGATTTTATCCTTAATGATAAGGCTCAAACAATTGAACATTCTATCGAAGCCCTTATTCCTTTTCTCCAATATTATAATAGAAATATTAAGATAACTCCAATTATGGTAACCGAAATGCCTTTTGATACAATGAAAGACATCTCTACCAAGCTTGCATTTATAATTTCAAATTACATTAAACAAAATAATTTAAAGTTGGGGAAAGATATTTTCTTCCTTATCTCTTCAGATGCAAATCACTATGGAACGGATTTCAACAACTCTCCTTTTGGCGAAGATGAAAATGCACATAAAGACGCCACTATGCTTGATATTAAAATTGCTAACTCGGATTTAAAAGGAACTTTATCCGAAACTACAATTTATGAACTTACTCAAGATTTATGGGGAAAACAAAATACATCATACCATCCTCCTTTGTGGTGTGGTAAATTTTCTATCCCGTTTGGATTACTCACAATAAATAAAATTATCGAAAACACTTCCAACAAAAATTTGGAAGGAATAATATTTGGCTATTCAGATACTTGGACAGAAGGTGTAATTCCAATTAAACACACCAATCTCGGGCTAACCGCACCATTCTCTCTTAAACATTGGGTGGGACATTTTTCGGCTGGCTTTTATTTGAAATGAATTTTTGTACAATATCTAAATTATTTTTAACTAATATTTAATTTTAATATTCGACTTGAAAAATCTCTTTTATATATCGGAGCTTGTATGAGATTAGCAACACTTAAAAACGGACACACTGTTGTTATAACTGCAAAATCAATTTTGCCATTGCGCAAATTAGGATTCAATGGAAATCTATTAGATTTAATCATTGCTGGTAAAAATGAATTAGAAAAAATTAAAAATAAAATTATAAATGTAAATGAGAGCATAATAATAGCTGCAGAAGGTTTGGCAGCACCGTACAAAAATCCTCCCAAAATTGTTGCCATAGGGTTAAATTATTTAGACCATGCAAATGAAGCAAAAATGCAAACACCCAAAACTCCTTTGGCATTTGCAAAATATCCAAGTTCTATAATCGGACCTACAGACGATATAATAATTCCAACTGCAGTTACAAAAAAAGTTGATTATGAAGTAGAGCTTGCGGTTGTAATAGGAAAGGAAGCAAAAAATGTATCGATGGAGAAAGCGCTTGATTATGTCTTCGGTTATACAATTTTAAACGATATCTCTGCACGGGATGTTCAGTTTTCTGAAAGCCAATGGGTACGTGCTAAATCTATAGATTCATTTTGTCCACTAGGCCCAGTTATAGTTACTGCGGATGAAATCCCTAATCCGCAAAATCTCGAACTCGGCTGCGAAGTTAATGGAAAGATAATGCAAAGTGATTCAACAAAAAATATGATCTTTAATGTTGCAAGTTTAATTTCCATTCTTTCCCATTCTTTTAAGTTCGAGCCTGGTGACATTATTGCAACTGGAACTCCGAGCGGAGTTGGATTTAGCCGTAAGCCTCCAGTGTTTTTAAAAACCGGCGATATTGTAAAATCCTGGATAAAAGGAATTGGCGAAATGATAAATCAGGTAAAAGAATCTTAAATTAATTATATATTTCTAAAAAAATTCATAATGAATTAATGATTTTTTCCTAAAATTAAAAAATATTTAATTATAGTTGAGGATTCTTTAGATATTATTTAAGTTTGCTTACTATTAATTTCATTATTTAGGAACAAATTATGGATACTTTAGAAGCAATTATCACTCGGCGCAGCATTCGACAATATACTGCACAAAAAATTCCGGATGATAAATTAAAAAGGATTCTTCAATGTGCAATGTTTGCACCCTCAGCTATGAATTACCAACCATGGCATTTTATTGTAGTTGAGAAAAAAAATAAAATTGAAGAACTACAAAATATTTTTCCACATGCCGATATGCTTAAACAAACTACGCTTTTAATTATTGTTTGTGGAGATTCCGAACTTGAAAAGAATATTGATTATCTCGTTCAAGATTGTTCTGCCGCGACAGAAAATGCTTTACTTTCGATTCATGCACTTGGGTTGGGAGGAGTTTGGTTAAGTGTCTTTCCTAATAAGGAAATAATTGCTGGGTTGAGAAAAACATTTGAGATACCAGAAAATATAATCCCAATTTCTGCTATTTCAATTGGCTTTCCTGCTGAAGTTAAAGATGCTGAAGACCGATTTATCCCAACAAGGATTCACACTAATAAATGGTAATCTAAAAATAAACTTAAAAAGCACGTTGTTTATTTAAAACTACGTGCTTTTTTAATTTTTTGGTAAAGAAAACTAAATTGTAATTTTACTAATACTTCTTTCCAATAAAACAAAATCCCAAATATTATTCACTTTAGAAAATCTTCTCTCATAGGACTAAAAACATCAATCAAAACTCCCTGTTCTAAATTAACAGCTCCATGTTCAATATTCGAAGGAATAAAGTAACAATCGCCGCTTTTCAATATTTTCTTTTCATCACCTATTTGAACTTCAAATTTACCACTCACTACATAAGAAACCTGACTATGTAAATGTTTATGCACATAGCCAACAGCACCTTTTTGAAATTCAACTTTTACCATCATAATATTTTTATCATAAGCCAGTAGTTTTCTTCGAACACGTGGACCAGCGTTTTCCCATTCCACATTATCGTCTTCAATAAAAAGATTACTTTGCAGGTTCATAGCTTAAAAATTTTTCAAGTTTTAAAAATATTATAAATTAATATTCCTCTTTGCAATAATAAATCTAACTCAAAAATAATATAAACAATTTCATTTCAAATAAAAATTACTTATTAAAATAACATCTCTCATTTTATTGTTCGAATAAAAAGTCTTTTTCCTTAGCCCATTACAACCTGTACAAAATTGTTGGAACCTTTTGGACAAAGAGGAATAATATTACCTTTAATTTCTTTTTCATTCACGATAAGTTTTTTTAGTCCTTTGGAAACATGCGAAGGATTGGAAACTATAATGTTATAATAAGCCTCTCTAAATTTTCTATTTATTTCAAATCCGTCCCATTCTTTTGGAATACAAGGATCTATTTTAAGTCCATCGTACTGCGGCTGAATTCCAAGGATATATTGAGTCGCCGCATAAAACGTCCATGCTGCAGTTCCAGATAACCATGAATTTTTAGATTCACCAGGCTTGAATGCATCTTTTCCCGCTATCATTTGCGAATAAACATAAGGTTCGGTTTTATGTAGATCACTAATTTCTTCGGTATAAGAAGGAGTAATTTTTTTATAATAATCAAAAGCTCTATCGCCGTTTCCAAGCATAGTTTCGGAAATAATAATCCATGGGTTATTATGGCAAAAAACGCCAGCATTTTCTTTATAACCGGCAGGATAAGTAGAAATTTCACCCATGTTTATATAATATTTTGTAAATGCAGGATTGTTTAGGACTATACCATAATCGCAAGCAAGATACTTATTTACCGATTCAAGCGCTTTAGCTGCTCTTCCGTCATCAATACCAACACCAGCCATAATACAATAACCTTGAGACTCAATAAAAATTTTCCCTTCTTCATTTTCTTTGCTTCCAATTTTGTTGCCGAAATAATCATAAGCACGAAGAAACCATTCACCATCCCAGCCAAATTTGTTAATGGCTTCGACCATTGAATCAACGTGCTTCTGGCATTCATCAGCTTCATCATTTTTGCCTAACCACCTGCAAAGGTTTACAAAGTCTTGACCGTGAGCAACAAAAAGCCCCGCAATCATAACTGATTCCGCCACTCCACCAGTTTTATTTTCTGTGGTTTGAAATGATTCATCTGGATTATTGGAGAAGCAATTCAAATTTAAGCAGTCGTTCCAATCGGCTCTGCCTATTAAGGGAAGTTTATGAGGACCGAGGTTATTCACAACATGATAAAATGAACGCTTCAAATGTTCAAACAAAGATTTTGCTTTTGAAGCATCGTTGTCAAAAGGAACTTGTTCATCGAGAATTGACCAATCGCCAGTTTCTTTTATGTAAGTGTTAGTGGAAAGAATAAGCCACATTGGATCATCGTTAAAATTTCCACCGACAGCATAATTTCCTTTTTTTGTTAAAGGCTGATATTGATGATATGCTCCACCGTCTTCAAATTGAGTTGCCGCAATATCAAGAATTCTTTCTTTAGCCTTTTGAGGGATTTGGTGAACAAAACCAAGCAAATCTTGATTTGAATCCCTAAATCCCATACCACGCCCAATTCCCGATTCAAAATAAGATGCACTCCTCGACATGTTAAAAGTAACCATGCATTGATATTGATTCCAAATATTAACAATTCGGTCGAATTTTTCATCGTTAGTTTTTACGTGATAAATAGAGAGCAACAGCTCCCAATATTTTTTCAATTCATTAAAAGATTTTTCAACTTTTTCTGGCGAAGAAAATTCTTCAATCAATGCAAGAGCTTTTTCTTTATTAATAATCCCTTTCGATTCCCATTTAGCCTCTTCTTCATTTTCAACATAACCGAGAAGAAAAACAATTTCTTTGGTTTGTCCGGGTAATAAATCCACTTTTATAAAATGCGAAGCGATTGGCGACCAGCCATGTGCAACTGAATTGCGTGGCTTACCCTCAAAAACTGCATCGGGTTTATCGAAGCCGTTGTACAAGCCTAAAAAAGTTTCTCGATCAGTATCAAAGCCGTTTATCTTTGTATTTGCCGAGTAAAAGGAGTAGTGGTTTCTTCTTTCTTTGTATTCTGTTTTATGGTAGATAACCGAATCTTTTATTTCAACTTCTCCGGTAGAAAAATTTCTCTGAAAATTTGTCTGGTCATCCCACGCATTCCACAGACAAAATTCTATAAATGAAAAAAGTTTCAATTGTTTTGGATTTGAACTGTTATTAGTGAGTTTTAGTTTTTGAATTTCGCAATTAGCTCCTAATGGAACAAAATATAGAACTTCAGTTTCAACTAATTTTCTTTCGCTTTTTATAATAGTGTATCCCATTCCATGCCGGCATGAATAATTTTCTACATCGGCTTTTACAGGTTTCCAGCCTGGTGACCAAACGTCCCCTCCATCATTTATATAAAAATATCTTCCCCCATCGTCTATCGGAACATTATTGTAACGATACCTTGTAATTCTTCTTAATAATGCATCTTTATAAAAACTATACCCGCCAGCTGTATTGGAAATTAAGCTAAAAAAACTTTCACTTCCCAAATAATTTATCCATGGATAAGGAGTTTTTACGTTTGTAATAACATATTCTTTATTACGATCATCAAAAAATCCGTATTTCATGATTGTACTTCCTTTTATTTCTATTGATGAAAAAAACAAGAAGGCAAATCCTGTGCCTCGATTTATCAAATCAACAATCGTAAGTATGTTATAATTTTTGCTTTAATCGGCTTCTTATTTACAGTCTAACAGAATTGTATTACGATCGATATGGTCTAGTTTTTATAATTTTAATAAACAACTTATTAAAATGATAATAAAAAAATTTTTATTAGAGATTTCAATTTAAAATCAAGAACAAATATTCAATACTTAAAAAGAAAAGACAAATATTTAATGTTAATTCAAGTGCTCACAAAATAATATTTAATTTTAAATATCTGGCACTTTATTTGAACTTTATTTTATTCAAGGGAATTTTATTTTTTAATATCTTTTAGAATATACTCATTACTAAGGGTGTTCTTTATGATTAGATTTATTTTAGTGTTTGTACTGCTTTTCTCCATTACCAATGGACAAAATATTTTGGTCAATCAGGTAGGCTACCTTCCGGACCAAATAAAAATTGCCTATTTTACGCAACAAGCAGATAGCTTCTTCGTAATTAAAAAGGATAATAATCAAATTGTTTTTAAGGGAAAGCCAGTTTTACATAAGATAAATGATCCTTCAACAGGTTTAACAATTTATACCGGAGATTTTTCTTTACTAAATAAACCAGGAATTTATCAAATTAAAACAAATCTTCAAGATACATCATATAGTTTTTTAATCGCATCCGATGTTTTCAAAAATGTATTTTACAAATCATTAAAAGGATTTTATTTTCAAAGATGCGGCACTGCTCTTTTAGCTGCAAATGCAGGTATTTATGCTCGACCAGCTTGCCATTTGAACGATGCAACATTTCATTCAAGCACTGGTAAAACTGGTTCCACCTCTGAAACCGGTGGTTGGCATGATGCTGGAGATTTTGGAAAGTACGTTGTAAATGCAGGTATTTCTGTAGGCACTCTTTTAATGGCGTATGAATTATTCCCAAATAATTTTATTTCTGATACCTTAAATATTCCAGAAAGTGGAAATTTTGTGCCCGATATTTTAGATGAAGTTAGATACGAACTTAACTGGCTTCTTAAAATGCAAGACACTGCAGACGGTGGGGTTTATTTTAAGGTAACACCTCAAAATTTTGCAGGTTTTATAATGCCAAACAAAGATAATTCTATCAGATATATTTATCAAAAATCTTCTGCCGCTACGGGAGATTTTGCAGCAATGATGGCTGAAGCAGCCCGTATTTATTTACCATTCGATTCTGCCTTTTCTTCTAAATGTTTAATTGCTGCAAAAAAAGCATGGCTTTTCCTTCAGGCTAACCCTAACATTGTTCCACAAGGAGGATTTCATAATCCACCCGGAACCGGAACTGGTGAATATGGCGATGGTAATGATTCAGATGAAAGGCTTTGGGCATCTTCAGAATTATTTGTTACTACTGGCGACAGCATTTATAATGTCTATTTTCAAAATCATTATACAAATAACGGATTATTCTCATCTTTAATGAGTTGGAGTAACGTTAGTATGCTTGCTCAGTTAGCCTATTTAACGAGTAAGCAGCCGGCTGCTAATGAACAAATAGTTAATACTCTAAAGTCTGCTTTCAAAAATTATTGTAATAATATTGTCATTTATGCTTCAACTGATGGATTAAATGTTTCGATTACACAGTACGAATATTTTTGGGGCAGTAATAGCCAAGTATTGAACAATGCAATCGCTTTAATAATTGGTTATTCAATTTTTGGAGATAAGGATTTTTATAACACAGCTCTCGAACAATTCAATTACATCCTTGGCTGCAATGCCAATAATATATGCTATATAACCGGTGTTGGAAGTAAATATCCTTTGCATCCACATCATCGCCCTTCCGCTTCTGATGGTATTCTTGAACCGATTCCAGGGTTAATGGCTGGTGGACCAGATAAGGGGCGTGATGATCCTGTTTTAGACTCTGTTTATAATTCTTCTACTCCTCCCGCATTATGTTATATAGATAACCAGGGCAGCTATGCTTCAAATGAAATCGCCATAAATTGGAATGCTCCACTTGTTTTTGTTGCAGGTTACTTTTCGGATAATGATGTTATAAATAACATTAACGAAAAATCCGGTTCCGTTCCCAATTACTTTGAATTGAAACAAAACTACCCAAATCCATTTAATTTATCTACTGTAATTGAAATAAATTTAGCTCAAAGCGAAAATGTCCGCTTAGAAATTTTTAATTTAGAAGGCAAAGAAATATTTAGCAAAGATTTAGGAAAAGTTTCACCCGGAGTAAACCGGTTTGTTTGGAATGGTAAAGACAATAACAACTTTACTCTTAGCTCCGGAATTTATTTCTATAGAATAATTGGAGAAGAATTATCACCAGTCAAAAAGATGGTCCTCCTAAAATAGTATCAAATGTCATTTCAGTTATTTTTGAAATTAATCACTTCTGAGATGACAAAAATCATATCTGTTGATAAAATTATTTCTTAAAAGAAAGGGCTGTCCTGTCAGCCTCTTATCACATTAATCTTTCCGCAAAAGTCTTATTTTTGTTACAATTCACCGGCATATTTATGGCGCTTGCCTATTAAATATTTTTTATACAATCTCGAAACTTTAATTTTAAAGAAATATCGTTCTAAAATTTTATAATGAAAAATCAATATATAATATTAAATTATATTTGGTTTATATCGCTTTTTCACTAAACAAAATAAAAAGTAATTTCGAACGGAACAATTTAAGATGGAAACAAAAAACACTGATCTCTCTTCGCTAAAAATAGATCGTTCCAATAACAAACAAAATTATGGAACAGGGAAAAAGTATTTTTCAGTTATAATAATTTCAAGTATAATAATTCTTCTTGTTATAGTTTATTTTATTTTTAATTCAGTCACAAATTCCGCTTTAGAGGTTAAACTTGTAACCGTATCTATTCAAACTCCATCTCAAAGCGGTGCAATTCTCACAGCAAGCGGATATGTTGTAGCACAAAGAAAGGCAGCAGTGGCTTCAAAAGGAACAGGCAGGCTTGTCTATCTTGGAGTTGTAGAAGGCGATAAAGTTAAAAAAAATGAAATTATTGCAAGGCTTGAAGACAATGACGTAAAAGCACAGCTTGCCGAAGCAAAAGCAAATCTTGAACTTCAAAAGGCGGGGCTAAAAGAAGCTCTTGATAATTTTTACAGACAAAAAGCATTGTTAAAAACTGGTTCTTCTACTCAAGCTGATTACGACGCTGCACTGGCAAATTATAATCGCACCCTTGCTTCTATAGACGTTGCAAAAGCGCAAGTACAAGCTGCAGAAATAGCTTTAGAAAATACTATAATTAGAGCACCGTTTGACGGAACCGTTCTTACTAAAAATGCCGACGTTGGTGAAATTGTTGCACCTCTTGCAGCAGGAATTAACTCCAGAGCTGCAGTTGTTACTATTGCCGATATGAGTTCGCTTCAAGTTGAAGCAGATGTTTCGGAATCCAATATTGAAAAGATTATTCCTAACCAGAATTGTGAAATAATCCTTGATGCTTACCCGAACCATAGTTATCAAGGCTATGTTTTTAAGATAGTCCCTACTGCCGATAGAACAAAAGCAACTGTTATGGTAAAAGTTGGATTTAAAAATTATGACAGCCGTGTCCTTCCCGAAATGAGTGCAAAAGTTTTATTTCTTTCAAATAAAATCAGCTCACAAAATCTAAACAAACAACCAACTCTTGTTGTGCCAAGTTCTGCTGTAGTTAATAGAAATGGTAAGCAATTGGTATTTGAAGTTAAAAATAATGCAGCAGTTGAAGTACCCGTAGTGACGGGGCAAAAGTTTGATTCATACTTTGAAATTAAATTTGGATTGTCAAACGGAGATCAAATAATTGAAAATGTTTCCGATAAAATTAAAGAAGGGACAAAAGTAAAAATAAAAGATTAAAAACTTTTTTCTGCCTCTCAAACATTTTTTTCGAAAGTCTTACAAGAATAATAGGAGTATTTATGCTGGATATTATTAAAGTCCAAAATGTATCTAAATCTTATTGGCGTAACAGCCTCGAAATACCTGTTCTCAACAATATCTCTCTTGATATAAAAGAAGGCGAATTTCTTGCTCTAATGGGCCCTTCAGGGTCTGGAAAAACTACTCTCCTAAATTTAATTTCCGGAATTGACAAACCTACAAATGGTAAAATTGAAATAAATGGAATTGACATTACTAAGCTTGGAGAATCTGCACTTGCAAAATGGCGCGCAAACAATATTGGCTTTGTATTTCAGTTTTACAACCTTATCCCGGTTCTTACCGCTTTTGAAAACGTTGAATTACCTCTACTTCTTACAAAACTTTCCAAAGCAGAAAAAAGACAACATGTTGAAACTGCATTAAATATCGTAGGTCTTGGCGACCGGATGGATTATTATCCAAAACAACTTTCGGGTGGACAGGAGCAGCGTGTAGCTATTGCACGCGCAATTGTAACAGACCCAATTATTCTTGTTGCCGATGAGCCTACCGGTGATTTGGATAAAAATTCGGCTGACGAAATCCTTATTTTAATGGAAAGGCTGAATAAAGAATTCAACAAAACAATAATTATGGTAACACACGATCCTCATGCAGCTTCCAAAGCAAACATTATTCGACATCTTGAGAAAGGTGATTTAATTAGGGAGGCAGTATGAAAATCTTAAAATTGATTTTCAAAAATACATTACGGCATAAGCTTAGAACTTTTCTTACAATAAGTGGAATTACAATCGCAATAATCGCCTTCGGAATTTTACGCACAGTTGTTACTGCTTGGCACTCGGGGGTCGAAGCTTCTTCTGCAAATAGACTAATCGTAAGGCAGGCAGTGTCGTTTATTTTTCCTCTGCCTTTTTCTTATAGAGATAAAATTGCATCCATCCCTGGTGTAAAAGAAGTTACTTTTGCTGATTGGTTCGGCGGGACCTATATTGATGAAAATAACTTCTTTGCAAGGCTTGGCGTAGACGCCAATACTTTTTTTGATGTTTATCCTGAATACCTTTTATCAAAAGATGAACTTGATACTTTTAAGAAAGAACGAAACTCTTGCGTTATTGGAGAAGAAATCGCTAAAAAATATCACTTGAAAATTGGCGACGTTATGACCTTGACGGGCGACATTTATCCCGGTCAGTGGGATTTTGTCGTTTGCGGAATTTATAAACCTAAATACCAAACAACTGATGCTACACAAATGATCCTTCATTGGGATTACATTGATGAAAGAATGAAGCAAGATATGCCCAGCAGAGCAGGAGATGTAGGTTGGTATATTGTTGAAATAAGCGATCCCTCTAAAGCTGCTCTTATTTCCCAACAGATTGATAAAATGTTCAAAGATTCTCCGGCAGAAACCAAAACTGAATCTGAAAGCTCATTTCAGCAAGGTTTCATTCAGTCTTCCAGCGCAATTATTTCATCCATGAATTTTATCTCATTCGTCATAATCGGTATTATTATGCTTGTTCTTGGAAATACGATGATTATGGCTGCTCGTGAAAGGACAAGAGAATATGCTGTATTAAAAACCCTTGGCTTTAACGGCAAACATTTAATAGCTATCATAATGGGCGAATCACTTATGATTTCAATTTTGGGTGGTGGAATTGGTTTAATATTAACTTATCCTGTTGTGTCTTTCTTTGGAGAAATTATACCAAAAGGATTATTCCCTGTTTTTATGGTTCAACCTGTTACAATAATTTTTGCTGTAGGTGCCGCCTTACTAACGGGTGTTCTTGCAGCAATTTTTCCGATTCAAAAAGCTCTGCGCACAAAAATTATAGATGGATTTAGATTTGTCGGTTAAATTTATTTTAAAACAAAAAGCAAAATTATCAGAATGAGGCTTTTATATGAAAATTCCTTTTAAATATTCATTAAAAAATTTTAAAACAAGAAAACTGACAACTTTTATTACAATTACCGGCATTGCTTTAGTCGTTTTTGTTTTTGCCGCAGTTTTAATGATGGCTTATGGAATTAAAAAGACGCTAATATCAACGGGGTCACCAGATAATGTTATGATTTTTCGCAAGTCGGCTAATGCAGAAATTTCAAGTCTTATTGATCCACAAACTCAAAATATTATTAGCACCTTGCCTCATATTGCAAAAACTAATGATGGAAAACCAATAATATCATTTGAACCAGTTGTGGTTATTAATTTGGATAAATTTAGCGGCGGACCAAGTAATGTCACTGTGCGGGGCGTTTCACCAACAATTAAAGCATTACGCCCCCAAGTCAAAATTATTAAAGGCAGAATGTTTAATTGGGGAATGAGAGAATTAATTGTTGGGGATGCAATAAATAAAAGATTTGCCGGAGCTCAAATTGGTAGTTTTGTAAAATTTGCCGGTGATAATTGGAAAATTGTCGGCGTCTTTTCTTCTGACGGAAGCGGGTTTGATTCAGAGTTGTGGGGTGATGCTTTGCAATTGCTTAACGCCTTTAACAGAGGAAATACTGTCTCCACTATTACCTTAAAGTTAGATAATCCAAGTAATTTTGACAGCTTCAAAAGTGCTTTTGAAGCTGACCAACGTTTACAACAATATCAACCAGAAATTGAGCAACAATATTTTGGTGATCAATCAAAAATGATGGCTTCTTTTATAAGAATATTAGGAATTTTTATTACTGTAATTTTCAGTTTTGGCGCTACTATTGGCGCTATGATCACCATGTATGCTGCAGTATCAAACAGAACAGTAGAAATAGGTACACTTCGAGCTTTAGGATTTAGCCGAAGAGGAATTCTTTTTGCTTTTCTCTTTGAATCGATAACCATCGCATTTATTGGTGCTTTAGTCGGATTAGCAATTGCTTCATTTTTACAATTCATTACAATTTCTACTTTAAACTACGGTACCTTTGCAGAATTATCATTTTCTTTTGCCTTATCTCCAGAAATAATTATTGGCTCGATAGCTTTTGCTCTGCTTATGGGAATTTTAGGCGGGTTTTTGCCATCAATTCGTGCCGCAAGGTTAAATATTGTAAATGCTCTTAGGGCTGGATAAAATATTAGTGCTCACTTATTAGACTTTAGACGGTTTAAAAAAAACTAAAACTCTTCGCATAAAACTTTTAGCGCACCTTTGTTTTATGTTTTTTTACCTTAGTATAAAAACAACTTTATTAAGATACTTCCCTCTCTTATTATATTTTAATTCCACAATGGAATGCCTTCTTTAATCAAGCATTGCTAACAATACAAAAGAAAAAATAAAATCCTAAATGTCAAAAATAATTTGCAGGAATTTGATCAATCAAATTCCTGCTTTTACTTTTTATCCTACATAGATAGATGTTTTATAATTCTAATTTTTAAAAAATCATTCATTTTATTTTAAAAAACACCCTAAATAGATAGGTGACAAACTTACATTTTATTTTTAGATTATTACTGATTTAATATAGGTATAGCAGCATTTCAAAAATATAAAATGCTATTAAGGTTTTTCACTTAGATTAATATTCCCGAAAAATTTATTCATTTAAGATAATTTACAACATCATGAGTTAACGGTGTAGGTAAAAAATTAATTTCAAGATATTCTCAACTAAAATGAACTACAACCAAAACATTAATTTTCTAAAAAAAGTGTTAAAGGAACAATAATGCAAACTTTCTACAAATTTAAATATCAACTCAACTTTTTCTTTTTAATATTTTTTCTTTCCATTATCACAGTAGTAAAAGCACAAACAATCCGTCAATTAATTCAGCCGTTAAATTTAAGCTCAGGTAAAACGGATTCTGTTTTAATATCAGATATGTTTTATGCAAACCTCTATAAAAGTTTTAAGATAATAAAAAATCCCGTAATAGATGTAAAATTTAATTATGATAAAACAAAACTTATACTTATACCAAAAAAGACATTTCAGGGTATTAGTCTTGTAGATTTCGAATTTGGCAATAAGACCTATGAAATCCCCATTAGAGTAAGTGAAGAGGAAGAGATAACCTTTACATTTAAGCCAGAAAAACATTATTCAAAAGTTTACTTATTTGGAAGTTTTAACAGTTGGAACAGATCTGAGTTAGAAATGAAATATGATAACGGTACCTATAGAACAACTATTATGCTTGAACCGGGGAGATATCAATATAAATTTTTTGCTGATGGAAAAGAATTAATCGATCCTAAAAATCCCGAACAAATCCCAAATGGTATGGGTGGATTTAATTCCGTCTTAACAATTGAACCAAAACATAAAAGCCAGCCTTTTCTTCAAATTAAAGGGGACAAATTAAGTAAAGACAAATCGGAATTTTCTTTTGTTTACCAAAATCCAGAATCATCAGAAAATATTTCTAATGCTAATATCATAATTCTTCTCGATAATAATAAAATTAATCCAAATAATATAAAAATAAATGGCGATACAATTACCGTATCATTAAACAAACAAAAATTAAAAGGTGAAAAAACCTTGCGTATTGCTGTTACTCAAAATGGACAGGCTACTAATATCCAATACGTAATTATGTTTGACGGAATACCCGCCGGCAAAAATAAAAAACATTTTACCTGGCACGATGCAATTATTTACAATGCACTTATTGATAGGTTTAGCGACGGTGATAAATCGCTTAACAAACCTATCATTCACGATTCTTTGTTTGAAAAAGCAAATTATATGGGCGGAGATTTTCAAGGCATTATCAACAAGTTTAATGAAGGATACTTTGACTCATTAGGAATAACAACACTTTGGATTTCACCTGTCTATGAAAATGTAGATAGTGCAATGAGAGAATTCCCTGCTCCTCATAGATGGTTTTCCGGTTATCATGGATATTGGCCCGTAAAGCCCCGTTCCGTTGAAACTGAATTTGGTACAATGGCTAAGCTTAAAGAATTGATTAAAATTGCACATAAGCATAATGTTAAGGTTCTTCTTGATATTGTTGCTCATCATGTGGAATGGAGCCACCAATATTTTATAAAGCATAGAAACTGGTTTGGACATCTTAAATTGCCCGACGGAAGAGATAATATTAGATTGTGGGACGAATACAGATTAACAACTTGGTTTGATACTTTTCTTCCAACTTTCGATTATATAAACTCAAAAGCTGCACTCGAACAAAGTACAAGCGATGCAATTTGGTGGCTTAAAATAACCGGTGCCGATGGCTTTAGGCAGGACGCTGTTAAACACATCCCCAATATCTTTTGGAGAACTCTAAATAGAAAACTTGAAAAAGAAATTGAAATACCTGATAATAAAAAAATTTTCCAAATGGGCGAAACTTTTGGAAGTTACGACCTTGTTAAATCTTATGTTAACAATGGACAATTGCCAGCACAATTTAATTTCAATTTATATGACGTTGCTATTCCTTCCTTCATAAATAAAGATGCTTCCTTTTCTTTGCTCGATAAAGAAATAAAAAGAGGACTTTATATTTTTGGCGAAAATAATTTGATGGGGAATATTATGGATAGCCAAGATAAGGACCGCTACATGGCTTATGCAGATAGCGACCTGACCATTAATGATCCCAATTCTACTGAAATCGGTTGGAATAACCCTCCTAAAGTTCATTATAAAAGCAGCTTTAATAAAGAAAGACTTTATCTTGCTTATTTATTATCTATACCTGGCGTTCCAACTATTTATTACGGAGATGAAATTGGTATGACTGGCGCTGCTGATCCAGATAACAGAAGAATGATGAGGTTTGGTAATCAATTAGATAATAATGAAAAAGAAAATCTTTCTAAAGTAAGAAAATTAATCCATTTGAGAGATGAACATCCTGCATTGAGATATGGGGATTATTTTTCACTTCACGCCGACTCAAATATTTTCGTCTATGTAAGAACTGATATGAATGAAAGAGTACTGGTCGTTTTAAATAAAGATACTCAATCCCATGATATTAATATAAATCTACCAGAGTTTTATAATGCGAAATATTTATCAGACCTTTTAAACGGCAATAAAATTTCTGTAACTGATAATAAAGCTGAAATTAAAGTAAAAGGAATCGGTTATTGTTTTTATGATATTCAATAAATACATGTTTTTCTTCATGAAAAATTAAGTAAAAAAATCACAAAGAATTTATATGTATAAATTTATTTTATTAAGTTTAATCCTAATTTTGTCTTCCGGTTATGTTATGAAAAAAACAGATGGACAAAACATTCCCCGTGTCCCCTCTTGGGCAAAAGATGCAATATGGTATCAAATATTTCCCGAACGCTTTGCTAATGGAGATAAAACTAATGACCCTACACCTCACGATATGGAAGGCGCCTGGCCATATAAAATTCCGGAAGGATGGAAAATAACACCATGGACTTCCGACTGGTACAAACTTCAGCCTTGGGAAAAAGCCGACGGTCATAATTTTTATTGGAATGCCGGTACAAGAAGATACGGTGGTGATATACAAGGAATTATTAATCACCTTGATTATTTAAAGAAACTCGGTGTTAATGCAATTTATCTTAATCCGATTTTTGAATCTCCCTCTCTTCATAAATATGACACAAGGATGTATCACCACGTTGATAATAATTTTGGACCAAATCCTAAAGAAGATGAAAGAATTTGGGAAACTGAAAACCCTGCTGATCCTAAAACATGGAAGTGGACTTCTGCTGATAGTCTTTTTCTTACGTTAATAAAAAAATGCCATGAAAAAGGTATGAAGATTATTATCGATGGAGTTTTTAACCATGTGGGCAGTACTTTTTGGGCTTTCCAGGATGTTGTAAAAAACCAGCAGAAATCCCCTTATAAAAATTGGTTTATAATTGAATCGTGGGACGACCCTAACACTCCTCAAAATGAATTTAAATATCACGGCTGGAACGGTGTAAAAGATTTACCAGAGATAAATAAAAATGGTAAATATGATCTTGCTGATGGCTTTGCCGAACATATTCATTCAATTATTAAAAGATGGATGGCACCAAATGGCAATCCAGCCAATGGAATTGACGGCTGGAGGCTTGATGTTGCAGAAAAAATCAATTTAAAATTTTGGAAACAATTTAGAAAATGGGTAAAAGAAATAAATCCCGAAGCCTATATTACTGGCGAAATATGGTGGCAAAATTGGGATAAAGATATAATGTTTAACGCTGCCCCTTGGCTCCAAGGAGATGCCTTTGACGGAGTAATGAACTATCGATTTGCAAGAGCTGTAAAAGAATTTGTTGCCGATTCCCAAAATCAAATTTCGCCCGAAGCATTTGCTGATAGTATTAAAACTATGCAAAATGATTATTTCAAAGATAATTTTTATGCAGTTCAAAATCTTGTAGATAGCCACGATGTTGATAGAATTGAATCCCAAATTGTTAATCCAGATGAATGGTACGACCATAACGCCAATCCAGAGCAGAATAAAAATTATTCTGTCCAAAAACCAGATGAAACCGGTATTCAAAAACATAAATTAATTGTTGGTATCCAGATGACTATGCCGGGTGCGCCAATGATTTATTACGGCGATGAAGCTGGTATGTGGGGCGGGGATGATCCTGATTGCCGAAAGCCCATGGTTTGGCCTAACTTGAAATACCAAACAGAAACTTCCGACCCGTTAGGTAGAAAACGCAAACCTGATTCTGTTTCCTTTAATAATGATCTTTTTAATTGGTATAGAAAGCTTATTAAAATAAGAAAGCAAAATAAAGAGCTTATGGAAGGCGATCTAAAATTCTTTTTAATTGATAATGATCAAAAGATTCTCGGTTATAGTAGAACACTTAATGATTCAACAATTTATATTCTATTAAATAACAGCAGAAAAAGTAAATCGTTACACACAAAATTTATCTATGGAAGTAACGGAACTCTAAGAGATTTGATTAGCGGTAATAAAATTTTAGCAAAATCCATTAATAATATTAAATTAAGCCCTTACCAAATGATGATTTTAAAATAAGAAGTTTCTTCCTTCATACACCTCCTACGGAGAGAAATCTAACAACGATTATTGATTAAGCATTTCTCTCCATTTTCTTAAGCAAAATTAAAAAATGATAATTATATGAAGTATATACCTTATGCATCATTTTTAATTTTTATTAGGCTAAGCCGGTGTTTTAGATAAATATCTTACCAGACGTAAAGGTAACAGCTAAAAAGTAATCTTCTTAGGTATCTTCAGTGGTTAATAGATTAGATTATGATTTCAAACTTGCCATCTTTAATATTTGCCACAATTCCTTTAGGTGCAATGTTAGAACTAAATGTACCATCAAACTTGCCATCTATAATAAGCTTATCATTGGAATATTGAACTTTGGTTATAATCAATTTGAATAACTTAGAAGTGATAAGCCAATTTGCTTTCTGTCCCTTGTCAAATACTTCATAATTTGCAGTCTCACCATCAACATTTCTTTCGTCAGAATTAGTAATACCAAACCAGATGGTAAGATTTTTACCAGTGCGATTTATTTTATCCCTGGTGTCTACGCTTATTTTTGTTCCATCTGTTAAAACCATAGATGGGTCTGTAGAAATTTGTTTAAAGGCAATATCAAGCCCAATCATTTGCTGAACTTTTTCATCGTTATATTCACACCTTAAGCTGAGAATAATATTTTTTTGTTTTGTAATAGAAACTGAATTTATAGGAAGATCAATTTTTTCATCATTCAGAGTAAAACTTATTCTCCCGTTACCGGTATTAGTTTGTGCAAAAACAGACGACAAAAAAAATAGGCACAAAAGGAAAATTTTTTTCATTTATCATTCAAAAAAAAATATATTCAAGGATTAATATTTAAACTTTGTAAATAAGGCTCAACCCAATCTACGTTTGGAGCCATTAATGGTGCAGCAGTTAGTCTTCCTCCAAAGCCAAGATAACGAAAGCCAAAAGCATTAACTTGTGTAACGGGAATATCATGTAATACCGGCATATTTATAACCATACCGAACTTCTGTGCAAGCTTTACGGTATAATCCGTGATAGCTTTTCGTTCTTTCTGAATTGCTAAATCTTTTCGTAAATCGTCTTTTACTTTATCAAAAGGTTGAGCCAGTTCTTTGCGAGCCGGTTGTTTGCCAATGAGTTTAAATATAGAATATCCATTACCAATTTTTAAAGGACCATAAATATCGCCAACCTTCATAGAAGCAGCCGTTTTACCAATTTCACCGTACATTGTTATCGGAAAAAATCCAAAAGCACCGCTATCTTTTTTAGCCCAAGCTCTTTGTGTGTACATATAAGCGAGTTTTTTAATATCAATACCGTCTTTTAAGCCTTTTAATACTTTTTCAACGATGCTCGCACTATCAGTATAAACTTCAACAATATTCACTTCTTCAGGATAAAAATTATCCTGGTTATATCTTCTGTAATAATCATGAAGTTCTTTATCGCTAATTTTAGCAGAATCGAGAAATTTATTTTTAAGAATCTGAGCTAAATAATTTTCTGTCCATTCGTGTAAATCACTTTGTACAGAAGGAAGATTTTGAAGTCCTTCTTTCATACCCAGACGTGCCAACATTTCTCGTTCGATGTTGGTCCTGTTAACCACATTCAAAATTCGCATCAAAGAAAGAGTATCTGTATCGACAGAGCTAAAACCTTCCCATGCTAAATCTTCAATAAATTCTTTAAGCGATTTTGGGTCTTTAGGAAATTCTATGTAGCTCATACTTAAAGAATCCGAACCAAACTGCTTATATAATTTTTGTACATCATCAGCATCCAAATAAACAGGGTCGCCTTCTTTTATAGCAAAAGACTTCCTCTTCTCAGTAAAAATATCAGACAACTTATGAGCAAGACTCTTAAATAAAACAGCATTAACTTCTACCTTTTTATCTTTAAAGTATTTTTCAAAAAAATCCTGATATAGTTTAGCTTCTTTTCTGGCTTGGATAATTTTTCTTACAGCTTTTATGGCATCTTCATTGCTTGCTGAAAGGTTTTGCGCTGACTTACTCTTAAGTTTAAATATGTACCAACCTTCTTCAGAATAAACAGGTTCGGTGTAACTGCCTATCTTTAAAGCATAAAGAGAATCTTCAACAACACGGTCCATCTGACCATACATAATTTCTTTAGGGGAAACTTGCTCGTCGGCTTCGGGTCTTGTGGCTAATAAGGAATCGAAAGGAACGCCCATTTGAAGAAGATTATAAAGTTTTTGAATTTCAGGCAGGTCTTTGGCAAAAAGATAATTTACGTATAATACAGTATTATACCGCATGTAACCTTGCAGTATTTCTTTATCTGAGATACTTACTTTGTCTTTAATTTCGCGCCTATAAAGAGCATCGCGGACAAACATTTTTTCAAGTTTTGAAGAGATATATTTCATCACCGAAAGAGTATCGTACCCCAAGTCCTTTGCCTGAAGAGCCCAAAGTTTTTCTGAGATAAGAGAATATAAAAATTCAAGCTTTAAGGATTGTGTAATTCTTGTAACTTGCTTTCTAAAAAGAGGGGTAAACTCGTATCTCTGCAAAAATTCTTCAGCGGTAATTTTATCGTCACCAACCGTAGCAACAATTTTATCTTTTAAATTTTCGAATTGTTCTTTAGTTAACTCCTGCGCAAAAAACTTTGAGGCAAATAGTAAGACGAAAAAGAAAATGAGGATTGGTACTGTATTTTTAGTCATAATTTTATGTCTATCAATTTACGAATGTATCATTATTAACAGGTTAAAATCTCAAAAATATATCTAAAAAGAAAGAGAAAAAGCAGATAAAATCTTATAAAAACATCGGTAATTTGACCGGCGCCAGCATGTGTTTAGGTTGAATGTTAAACCTTAAAACAGGAATGGAGGCAATAAAAGGTTCAAGTTTGAACCTCAAAATAAGAATTTCGGTTCCAACTGGTTCATCATTGAACATTAAAAGTGAAACTATGGCTTCATTATGTTAATTAATGAACCTTAAAACCGAAATGCTGGCTCAGAAATGTTCAATTATTACAAAAAAAGGTTCAACTTCCACTCCCAAAGGTTCATCTATTATACCTAAGGAATAGCCAGTCAACAAAAAAGGTTCTCCAACCTATTTATTGGATAGGAAGATGAACCTTTTACATAGGTGCAAAATGTCACATATATGACAAATTGTCATTATTCTAAAATTAAAAACAAAAATGTAGGAATTTGATAAATCAAATTCCTACAAAATGAACTAATAAACAATTACTTTAAGAGCATCATCTTTTTAACTTCGCTAAAGTTACCAGCTTTAATGGAGTAGAAATAGACGCCGCTTGCAAGTCTGCTTGCATCGAAAGAAACGTTATAATTTCCGGCAACTTGGTTTTGATTAACTAAAGTAGCTACAACCTGCCCAAGAATGTTGTAAACTTTTAAAGTAACAAGACCAGATTTGGGCAAACTATAATTAATCGTTGTAGACGGGTTAAACGGATTCGGATAATTTTGGCTAAGTTTATAAGTAGCCGGTAAATTATTATCTACTTTTTTCACATCCGTAAAGGAAGCAACACTATCCTGGACGTTGAAGACGTTATTAATAACAATTGGACCGGGCTCGGCAATACTGAAGAAATGATTAACACCAAAAGGCAAATCATTATCAAGATAAGTACTTCCACCGTTAACAGTATCAACCCCCGGATAATCACAGCCATACTTATATTCGGTATATCCAGAAGGAGTACCAACTGGAAGAGTAAACTGAATTGCGTAAATATGGTCGCCCGCTACAAGGTCGCCATTTTTGCCATCATCATGAAGTACCCACATAGTTTTAGGAGCACCAACAACGCTATCAGCAGTATCTGCAACTGCCCAGTTTCCACCCCAAGCACCAAATATTGCAATTGAACCCTTTAATCCTACAAATTTAATTGAATTAGGATCAATTGCTTTTTTAGTATGCCAATCAACAGCATGCCTCATATCTACACGGAAAGTAACTAAAACAGGGTTTTTAATTCCAGGTTGAAGAATAGTAAGGTTAGGCACAAAAGGACCAACGGTATCAACAGTATCGGCAGTAAAATAGAACCATCTATTTGCGCCATTTTCATAACCACCGCCATTACCAAATACAGAATCCGGGAATGCTTTAAATTTCCAAGCGGCAGAGTCACCTACTGGACCGGAGAATTGCAAAGTAGTAGTATAAATACCAACTTGGAATGGATCGGGTTGTAAAACTCGATTGCCAGTAAGGTCTGTAATAGTAAAGCCGCCCCAGTTGCTTAAGCCCATTATCTGTATAGAATCTTTAGATGGATCAAATTTTCCCACGGCTGTACCAATATATGAACTAAGATCGCAAATAAAGGTAACAGTATATAAATGCTTAGGAGCAGTGTTATAAGTACTATCATTATTGTACCAATAGGGTCCTAATGTAGTATCATGTGAACCTAAAACAAAAGTCCTATTGGGGCTGCTTTCCCATCCGCCGTCATCCATTACAAATTTAAACTGGAAAGATTTCCCAATAGATGAGTCTTGAAAAGTAGCAGTAACGGAATAAATAGTATCAGTTGCACCTTTCGTCATTTTAAAATAATAACCACCCCAATTCTGATTGCCATTATAATGAGCAGTATCCCCAGCCGCTACCTGGAAATCACCTCTGACAGTAACCGAATCTGTTGCAATCTTAAAAACACCGTTAAAGGCTGCAGCCCCCATGTTGACTTTAAAAGTTACCTTAACTGTTGCAAACATGGTTGCAGTAACCAGTAAAGATAACATTACAGTAAAAAGAATTTTTTTCATATATGACCTCTCTTTATTTAATTAAATAAAATTAGTTACTTATAGCCCAAGTGTAATTGAAATTCTGTTTATAGGATCAAAAACACCGAACGAAGTATAACTGTAATCTATTTTGGCGTAAAAGCCGCCAAAGTTATAATGTAAACCAACTCCTGTTGATAAACCTCCTTTTTGTGATTGATTAATAATTTTTCCTCCCCCACGGTTAATAGAATAATAACCACCGCGGATTGAAAACAAGTCGTCCCAATTTAATTCGGTACCAAGATTTAGGTAAGAAGTTTGATTGCTAGGAATTACCGCATCGCCGGCAACAGTCCATTTCCACATTTGAGTATTGATAGCCATATAACTAACGCCAACATCAAACTGAAGTGGCAAAGGCCAGGAATCTGTAGCAAGATTTGAAGCAATGGTAGAATTATTACCGGCATGTGCAGGATCAATATCAACAGGCTGAAGTAAGTCTTTACCACTCAATTGCATTTCAGTTCCGAAGTTAGAAATATTCATACCTATATTAAACCCAGGTAGTTCAGTATAAAACAATAATCCAATATCTAAAGCAAATGCAGAAGCAGATTCATTCCATATTTTTTGATTTATGTATTTAACAGTTCCACCAATTGAAAAACGGTCAGTTAAATTTCGGGCATAAGATAAAGACAAAGCAATGTCGGCAGCACTCCAATTTTGTCCTGTTCCATTAGGTTGGTCAACAGTAGTAATTTCTTCTTGCCCATAATTCAATTGATTTATACTAATAGCAAAAGCATCATTTTCGTCAACTTGATAATTCAAACCGAACCAATTAAGTTGAGAGCCACCAATCCATTGTGCAAAGGAAGCAGCAAATTCAATATCACCAATTCTTGATAGCCCACCCGGATTCCAATAAGCGGCAGTAACATCATTAGCCACTGCCGTAAATGCCCCGCCCATAGCAGCTGCTCTAGGCCCAACTGGAATAGTAAGAAAATCAGCTGCCGTTGTACCGACCTTGGACTGGGAAAATAATAGCCCACTAAATAAAATTGTTATTATAATTATTTTTGATTTTATCATATTTAAAGCTCCGATATATTCACACTGCCTTTATTTTATTAATGCAAATTTTCCAATTTTTTTATCACCCGTGTTAGCCTCAACAACATAGAAATATACGCCATAAGCAACATCAAGACCTTCTTTTGATTTTAGATCCCATTGAACAGTGCCGTCATTTATATTACCACTCTGCAACAAAGTTTGAACTTCATCTCCGGCAGAGGTATATATATGAATTGTGCAATTTGCAGGTAAATGAGTAAAATATATAACACGCTGGCCCCTTCCCGATATACCAGACGGGAGAGGTTGCTCATAAACATCTGTAACTACGTAAGGATTAGGAACAACTTTAATTTTATCAAGTTGAGTTCTAATGCTTGTTTGATCTACCGATGGAGCAGACGTGGTAAATGTAAATTGGTCCTTTGATGAAATCGGTTTTGTAAAAGATAACATTAATGTATCTCCACCTTTAGGAACATAAGATGTATCATTACCAAGGAATAACATTCTCCACGAAATTGCTTGACCGGCAGAATCCGATATAAATACAATATCATTTGCCGAAAGAGTATCTAATCTTTTTGTCCCAGATTCAGTTATTACATATTGTACTTTTATAGGATGAGTTCTATCGGTAACATCATAAATATTAAAATTAGTTACCTTTGTTGGAAGATTAATCCCCGAATTCTTAAACACCGGTAAATTATAAGCTGTATCATTGTAAGTATTAGAGAAAACAAAGGCGTAATCTTTAGGATACCTTACTCCATATAAATTTTTGGGTGTGTAAGAAAATTGAGTAGCTGAGAAAACTAAATTGTTGGACTGATGATTATTCCAACCAGATTTACTTGAATCTATAACAATATTGTTTACATCTTGGTAAGTGGTATCAATAGACAACCAAAATCCGTTTGCAACAACTCCGTTTGAAGGAAGCAAAGGCGCATTTTTTAATATGTAATTATTATTGCCAGCATTTTGGATATTATAGGAATAAGCAACCGGCACTCCACTAACAAGAGAATCATTAAATGTTACTTTATAAGATGAATCTTTAATTAACGTTGGATTCATAACTTCATAGTATGGTATTGCTGTAGAATACCCAGAAATTCTTGAAGTCTGTATTCCAGTTTTGGGCGGTACATAGCCAAGTACTGGAGCGTTAGGAATAACTGCAGCAGTATTAATATCTGTAGTAATATTGCCGTTAGCATCTTTTGAAACATAATGCGTATTTTCGGTTGGGAAAATATCTAATGAACTTTCACCTTTCGTATACGCAACAACAGCATAATAATAAGTTCTGCCATTTGTTAAATTTTTATCAACATAAAAATTTTGGATTCCACTATCATCACCCAAATAATAAGGGGCGCCATTGGTAAGCTGATAAAGTTCCGGAGAAGAATTGAAATACCCTGTTACCCCATCAACTAAATCACATTGAAATATTGGCTGATAAAATACTTTAGCACCAGTTCCATCTGAAATTTGTAAAGCGTCACTAAAATCTGGATCAGTTCCTCTATAAATTTTGTAACCTTCAAACTCAATCTTTTTTGTTGTTTTATCTATAGTATGTTCTGCAACTCTATCCCAATAAAGAGTAACTTGACCATCACCTGGTACAGCAGTAAGCGTTGGCTTATCTGGTGGCTGAGGGAAGTTATAATTAGCATCGTAAATTGTTTGTGCAATTTTTTTGGTTTTAATAGCCGCATATAAATTATCACCATACAGCAAAGCTAAAGAAAATCTTTCTGTATGCCCAGCCGGCATCGGGAAATATCCAGAACCAACTATAAAATCGCCATCTTCTCCATGTGTAGCCGTATTATTAACAACAGAAGCCGGCACATCAAAATATCCAGGGTGCATTCTGCGCCACATATCAACTTCATCACTCATTGTTATATCGCCAGCAGGAACGAAATATTGAAAACTCGTCAACCCAATCATATCAGACTCTTGAACATCGGTTTTATCAATGTCTGGTTCCCCTGGTTCACCGGTATCTTGAAGCCCATACATATTAATTTTTGAAGAATCAACTACTAAGCCCGGTACTACACCCGGTTTTTGATAGCCCGAAGTAGGTTTGCCATCGCCTTCACCAAAATCTCCAGTGTTGGGTTTACCGTCTAAACCAACATCATCGGTTAATGGGTTCCAATTTTTATTATTGTCAATACCATCATCTCGTGCTTCATCTATCATTGGGTCACTAAGACCAATGCCATTAATAAAATCTTTATGTTGTATTGGGTTTACAGTATCAATTAAAACAACTCCCTGGGGAGATTTTTTAAATTGTCTGTAGTCTATTAAGTAATTTTCATCAATAATGCCGTTTAGGTTATTATCAATACCATCATAAGCATTAGGATTTACAGAACCATCCGGTCTAAGATTACCTTCTTGAAGAGTATCGCCAGGCCATACTTTAAATGGAATACCTAAAGAATAAACAGTAGTTGTGTCATTTGGCATTATAGTAATAGTTCTTTTATAAGTCTTAGGATCAATTAGAACTAATTTATCGCCTGGGTGAAGCACTCTTGCATTGAAATCACTTGCGGAAAAATATGGAGCTGTACCATTGAAACTTGCATTATCACCGTCATTATCAATACCATCATATTGATTTCCAGGGGACTCAAGAAACGCATAAGCAACATATCCAACTGCAAAAGGGTTGGGCTGCCATTGCGGATTGGCTTCCGGGCGTACGTATTCATAACCTTTACCTGGTTCAATATCCCATGTATAAGTTATGTTTTGTCTAACATCAAAAAATGAAGCATCATCATTATATTCATCGCCAGAAATACCAACATAAGTACCCACCAAAGTTCCAAATACAGCTTGAGGATAATTAGAAGTTCCATCATTTTTAATGTTGTACAACCAGAAGATTACATTTTGTGCTAAGAAGTTTGACCATTGTAAACCACGAACCGAAACTTGTATGGCTTCACCTCTCCTGTTTGGATCAGTAGAATCGGGTTTAAATCCCCATCTTGAATACATCGATAAGTCTTCATTATCATCCATCCAGAAATAACTTTCCTGGTCTGCATTAAATTGGGCACGCCCAAAATATCCATTCCAATCAACAGCTGGAGTAACATATTGCCCATTAACCATAACTGGTTTACCAGAATAAGACCAGTCTGGTTGGTCAGGCCATTGAGTTGGCCAAGTTTGAGGAAGGTTACTCATTGCAACTCCCCCAAGAGTTTGATTTATATTTGGATTAAAAAATCCGGGTATAGGATCGAAGCCCCAAAAGGAAGAACCACCACCCGATCTTCCACCACCAGGTCTGGAAACGGGAGTAATCTGAACGTTTACAATAGTATCTACATAAACGATTTTTCCGGTGGAATCTTTAACTGGAATAGGTGGCAGCCTAAGACCAACTAGGGGAGAAACATCTCCAACGTAACCATCAGGGTCATATTTCCATGCGCATCGTGGATAACCGGGCAACACAGGCTGACCAATTACACCATAATTACCAAAGATTGTTCTAACTTGATTTCCACGATGCACACCAAATGTTCTATAGGTGCTACTACCTCTTGCTGTAACTTCTCTACTCTGAGGATAAGAGTTTGAAAAAGTAAATAAAGTAACAAGAAAAGAAAAAATAAAGTATTTACATATTTTCATAGTTATACCGCTTATAAACTTATTCGTTAAAATAAAAAGTTGTTCCAAATTCAATTCTTCTTGGTTCAGAATAAAATGATGGATTGTTGTAATAGTCTTGTACTGTATTAACTAATTTAGTCGGGTTCCCATTTGTTAAAGCTTGATATTCGGCAGAAGTATAATCTGCAACACCACTATCGTTGTAAACATTAAGCATATTTTTAATATCGAGTAAGTTATAGATTCTTAAGAATACACTTAATCTATTTTTCCCGATGATAAAATCTTTGTAAGCTTTCATATCAATGTTAAAGGTGGAAGGTTTTAATCCTGCATTTACAAGAATAGAAGAAAGAACAATGTTTTCACTTGGAGTATAAGGTAATCCGCTTCCGTACTGTCCAATAAAACTAAAGCCCCAATTATCATCGCCTACGAAAGATAGAGTTGCATTTATAGTATTTGTTTGATCCCAATTTAAGGGAACAAGCTGCATTGATGGTCTTGCTCCACCCGTATATAAATTAATCGTTTGATTTGGATCTGATGCATTACCTTTTGCGCTTTGTAAGGTGTAATCAAGAGTTGCAGACCAGTGGTTAGATAATCTTTTCGTAAGTGAAACAGTTACGCCTTTAACAAACCCAAAGTCGCTATTTACATACTGTACATAAGTAGCAGCTCCGCCATAAATAGGAATAAGATTGGTTGTTGTGCCAGCTAAATTTCTTATATCGCGAGCAAAGGCAGTAATATCAAATGATATTTCATCTGAAATTGCTTGTTGAAGACCGACCTCATAACTGATAGTTTGTTCCGCTTTAAGGTCGGCATTGCCAGCTACACCTAAATTTCCTGTCCCTTGCCCAAATTTGAATTCTGGATTGGTGTATAACAAATCAAAATTAGGAATTTGGAAAAATTCACCGTAAGAAAAATGAATAACTCCATCTGCAGTTATTGGGAAAGCTACCCCAAGGCGTGGGCTAATCTGATATTTGTCGGTAGCTTTTTTATACCAAATAGCTTGACGTTGTGCCATCGTCATTGCAATATGCTGTGGTTCAACCGGATTATATATATTTGGATCAAGAGGATCGTTCAAAACAAATCCGTCTGGACGAAAATAATCCGCCCTTACACCTATGTTAATAATCAATTGATTCAATTCAATTTTATCTTGAATATAAGCAGAAGCTTCAATTGGTTTTTTAGTATAAAGATTAATATTTAAATTTTGCGTAGGATCATTTGGATTTGGAATATACATTTTAGCAAAAGGTTTTAATGTAACCGACGGATTTTGTAAAGAATCAGACTGATATAAATATGTATCAGCAAAAGTTAAATTATGGATATCATATTCAAAACCAACTTTCATTTGGTGAACTTGTGTTACTTGAGAAGTAAGGTCAAATTTAATTCCATAAGTTCCAGTACCTCTTCTAAATAATTCGTTTCCGGTTCCACCGGTATTAAATGAAGGAACTTCTGTAGGCGTTTGTGATAATAACAAAATGTTTGTCCAGCGGGGGTCATTAACATCTGCATAGACATATTTTTGATAACCGTTGTAGAAATAGGATAAATCAAGTCTGTAAAAAGTAGAAGCACTTACCGTATGAGTTAAAGAAAAAATATTAGTATTTGCTCTTTTATATTCATTATAATTACCTTTTGGGTCATAAGTAAAAGCCTGGTTATAATCTTGATAATTCATGTTATCAATTATGTAATTATAATCAACTTTAAGATTTGGTAAAGGCTTCCACGTTAATTTACCCTGCCCGTAAATTTCTTCATTCCAATTCATGGAAACAATAGCGCTATCACCAATACCGCTTGGCAGAGCGCTCAAAATATATCTTTGAGACACAGGAACGGAAGGACCATTATTTATAGTTATATTCCATGGATTATAAATATTTTGCCCATAAATCCATCCAGCATTATAAAGATATCTTCCAAAAGCGTAAAAAGATAATTTGTCGGCTATTATAGGTCCGCCCAAACTTCCTTCAACATCTCTAATATCACCGGGCCTAAAAATATTATCATTATGGAAAATATCCGTATGGGTTGTATAATGCCCTCCCCAATAAGTAGTAAAAGTACCTTGAAGTTTATCTCCACCATCTTTTGTGGCAATATTAACATAACCAGAAAGCGCCCTGCCATATTCTGCATTAAAAGCGCCACTTACAAATTGAAGTTCCTGAATAGAACTAGCCGCAACATCTACAACATTAGAACCATCGTACACATCTGTTAAAGGAACACCATCTATCGCATAGACTACTTCGCCGGCTCTACCACCTCTGACGTGTAGGTCACCATTACTACCAGTTATAATACCCGCCTGAAGCTGAAGAATATCCTGAAAGTTTGATACTGGCAGAGATGAAATCTGTCTTGAATCTACTATTGATGTAGAGGCTGTCAGGTCTTTTTGAACTAACGGCTTTGAAGCAGTAACAACAACCGCTTCTTGTTGAATTGTAGTTTCCTTTAGAGAAAAATCTTCTCTTGTTGTCAAGTCTATAGAAACTCGAACATTTTTTAATTCTTCACTTTGATAACCAATAGCTGAAACTTTTAAAGTATAAACGCCAGGGGGAATACCAATTATAAAATAATTTCCATCAATATCCGCAGCCGCCCCCATCGAAGTACCCATTATAATAATATTGGCACCAACCAATGGTTGCTTGTTCCCGGCATCAATTACTTTGCCTGCAATTTTTCCAGTTTGACTAAAAGACTGATTGTTAAGAAATAATATTGTTAAGGATAATAATAAAAGCTGTAACCAAAATCTCATGCATCCCTCCGGGATAAAAATATATTTTCCATACAATTTTTAATTAAATATGAAATTATTATTTCGTTTTTTCTACAAGTTATTTTATTGCTTTTTTAATACGACCTGACGACAGTTTGTAATTTTAGATGAAATTTGATACACCTTTTTTTATTAGTGTATCTCTTCCTCCTATCATATTGAAGAATTTAGTACACAAAAACTATACATTAAACAATCTTTAAGCTACTACCTAAACGAAGGTATTTTTAATATACTTTCTACTTATCACAAAATTATCCTACCCAAATGGACGGGAATTAATCCTGAAAATCATCTGTTAAATAATCCCTTCTTTTATTGCTTTTGCAACCGCTTCGGATTGCGAATGGACATGTAGCTTTTTATAAATATTTCTAAAATGAAATCTAACCGTTTCAATACTTATGAATAATGAATCTGCTATTGTTTTAAAACTATTTCCTTCTACAAGACCACTTAAAATTTCTTTTTCCCTTGATGTTAAAAGATAAGGAGAATTAGAAGGCGCACCTTGTTTTTTCTCTTTAAAAAAATCTATCACTTTTCGAGCAATATGCGAACTCATGGGCGCTCCACCTTCGTAGGCTTCTTGAATTGCTTCAAGTAGTTTTATTGGAGGAGTTTTTTTTACAAGATATCCGCATGCACCTGCAACAAGCGCATCAAAAATTAAATCATTCTCTTCGTATACTGTTAACACCAAAATTGTGAGCTCGGGAAGAATTAATTTAGATTGCTTTATCCCTTCAATACCATTCATTCCAGGTAAACCAATATCCATTAAAAGCACATCGGGGTTTAGCTTTTCTAAATTTTTTAGCATAGGTTCACATCTAGGGAATGAACCTACACAGCTATAGCCATGTGTTCCATCAATTAGGACTTTTAATCCTTCTCGAATTGTATTATTGTCTTCAACAACTACTACCTTAATCATTCCATTAAAAACAAAAATTTAATCATCATAAAAAAGAAAATACGTCAAATATTTTCATTTCTTTTTAATTATTTACACTTAAAATTTATCACTTATCTTTTCTTTCCACTACTACATAAATAAAGGTATTTCAAATACATTTTCAATTAAAACAATTCTTTGCACTACCCAAACGGGTAGAGTATAAGACGAATTAAAATTTTTCAACTTACTAAACGTGGTACTATAAAAAGATATGACCTTTAAATTAAGAAAGGGAAAAATTCAACGAGGCTAAATAATACCCTCTTTAATTGCCTTTGCTACGGCTTCGGATTGAGAATGCACATGTAATTTTCTATAAATGTTTCTAAAATGGAATCGCACGGTTTCTATGCTGATAAAAAGAGAATCGGCTATTGCTTTAAAGCTATTCCCTTCTACAAGACCGGTCAAAATTTCTTTTTCGCGAGCAGTTAGTATATTTTGTTGTTTTGGGGAAGACATCTGTTTTTTGTGCTGAAAAAAATCAATGACTTTTCTGGCGATATGAGCACTCATTGGAGCACCGCCTTCATTAGCTTCTTGAATTGCTTCTAACAACTTAGAAGGTGGAGTTTTTTTCACAAGATAACCACAAGCTCCTGCACACAATGCATCAAAGACTAAATCATTTTCTTCATATATGGTTAGTACAAGAATATTTAATTCTGGAAGTATAACTTTAGCTCTTTTTATTCCCTCGATACCGTTCATTCCTGGAAGACCAATATCCATTAATAGAACATCAGGATTTAGTTTTTCAAGATTCTTTAACATAACATCACAAGAGGAGAATGCTCCTACACATTTATAACCGCTGGTACCATCAATTAAAATTTTTAATCCTTCTCTTATTGCGTCATTATCTTCAACTACTATTACACTAATCATTTTGCATAATCCATATACTATTGTAATATAATAGATTTTCGAATAACAATCATCGCTTTATTCTGTAACCTTAAAGCTAAAACTTTTTATAAAATATCCCCCACAAACTGAATTGTGGTTCCTTTCCCCTTTTCCGAAAAAATGTTTATTACACCGCCAATAGATTTTGCTCTCTGTTTCATATTATCCAAACCGTTACCGCTGCTTTTTTGGGAGATATCGAAACCTTTGCCGTTATCTTTTAAAATCATTTCAAGATGTTTTCCTTTAACAAAAGCATCTAATGAGATTTCTGTACAACCGCTGTGTGAAATGCAGTTATTTATTCCTTCCTTAAAGATTAAATATAAATGTTGTCTATGTTCCATTGACAAAGAAACTCTTTCAAGTGATTTTAAATTTTCGGACCTAAAAGAGATGCTTGCATAAGACGACAATTCTGTATAGGTATCTCTTAGGCGTAAGATAAGGTCATAAAGAGAATCACGTTTTGGATTGACGAGCCAAACAATATCACTCATGCTATCAATTAGGCTTCTTGATTTGTCGCTAATCATTTTAAGACTTTTTTTGACGTCATCGCCAACGGAATCCAGCTTTTGATAGATGACTTCGCTCAAGATAGAAATTTCGGTTAAACTTGAGCCAATGTTGTCATGAAGGTCTGCAGCAATTTTTGTCCTTAATCTTTCAACAGCAAGTAAATTACGAACCCTATATATTATAATGAAAACGACAAATCCGCCAATCAACAAAATAGAAATAGAAATAAACCACCATGTACGCCAAAAAGGAGGAAGAATGTCAATTTCAAGAGAAACACCTTTTTTATTCCATACGCCGTCATTATTAGAGCCAATAACTCTAAAAATATATTTCCCCGGATCAAGATTTGTGTAAGTAACATAGCGCCGATAATTGGATAAAATCCAGTTTTTATCAAATCCTTCCATCATATAAGCGTACTTATTTTTATTAGGAGCGGTAAAATCTAACGCAGCAAACTCAAATGAAAAAACATTTTGACTGTAGGAAAGAATTATTTTTTTTGTAGCTGTAATTGGCTTTGTTAATGGCGAATCCTTAGTGTTTATACCAACAGGCTTATTAAAAATTTGAAAATCTGTAATTACAATAGGAGGAATATGGTTATTCATATTTAATTCTGTAGGATAAAAAGAGATTAAACCTTTTGTACCCCCGAAAAATAATTGACCGTTTTTTCCTTTGAAACCTGCACCCCAAAAGAATTGGTTTTCTTGCAAACCGTCATTGACATCGTAATTTCTAAATATTTTTGAAGAAAGATTAAACCTCGATAATCCGTTATCGGTGCTTAACCACAGATTTCCATTATCATCCTGTTGAATGGAATAAATTACATTGCTCGGTAATCCATCTGAAGTAGTGTACTTTATAAACTTAGGATGTTCTAAGTTTTGCTGATTTAAGGTAAGTTGATTTAACCCGCCGCCATAAGTCCCAATCCATATATCGCCATTTTTGCCTTCAAGAAGAGAAATAACTCTATTGTCACTTAACCCGTTTTTGTCAAGCCCAAATCGGTAACTAATAAATTTTACAGAAGAAGGATTTGTCAAAGCTTTCTTTAGTTCAATAGGAGTAAGTTTATTTAATCCGTTCCAAGTTCCAATCCATAAATTTCCAGATTTGTCCTGAATAATACAAGATTGAACTAAATCGCCACTAATACTATACTTATTATTAGGATCATGCTCAAATCTTATAAAATTATTTTTTTTCTTATTGTAAAGATCTAAACCGACGCCAGTACCAATCCATAATCTTTTCTCTGAATCTTCAAAAATGGATTGCACAATATTATTACTTAAACTATGGGCGTCGAAAGGATTAAATAAATAGTGAACAAATTTTAAATTACCTTTCGAAGAATTATAAGCTTTATTTAAGCCTCCCTTCCATGTACCAACCCAAAGTGTTCCAAAACTATCCTTAAAGATTGCAGATACCGAATTGTCGTTAATACTAAATTTATCATAAGGATTATCCACAAAATGGGAATAGGAATTAGTATGCGGGTCATATTTATCAAGTCCGCCACCCAATGTTCCTATCCAAAGTGTGCCGTTATTTTCTTCAAAGATGGCTCGAATTGTATTATTACTTAGACTATTCTTATTATAAGGATCATGTTGATAATATTTAAATCTTATTCTTTCCTTATCATATTTTACAATTCCATCTTCAGCTGTTCCAATCCATATTACTCCCGATTTATCTTCATATAAGGACAAGATATTATTATTAATTAAAATACCGGAATTATGCGGAGTGGAGCCTTCATTTATAATTTTGTTCGTGTTTGTATTCAACAGAAAAACACCGCTTCCTGTTCCTATCCATAATACTCCGGCATTATCAACCATCAAAGCATTTATTCTATCATAATCTGCACCTTCAAATTGGGAATTCATCAGGAACCGTGTAAAAGTATTTTTTTTCTTATCAAATTTTGTTAGACCATTAAGAGTACCAATCCACAAACAACCATTACCATCTTCGCACATGGAAAGTACAACATTATTGCTCAGACTATTTTTATTTTTAACATTAAAAGAATAATTATAAAATTTACCAGTGGACCTATCAAACTTATCAAGCCCACCGTTTCCACCAATCCACATTTCACCTTCTTTATCTTCAAAAATAGTAAGTACAACATTACTACTTAAGCTATTTTGATTATTTGGATTGTGTTTAAAATGAATAAAATTATTTCCCTTCTTATTAAGTTTATCTAAACCACCGCCCTCGGTTCCTATCCATAAATTACCTTTGCTGTCTTCAAAAATAGCTCTAACATTATTATAGCTTAAGCTGTTTGGATCATTCTGATTATTTTTAAAATCAATAAATTCTCCTTTTTCTTCGTCATACCTACAAAGTCCTTCGTTGTTTGTACCAATCCATAAATTATCAGATTTATCCTCATAAATTTTCCAGATAAAATTATCAGGGAGGGAATTTCTGTCCAGTGGATCATTTCTGTAAATGGTAAACTTATATCCGTCGTATTTATTTAACCCGTCTTCAGTGGCAAACCACATAAAGCCTTTTTTATCTTGCAGAATCGAATGTACCGTGTTCTGTGATAGACCGTCTTCACTTAAAATATGAACATAATTTACCGATTTTTCTTGAGAAAACTGAGTTGTAAATAAACCTGGCAACAAAAGAGTAAAAAGAAAAAATAAAAATTCCTTATACACGAATATTTTTTTTATTGTAAAATTTGATGCCATACCAAAAAAGAATGATTTAATATTTTGCTATAGATAATATAAAATTATAAACAATAAAACGCACCTGATATTTTGCTTTTATATTTATCATCTGAATGCTTAATCAAAAAATTAATTGAAAGGACAAACTTTATCTTTGACTAAAATGCAGCTTAAATTAGTCTGAGTATATCCGCTTAGATGGCAAATTTGCTAATCTACAGTTTTGGATTATAATCTAAAATTATTTTTTACAATTATTAGAAATTTGAAAATTTCTTCTAAAAGATTTCTTCTTGGGGAAAAACAAAGCATAACTTAAAGAAGAAATTATTTCAACAGAATCATCTTTTTAATAGAAACAAAATCTCCGGACTGAAGACGATAGAAATATACTCCACTGGAATACTTTGAAGCATTGAATTCGACATTGTATTTGCCAGCAGCTTGTATTCCATTAACAAGCGTTGCTACAACTCTGCCCATTACATCATAAATCTTAAGAACTACTTTACCTGTTCGTGGAATTGAATATTGAATAATTGTGCCAGGATTAAAGGGATTTGGATAGTTTTGTTCAAGATTAAATGTTTTTATTCCTGTTTTATCCATTTCTTTTATATCAGTAATTACAGAAGTATCGGGTGTTGCAATTTTTGTAGAAGTATAAACATGAAATTCTCCGGGTCCAAGTTGAACGGGGGACGCAGTAATGTTAACGGACTGCCCCGAAAAATAATCGTACCACGTCCCGGTAAAAGGAAATATGGATGTTGAAGCGCTCAGTGTATCAACATCAAAATTTCCTATAACCACAACGTTTTGTGAATCACTACTAAGGACAATTGTTTTAATAGCTCCAGCAAGATTTGTATTAAAATTTGTTGTATTAAAAACATTGTTGTTTAATTTTAAATTTATAAACGCCTTTGTAACTTTGTAAAGACTCATCCTTCTTGGATCATTTAAATAATCCCACCGGATAGGTTTAGGATAAGTTCTTGCATAGTCCGTTGCGGGATATGGAAGAGGAACACCACCGGCTCCGTTATTCAAACCAGGATCATAGTTGATTGAATAATCATAGCCAAGCTCTTGAAATTCCCAAAGCATTTTCGAGCCAGGAATTGTATAGAAAAATGCTTCACATAACTTTATTCTGTTTAATGCGGTAGCTAAATCTTTAATGTTATAAGTTCCGCTTGAATTACCCCAATTTAAATTTTTATACATTAGCCTTTCTTCGTCATGACTTTCCATATAACCTACTAAGCCAGGAATACTCCAACCCCAAGCCTTATAAGAAATACCAGACAAATCCCAAGATGGATTTGTTGCATAACCCATAGAAGCTTGCTGATACGAAGAGCTCATATTGTCCCAAACCAACATTCCATAATTGGTAACTATCTTTTCTTCGTTATTCGCAACAAACTCTTCAAGAATAACATAAGCAGTTGAATCAACTTTCCAAACAGCATTTGCAATTCTTTCTTGATTATTTATTCTTGATTGGTCAAAACTTTGCCAAGCACTTACATTATTTGGATTATAAGTTTGAGTATAACCGCCAGCTAAATCAAATCTAAATCCATCAACGTGGTATTGAGTAAGCCAAAATTTTGTTGTAGCATCAACATAATATTGTGTTGCTGGACTGGTATGGTTAAAATCATAGCCAACATTAAAAGGATGAGTTGGATATTGATTAAACCAAGGATTATTAGCCGCCGGAACATTGTTCGTAGAATCCCAATAAAGCCTAACAAGAGGACATGAGCCAAATGCATCATTGAAAGGAATGTCTAATATTACTGCAATGCCAGATTGATGTGCAACATCAATAAATTTTTTCAAATCATTTTTTGGTCCGTAATATTTAGCAGGAGCATCAAAGAAGTTTGGATTATAACCCCAACTATTATTGCCTTCAAAATTCATAATAGGCATAAGCTCAATTGCATTTATACCAAGGCTTTTCAAATAAGTTAAAGTATCGGTTAAAGTTTTATAATCATGTGAAGCTAAGAAATCTCGCATCAGCAATTCATAAATTACGAGCTTAGATTTAATTGGTCTAACAAAGCTCGAATCATGCCATAGATAAGGGACCTGTCCAGTTTCTATAACAGTTGCAATTTGAGTTGTTTTTCCAACCGGATATTTAATTAAATTTGGATAAGTTGAATCCGAAATATATTGATCAAAATTTGGATCGCTAATTTTTTCGGAATATGGATCTGCAATTCTTATTGAACCATCAACTAAATATTGAAAGATGTATTCTTTTTGAGGAGTCAAATTATCAATCTCAATCCACCAACGGTTACCATCAGGAGTTTGCTTCATATAATAGTTTTGATCGACAACCCAATTATTAAAATCTCCAATTACATAAACATTCTTTTTATATGGTGCATAAAGCGAAAGTATAACAGATGAATTACTTAAATAATTTATTCCATCAACAATTCCGCTTGGTTCAGCCTGAATAGTAACAGCAGGGTTAACTACGAAATAACTTGAATCGGATATTGTAAATCCGTTTGAATCAGTGGCTACAGCCTTTATCCACGTATCTCCATAAGAATTTGCGATTAATTTAAAAGTTGTATCACTGCTTAAAGTTTGAGCTAATAGAGAATTGTTAACAAATATTGAAACAGATTTAGCATTCAAAGAAGAAATTTCGACACTTACGGTATCGTTCAAATTTGTAAAATAAGGCGCAACTGGTGAAACAACTTTTACATTCAATCCACTTGTAAACAAATCGGTAAAAATATCAGGTCTTGTTTGTTTAGTGCCATCTGAACTTCTAAAAACAAAATCGAGCTGCTTTATTTGCTCAGAAGAATTTGTAACATTATAAAACTTCCTTGGAAAACCTATAGTAAGTTTATATAAATTATTTCCAAGCCTTGTCAACGCAGGTTGAGTAGAATTATTTCCCCAGGTTCCGATAACATGTTGCCATTGACCGAGATTTGTTGTTACTCCAGTATGTGCATAAACAGTTCCGGTATAATTTAGAAGTTCGGAAGCGCCAGGCTGTGTAGCATCAAAATAAACAATTATAGAATCCTCTTGTGTTGGGAGTAAAGGATTAGTAGTAACAATTTGCGAAAACGAGGCTTGAATAAATGCTAAAAAAAATATAAAAGTAAATTTAATTCTCATACAAATACCCTACATAAAATAATCGGCTAAAGCTTGTTGTCTAATTATTTGTTTTTACTTCATCAATATCATTAACAAACATTACAAGAATACCAGCAAGAATCATTGAAGCGCCGCCAAGAAGCAAAGCATAAATAGCGTCATCGGCAAAAAGATTTTTAACGAACCACCCTAAAATAGCTGCAGCTGTTATCTGTGGGATGACAATAAAGAAATTAAAAATTCCCATGTAAACTCCCATTTTTTCTGGTGGTAGTGAACCGGCAAGAATAGCATAAGGCATCGCAAGAATAGAAGCCCAAGCAAGCCCTATTCCTAATTCTGAAAAAAGAAGCATGTTTGGATTTTTAATTATATAAAATGAAATGAAAGCAACTCCTCCGCAAAAAAGGCTTATCATATGAACGGACTTTCTATTAGTTTTTTTTGCAAGCCAAACAAGTACAAAAGCCATTATGGCCGCAAAGCCGTTGTATACAGCCATTAAAACTCCAACCCAGTCTGCACCTTTATTATATAATTCCGAAGTAGTATCCACAGCTCCGTAAATATGGTGCGTTACAGCAGGTGTAGTATATATCCACATAGCAAACAGAGAAAACCAAGAAAAGAATTGAACTACCGCAAGTTGCTTCATTGTTTTAGGCATTCTGAAAAAATCATTAAATACAACAACAAACCCACCTTCTGTTTTCCCAATATTAGTAAGGTAGGCAACAATAAAAAGAAGTACCCCAAAAACAATTGAACCTACAAAAAGGACGTAAAGTCCATAATCAGTTTTCTTTAGCGTTAAAAATAAAATTAAAGAACCGATCAAGCCAATTAAGACCCATAAAATACCGCCGCGTAAAAATCTTGTTGTAGATACTATTTCATTAGAAGATTTATTTTCTTTTGAATGAATAGAATTTTGATCTGACTCTGAATATTTTTTTAATTCTTCCGGAGAATATTCTTTTGTGCTAAATACCGTCCACAAAACTGCCACAAGAAATACTGCTGCTCCAATGTAAAAAGAAAGCTTAACAGAAAGTGGAATTTCTCCTTCTGGTGCAGTGTTGGAAATTCCAATCCAATTTTTCAAAATATAAGGAAGAGCCGAGGCAACTATGGCACCAATTCCAATAAAAAAACTTTGCATTGAAAAACCGATCGTTCTCTGCTCGGAGGGTAGCATATCACCTACAAAAGCCCTGAAAGGTTCCATAGAAATATTAATCGAAGCATCCATAATCCAAAGCATGCCAGCAGCAACCCATAAAACAGGTGAATTAGGCATAAACACAAGCGCAAGAGATGCAAGAACAGCACCTGTTAAAAAATACGGCCGTCTTCTCCCAAGCTTTCCCCACGTCTTATCACTCATGTGCCCTATTATTGGCTGAACTATTAAACCAGTAACTGGAGCAGCAATCCAAAGTATTGGGATGTTATCAATCTTCGCTCCAAGAGTCTCAAAAATTCTGCTTACATTTGCATTCTGCAATGCAAAGCCAAATTGAATTCCAAGAAATCCAAAACTCATATTCCATATTTGCCAGAAACTAAGTCGAGGTTTATTCATTAAAAATTCCTTTTTATGATAAGACTTTTTTTATCTGTGTTGAATATATATAAAATATTTTTCCCAATAACCTACCCGTTTGGGTAGTTATATTATTGATTTTACATTCTTATTTTTGCCTAAAAAAATAAATGCGGAGCGTTTTATGTATTTTAAAAAAATTATTCTTTTTGTTTGTTCAGCGTTATTACTTTCATTCGTATTTACGGAATACTCTTTTGCACAAAAAGAGACTACCGTTATTCATCCTGAGTGGAGTAAGAATGCTTCTATTTATGAAGTTAATATTCGCCAATATACTCCAGAGGGTACATTTAATGCCTTCGCAAAACATTTACCCGAATTAAAAAATATGGGAGTAAAAATTTTGTGGTTTATGCCCATAAACCCAATTGGCATCAAAAATAGAAAAGGAACCCTCGGAAGCTATTATTCGGTTAGAGATTATAAAGCCGTTAATCCTGAATTCGGTACTTTGCAAGATTTTAAAAATCTGGTAAACGAAATTCATAAAATGGGTATGTATGTCATTATTGACTGGGTTGCAAATCATACCTCTTGGGATAATGTTCTTACTAAATCTAATCCGGATTTTTTTAAACATGATTCACTTGGTAACTTTGTTGCACCTGTAAAGGACTGGACAGATGTTATTGCTCTCAATTATAATAACCCCAAACTCTGGATTTATATGGAAGGGGCAATGGAATACTGGATTAAAAATTGCGATATAGACGGCTTCAGATGCGATGTAGCTAGTATGGTGCCCACACCGTTCTGGAATTTCGTCAGAATAGAACTCGAAAAAATTAAACCTGTCTTTATGCTTGCAGAATCTGAAAGCCCGGATTTACAAGAACACGCTTTTGATATGACTTACGCTTGGGAGTATTTCAACATTATTAAAAATATTGCAAAAGATAAAATGACCGTTAAAGACCTGGACAGCTATTATGTTAGAGAAAAACAAAAGTTTAATCCCGATGCTTACAGAATGGTTTTTACAACAAATCACGATGAGAACAGTTGGAACGGAACATTAAAAGAAACTTTTGGTGATGCTGAAAAAACTTTTGCCGTGCTTACCGGCGTCGTTAAAGGAATGCCTTTAATTTATAGCGGTCAAGAAGCAGGATTAAATAAAGAGTTGAGATTTTTCGACAAAGATACTATTATTTGGAAAAATAGCAGCTATCGTGAATTGTATTCAAAGCTTGTCCATCTTAAATTAAGTAATAAAGCTTTATGGAATGGTATTAGCGGCGGTCAAATGCTTCGGGTTATAACAAATAATGACGATAAAATTTTTGCATTTGTAAGACAAATGGATGGCAATAAAGTTTTTGCAATCTTTAATCTTTCGAAAGATTATGTAAATGCTAATTTTATTAGCAGCCTCGTTCAAGGACATTACAAAAATCTTTTTACTGGCAAGGAGATTAATATTAGTAACAATATTAATTTGAGTTTAAAACCATGGGATTATCTGGTTTATTATAAATGAACCTTCTCAACAAAATTCATTTTCAACTAAAACGGAAATTTAAAAACTCTCTGTCTGTAGTAGTTTTAATTCACCTCTTACGCGAGAAAAATTTTGTGAAAATTATAATCTGTTGTTTCGGCTTTTTGATGTACATTCATCATGATAAATTTTTATTTTTTACTTTTTAATAGAATTAACCCTTTTTATTTTTACCTAAAACTTTTTTGAGGAAAACATGAAATTTGAACGTTCTGCGGGAATATTATTGCACCCTACCTCTCTACCCGGAAGATTTGGAATAGGCGACCTTGGTTACGAAGCTTATAACTTTATTAATTTTTTAGATCATGCCGGACAAAAACTCTGGCAGGTGTTTCCACTTGGACCAACTGGCTTCGGTGATTCTCCATATCAATGTTTTTCTGCTTTCGCCGGAAATCCTTTACTCATAAGTCCAGAAAAACTTCGAGATGAAAAATTACTTTTGGACGAAGAACTAAATAATTTCCCCGCCTTTAATCCTCATCAAGTTGATTTTGGAAATGTTATTCAACATAAAAAATTATTACTTCATAAAGCTTTTGAAAAATTCAAAAGTCAAATGGACAGATTTAAAATCCCATTTAATGATTTTTGTAATAAAAATGAACTTTGGCTTGATGACTATTCCTTTTTTATGGCGTTAAAAGAATACCATGGAGGAGGGCTTTGGACTAATTGGGAAAAAGGACTTATACATCGAAATAAAAATGTTCTTAATGAATGGAAGAAAAAACTTACTGTGGAAATTGAATTCCAAAAATTTGTACAATTCCAATTCTTCAAACAATGGCACGAAGTAAAACACTATGCAAATAGTAAAGGAATTAAAATCATCGGCGATATGCCTATCTTTATTGCTTACGACAGCGCTGACTTATGGGCTCATAAAGAATTATTTTCCGTTGATAAAGAAGGAAAACTTGAAACTGTTGCCGGTGTTCCACCCGATTATTTTAGCGAAACCGGACAGCTCTGGGGCAATCCACTTTATCGCTGGGATGCTATGGAAAAAGATGATTTCCTTTGGTGGAGACAAAGGTTCTCCCAGCTTCTCGGTATGATAGACATCATTAGAATTGACCACTTTAGAGGCTTTGATGCTTATTGGGAAATACCCGGCGGCGCTAAAACTGCCGTTAAAGGAAGATGGGTAAAAGCTCCAGGTGAAAAATTATTTAACACTATTAAAAAATATCTTGGTGAACTTCCTATTATCGCTGAAGACCTCGGCGTTATTACTAAAAGCGTTGCCCTATTACGTGACAAATTTGAATTCCCCGGAATGAAAATTTTACAATTTGCTTTCGGAAGCAAAGGAGAAAAAAGATTCCTCCCCCATAATTTTGTCCAAAACTGCCTCGTCTACACTGGCTCACACGATAATGATACTACCAAAGCTTTTTTCGAAAAAGCTAAACATGATGATAATGATATCTATTTACATACTCAAAAATATTTAGATTATTACGGAGACAATATTACCTATCAACTAATAAGAACAGCTTACGCCTCTGTTGCTGACCTTGTTATCATTCCAATGCAGGACGTCTTAAACCTCGGCGGTGAAGCCAGAATGAATTTCCCTGGTAAACCATCCGGAAATTGGTCTTGGCGGTTTACCTGGGATCAAGTTCCTACTGAACTGGCTGCTCATTATAAAAATCTAACTGAACTTTACGAAAGACCTCCAATGCCAGAAGAAGAAGTTAAAATAGTAGAAGAATAAAAATTTAATCCGAAATCTTTTTCTCTCTTAAACAGAATTATTATGTTTTATTTTACGGTGGGTTCTTCTTTCTTCTGAAATTTTATACACTCCTTACCCGAGGAAATATAAACTTCTACTGACGGTAACTGTTTTGTCTTCATACCAAAAGCTTTGCAACCATATGGAAACTTTGCGTCCCATGTTATATAATAATATTTACATTTTTTACAGTTAACAGCCATGTTTTATGGAAAATAATTTTTTGAATTTATACGATGATTTTTTAGAACTTAAGTGGATTAACCGCCTATTTATTAACAACAAATGCTTTATTTATCTTAATTGTTTATTACAAAATAACAAGATTGTTTTATCTTTTAACTTGCAATAATATAAAAATCTATTTTTTTAGCAGCCACAAATTATTTTTCCATTTAAAGTTCAGGTTATATGATACTATTTCAATACCATCATTTTTTTATTGCTAAAAAAAGAACCTGCTGTCAATTGATAAATATAAACTCCACTTGGTAAATGAGTAGCATCAAATTTAATTGAATGCTTGCCTGCTGACATTTCCTGGTTTATCAAGAATGCGACTTCCTGCCCAAGTAAATTATAAACTTTTAACGTAACTTTTTCCGTATTTGGTAATGAAAAACTTATCTCTGTGGTCGGATTAAAGGGGTTAGGATAGTTGTTAAATAATTCAAACTGCTGAGGAGTAGTTACAAATTGATCAATTGCCGTAGCTGCAGTATTCAACATTACAGGGTAAGATTGAATCTCTGTTGAATCTTTCATAATAATTTTCAACCGATAATAATAAGAGGAACCTTGGTTTACGGAAGTATCAATAAATTCAGTTGAATCGGGCGATACTTTTGCAAAGTCAGCAAATGTGCTATCCGTTAATCCTCTTTGAACAGTAATGCTGTCGCTCTCGGTATTTCTATTTTGCCACTGAAGTTTTATTGAATTGTTGTTAATCTGGCTTATCTTCAACCCATTAGGCGAATTAGGATAAGTATAAATTAAAATATCTTTAATTTCGTTGAAGCCGCCAGTATATCTGTTATAAATAGGGAAATCACCTCCATCATCCCAGGCAAAAGCGCCAACTCCGTGCCGTAAAGCTTGATCCATCACCGTTGCATACGCACACATTCTCGAATTATAATCGCACTTTTTCTGATACCCAAACTCATCCAAAATTACCGGTATGTTATTTTTTACAGACCAAGCAGTAACCTGATCGAATTTTGCTTTTGTTGCAGCTATATCAGATGCTGAACCATATGTACCAGTACCGATAAGACCAAAAGGGTAGGGATCGTAAGAGTGATAATATCCAATAAGATATTTATCCGAAGAATCGGGTATTGCAGCAGAATCTAATTGATTCGAATTTGACCACATGTATCCCGAATAAGATACAATACGAGTTGGATTCGTTTTACGAATTATTTTAAGAACCTGGGCATTTAAACTATTTACATTTTGCTTGGACATTGGATACGGCTCGTTCAAAATCTCAAAAATCAAGCTATCGGATTTGTTTCTGAATCGTGTAGCTATTTGGCTCCAAATGCTGTCGAAGCGTGCAACAGTCGAATCAGAGTACCATTCTTTTATCCAGTCTTCATGATGTGCATCAATAATAATAAAAAGCCCTTGCTGAAGCCCCCAGTTTACCACCTGTTCCACTCGGTTTAACCAAGTTGAGTCGATAGTATAAGGAGGAGTTTTGGAAGTATGACCATCCCACGTAATAGGAATTCGAACCGCAGTAAAACCGGCATTTTTATAATCATAAAAAGCACGTTCCTTCACTGGTGGATTTCCCCACGTTCCTTCACCATTAGGCGGTTCCATCGTGTTTCCGATATTAATTCCTCTTGCCATTCCTTTTACAGCATCTTTTGGAGTAAGTTGGGCTTGTGTTGTAACTGTAAGACCAAACACAAAAAATACAACTATCGTTAAAATTTTAGTCATAATAACATTCCTACTTTCAAAAGCCACTTATTATTTTACAGATTACAAATAAATTTTCAATTACAAAAAACACATAGTTATAATATACCCCAAAAGTCATATAAAATTATTTGGAGCATAATAATTTATAACCAAAAGTTAGAGTAAAATTAAAAGTCCTAATCAATGTTTTAATCATTTAACTCAAATTTGTAAATTTGAATAAGGAACTTAAAGCAAAACAATAAACAAAAGCAATATGATATTGAACAATATTCATAATTCATAAGATTCTTTCTAAATAAAATTTTAAAAAATATTTTTTCTTTAACATTAGTTCTATTGGTAATTAAGCTTTAGTCAAGGATTGGTTCTTTGATAGCTGATTAGTTTTTTTAATATAAATTCTATTAAATTAATCCTCGTTAAAGTAGTGAATTTTCTGTAAAGAAAATGGAGAAAAACCTAATGGCATCATATAAATTATCAAAGTCTGGCATCGCCAAGTTGTTTGATGCTGTTCCTAAGATAATCAAAAGAACGGGCTTTGATATGTTTGATTATCAAAACGTTTTTAACGATGAAGCAACAAAGAAAATAATAAGGGAAGGATTAACAATTGGTTGCTTTTATATCGAAAGCCCCGGAATGCGTTCTTTATTAAAACGACTTAGCTGCGATACCTTCGAGATGTTAACCGCTGCTTCCTCAGTTATTCGACCAGGAGTTGCATCAAGCGGAATGATGCAAGAATTTATTGAGCGCCATAAAAATCCAAAGCTTAGAAAATATCTCGTCCCTGAGATGGAAAAATATTTGGGTGAAACTTACGGAGTTATGATCTATCAGGAAGATGTAATAAAAGTAGCACATCATATTATCGGCTTAAGCCTCGAAGAGGCTGATCTTCTTCGCCGTGCAATGAGTGGAAAAATGCGTTCGCATAAAGCAATGCAAATGATAGCCGATAAATTTTTTACATCCTGTAAAACTAAAAATTATTCCGATGAAACTTCGCAAAAACTCTGGAAGCAGATAGAATCATTTGCTGGATATGCATTCTGTAAAGCACATAGTGCTTCGTTTGCAGTCTTTTCCTTCCAACTTGCCTATCTAAAAGCTCATTATCCTGCAGAATTCCTTGCCGCAGTTTTATCTAATGGTGGAGGTTATTACTCGCCCGCAGTTTATATTAACGAATGCAAAAGACTGGGAATAAAAGTTATGCTGCCTTCGATTAATGAAAGTATTTATGAATATACCGGCAGCCATAATACAATTAGAATTGGATTTATGGCAATTAAAAATTTTGATAAAAGCTCTTCCGATATTATTATGCACCAAAGGGTAAAGAACGGAAAATTTACATCACTTAAGGATTTTCTTGAAAGAACAAATTTAGGCTTTAAACAAACAGAAATACTAATTAAATGCGGTGCGGCAGATTGCTTTAACAAAACCAGACCAACTTTGTTAAGGCTTTTAGATATTCACTTCGGTGTAAACAAATTAAATAAAGACCCAAACGGAAACCTCTTTGCAAGTGAACAAACAAGACTTGAACAAGATGTGGCAACAAGTACACAGTTTAGCATTGAAGAAATTTGCGCTAACGAATACGAAGCATTCGGATATATGGTTACAAAACATCCACTTGAATTTTTTGAAGATGAGATAAAAGAAGAAAATATTATAAAATCATCAGACATGACAAAGTACAACAACCACAAAGTAAAAATGATCGGCTGGTATATGGCATCTAAAAGAATCCAGACTAAGAAAGGAGAAGTAATGAAATTTCTTTCCCTAGAAGATACGGCAGGAACATTTGAAGCAGTATTGTTTCCCAAAACATATCAAGTTTATGCTGAGCTAACTTTATCGATGGGACCATATTTAATAGAAGGCAAAGTTGATGCTGAAAACGGAAATAATATAATTGTTGAAAAACTTTCTGTGCTCGCACCAGAAAAGGCAAGCTCTATCACCCAAAAAGAACAAAACGATAGCAGCTTTTTTGGAGATTCTGAGAAAACTGTAAATTATGATGAACTTTTGCTTGTAAGTTCTCTCGATAAAGATAAATTGCTTGAAGCTTATCTTGCGTAAATCATAAGTTAAAAAGCCGTATATCTACCCAAAGGCTTCTTACGTAATTGTAATATCTTTACTTTATCACGGAAACATCTTATATAAAATTTCCATCAACAGAATTAGAACATATTTTACAACTTTGCAATTTTATAATTTCTATATGCAAAATAAATTTCCTTTGCCGCTGTTCTAACAACAGTTGCAAAAGGAATTGCAAGCAACATTCCAGCAACGCCTAAAAGCTCACTTCCAATAAGTATTAGAAGAATAATTACAACCGGATGCATATCAACACTTTTAGAAAAAATAAAAGGCTGAATTACACCATTATCAAAAATATAAACAATTATAATTAAGAGAACTATATAAGGTACGTGTGAAAAATCTCCATATTGAATAATAGAGATAAATATTGCTGGCACTCCCCCAATTATTGGTCCAAAGTATGGAATAAGATGCCCAATACCGGAAATCAAACCAAGAGCAAGCGCATTATTAATTCCTATTGTATGATAACCGAATCCACATGAAATACCTACAAAAGTTGCATCAAATATCCAGCCTCTTACAAAGCGACCAAGCTGGTATGTGATTTTTTTAAGTATCCAGTAAGACATTTCAAAATACTTATTAGGCATAGCCTTAAGAAAGCTATGCATAATTTTTTTACTGTCCTTCAAAATAAAAAATGTAATAAAAGGAACTATTACTAAAAGTGTTACGATGGATACTAAGCTTGAAAGAAGTGTGGTAATTTTATCTATCGAATTAACTATTCCAGAGGAAATAAATTCTTCCGTCCGTTTAGTAAGTTCGCCAAAGTTGAAGAGAGGAAGATACTTATATATTACTTTTTCAATTGATAACATTTGATCGTGAAGCGAATTTACGTGAAGGGTAGTTATAAGTTGGTTCATCTGTAAAAGGAATTCCGGAATTAAAAAAGATAAACCAGCAAAGAAAATAATGGCAATAATTGAAAAAATAATCAAAGTAGATACGAAACGATTTAGCCCTTTCATTTCTAAAATCGTAACAAACGGATCAAATAACAAAGCTATTAAAATTGCAATGGCAATTATAATAAGTACAGTTGTAATCTGATAAAGAACATATAAAGCAGCCACTATGCCAAGAATATAAAAAAAATATTTTATAGACCTGGCAGAACTCCTATCTGTCATATTGTTTCCATTTGTTATTATAAAATGAAAAGGGAATTCTTTTAAAACTTTTATGAATTAACAACTTTTTCTAATTGATAGCTTCTACCCTTCGAACCTCGGGGACTTTTATCATCAAAGCTCTTTCCACGCCAGCTCTTAAAGTCATCTGAGACATAGGACAAACTTCGCACGCACCAATTAATTTAACCTTAACAATGTTATCATCCGTAATTTCTATAAGTTCAATGTCACCGTCGTCTGATTGCAAAAAAGGTCTCATTGAATCCAAAGCTTGGATAACTTTTTCAGTCAAATTTGTATTCATTAACAAAAGTTATGTTATTAGTCAAAATTATATATTATATAATAAAAAAACTTTGTCCAAAGATAATTTGAATATTATTCTTCATCATCCAATAGAATTTCCATTTTATTTAAAGAATTAGTTGTATTGTTTTTAAGATTAACTTGTTCAGTTAATTTTTTAGCAATACTGATTAAAGCTTTAGCGTGTTCACTTTCTGGATTATCATAAAGAATTGGAATTCCCTTATCACCGCCTATTCTTATTAGTGGATCGATTGGAATGCCACCTAAGAAAGGTACGTTAAGTTCGGTTGCAGTTTTTGAACCGCCGCCTGTTCCAAAAATATCGTAAGTTTTGCCCGTATCGGGAGCAATAAAGTAGCTCATGTTTTCTACAATACCAAGTACAGGAACATTTACCCGTGTAAACATTTTTAATGCTTTTCTTGCGTCAACCAACGAAACTTCCTGCGGTGTGGTTACAATAACTGAACCGGTAAGAGGTATAGTTTGAACGAGAGTAAGTTGTATATCGCCAGTCCCTGGTGGCATGTCAAAAATTAAATAATCCAGTTCACCCCAATCAACATCTGTCATAAATTGTTTTACTGCCCCGCTTGCCATAGGACCTCTCCAAATAACCGGTGCATCATCGTCAACAAGCAAACCTATTGAAATTACTTTTATTCCATAGCCTTGTAAAGGAATAATTTTCATTGATTGGTTTTCCTGAAAAACCCGCGGTTTGTCTTTCAAACCGAGCATAAGAGGAATGCTGGGTCCATAAATATCTGCATCTATTAATCCAACAGAAGCACCTTCCTTTGCAAGCGCAACAGCAAGATTAACGGCAACAGTACTTTTACCTACTCCACCTTTACCGCTTGCAACTGCTATTGTGTTTTTTACTCCTGGAAGAATTGAATTACTTTTATTTTCTTTTTTTACCGGTGCCTTTGCCTCGATGTTTAATTCAACATCATTAATTTCCTTAAACTGCTCTTTTAAAGCTTTAGCAAATTTTTCTTTAAGGTAATCATCAATTGAAGATTGCTCTGTTATCAGAGAAATATCAACTTTTAAAGTTTTTCCTTTTACAACAAAATTTTTTATTGAATTTAAGATCAATAAATCTTTATTAAAGTTTTTATCATCTACTTTTTTTAATGCGTTTAAAATTCCGCTTTTAGTTAAATTATCCATTTTAATTCCTAAATTTTCGTATACTATTAACAAACTTAAGAAATTTATATGTTAGTTAGAATGCTAATAGAAATCACATCACCTTTTGTCCGAAGCAAATAAATTTTATCTAGGCTATCGTTTATAATTAAACTCAACAGGCAAAACCCACGAAGGTGTTTTACCAACATAAATTATTTTTAATGGTTTCAATTCCCCACTTTTCCTATTAATGTGGTATATTGCTAAACTATCGGAGTTTTCGCCAGCAGCAAATAAAAACTTTCCACTTGGGTCTATATTAAACGCACGTGGATTCCTTACCGTTGGATAATAATCATTTGCTTTTAGCCTTCCGGATTTTCGCTCAACAGAAAACGCTGCAATACTTTCATAACCACGGTTCGAAACATATAAATAGCGATTATCCGGGGTAAGATGAATTTCTGCAGCCTTGCTTGAATCTCTAAAATCTTTTGGAAGAGTAGAGATATTTTGAAATTCCGATAATAACCCTGTTGAGGTGTTTAAGCGATACACCCTAATACTATTCCCAACTTCATTAACAAAGTATACAATATTTTTTCCATTAAAAAAGGTGAAATGCCTCGGACCCGTACCCGGTGCCAAAAGAATTTCCTTAGGATCATTAGAATTAATTTTCCCTGTCCTAACGTTAAATTTATATTGATAAATTTTATTGCCACCTTTATCTGAAAGAAATAAAAATTGATTAGAAGGATCCGTTTGAATGCAATGCGGATTAACATAACCACCTAAAATTTGAACCGCATCGCCTTTCAGTTTACCACCAGAACTGATTTGATATATTGCAGCTTTGCCCACATTATAATACGCCGATAATAAAAAATTACCTGTTCTATCGGTTGCAATAAAAACTGGATTATCTACTGCTTTTATTGTATTTAAGTAATTTAAATGTCCGGTGTGTGGATTTATATTATAAGCAGAGATTGAGTTTGAGGAGCGCTGTGCAACGTACATATAATTTTTTGTAGGGTCTAATGTAATGCAAGCCGGACCGCCAGGAATATATTCATTCTCAATTAATTTTAAACTGCCAGAAGAAACATTTAATTTGAAAATTGCAATCTCATCACTTCCCCTTAAAGAAACATAAACGAAGCTATTTTGTGAATAATCGGTTGAAACAAAAAAAAGTTGTATTAAAATTACTATAAAAATATAGAAGGATATTTTTCTTATTGATAGCATATATTAAATTATTTTAATTTTATGGCAAGGCATTCATGCACAATCCTTCCAGCTTGATAAATTGAAGAATTTCTTTTTAAGATTCTCCAGCCTGCATAATCGAAAAATTTATTATTGTTATTAATCAAATCAGATAAATTTTGGGAATTATCCAGAACATCGACTAATTCTTTATTTTGTGCTAAAGTCAATGGTCTTAAATTTGTAGAAGTAATTATTGTAACCGGCTCAAGTAATAAATTAGCAATATTTTTAGAATCAAGTTGTGGCAAATTTTCTCTTACTTCAAGCTGGATCATTCTTGCTCTTGCCTCGGGTCCAACAATGCGTTTAGCAGAACTAACAAGGTCAAGCAAATAATTTCTAACTGTGTTAAGATCATCTGCATTTTTCAACGAATTTTCATCATGAAGTTCGTTCAATGCTTTAGCAATATTCGAAACTTCCTTTAGGTAAGCATTCCTTTGATTATCTGGAACTAAAAACATTACAACTATATTTACAAGGTTGCCATCGGGGGCGCCATAATCTATTCCCACTGGACTCCATCCAACTGCACAATAAAGATCCCCATCAAAAGGAGCCCTTGCATGTGGAACAGCAAATCCTTTTCCAAGAGCAGTATTGTAATTTTCTTCCCGCTTCAAAACTAAACCCGCCACATCAGTATCAGTCGGTACTGAAGGAATGGCTTCGATAATATGAGCTAATAATTGAAGAGCATCCTTTTTATCGTTATCTGGTAGTTCAATTAAGCGCCCTTCTTGCAAAGCATCTAATAAACTTTCCATAATTATTCTACTCCGTATTTTTTAAAGAACCAAGTTTTTACAAAATGTGTTAGTATGCTGTAAGAAACAAGAAATCCTGCAATCCACAGCCAATAAGTTGATGGCAAAGGAACAAAGCCAAAGGTTTTAGCAAGCGGAGAATATGGAAGCCATGCTCCAATCATCATTATTAGTAATGTTGTAAGGGTCATTGCAAGTGATGCTCTGCTTCCAAAGAAAGGGATTTTACGTGTTCTGATTATATGAACTATTAAAGTTTGAGTTAGCAAAGATTCTACAAACCAACCCGTTTGAAATAAATCCTGGCTATAATTTCTTTGGCTAACTGAAGCCAAGGGGTTTATAAATTCATTTGATTTAAAAATAAACCACATAAGTCCGAAGGTGGTATAATCAAAAATCGAACTGATTGGACCAATAAAAATCATGAATCGCTTAATGTTATTTATGTTCCACTTCAATGGTTTATCCACAAGTTCCTGGTCTACATTATCGGTTGGAATTCCAGTTTGGGAAAAATCATAAAGCAGATTATTTATTAGAATTTGGATCGGCTTCATTGGAAGGAAAGGAATTAAGTAACTTGCACCAAGAACACTAAACATATTTCCGAAATTAGAGCTAGCACCCATACGAATATATTTAATAATATTGGCAAATACTTTTCTTCCCTCTTTTATTCCATCTTCAAGGACTAATAAACTCTTTTCAAGAAGTACAATATCAGCAGCTTCTTTGGCTACATCAGCGGCACTGTCTACAGAAATTCCTACATCCGCAGCGCGAAGTGAAGGAGAGTCGTTTATTCCGTCTCCCATATAACCAACTACATGCCCAGCCATTCTTAAAGTTTGGATAACTTTTTCTTTTTGAGCCGGAGAAAGCTTTGCAAATACATTAGCTTCTTCAACTAATTTTGCAAACTCCGCATCCGGTAAATCTATTAATTCATTTCCCGTGACAATTTTGCTTATTTTAAGTCCTACATCGTTGCACACTTTTTTTGTAACAAGCGCATTATCACCTGTTAATATTTTAACTTTTACCCCAACATTTTGCAGGCTTTCGATTGCCTGTGCCGCAGAATCTTTCGGCGGATCGAAAAAAGCTATGTAGCCTAAAAGAATCATTTCTGACTCATCTGCAACTGTAAAGATAGTTTTTGTTTTGGGAAATTCTCTGTATGCGATAGCTAAAACACGGTATCCTTCGTTATTTAAATCTTCAACGTCCTCATACAAATCTTCATGAATCATTTGAATTAAAGGATAGACTTCGTCATCAATCTGATAATAACTGCAAATAGAATAAATTTCTTCAACAGCTCCTTTGCAGATAAGTACATGATCTCCCTCATATTCAACAGCAACAGACATGCGCCGGCGCTGAAAATCAAACGGCAATTCATCAACAAGTTGACATCTAGTTTCTACATTTAAATCTATATGAGAAATAACTGCCCGGTCAAGAAGATTTTTTAGCCCGGTTTGATAAAAGCTATTTAAGTAAGCATATAATAAAACATCCCGGCTTTCTTTTCCGGTAATATCAACATTTTTTTCAAGAACAACTCGATCTTGAGTTAAGGTCCCTGTTTTATCTGTGCATAAAATATCAATTGCACCAAAGTTTTGTATAGATGAAAGTTGTTTTACAATAACTTTCTTTTTCGACATAGTTAATGCACCTTTTGCAAGATTTACCGTAACTATCATAGGTAGCATTTCCGGCGTTAGACCAACAGCAACTGAAAGCCCAAAAACAAGAGCGTCAAGCCAATTGCCTTTTGTTATACCAATTATCATAAAAACGGTAAAAACCATTATCAACATAAAACGAATCATCAACCAAGTAAATGATTTTACTCCTATATCAAAACTCGTTTTTGGTCTGCTTTCTATTAGTCTTTCAGAAATTGATCCAAAGTAGGTATGTATACCTGTATTTACAACTATTCCTCTTGCAGTACCGCTTAATACATTGCTTCCCTGAAAGCAGGCATTGTTAAGCTCAAATACAAATCCACCGCTTAATTGTTGAGGTTCTGACTTTTTTTCTATTGGAAGAGATTCACCAGTTAAAACTGATTGACTAACATAAAAATCTTTTACACTTATTAAGCGAATGTCTGCCGGTATAATGGAGCCAGCTTGCAAAAGGATTACATCTCCTGGAACAACTTCTGATATTGGCACTTCTACTCCTTTACCATCACGTAAAACATTTGCATGAGATTGTACCCTTTTCCCTAAAGCTTCCACTGCATTGCTTGAGCGACGGTCTAAAACGAAAGAAAGACCGACACTTAATACAACCATACAACTAACGACGGTAGCCGATTTTAAATCGCCCATTATTCCAGAAATTAACGCAATAACAAGCAACTGAATTACCAAAGGGCTTTTACTTCGATTAAATATATCGTGTAAAATTCCTATCTTTTTTGTATGAGCTAATTCGTTTTTACCATAGTCTTCTAATCTTTTTTCTGCTTCTTCAGACTGTAGCCCTAACTCAGAACTATTTAATTTTGAATAAGCTTCATTTAATGTGATTCTACAAAATTCTATTAACCGCTGTTCATCAAGTGTTGCACTATGCGGAGTTTTTGCTTCCTTGGTAAATATTGAAGGTGAAATTTTTGAGAAAATTGATTTTGCCATTCTTATTCCTTTCGCTCAGAATTACATAGTAATTCCCTTAAATAAGTTATAGAAACTCATTAAAAAGGATAGATAACTTTCGTTTGTATGATAGGAAATGAATTTTTGGTTCATAGTTACCTCCTACATTCTCACCCCTTGAGATGAACCGACTTAAATAGTTAGGAGGTTGATCCCCGGGATGCTTAATTGATGTTTAGATTGTTTGTGTAAGCGCCAGGCTCCTCAGAGTCTTGCATTTCTTTCCTTAAAGTTTGTTAAAAATACGATAGCAAAAGTAAATAATTATACCAAAAGAAAAAAATTAATTTCTTGGTCAAAAGTTTTTACTTAATCTAAAATTATTTTTTTGTTTTCAGAATTGCACCTTTTATTTTTAATGTATTGTTCATCAATAACTCTTGTGCATTTATTTTTTTTTCACCTTCTTTGCATTGGCAAAACGTGTAAGTCATATCGGGATTTAAAATTCGCGCTTTAACATTGTCTTTCAAATAATATTTAAAAAGAGTAGTAATTATTTCTTTCTTCAATTTAAAGTTTTCAATAGGAAATGCAATTTCTACTCTTCTATCAAGGTTTCTCTGCATCATATCGGCACTGCTTAAATAAATTTCTTCTTCTCCATTATTATAAAAATAGAATATTCGGCTATGTTCTAGAAAGCGACCAACAATGCTTATAACGCGTATGTTTTCGCTTAATCCTTTTACCTGTGGAACAAGACAGCAAATCCCACGAACAATTAATTCTATTTTCACGCCATGGTTTGATGCTTCATAAAGTGCACTGATTATCGTCGGATCAACTAAAGCATTAAGTTTAAATACTAACTTTCCTTGACTGCCGTTTTTAACATTTTCTATTTCCCTCAAAATGAGCGAAATGATTTTTTCCCTCATATTAATTGGTGCAATAAAGAGCTTCCTGAATTCATTCTGCTTAGAATATCCGGTAAGGTAATTGAAAATATCCGAAACATCCGCACAGATTTCTTCATCTTTGGTAAAAAAACCAAAATCGGTATATAACTTTGTAGTTTCGATATTATAGTTACCAGTAGAAAGATGAACATATTTTTTAACTCCATCTGTTTCTTTTCTAACAACAAGAGCCATCTTCGCATGAGTTTTTAATCCTACCAAACCATATACCACATGCACTCCCACTTTTTCAAGTTCTTTAGCCCAAAAGATATTATTTTGCTCATCAAACCTTGCTTTTAACTCTACAAGAACGGCAACTTGTTTACCACGTTCCGCAGCTTCAATTAAATATTTAACGATTGGAGAATCAGTTCCTACACGATAGAGGGTTTGTTTTATGGCAAGTACCTCTGGGTCTTTTGCCGCTTGTTTAAGAAAATCAATAACTGGATTAAACGAATGGTATGGATGATGGATTAAAATATCTTTTTGACTAATTAATGAAAATATATTTTCTTCTTCATCAAATACTTTAGGAATTACAGGGTAATATGGTTTATCTTTAAGTTGATGAACAGGTAAATTATATAAAGTCATTAAATCACTTAAACCAAGTGGACCATCAATAATATGAACATCGCTCTTCGTTATTTCAAGGTTTTCTGTAAGAGTATCAATCATAAAATCCGGCATGTCTTTTTCTACTTCAAGCCTTACAACATTACCAAATTTCCTTTGTCTGATATTCTCTTCAATTACTCTAAGCAAATCGTCGGCTTCATCTTCCTGAAGTTCTATATCCGTATCTCGTGTAATCCTAAAACGATGTGCTTCTATTACTTCCATACCGGGAAACAAAAGATTTAAATTATCTTTTATTAAACTTCCGAGCCATAAAAACCTTGCAGTAAATTTTCCGTTCGTTTTTGTTTTCTTATCCACGTCTAATATCTTGTCTACCTGAAGCAGGCGCGGAAGAATACTTGGAACTTTTACCCTTGCAAATTGCTCCTCGCCGTCCGGCTTTTTTATCAGGATGGCCATGCTTAAACTTAAATTTGAAATATATGGAAATGGCCTCCCCGGATCGAAGGCAAGCGGGGTTAAGACTGGATAAATCTCCCTCTTAAAATATTCAGTTAGTATCTCTTTTTCTTTAGCAGAAATTTTATGGATATCTAAAATCTCTATCCCTTCTTTTTTCAGTGCAGGCACAATTTCTTCTTGCCATAAATTGATTGAAATATCTATCATTGGTTTTAAAAGTTTTTCAATCTTTTGTAATTGTTCGGTTGGAGTTAACCCATCAATTGTGGGTTCTACAACGTTTGCCGCTATTTGTTCTTTCAACCCTGAAATACGAATCATATAAAATTCATCAAGGTTCGAATGAAAAATTGAAATGAATTTTATTTTTTCGAGGATTGGTTGCTCAGGGTTAAGAGCTTCTTCTAAAACCCGTCTATTGAATTCAACCCAGCTTAAATCCCTGTTAAAAAAATTTTGGGGATTATTGTATTTATTTAAGAGTTCCTTACCCGTCATTCATTTCTCAAAAGTGTAAATTAATATAAAACATTTTTTATTCTTAATCTGCTTAAATTTTTTATCATAACAGAAAAATAAAAATGCCTCAAAAGAGGCATTTAAAATTATAATAATATTCTTTAATTTAACCTATACGGCAGCTTTTTCTGTTAAGAATATTTTCTGAAATTCTCTGGCTTTTCTTTCCTTCCATCCACCTTTGTGATAAGCATAACCGGCAACAAGAGGCATTGCAATAGTTGCTTCAGAATAAACCATCTGCTCATACGTAGTTTCAACTTTTCCCCAGGAACTAGCTTCTTTCAATGTTGAGCTTGACAGAGCACCATCTCTTACATCTGCAACCGTTATTTGTATTGCATATTTGTGCATTGGAGCATCTTCATTTAGAACATCTGCGGCTACAACAATATCTTGAGTAAAGTTTTTCGGTACTCCACCGCCAATCATAAAAATACCTGTTTCTTTAGAATTCAATTTTATTTTAGTCAGTTCAAGAAAATCTTTAGCAGAATCAATCGAAACATGCTTGTCCGGATTTTTTGTTTGGTGCATAATAAAACCAAACCCTGCTGAACAATCGGAAAATGCTGGAACAAAGATAGGAACATCTTTTTTATAAGCTGCATAAATAACAGAATCGTCAACCTTGGGTCCACCATTTTGATCAAGATACTTACCAAACTCTAACAGAAGTTCCCTTGAAGAATATGGCTTTGGTTCAAGACTATCAAAAATCTTTGCAGTAGTTTCATCGCATATTCTTAATTCATCTTCGTCTATATAAGTATCGTAAATTCTGTCAATATGTAAATCGCGAAGGAGATTATCGTCACTAAAAGGCGTGCCCTTATAATGTTTAAAACCAAGCGCTTCAAAAAAGTCTTGGTCAACCATAAGTGCACCAGTTGAAACTATTGCGTCTACCATGTTGTTATTGACAAGATCAAAAACAACTTTTTTTAATCCTGCGCTAAAAATGCTTCCAGCTAAAGTCAAAATAATACCGCAATCTTTGTCTCTAAGCATTTTATCATAAATCTTTGCGGCGCGGTTTAAATCTCTTGCAGAAAAAGCCATATTTTCCATAGCTTCTACAAGAGGAATAACGTTGTGCTGTTTTATATCAATATGTTCTATGATTTCCTTTAGAAAATCTTTTTTACTTGGCATTATGGACTCCTTTTCCATTATTATTTAAAATTAAAACTTTATATCGATAAAAAATATGAATTGAAATTATCTTTCAGAATAGAAAATAAAACTGAATGATATACTGAATTAGAAAAACATTTTTGCAACTCTAAGCATTCCTTGTTTCCAGGGAACTCTATGCGAAACTCCGCTTGTGTTCTTAAAATTTTCATAATTTTCAAGATACCATTTGAAATTTCTGATTAGTGCATCTTTGTTTGAATATTTGGGCTTATATCCTAAAATCTTTTCTGCTTTTTCTATAGAAACAAAAGAATCTTTAGAAGCAGTTTCATAAACCCATTTGTAAAGCGGTGAAAGTTTTAGAAACTCCAAAATACGTAAGGTAAGAATTATTGGTTTTTCCGGTAGTCCAACAATCTTTTTCCCGAAACCAGCGTAATCTAAAACTGCCTGATAATCTTCTCTCATTGTAGTAAATTCTTTTGCTCCGATATTAAAAGTATCATTAACTTTTTTTTCATCTAAGGTAGCACACAGATAAATTGCATCGCATAAGTCTTCAACATCAAGCAATTGATAACGGTTATTACCGCTTCCAATCATTGGAAATCCTTTCCCGTCTCTTGCCCAATCATAAAGAAGATCAAAAACGCCAAGCCTTTCTGGTCCTACAAATGATTTTGGTCTTAAGATAGAAACACACATTCCTTTTTCGCGGTACTTTATACATTCTTCTTCCGCTTTAATTTTTGATTTACCGTAAGGACCAACTCCGTCAAGCTTATCGTTTTCATTTATTGGATGGTGATCCGGAATTCCATATACTGCTGTTGACGAGATGTGGATGAAACGCTTAACTTTGTTGCTTTGAGCAGCTTCTAAAAGATTTTTAACTCCATCTATATCAGTTGAATAAATTTCTTCTGGCTTATAAAGAGGAAGTGCAGCAGCCGTATGAACTATTGCATCTATTCCTACGCAAGATTTCATAACTAGCTCTTTATCGCGAATGTCACCTTTTATAATTTCTATCTTGTCTTTTATATCAGGATAATTAAAATCTGCTATATCAAGGGAAACTACTTCATTACCCTTTTTGTAAAGGTACCTTATTAAATTAATTCCAAGGAAGCCTGCTCCACCGGTTACTAAAAATTTCATTTTTTACTTTACTAATTTTTGAATAAAATAACTGCGACAAAATTAGTAATTTTAAGTTTGGCTTCAAACTAACACTAAAAGTCTTTTGGTAAAATTTATTTCTTGATACAAATGAAAATTTTGGTAAAAAATAATGGCATAAATGGTAAAATTAGCTTTATGATTTCATTATCTATTCACCTTTTTATAGCAGCTATAGTTTTATTCCTAATGAATAACTTTCCAGAAAAATTAACAATAAATCCTCAATTTATAAGAGCTGAATTAGATACTATAAACCAGAACTTTAATAAAAACAAACTCAATTCTCCATCGCTCAAAGAAATTAAATCTTCAGAAGAAAAACTGATAGATAAACAAACTAAAGAAAAAAAATTAAGAGAAAATAACATTCCTCAAAATTTATTTGGAAAATTTAATGCTGATACAACAAATCTTGATCAACTTTATACTGAACCTTCATTAAATGTTACAATAAGATATCCGAAAGGATGGGTTTATCTTGACCAGGATATTAAGCATAAACTCGATGGAGTAACTTTTTGGGCGAGTGAAGGAATTTATAATCCTCCGCCTTATATCCATCTTGATGTAAAAGATAAAAGTCTGTTTAGTGCAAACCGGTACAAATATAAAATCGAAATGAACGGTTACAATTTTTATTATAATGATCCGGAAGAAATGGAAAACCAAGTAATGCAAACAATTTACATTAGAACTGATTCTGATGTAGATTTTAGCTTCAAATTAATTATGGAAGGTAAAAGTCAATTTAATTCATTTCAACCAATTTTTTTTGGAATGGTAAAATCTTTTAGATTTGGCCACTCTATTTTTTAACAATAAAAATTGCCATTTGGTTTATTACAGATTATCGTAATTTTTATATTTCAATTCTAATTATACTTTTTCTAACCATAGAACAGCTTGAACATTTGATACCTACTGGATAGATTTTTGTAATATTTAAGGACTAAAAGCTTATATAATTTTCAATAGAGAGTTTGTCAAAACATCACGTTCTATTTAAAACTTTTTCAAGCATATTGATGACAAATTTTATTATCTGCTCTCTGCACAGTTTCTTACTTTTTAAACTTGAACCTACAAGCATCAGTCGGTTTTTTGTCTTTTTATTCTAAACCCGATAGTCAACCCTTAAAAACCCAAATCCGATTTTGTGAATAAATAATTTGATTGGAAAAATGAAATAACTGATAAAATAAAGTGATGATAAAAAAACAATAAAAAGATGATCTCCATTTTCCCATCATCCTCTCTCACTATTTGGGGTAGCAATATAGGCTGCCTATACTTCACTCTAATGATTTGGTTAACTGGACGATAATCGGGCATGGAATCGATCCTACCGTTGAAGGACCAAAGCTGTATAAGCGCAACGGTTATTATTATATCTTTGCGCCGGCAGGAGGCGTAAACGAAGGATGGCAGATTGTTCTCCGCTCTAAAAATATTTATGGACCTTATGAAAGGAAAGTTGTTCTTGCACAGGGAAAAACAAATATTAACGGTCCTCATCAAGGTGCATAGGTGAAAACAAAATCCGGACAATCATGGTTTATTCATTTCCAGGATAAAGGTGCATACGGAAGAGTCGTTTTACTGGAACCCATGAAATGGGTAAAAAATTGGCCCTTAATTGGAGTCAATCAGGATAGTGAAGACGTTGGTGAACCGGTATCAATATATAAAAAGCCCGCCGTCGGAAGAAACTATCCAGTGGAAATTCCCCATACTTCAGATGAATTTAACAGTATTAATTTAGGCTTGCAATGGCAGTGGCAGGCAAACCCCGGCGCTACATGGGTGTTTACTACGGGCTACGGTTATTTACGCTTATACGCTCAGCAATTACCTGAAGATTATAAAAACTACTGGGATGTACCGAACATCTTAATGCAGAAATTTCCCGCGGAAGAATTTACCGCTACAACTAAACTTACTTTCAAGCCATTGTCTATTGGCGACAAAGCCGGCTTTATAGTGATGGGTGCAAGCTACGCTTACCTTTCATTAACAAATAAAGAAGACGGAATTCATCTTTCGTTTACAACATGTTTTAATGCTGATAAAGGCAATGCGGAAGACGAGCATGAAATAAATAAAGTAAACACCAGCTCAATTTATTTTAGAGTAAAAGTAGACAGCGGCGCAGTGTGTCACTTTTGTTATAGCACCGACGGAAATAATTTTATTGATGCAGGCAAACCGTTTACAGCCCCTGCGGGCAGATGGATTGGAGCTAAAGTAGGAATGTTCTGTACCCGTACAGTTAAAACTAATGATTCCGCCTATGCAGATTTTGATTGGTTTAGAATAGAACCGTAAATGTAATTTTCATAAACTGAAAAGGGAGCCGAAGCTCCCTTTATTTTTATTTGAGAAGAATCATTTTCTTAACTTGAGTTACATCCCCAGCGGAGTATCTGTAAAAATATGTACCGCTTGGCAATGAGTAACCTGAATTATCTCTTCCATTCCATACTACACTATAATTGCCCGAAGGCTTCTGTTCGTTAACTAATGTCCTTACTTCTCTGCCGAGTACGTTGTATATCTTTATAGAAACAACACCGGCTGATTTCAAACTGTAATTAATTGTTGTCGTCGGGTTAAATGGATTCGGATAATTTTGTTCAACCTTAAAGGATAAAGGCTGAATCTTAGCCTCATCAATTCCAGTTATAGGATTCTTGAGGCTTCCTTTTTCAGTAATAAGTTTAAAATTTGTACCTTGAACAAATGGAATTGTATTGTCAAAAACACCGTTCATCAAAAATAAAGTATCGTTAATTGTAGTTGCTTGGGTAAGAACAACTCCGGCTGGGTTGTTAATTGTAAGATTGGCAACTGTTGTAGGTAGTCTCGTACCTGTTGCCTGAGCAACGGCTCCATTAAAAGTATAATTTGCTTTACTAGATAAAGTAACAACACCTGTCATGGTAGATGCAAAGCAACTGTCAAGTGCTAAATTAGCTGTAGCTAATGTTGCACCACTGTCAACAGTAAAGATTCCTGAGCCAGCTAACTGACTCATCCCCATATTTAAAGTAGTTCCGCTTGCAACTTCAATCGGAAGAGCAGTCAATGTATTTCCACTACCAAGAGTTAATGTATCGCTCTTACCATTAAATATAAATTTTGCTCCAGTTGAATTTGAGTTTTGAGTGGTAGCATTTTCCATCGAAAGATTGCCAGTTATATACCATGAAGTAGTGCCCGTACCTCCTTGACTACCACGACTTACAGAAAAATTTCCTCCGGTGACAAAAATATTACCTAAAGTATTTATAACAACAGTGGAATTACTAGTACTTGTACCATTAGAAGAAAAAGCTCCGCCTTTAACATATATGTTGCCATTTATTGTTACAGATACCGATGGTACCGATGCTGATGGAGCGGTCATTTGCCATCTGCCACTACCAGTACTAATAACAGTTATGTCTCCGTGTATTGTATTTCCATTCCATCCTAAATTTGCATTAAATGTTTGGTTTGGACAATTCCAAATAACGTTATAAAAATCTTGGTTTGCATTTGATGGATTAGTGGATGTGACTCCAGAAAATAATATTGTAGAGCTGTCATCCCAAGTAGCCGTAGGAACACTACCTCCACTATATGCATGTTCATATATACCACCCTTGCTAATAGTTAATTGACCAGAATCATTGATTTTGCCAAAATTAGTTAAATGTCCTGTTATTACAACAGGAAAATTACAAACAACAGAATCCCCCGTTTGAACTGTAATATTTTCTGACCCGGTTGGAGTATTAGAAGCAGCTACCCAATTTGTTCCATCATAAGTTTGCCATGATGAAGCATCATACCAATTTCCTCCAGCTAAAGGAGTAACTGTTCTAAAATCGCCTTTTGTTTGTCCAAACGTATAAGATGCAAACAAAATTGCAATCAGAGCTACGACTATTGTAGATATACCTTTCATTTTTATCTCCCAATAAAATAATTATTATTTTAATTAAGCTTTACCGTTTACTATAATTGCTAAAAAAATTAACCGTTTAAGTTAACGTAAACATAAATACGAATTTAAAAGAAAAAAGTCAACCTTCATTTTTTAGATTTTGTCAAAAAATCTCAAAACCAAAACTTTTATTTTTTCGAAAGTAGTTTTTCTCACAAAATTCTCCGTAAAAACAAATTTAGTGAACCAAAATTTAAATTTGAAAAAATTCTTCTTTTGTTCAAGGTAAAAAATGTTTTACTTCAAAATTTATTTTGTAATGATAGCTTATTTAAAGAATTTTAAGTTTGTAGAAGTTTTTTATATTGTCAACTTAAAAATTGTACGATAAGAAAGTTTTTGAAAGATGAAATTCTGTATATGGGAACTGAAAATTTTTTAAAAAATAAAATAGTTAGTTCTAATATTTTTTGTATTTTTCTAAGTAGAATCAAAATAAATCTCACATAAGGTGGGATAAGTTAAAATGGGAATTTCTTTTTATTTATGATAGAAATTTGTTTTTACATTATTTCATTTAAATCAAAATTAAATGTTCAGTTAAGTAAAAAATGCTTATCTTTTATTTTCACCAAGGTTTTTCTTTTCAGACAAAAATAAATTCCAAAAATATTTGGAGGTGCAATGAATCAGTCCAATAATACTGCTGCTCAAACCGGATTTAAATATAAATGGTTTGTATCTGGAGATATAAATGGTTTCTTCGGCTTAATGATTGATAATTTAACTGTTCTCTCATTTCTTGCCGGCATTTTAATTTTTGTTTTTAAGTATCCAGCGGATATTGTTTATGGAAGAATGTTCCCTGGGACTGCCTTCGGTGTACTTTTCGGAGATTTGATTTATACTTGGATGGCTTTTCATCTTGCAAAGGAAAAGAAAAACCCTAATGTCACTGCTATGCCGCTTGGTCTTGATACTCCTTCTACAATTGGAATTGCACTTACAGTTTTGGGACCAGCTTTTATTTATTTGAAAGCACAAGGCATGACACCGCATGATGCTGCAATGATGACTTGGTATATTGGCATGGCTACTATGATGATCATTGGAATAGTAAAATTAATTTTTTCTTTCATTGGCGGATGGATACAGAAAATTGTTCCTCAAGCAGGCTTGCTTGGTAGCCTTGCAGGCATTGGACTTGCACTTATTGGATTCATTCCGCTTATTGATGTATTTGGTCTGCCGATAATAGGAATAATTTCACTTGGTTTAATTCTTTATACTCTTGTTGCAAAAATTAATTTACCCAAAAACTTTCCTGGTGTTTTTGCTGCGGTTTTAATTGGAACAATTATTTATTATATATTTGCCCCAATGGGCTTAATTGGCGGCAGCTTTGTTGCCCCTGCTATGGAACTTCATTTGGGTGCACCTATACCAACTTTGGGATTTATTAATGGCTTTGTAGAAGCACTCAAGTACATTCCTATTGCCTTGCCGTTTGCAATTCTTACAATTGTTGGAGGAATAAATGTAACCGAAAGTGCCCGTGTTGCTGGTGATGACTTTAATACAAGAAATATTTTGTTAACAGAAGCTTGTTCTACTTTAGTTGCCGGATTATGCGGCGGTGTTGCACAAACTACTCCCTACATCGGTCAGCCAGCTTACAAAGCTATGGGCAGCCGCGCTGGTTATACTTTATTGACCGGATTGTTTGTAGGTATTGGCGGTATTCTTGGTTATATTTCTTTCTTTGTTGAATTAATCCCACGCGCTGTTTTAGCTCCTATATTAATTTTTGTTGCTCTGGATATCACTGTTCAAGCTTTTAAAGCTGTTAAGCCCGCACATACAACTGCGGTTGCGTTCTCCTTATTCCCGAATATCGCTAGAATGCTGCAAATTCAATTGAGCAATACCGATATTGTACCAATGGATAAATTTAATCAGCTTCTAACTCTTCCTGGTAAAACGCTTCCGCAAATGCTTATTATTGTTGCTCTAGGAAATGGATTTATTCTTACTGCAATGTTGTGGGGGGCTTTCGTTTCCAAGTTGATTGATAGAGAATTAAAACAAGCTTCAATTTACTTGCTAATTACTGCTGCTTTCACTTTCTTTGGAGTTATTCATTCCGCTATTCCAAATGGAAATATTTATTTGCCATGGAATCTCCCGCCGTTTTTAAGCCAGGTGCCTTATCAATTTACTAGCGCATACATTATTCTTGCTGGAATGTTTTTCTTCTTATCCTTTACGAAAAAGAGCAAAGAAGTTGTGTCTTCAACTGAGTAATTATTGCCTTAGGATTTTTCGCATCAACGGCTTTTTGGTCCTTCTAAAGTATTTTTTATTCTGTGCCTAAAAACTTAAAAGGTCTTTAGGCACTTTAATCTATAAAACAATCAGCTTATTTATAGAAAGAATTTGAATACACTCTGAATACACTATCAATGCACTCTGAATGCACACTAATCAGCCTTCTACCAGTCACCTCTTCCCATTTTACATTACAAACATAAAATAATCTTGCCATATGATAAGTTGCTCACTAACTAATAGTAATTATAAAATTATATTTAACAACATAATTTCAATCCCTATTTCTTAAGAAAGATTAAGATTTTTATGATGAGAAATATAATCAGCCAAAAAACTCCACTTAATGTAAAAGATGGTTCAATTATGGATGCTTTTGTGGCAATGCCTGATGACAAAGTTAAGCATCCCGGTATATTGATTTTTCAAGAAGCATTCGGAGTCAATGCTTATATTCGTGATATTGCCCAACGATTTGCTCATTTGGGCTTTATTTCTATCGCTCCCGAACTCTTTCATCGAACTGCACCTGGCTTTGAAGGAAATTACAACAACTTTGAAGGCACAAAAGAACATATCCAGGCTTTAACAACAGAAGGTCTTATCAACGATATTGAAGCGGCTTATCTCTGGTTGTTGAATTACCCTACCATGTTAAATGATAATATCGCTTCAATAGGTTTTTGTATGGGCGGAAGAATTTCTTTTCTTGCAAATACTGCTGTAAAATTAAAAGCTGCAATTTCATTTTATGGCGGCGGAATACCGGCTCTATTAAATCGTGTAGAAAAAATACAGGCTCCTCTGCTATTATTTTGGGGTGGATTAGATAAACACATTGATGAAAACCAAATATCTTTAATTACGGAGTCATTAAAACAAAACAAAATAAATTATGTTAATGTTGTATTTTCTGAAGCAAACCATGGATTCTTTTGCGATGCGCGACAAAGCTTTAATCCACAAGCTGCAAAAAATTCATGGGCTTTAGTTAATTCATTTTTAGATACTTATTTAGTACTTAATTAAAAGTTAACTTTGGAAGGAAAGTATTTTATGGAAAAAAGGAAATTAGGAAAAACAGGTTTAACAGTTTCTGCCCTAGGGCTTGGATGCATGGGCATGTCCGAATTTTATGGAAGCACAAACGACGCAGAATCGATTGCAACAATTCACAAAGCAATCGATCTTGGCATTACATTTTTTGATACCGCAGATATGTATGGGGTTGGAGCTAACGAGGTCCTTGTCGGCAAAGCATTGAAGGGGAAAAGAGACAAAGTTATTTTAGCCACCAAGTTTGGTAATGTTCGTGGAAAGGACGGCAGCTTTATCGGTGTAAATGGAAAACCCGACTATGTTAAAAAAGCCTGCGATGCCAGCCTTAAACGTCTTGGTGTTGATTATATTGACTTATATTACCAGCACCGGGTCGATCCAAATACTCCTATTGAAGATACTATCGGAGCAATGGCTGAACTTGTTAAAGAAGGTAAAGTTAAATTTCTCGGTATGTCTGAGGCTGCTGCTGGCACTTTAAGACGCGCTGCAATGGTTCATCCGATTACTGCTTTGCAAACAGAATATTCTTTATGGACAAGAGATCCTGAAGAAGAAATTTTATCAACATGTCGTGAACTTGGTATTGGTTTTGTCCCTTACAGTCCTCTCGGAAGAGGCTTTTTAACCGGTGCCTTTAAAAAGCCCGAAGATTTACCCGAAAATGATTATCGCCGGTTTTCACCCCGTTTTCAAGCGGAAAATTTTCAACACAACTTAAAGATTGTAGAAATTGTTAATGAAATATCTAAAGAAAAAAATTGTACGCCTGCCCAATTGGCATTAGCATGGGTTCTTGCTCAAGGAGAAGATATCGTCCCTATTCCTGGAACAAAACGAATTAAATATTTAGAAGAAAATGTTAAAGCATTAAATGTTAAACTTTCTAAAGAAGATTTGGATAGAATTAATAACGCTGTGCCTCCCGATTTTGCAAAAGGATTGCGCTATCCCGAATCATCGATGAAAACTATTAACCGTTAATTTTGTTAATCCTAATAATTTTATTCTAAACAATATGAAAAGTCATCATTTTGTAGTTTCTTTTAGAGCATCAGATGAACAGAAAGACTGCATAAGTAGGTTACTAAACAATAAAGGTTTGGTCACCTTTCTAAAAGAAATTCAAGAAGGTGATAGAAGTTCAGTCTTGATGTCGGCTGATATTTTAATTGCGTGGAATCCATCGAAAGAGTTGAAAAATATTAATAAAGAAAAATTGAGGGGAATTCAATTTGTCCAACTTTTATCTGCTGGTGATGATCATATTGATCCAGAACTTTTTTCTCGTAATTGTTTGATTGCATCTAATAAAGGAGCCTATGCACAGCCGATGGCTGAACATATTTTAGGAATGATCCTTGCACTTTACAAACACTTATTAGTTCAACATCAGAAAATGGCGAAAGGTGAATTTAATCAGCTCTCGGAAAACCGGTCATTAAAAAATGAAATATGTGGAATAATAGGGTTCGGTGGAATCGGTAAAGCTGCTGCTAAATTACTTAAACCTTTCGGAACAGAAATTTTTGCTTTAAATACTTCCGGGAAAACAGATGAAGAGGTAAGCTTTATCGGCACTCTGAATGATTTGGATTATGTACTAAGTAAATCGGATATTATTGTAATCTCACTCCCACTGAATAATTTAACTAATGGATTGATAGGGAAAAGAGAGTTGGAATTGATAAAGCCAAACGGTACTATTATTAATGTTGCAAGAGGGGCGATTATTAAAGAAAAAGATTTATTTAATCACTTAAAAAATAATAAAGATTTTTTTGCCGGTATCGATGCCTGGTGGAGTGAGCCTTTTTCTCAAGGAAGTTTCAAACTTAATTATCCTTTTTTTAAGCTCCCAAATTTCTTGGGTTCGCCGCATAATTCTGCAGTTGTTCCCGGCTCATTATTATCGGGCACCGAACTTGCCATAAAAAATGTTTTGAGATTCATTAATATGGAAATGTAAATTATGTTAACTAACTTCACAATATTAGTGAATAATAATTCATATTTATTTTTTAAAACTTACAAAAATGAAAAGGAATAAAAATATGGAATATACTCATTTAGGAAGAAGTGGCGTCAAAGTTAGCCGCATTTGTCTTGGCACAATGAACATTGGAACCTATATCAATGAAAGTGACAGCTTTAAGATAATGGATAAAGCTATTGAACTCGGAATCAATTTTTTTGATACAGCAAATATTTATGGCGGAGAAAAAGGCTCAGGCTATAGTGAATCAGTAATTGGTAAATGGCTTGAACAAGGCGATAGACGGGATAAAATAGTCCTTGCAACTAAGGTCTATGCAAAAGTAGGTGAGGGACAAAATGATTCTAAACTCTCTGCATATCATATTAAAAAAGCATGCGAGGATAGTTTGAGAAGATTAAAAACTGACCATATCGATTTATACCAGATGCACCATATCGATAGAGAAACACCTTGGGAAGAAATCTGGCAGGCGATGGAACAGCTTGTAAGAGAAGGGAAAATTATTTATGTAGGAAGTAGTAATTTCGCTGCATGGAATATTGTTGAAGCAAATTATAAAGCAAAAGAAAGAAATTTTTTCGGGCTCGTATCTGAACAAAGTATTTATAGCTTGAGGAATAGACACATCGAGCTTGAAGTGGTTCCTGCCTGCCAGGCGATGGGTGTCGGAATAATTCCGTGGAGCCCGATTGGCGGAGGAATACTTGGTGGAGTCCTTGGAAAAATTGAAAAAGGCTCAAGAAGAAGCCGCGAACAACTGCAGAAGTCCGTTGATAAACTTAGACCACAAATCGAGGCTTACGAAAAGTTGTGTAAAGATTTAAATGAAAATCCTGCAAATGTTGCGTTAGCTTGGATACTTCAACAGCCTGGAATTACTGCTCCGATAGTTGGACCAAGAACAATTGAGCAACTTCAAGAAAATACCAAATCTCTTGAAATTAAATTATCTGAAGATACCTTAAAAAAACTTGATGAAATTTGGCCTGGACCTGGGAATCAAGCTCCCGAAGCTTATGCTTGGTAATATTAAAAAGCCACGTTCACCTCGTGGCTTTCTTATATTCATGTAAAACATATCAAAATAATTTTCTTCTTTTGAATTACTAAAAAACTCATTCGCAACATTTATTTATTTTCACCTTTACTAAAAAATATCTTTGTTTTGATAACCTTTCTACAATTGCTTATTTTTGGTAATCTTTTTTAAAAAGATATATGCCCAGAAATTTATAAAACATTCCTTGTTTTATGGGCTTATATTTGGAATATAAAACAATTTAAATTCACTAAAATTTTGTAAAAAAGAATGAGACTAAGTAAATATTTTGTGCCAACGCTTAAAGAAGTCCCAAATGATGCTGTTGTAAAAAGCCATATTTTAATGCTAAGAGCTGGAATGATAAGAATGCTTTCGGCAGGAATTTATTCATTTCTTCCTCTTGGCTATAGAGTTGTAAAAAAAATTTCCCAAATCATACGTGAAGAAATGGATTCAATTGGCGGGCAAGAATTTCATCTCCCTGCGCTTAATCCAAGAGAAGTTTGGGAAGAAACAAATAGAGTTGAAGCTTTTGGCGATATAATGTTTCATCTTAAAAATAGAGACTACGTTTTAGCCCCTACTCATGAAGAGATAATGACTTTTCATGCAAGAAATGTTTTAAAGTCTTATAAAGAACTTCCCCAAATATGGTATCAAATACAAACAAAGTTTAGAAACGAGGCACGCCCTCGCAGCGGTATAATAAGGGGCAGGCAATTCTTGATGAAAGATTCTTACTCTTTTGATTCTAACCAAGAAGGACTTGACAAATCTTATTCCCTTCACGATAAAGCTTACAGAAAGATTTTCGACAGATGTGGTTTAAAATATTTTATTGTAGGTGCATCAAGCGGCGCAATGGGCGGAAGCGGTTCTGAAGAGTTCATGGTGCAGTCTGATGCCGGTGAAGATACGGTTGCTTATTGTAAAGAATGTGGATACGCTGCTAATGTCGAAGTAGCTCAATCTTCAATTTTTGCAAAGGGAAGAGAAGAAAAATCAGAAAGTTTAAAGGAAATTTTTACACCAAATGTTAAATCGATTGATGAACTTTGTGAATTTCTAAAAATAAAAGAAACACAATGTGCAAAGTCCAGAGTCTACATTTACCAAAGTAAAGCTGTACTAATCTTAATGCTCGGCAACGATGAAGTGAATGAAACTAAACTTGAAAAATTTCTTGGCGGAACAATTCGTCCTGCTCATCCTGATGAGCTGAAAGAAATTACCGGCGCAGATGCTGGATCAATTGGACCTATTGGATTTAATGGCAGAATTATTGCCGATTTTAGATTAAAGGAAGCAAATAATCTGTTTAGCGGGGCGAATAAAAACGATTTTCACATTAGCGGTATTGATTTAAAACGCGATGTCAAAAATGTTGAATATGCAGATTTACGGAGTGTTAAATCTGGCGAAGGCTGCCCAAAATGTAAGGGTAAGATAGAAGTATTCAGCGCAATTGAACTTGGGCATATCTTTAAACTCGGCACTAAATATTCTTCTGCTATGGGCGCAATGTTTCTTGATGAAAGTGGAAAAGAAAATCCATTAATTATGGGAAGCTATGGTATTGGGGTTGAGCGCGTTATGGCTTGTTATGTTGAACAGCATAATGATGAAAGAGGAATGATTTGGGATAAAACATTGGCTCCGTTTCAGATACATCTTATATCTTTGAACGCTAAGAAACTCGAGGTTGTCAAAGTTGCGGATAAATTATATGAAAATCTTTCTTCCGTTGGATATGACGTCCTGTATGATGATAGAGATGCCCAGGCAGGTTTTAAGTTTAACGATGCCGATCTTCTCGGTATGCCGGTACAAATTATTGTGGGTGAAAAAAAGTTAAACGAAGGAAAAGTAGAAATTAAAATAAGAAAGTCTAATGAGCGCTTTGAGGTAGAACTAGAAAAAATTATTGTTAAGTTGAAAGAGGTTTTATAAAATTTAATTGTCTGAGGGAAATTCAATATTACCATTATCAATTAAGGTTGAAGAGTTTCCTTTTTTCGTTTTAATAATTATTGAGTCGGAGTGTTTTCCCGTAAGCATAATAAAAATTGTCATAAACATAATTTTAACCCCAAGTTTAAAAGAAGCATTTTTATAATAATAAAGATCGGAATTTATAAGGTCTTCAACACCATTATTTCTGTTCCCAAAGGTTTGCCAATAACCCGTAATACCAGGTTTCATCTTTATACCAGATCTTTTTTCGTATAAGTCTGGGTTATATTTTTTAATTGTTTTGAGATCTTCCAGAGTAAGAGGACGTGGACCAATAAACTGCATATCACCTTTTACAATATTAAAAAGTTGCAATATCTCATCTAAGCCAGTTTTTCTTAAAAATGAGCTAAATGCTGGAACGAATTCTTTTAATTCAGTTTTGAAAAAAATATTCTCATTTGGATTGTGTTTGCTGTGTGATTTTAAAGTGCGATATTTATAAATTTTAAAAGGCTTGCTTGTTAAAGTTAAGCTTCTTGTTTGAACAAAAATGGGGAACTCACGTAAGTCAATAATCAAAAAAATAGAAATTACAAGCATAACCGGCAAGAGTATTATTATTAAAATAATTGCCACAAATTTTTCGATTATTTCTCTTAAATATCTTCTCGAAATGCTCATTAAAATAAACTATAAAATGGTATGTTTTATAATAAGAAAAACAAAATAAATGTACAAATGTATTTGGAAGATTTTTACTATTTATGCTGAAGCCGGTTCAATGAATTAATCAAATAGTCTTTTAATGTAGAAAACATAGTAATAAAGGTACTGAATTAACCAAATATAATTAAAAGATAAGGCGGGCTTGAACCCGCCTCTTAAATATTGTAATAAATTCATCCCCTTTTATATTAACAATTTATACGTCGTCTGATACTATTTCAAAAGTATCATCTTTTTTGTGTTAGTATAGCTTCCGGCACTTAATTTATAAAAATAAACTCCTGAACTTAATCTGTCAGCATTAAATTGAACCTCATATTTTCCGGTAGCTTGCACTTTATTAACAAGCTCCGCAACTTTTTGCCCCAAGATATTGTAAACCGTAAGATTTACTAACCCACTAATTGGAACTTCATATTGAATTGTTGTAGTGGGGTTAAACGGATTAGGATAATTTTGACCAAGCGAAAACTGCTTTGGGAATGTATTAACTTTATTTTCAATCCCAGTAATACTTAGATTTAAATTTATTCCCGTATCTCCTGGATGAGCAATAACATTTTGGCCGAAATAATAAGTTGAAGGATAGAAAATAGGAAACACATCATAATTGTTTATCTTGTTGGTAACAGATAAAGTGAAATTTCCTGTAGATGCATCACACATAGTTGCAGCTTGAGCCATAGTATCGTTTTGCGCAATAATTTCAATAGGAAAACCAGGTGCACTGCCATTAATTTTAAGAGTACCACTTATATATGAATTAGCATTATAAATAATCAAATTCTTGTAAATACTATCACCAGAGGCAATTGAATTGAAAAAATAATTCGCTGCAAGTGTGCTTCCGGTAAAATCGCCTTTAGTTGTCGTAGCATAAAGAGACCATGGTCTTCCAGAGATTAAATCTTCACTCTTAATTCCGATCTGATAAAGACCATTAATGTTTGTGGTGGTTCTATATCCAACATTTGAGATTGAATTAACAGAATCTATTCTATTTAAAGATACATCAACAGAACTCAGTGGATTTCCGTTTTCATCCATCAAAGTTCCTGCTACTTGTGAAGCAGCAGTAATAAATGAAAAATTTATGCTCGAAGGATTGCCTATAATTTTTATTGAATCTTCCTGAGGTGTAACAATATTTGGGGGGAATGGATTCCTGACTAAACTTACTACCCACGGATTGCCTGCTGTGTCAGAATTCATCGCAATAGAATAATTTCCATTAGCGTCGGTAATTGCATCCCAAAAATTTGGCTGATATTTCTCTTTGCGGCTGGCTTCTACAAAAATATTTGCCGCACTTTTCCCTGCAGGGGGAGTAACAGTGCCTGAGATATAATGAGCTGGAGATGATAATTGATTAACAGTGCCGGCAATAGTTTCGCCAATGTTATTTTGAATAAACTTTAGCACATATTTACCAGGAGCTATTCCAACCGCTTGCGAAAAACTTACTGCGCCTGGTGTATTATTCATATCCGGTGGACCATTTAATATTCCTAAAGTATCGCCATCAACTTGTCCTAAAGATTGATATAAAACATCCCCTGCATCTATAATTCCGTTGCCGTTAACGTCATACCAAATTTGGATAAAAGTTGAATCTCCGCTTTTGGGGACATTATAGCTCCAACTAATAGGATCGCCAGAAGTCATTGTAAAATTATTTGACGAGCCGTTTACAGTTAAATTAGTAACCTGGCTCATTCCAGAATTAGTTAATAATAACAGTAGAATGAATGTTAACAAGAAGGTAAATTTTTTCATATAGTCTCCTAACAATTTATGTAAGTAAATTTTTTTATTTTATAATCGAAAGAAAATACTAAAAGCATTAGTAGCTAAAATTCTTTACTTTTAGTCAATTTTAAAAGAAGCACTTACAACTGCTGTAATTTCTTTTTCAATAGAAGTAATATCGTTAATGCCATAATCAGATACCTGATTGCTAAAGCGAGGAGTAATTTGTAAAACGCCCATTCTTGCTTCAGTCATAGCTCCAATTTTTCGTCCGGTTGCTTCAGCAATTTTTTCTGCTCTTATCATAGCATCTTTTGCAGCTGCAGCTTGAATATTAATTTTAACTTCAGCAAGCTTTGTATAATAAAACTCTGGCATTTCAACTCTGAAATCAACTCCTTTTTCTATTAAGGAAGGTATCTGAAGTGAGATATTTTTAATTTTATAAACTTCTGTTGAATGAACTTCAATCCGCTGATTATAAACGTAAGATTTAACATTAGTAGTTTGTTGCCCGTTAGCCCCAACTTCAAAAATAGGATAACTGGTTATAGTATAAAATTCAATTTTATCTTTTGGAAAGCCCCTTGAATTTAGATAGTTAATTAATAACGGTTTTTCACCCTCAAGTTTTCTATAAGCTGCTTCTTGAGTTGAGGCTTCTGCAAACAATATCCCTTTAAGAATAGCAAAGTCCGAAACAATATCTTGCTTTGCAGAACCCGTAACTGTTATAGTTTGTTTAGAACTATAATTTGATTTCCAAACTATCACAAATATTATTACTCCCAACAGAAAGCTAATACTAACAATAGCCGAAGAAATAATATAATGATTTTTGTTATCCACAAGAAATTATTCTTAAAATTAAACAATTTAATTTATTCAAAAGAGAAATCATTAACAATAGGGGCATATTGTCTTTCACGCCATTTTGTTAAATAAATCTTTAACTTTAATTATATGAAAAATAAAAATCACTTAGCAAATGAAAAAAGTCCGTATCTTCTTCAACATGCAGGTAACCCGGTTGATTGGTATCCATGGTGTAATGAGGCATTTGAAAAAGCGAAGTTAGAAGATAAGCCGATATTTCTTTCCATTGGTTATTCAACATGCCATTGGTGTCATGTTATGGCTCATGAGTCTTTCGAGGATGAAAAACTAGCAAAGTTGATGAATGAAACTTTTGTTTCAATTAAAGTCGACAGAGAAGAAAGACCAGACATCGATGGAATTTATATGACCATTTGCCAAATGCTAACGGGCAACGGCGGGTGGCCTTTAACAATTATTATGACTCCGGATAAAATGCCTTTCTTTGCCGGTACATATTTACCGAAGCAGGAAAAATTTGGAAGAATCGGTATGATAGAACTGATTTCGAAGATAAAACAATTATGGCAAGAACAGCGAAATGATATTTTGAAATCAGCCAACGAAATTACTGAAGCATTAAATAAAGAAGATTCTGCTGTTGATAGGAAAGATATCCCTTACTCAATTCTTTTCGAAACCGCATATAAAAATTTTTTCAATCGATTTGACAACCAATACGGCGGCTTTGGAACAGCTCCTAAATTCCCTATGCCTCATAATTTAATTTTCCTTTTAAGATATTGGAAAAGAAATAATGAACATCAAGCACTTAGCATGGTGGAACAAACATTGCAAAAAATGTATTCCGGTGGAATTTATGATAACGTTGGATTTGGATTCCATAGGTATTCAACAGACAGAGAATGGCTTGTTCCTCACTTTGAAAAAATGCTATATGATCAAGCCCTACTTTCCGTTGCTTACACAGAAACATTTCTTGCAACAAAAAATATTTTTTATCAGAAAGTAGCAGAAGAAATTCTAACTTATGTTCTTAGAGATATGACTTCTCCCAGTGGTGGATTTTATACTGCCGAAGATGCTGATAGCGAAGGCATCGAAGGTAAATTTTATTTATGGACAGATAATGAAATAAGAAATATTCTTGGAAAGGACGCAGAAATTTTTATCCGAATTTTTAACGTGGAACAAAACGGAAATTGGATTGAACAAGCAAGCGGCAACAAAAACGGAACTAATATTCTCAGTTCAAGAAGAACACCAGATGAAATAAATCAAATTGCGGTTGAGTTTAACATTCCTCCTCATGAATTGAAAATCAAAATAGAAAAATGCAGAAAAAAACTATTTGAACAACGAGAAAAAAGAATTCATCCCTACAAAGATGATAAAATTCTTACTGATTGGAACAGCCTAATGATTATTGCTTTTGCAAAAGCATATCAAGCCTTTGATAAAAAAGAGTATCTTGATGCTGCAGAAAACGCCGCAAAATTTATTTTCAGGAATTTTATGTTGAATAACGGAAGTTTGCTACACCGATTTCGCGACGGAGAATCTGGAATTCACGGTAATATAGATGATTATGCTTTCTTTATAGCCGCACTAATTGATCTATACGAAGCTTCATTCAATACTGAATATCTTGAAAAAGCTATTTCTCTTAATGACTATCTGATAAAACATTTTTGGGATGAAAGTGGCGGAGGATTCTTTTTTGTTGATAACAATACCAAAGATTTACTTATTCGCCAAAAGGAAATTTACGACGGAGCAGTCCCTTCCGGGAATTCCGTTGCAATGCTTAACCTGTTAAAACTCGGCAGAATTACAGGAAATACAAATCTTGAGACAATGGCTCAATCAATTGCCGGCGCATTTTCTAAAAGTCTGCTAAATATGCCTTCGGCGTTTACACAATCTTTAATTGCGCTAGATTTTGCTTCGGGCTCGATCGAAGTCGTCATTGCAGGCGAAAAAGATTCCGGGAATACAAATGAGATGATAAAAAAGATCAGGAGTATTTTTTACCCGAATAAGATTATTCTTTTGAAAGATAATGAAAAGCTTAATAAAATTGCCCCATTTACTACAGATCAGAAAATGATTAGAGGCAAAGCGACAGTTTATGTATGCACCAATTTTACTTGTAAAAAACCGGTCACTGAAATAGAAGAAATAAAAGAGCTTTTCTAAAAAAGATAGATTTATTTGTTTTTCCTTTTTTTATTAAGCCTATTTATAGTTACAAAATCCTTTCCTTAAAATACCCAGATAGTAATCACTGTGATAATTTTTAAGTGCTATCTTTATACTGCTAAAAATGGCGGCAAATTTTAATTTCATTGCTTTGTTTTAAACTATAAAATTCCCAGAAATTTAAATGTTCATGTAATGTCTTTTATTTCCAATAATAATGTGTTTATATATGATATAAATTTATGATATGCCACGTTTGAACAAACATACAATAAAACTAACAATGAGCTTATCAGACTTATTAGTCAATATTCATTTTTTCTTTAACAGCCCTGATTATAATAAAACTATTTGTTAAGTTAAGGGAAATATTTTTCCACAACATGTTTATTTTGAGAAATTACACTATGTTTGATATATCCTTGCTATAACATTGCGCCAAACAAAAAAGAAAAAATATGTAGACAGTTTCATTTACAAAATGTAAATTTATCTAAGTGTAAAATAATTTTTTTTAATTTGAAATTCTTTTGGGTATTTTTCTGGCACAGGATAATAAATTAGTTAGATCGCTTATACAAAATGCTAAATTAGGCAATAATGCTTCTTTTGAGCAGCTTGTTAAATTGCACATCGAACAAGTTTATGCAATTTGCCTTCGTCTCCTTGCAAATATTAAGGAAGCAGAAGAAATTACAAAAAAAGTTTTTTTGCAAACCTGGCAGCAAATTGCTTACATTAGAGAAGATGCTTCATTCGGATTGTGGCTTACGGGTATTACTGTATACAATTCACTCGAATTTTTGAGAAACAAAAAGGGCAAAAACAAAACCGAAAAAATTAACCAAATGCCTTACAAATCAGACTCGAGTGATATTTTACTTTTGGATAATGCAATTTTAACTTTACCTGATGATGAAAGAGTGATGTTCGTTCTTCACAAAATTTTAAAATATACACCGGATGAAATTGCCGACATGATGTTTAAAAAACAAGAGGAAGTTGACGAAATCCTAAAAAAAAATGGATTAAAGTTAAGTAAGCTCGGCGGCATCGAAAGTATTACAATTCCATTTGAGGAAAGAATAAATTTATTACCTAATAAAATTCTTCCTGAACATGATATTTGGAACAATATTTTTAAAGAGTTACTTCAATTAAGAGCAAAATCACCTGGCTTAACAGATACGCAGGTAGAAGAATTAGAAGAAACTTCTGAAAAGAAAAAGGGCTTTCGCTGGTTTAGGAAAAAATAAGCAAAAGCCCTTAATATCTCTTTAACACAATTTCAATTAACTATCTCTTAGGTCGATACAAGTGAGTGCTTTGTCCAAAGAAAACTTCGGCTGCTTCCATCACTGTTTCAGATAAAGTCGGATGAGGATGAATTGTCAACTTTAGGTCAGTTACATTTGCACCCATTTCAATAGCAAGAACGCCCTCGGCAATTAATTCGCCGGCACCGGGACCACAAATACCAACACCAAGAATTCTTTGTGAATCCTGATCGATAATTAATTTTGTAACGCCGTCGCTTCGGTCAAGAGTAGTAGCACGCCCAGAGGCTGCCCATGGAAACTTAGCAACTTCAAATTTCAGATTAAGTTCTCTTGCTTTAATTTCAGTTAATCCCGCCCACGCTATTTCTGGATCAGTAAAAACAACGGCAGGAATAGCACGTGGTTCGAAGACAACTTTATGACCGAGAATAGCTTCAACAGCAGCTCGCCCTTCATGCGAAGCTTTGTGAGCAAGCATCGGTTCACCAGCAATATCACCAATTGCATAAATATTTGGATCATCAGTTCTTAATTGGGAATTAACTTCAATCCAACCGCGTTGGTTTATTTTTACTTTTGTATTTTCAAGCCCGAGCCCTTTTGTTTCTGGTCTTCTTCCAATTGACATCAAAACGTAATCATAAGTTTGATCATAAACTTTTCCCTCACCGTCTTGGAAGCTAACATTTATTCCGTCTTGTACTTCCTTTAACGAAAGGACTTTTGAATTAAGCATAACCTTGTCAAATTTTTTCTCAATACGCTTTGAGAGAAAAGACACTAAATCTCTATCAGCACCGGGAAGCAGCCCAGCAGTCATTTCCACAACGGAAACTTTTGTACCAAGAGCATTATAAACAGAGCCAAGTTCAAGCCCTATGTAACCGCCGCCAATAACTAAAAGGCTCTTGGGAATTTCGGGCAGCTCAAGTGCTGTAGTAGAATTAAGGACTCTTTTACTTTCGATATTTAAAAATGGAATTGTAGTAATAACCGAGCCAGTAGCAATTATGGCTTTTTCAAATTTATGTTCTTCCACATTACCTTCAAACTTTTCTATTTTTAGTGTAGAAGAATTAATAAAACTTGCCGTTCCTCTGATGTAATTAATTTTTCTTTGCTTTGAAAGGATTCCAAGTCCGCCTGTTAATTTATTAACGACGCTGTCCTTCCAGCTTCTTAATTTACTTAAATCAATTTTTGGCTCGGAATATTCTATCCCCCAATTTTTTGCTTCACGAGCTTCATCAATAAGCTTTGCTACATGCAAAAGAGCTTTTGATGGGATACAACCGCGGTACAAGCAAACACCACCGGGATTTTTTTCCTTATCAATTAATGTAACTTCCATTCCAAGATCGGCAGCAAAGAAAGCTGCGGCGTATCCGCCGGGACCTCCGCCTATTACTGTTAATTTTTGTCCGTTCATATTTTCCCATTATTATTTTAAAAAGTAGGTGCTAAATGTTTTTTCTGTTGTGTAGTTTTACAAATAAGCATTACTTCTTATAATTTAGTAAAAAATTAAAATATTAATTTTGCAATTATGACTTAATTAAAAAAATTTATCCTTCAATTAAAATTTTCATTGGTTGTTCAAGAGCTTCACAAATCCATCTTAAAAAGCGTGCCGCGTCTGCACCATCAATTATCCGGTGATCATACGACAGTGAAAGCGGAAGCATAAAGCGCGGCTCGAACGTGCCTGCAAGCGAGCCATGCTTACCTTCTACATAAACCGGTTCCATATTTCCTCTTGAGACACCAAGTATTGAAACTTCGGGAGCGTTAACGATAGGGGTAAAGTACGTTCCACCAATACCTCCAAGATTCGTAATTGTTATACACCCACCTTGAAGTTCTTCAAGGGAAATTTTTCTTATTCTTGCTTTTTCGGCTATTGTATTAAGCTCAACAGAAAGTTCTGTAATATTTTTGCTATCAACGTTTTTAATAACTGGCACAATCAAACCATGCTCGGTATCAACAGCAACGCCTACATTGTAATATTTTTTGAATATGATTTCATTTTTCTCCATGTCAATGCTTGAATTGAATTGCGGAAACACCTTTAATGCAGAAGCTACTATTTTTAAAAGAATAGACGTAACTGTAAGTTTACCACCGGCTTTTTCAATCTTCGGATTAAACAATTTGCGCAATCTTTCGAGCTCTGTAATGTCAGCTTTATCATGTTGAGTTACATGAGGAATAGAAGACCATGAATAACTCATGTGCTCGGCAGTCTTCGTACGAATATTGCTCATAGGCTTTTTCTCGATGTATCCATACTTTGAAAAATCTGGTAAAGGCTCTTGTTTTACGCCGACTGATTGCTTTACTGTTCTTTCTTCATTTAGCCTTTTCACAAAGTTCTTAACATCATCCATCGAAATTCGTCCAAATGGACCTGTACCTGGAACAATATTAATATCCACACCAAGTTCTCTTGCAATTCTTCTAACGGAAGGAGCTGCAGGCGCAGCGCCTTTTGTAATTGGAGGCTGATTATCTTTTTCGCCAGGGAGCAAAATTTCTTTTCTTCCTTCGGGGTGTACCAATTCATCTTTAACAACTTTTTCATGAGAGACAGAAATTTCTGCTTGCTTAGCCGTCAAAAGTTCAGGTTGTACTTGTTGTTCACTGGATTCAATTTTTAGCAGGACCTGACCGACTTTTGCCTTTTCTCCGGCTTTAACAAGCACTTCAACTATTCTTCCAGTGAATGCAGATGGAACTTCAATGGTAGCTTTATCAGTTTCTATTTCGATAACACCCTGATCTTTCTGTATAAAATCACCTTCTTTTACTAAAACGTTAAGAACATCCGCCTCTACAATGTTCTCGCCAAGCTCAGGTAATTTCATTTCAAAAATTCCGGAAACTGAAGATTTGTTTACAGATTGTTTTTCAAGTATTTCAACATTATTAGATTTTTTTTCCTCAAAAGACATTTTTGAATTTTCAGATATTTCGTTAGAACGTGTGGAATTTATTTCTTCTGTTTCTTTACTTTCACTTGAGTTAATATCATCTACAAGAATAATGGTTTGTCCGACATTAACTTTTTCACCCTCTTTAACAAGAATTTCTTTTACGGTACCGGAAACAGAAGAAGGGACTTCGATTGTAGCTTTATCTGTTTCAATTTCAATAACGCCTTGTTCTTTTTCTATTTTGTCACCAGTCTTAACAAGAACACTTAGCACATCTGCCGATGCGATATTTTCTCCAAGCTCTGGTAGTTTAAATTCTATAGCCATTTTCAACCTTGCATAAATTTACTTTTAAAATTATTTAATCAGAACTATCTTTTATACAATGTACTTTATAGGTAAATCGGATTAGGTTTATCCTGGTTTATACCGTAGTCTTTAATAGCTTTTTCGACGATGGTATTTTTAATTTTTCCTTCATTAGAAAGAGCATAAAGAGCAGTAAGGACAATATGCTTAGCATCCACCTCAAAGAAGTCGCGCAAATACGAACGTGAATCACTTCTGCCAAAACCATTAGTTCCAAGAGAATATAATTTACCGGGGACCCATTTTGCAATAGAATCCGGCAATTCTTTTACATAATCGGTAGCTGCAACAAAAACGCCTTCTTCATTAGCCAGAATCTCGGTTATATAAGGTAGCTTTTGTTTTTCGGTGGGATGAAGAATATTCCATCTTTCAACGTCAAGCCCGTCTCTTCTTAATTCTTTATAGCTTGTAACGCTCCATACATCAGTAGAGACTTTAAAATCTTCTTCAAGGATTTCCTGAGCTTTCAGAACTTCATTCATAATTGTTCCACTTCCGAAAAGATTTACTTTTAGTTTAAGAGTTTTCTTCAAAGAAGCTTTAAATTTATACATTCCTTTCAGAATGCCTTCTTTTACACCCTCGGGCATTGGAGGCATAGCATAGTTTTCATTCATAACTGTTATATAATAAAAAACCTTTTCCTGTTCTTCATACATTCTTCGTATTCCATCTCGAACAATAACCGCAATTTCAAAGGCGAAAGCAGGGTCGTAAGCTACAAGGTTAGGAACCGGATAAGCCATCAAATGGCTATTTCCATCTTGATGTTGCAAACCTTCGCCTGCAAGGGTAGTTCTTCCTGCAGTTCCGCCTACAAGAAATCCTTTGCAACTCATATCGCCAGCTGCCCAAATTAAATCAGCCGCTCTGTTAAACCCAAACATTGAATAATAGACATAGAATGGAATCATATTAATACCATGTGTAGCATAAGCAGTTCCTGCAGCAATAAATGAAGACATAGCTCCAGCTTCTGTAATTCCTTCTTCAAGAATTTGTCCGTTAGTAGCTTCCTTGTAGTAAAGAAGAGTTTCTTTATCAACAGGTTCATAAAGTTGCCCAGCGTGTGAATAAATACCAACCTGGCGGAATAATGCTTCCATTCCGAAGGTTCTTGCCTCATCAGGGATAATAGGAACAATTAGTTTTCCAATTTCTTTATCTCTTAAAAGCTTTGCAAGTATACGAACAAACACCATAGTTGTTGAAGCATCTTTCCCTTCCGTACCTTTATAAAATTCTTCAAAAATATCTTCAGGAGGAGTTTTAAGGGGGCGGATATTAGATTTACGTGAAGGCACAAAACCACCAAGTTGCTTTCTTCTTTCCTTTATATATTGAATTTCAGGACTATTTTCGGACGGTCTATAAAAAGGAGCGAGTGAAACATCCTCATCCGAAATAGGAATACCAAAACGAGTACGAAATTCCGCTAGTTCCTCTTCATTTAATTTTTTCTGTTGATGAGTAATATTTTTCCCTTCGCCTGCTTCACCTAGTCCATAACCTTTAATTGTTTTAGCAAGAATTACAGTAGGAGAACCTTTATGTTCAATTGCAGCTTTATATGCAGCATAAACTTTTTCGGGGTCATGTCCGCCGCGTTTCATTTTTCTTAATTGTTCATCAGAAAGATTTTCGAGCATTTTAATTAAATCAGGATCACCATTGCATAAATGCTGACGAATATATTGCCCACTTTCAACGGAATATTTTTGATATTGTCCATCAACAATTTCCCCAAGGCGTTTAACGAGCTTGCCGTCGATATCCTTTGCAAAGATGGGATCCCAATCGCTGCCCCAAACAACTTTAATTACATTCCATCCGGCACCACGAAAAGCAGCTTCAAGCTCTTGAATAATTTTACCATTTCCTCTAACAGGCCCATCAAGTCGTTGCAAATTACAATTGATTACAAAAATTAAGTTATCAAGTTTTTCTCGCGCTGCAAGGGTAATTGCTCCAAGAGTTTCTGGTTCATCAGTTTCACCATCACCCAAAAACGCCCAGACTTTATGCCCGTTCTGTTTTTTTAATCCTCTGTCTTCAAGATACCTATTAAAGCGGGCTTGATAAATTGCCATAATAGGGCCTAAGCCCATGGAAACTGTTGGAAATTCCCAAAAATTAGGCATCAACCAGGGGTGAGGGTAGGAAGAAAGTCCGCCTTTAGGATTTAATTCTCTTCTAAAATTTTGGAGTTGTTCGGCAGAAATTCTTCCCTCCAAAAAAGCTCTTGCATAAATTCCGGGTGAAGCATGCCCTTGAAAATAAATTTGGTCACCGTCGTATTCTTCACCTTTGCCTTTGAAGAAATGATTAAACCCAATTTCGTAAAGAGTGGCAGCAGAAGCATAGGTGGAAATATGCCCACCAATTCCGTTTTCCTGTTTATTAGCTCTTACAACCATAGCCATGGCATTCCATCGAAGGAGGCTTTTTATTCTTCTTTCTATTTCTCTATCGCCAGGGAAAGGTGCTTGTTTTTCTCTTGGAATTGTATTGATGTAAGGTGTATTTGCCGAAAAAGGAATTTCAACGCCAGCTTTATGAGCGCGTATTTGTAATTCCTGAAGAAGTTCTTTAACTCTTTGGGGTCCGCTATGTTCAAGTACATAATCAAGCGAGTAAAGCCATTCACGCGTTTCTGTGTCTATAAATTCTTGTTCTTTATTTTCATTACTCATAAAAGTGTCCTCAATATAGATTGATGCGATTTGGATAGTTCCTAAAATTAAAAAATTTTTGTATTTAACATTTTGAAAGACTTACCAAAATATGGTTAACCGAACCGAAAATATTAATTCTACCATCTTTCAGGTTCCTAAGTTTAGAAAACTCTTCTTAACCACAAAGTCTTCCTCTTTATAAGAGCATTAACGATAAGCTTTCACTGAAAACCTAATTATCAAAATAATTGTTTTAATTAAGAAACTCAAGAATTTATATGGTAAGGGATGCAAAACGTGCGCTGGTTTGCCTAAGAGTTGAAATAATTTGATAATAACACCTTTGTTATTAATAAATGTGGAAAATTTGTTACAGAGTTAAAAATTTCTTTAGGGAATTTATTGTTTATCTCATTTTAAGTATTTATCAAACCAGAATTTTCTTAATGTATCTACTTCTTTTCTATGATTTTTTAAAAAATGATCTCCGTTTTCGAACATTACCAATCTATATGGAATTTTTTTGATATAAAACATTTTTGCCATCTCCAGCGATTGCAATGGAGATACAGTTTCATCATTACCGCCATGCAAAATTAAATAGGGAATTGCAGGAAGTTTGTCTATAAAATTTATTGCAGATCTTATAACTAATTCATTTTCAAAATTATCTTTAGAAATTATTTGTTTATAAACTTCATTCATATTAGGATTATCAATTGCATTCTGTCTTAAGTTAGAAATAGCTCCACTTAAAACAGCACATTTAAAATTATGATTTTTAGATAAAACAATAAAAGCCATCATCCCACCACGGCTCCAGCCTTCAATTCCCCATTTAGAATAGTCAGCACAAGAAATTTCTTTAGCAAGCGGGATCAAATTTAAAACGTCATTAACGTCATCTCCACCGAATTGCTCACTTCCTTGTCCGCCAAAATTGCCTCTATATTGAGAAGCAAACACAACGTATCCCCAGCTTGCAAGCTGCCCAAAAATTCCTCTTGCAGTGAATAAATCGATAGCGCCGTTTTCTCTCATTCCGCCGCGATTCCAAATTATACATGGAAGTTTATCATTCGTTTTTACGGGATAAGCAATATAGCCCTTAACTTTTAATCCGTCAGAAAGATATGTAATTTTTTCAACTATCGAATTTTCATATACATTTTTACCCCACCCGCTAATTATCATTTTTGTTTGAGCAGTATTCAATTCTATTATTTCTCTATTTATAATCATCGACATTTCGATTACAATTTTTTAAGCTTTAACAAAGATAATAAAATGTACACAATGTATATTGTGCATAACATTATTTTTAAGGGGAATCATTTTATCTGCAAATTTTTATTTAATTTCTCTTAATAAAATTTTAATTTTTGATTGAAAAATATTTAATTTTCCCATCTTTATTTTGTGATTAAAAATAAAAAATATTAAATAAAGCATTGATTATTTTATTAAACACCTATATCTTTAAAATAATTTTAGTTAAAAATAAAATGGAAATTTTAATTCTTTAATTGTACAGTATTTTTTAATGTGCGGGTTTTAAATTTTCCCGACTGCACTTTTTTATAAACAAAAATCGGAGATACTTATGAAGAAACTGACTTATTTATTCAGCGTTTTACTCACGCTATTTTTAACATACGGAACATTTGCTCAAACCATGAATGCCGAAGCTGTTCAACCTTTTAACGATGGTTTAACTAAAATTCAAAAAGGTGATTACAAAGGTGCCCTTGCTGACTTTGAAAACGCGCTGAAGTTTGATAAGGATTATAGAATTTATTACCAAATTGGCGTTGCTCAAGAAAATTTAAATAACAATGAAGGAGCAATAGAAGCTTTTAAAAGCACAATTAAGGTAAATCCCGAATTTGATGCAGTATATAATGATTTAGGAAATGTTTACTACAAAACTGGTAAGTACCAAGAAGCAATTGATAATTTTCAAAAAGTAATTGAAATTTCTAAAGACACAACATTAAAGAATACTGTTAAGTTTAACATTGCCCTATCTTATTTTAACTTGGGAACTGCAGCAGAAAAAGCAAAGAATAATAAAAAGGCAATTGGTTATTATGAGCAAGCTGTTAAATATAACAATTACGATGTTGCCTATCTTTATTTAGCAAAAGATTATTTCGTTTTGAACCAATATGATAAAGCAATTGAAGCTGGTGAAAATGCCCTAAAGTATAAAAAGGACATTAGCGAAGGCGGACCTAATTATTATATTGGTGTTGCTTACAGTAAAAAGAATGACCTGAAAAAAGCAAAGGAATATTTAATGAAAGCAAAATCTGACCCTGTTTATGGTAAATTTGCTCAAACTGTTCTTGATGCAATAAACAAATAAAATTTCAGGCAAACTATCATTCAATATCTTAAACCCCTGAAGTGCAGGGGTTTTTCTTTTCTTTATTCGATTTTTTTACCGGTTATTAAAATATTCAAATAATTCTTTGTAAGTACTTGTAACTACGATATTCTTAAGATATTTTTTGACGAATTTTTATAACTAATTTTAAAAATAGTATGGAAATAAATAAAATCATGCATGAAAAAAATAACTCCGCAAAAAACAAAATTTCTAACACAGTCAAAATTGTTGCAATAATTATTGTACTAATATTAGCCGTGGTTTTATTTTTTCCAAATCTTTTGAAAAAACACCATGAGGATTCAGAATACATGTTCCGTAAAGATGGCACACTTACTTTTCTTAGTGACTCAAATAAAGTTTTAACAAATATTGATATTCAAATTGCTTCAAGTGAGTTCGACCGCGAACTTGGTTTAATGTATCGAAAACACATGAAAGAAAATAATGGCATGCTTTTTATCTTTCCGAATGAAGAAGTCCAAAATTTTTGGATGCGAAATACTTTTATTCCTTTAGACATGATTTTCGTAAATTCTAAAAAAGAAATTGTTACAATTCAACATGCGACCCAAACTTTATCAGATCAAACATATTCTTCAAATGCTCCAGCACAATATGTAATTGAAGTAAATGCTGGTTTTTGTAACAGATTTAATATAAAGAAAGGAGACTTAATAAATTGGACGGATAGTACCGGAAATTAAAAGAACTAATCTTCATCCCCGTACAGTTCACTTTCGACAAGTTCGCAAATTATGTGTGCAACGGTAATATGTCCTTCTTGAATACGCTGAACATTTGTAGAAGGAATAACAATAGAAACATCCGCCATAGCTTTTAACTTTCCGCCGGAACCTCCAAGAAATCCAATTACTTTCATATTTTTTATTTTTGCAGTTTCAACAGCTTTTATAACATTAGAAGAATTCCCACTTGTAGATATAGCCAGAAGAACATCTCCGCTGTTTCCAAGCCCCTCCACATTTCTTGCAAAAATATTTTCAAAACCGATATCGTTTCCACCAGCAGTTAAATTTGAGGTATCGGTTGTAATAGCAATAGCAGGTAGAGCAGGCCTTTTAATTTTATGGCTAAGTCTTACCATTAATTCAGTAGCAATATGCTGGCTATCAGCAGCACTTCCCCCGTTTCCGCAAAGAAGAAGTTTATTTCCTTTCCTAAATGTTTCTACCAGCAAATCAACAGCGGTAGAAATATTTTCGGAACATTTTAATTTAATATTTAACTTTGTTTCGGCACTTTCGTTTAAAGAATCCGCAATAAAATTTTTTCTATTTAACATAAAAACCTTTTTTATTCAATATGAATTTAAAATTACACAACAACGGGTAATTTGAAATGAACAGCATCGCAAAAATCTTTCATTAAACTCCAGTTCTCTTCATTTTCAAAGAAGTTGCCTGTTACTATTATTTTTGCGCCGTGTTCAACTTTTTTTCTTGCAGAATTTGGAGTTCTAATTCCACCGCCAACAATTACCGGTATGGAGCAAAAATCAGTGACAGCTTTAATCATTTCCTCGGGCACAGAATTATCAGCACCTGAACCAGCTTCAAGATAAATTAATTTCATCCCAAGATATTCTGCTGCAAGAGCAGTAGCAGCGGCAATTTCTGGTTTATTTCTTGGCAAAGGAGTACTACCGCTAATGTATTCAGCAGTTGTAATTGAGCCCGACTCAATTATCATGTAACCTGTAGAAATTGGTTCTATTTTTTTCTTTTTGATTATTGGGGCTGCAAGCACGTGTTTACCAATTAAATGTTCTGGATTGCGCCCGCTTACAACCGATAAGTACAAAATTGCGTCTGCAAAGCTTGATATTTGTTCTACCCCACCAGGGAAAATTATTACCGGTAGGTTAGTTTTAATTTTAACTTTCTCAATAAAGCTTTCAAAATCCCCATTCATCATTAAACTTCCACCCACGAGAAAACCATCTACACCAGACTTTTCGCAATGTGCTACGAACCGAGCTAATTTTTTTTCTTCTAATTTATCCGGATCCAAAAGGATAAGAAATGCCGCACCTTTAGAAGAAATAGTATTTAACAAGTAATCATAAATCATATATAAGTCTAATTTTTTTTGACGTAATACAAGGAAATAACATATTGAATATAAAAATTTTGTTTTACATATAAAAGATTATTTACCCATTTAATTAAAAAGATAAAGAAAGAGAATTCTGATTGTAACGGGACGTACCTAAAGAATTTACTAACTTTTCATGCTTAATGCAATTCTTTTCCGGTCAATATCAATTGAAAGTATGGTTACTTCAATAATATCTCCCACACTAATTTCTTCAAGAGGATTTTTAACAAACTTATTTGCAATTTGAGAAACATGCAGCAAGCCATCCTGTTTAACTCCGATATCAACAAATGCACCGAAATCCACAACATTTCTCACCGTCCCCTTTAATTTCATTCCTTCTTTTAAATCTTCCATTTTAAGAACGTCGCTTCGAAGGATTGGTTTAGGGATGTCTTCACGAGGATCTCTACCAGGTTTTTTCAAGTTCTCAATTATGTCGATAAGAGTTGGCTCGCCAATACCAATTTCCTCAGCTAATCTTTTAGTTCCCTTCTGCTTAGCAATTAAAGAAATCATGGCACCAGCCTCATTAACCTTTGATAAAGGTAAGTTAATTTTTTTAAGAAGTTTTTCAGTTGCTATATATGATTCAGGATGAATAAATGTATTATCAAGAGGATTTGAACCATTACGAATTTTGAGAAAACCAGCAGATTGTTCAAAAGCTTTTTCGCCAAGACCTGTTACTTCCATTAATTCTTCACGCGTTTTAAAACTTCCTTTTAGTTCGCGAAGCTTAACAATATTTTCAGCTATTCGTTTATTCAATCCAGAAACATAGGCAAGCAGTGAAGCGGATGCTGTGTTTACATCAACGCCAACATAGTTAACGCAACTTTCTACCACATCATCCAATTTTTGAGCAAGAAGTTTCTGATCGACATCATGCTGATATAAACCAACACCAATGGATTTTGGATCAATTTTAACAAGCTCTGCAAGTGGATCAAGAAGGCGACGTGCGATTGAAATATTTCCACGTTGGCTTGCTTCAAGATCGGGAAATTCTTTTTTAGCAACAGGAGAAGCAGAATAAACAGATGCACCAGCTTCATTAACAATTATATAACGACAGTTAAGATTATTTTGTTTTATTATTTCTGCAATAAATAATTCTGTTTCCCTGCTTGCTGTTCCGTTGCCGATTGCAATAACATCAACTTTATATTTGTCTATAAATTTCAAAACTATTTTTGCAGCTTCCTCCGTTTTATTTTGTGGAGGATGAGGATAAATTGTAGAGCCTTCAAGATACTTTCCGGTTTGGTCTATTACTGCTACTTTAGAGCCAGAATAAAAACCAGGATCGATACCGAGAATAATTTTATCTGAAAAAGGAGGCTGGAGCAATAACTGTCTTAAATTTGAAGCGAAAATTTCGATGGCATGCAAATCAGCCAATTCCGTTAGATGATTTCTAATTTCTTTTTCTATTGAAGGATAAGTTAAGCGTTCAAAAGCGTCCTCAAAAACCGAGTCCAATATTTCCATGAAAACAGATTCATTATACTTTAAAAAAGATTTCTTCATCTTTGATAACACCACTGGTCTATCAAACGAAAGGGTAATTTTCAAAGCCTTTTCTTTTTCACCTCGGTTTAAAGCAAGTATTTGGTAAGGTTTTATTTTAGTTATTTCAACGTTGAAATCGTAGTAAATCTGGTAAATCTCTTTTTTATCTTTTTCTTTTTGTTTTTCGCTAACATCTTCCACTGAAGCTTTTTCTTTAGTTTTTTCCGAGTTTACCAAAGAAGATTCCAACAAAAATTCTCTAACAGTTTTTCTTGTTTCAGCATCATCATTTATCATTTCAGCAATAATATCTTTAGCTCCTTGAAGTGCTTCTTCAACATTAGACACACCAAGTTCTTCGTTAATAAACGAAGCAAGTTTTTCATCAAAATTCCCGTCGAAATCTGGATTTTCAAGAACAAACAAAGCTAATGGTTCAAGCCCTTTAGCTTTTGCAATTGTTCCACGAGTTTTTCTTTTAGGTTTGTAAGGAAGATAAAGATCTTCAAGCTCTTGAAGCTTTATACAATCCATTATCTTTGCTTTTAGGTCATCGGTAAGCTTTCCTTGCTCTTCAATACTTTTAAGGATAGTATCTTTTCTTTCTTCGAGAAGGGTTAAATAATTCTTTCGGTCTTCAATTTGTCTTAGGATTTCCTCATCAAGCCCGCCGGTATGTTCTTTCCGGTAACGAGCAATAAAAGGTATAGTAGCGTCTTCTTTAAAAAGTTTAAAAACTGCGTCAATTTGCTCAACTTTAATATTTAGTTCTTTTGAAATAATATGTGATATCGTCATAATCAATAAAATTATTCATAATGTTTTTCCGCAAAGCGGAATCAGCAACATGCTGCAAAAATTATTTTAAAAATGGATTCAAAGTAAAGTTAAAGAAATGAATTTTTCAACTTGAATTATAAATTTTTTTTGTACCTAATTAGTTCTGTTTAATATATCATAATTAATTTTGAGAAATTAGATTATATTTCTATCAATAATAAAAAGAAAATAAAATGGAAAAGATAACAGTTTATGAAAAACTGACTTGTACAACTTGTAAAAAAGTAGTCAAGATTTTAAATGAAAAAGGGGTCGACTTTGAAGAAGTAAATTATTACCTCGAACCTTTTACAAAAGACAAGCTTGAGAAGTTGTTAAAAAAACTTAACATGAAACCAAGCGAATTACTTCGGAAAAATGAACGGGCTTATAAACAACTCAAAATGGATAACTACAGCGAAGGACAACTGCTTGATATGATGCTACTCGACAGCGACTTAATTCAAAGACCAATTATTGAAAAAGGAAACAAAGCTATACTTGCCCGCCCTCCGGAAAGAATAAATGAGTTGTTTGAATAAATAGTTACGCACCTTTTTCTAATTGCAATTTACATTTTTGAAGATTTTCAAGCTGGGGTTTATCAAGTTTAGGAAAATCTATTGGTAGCTTTTTCATAGCATTAACGATAACTTCCGAAACCGCAAGACGCATATACCATTTGTGGTCGGCAGGTATAATAAACCAAGGTGCATGTTTTTTTGATGTAGCAGATATTGCCTCTGCATAACACTTTTGATACTCATCCCAGTATTCACGCTCCTTTAAATCTGAATCTGAAAATTTCCAGTTCTTAGTTTTGTCATCTATCCTTTCTAAAAATCTTTTCTTTTGCTCATCCTTTGAGACATGGAGGAAAAATTTAAGAATTACCGTACCATTATCGTATAAATATTTTTCAAAATTATTTATCTCATCAAATCTCTTAGACCAAATATCTTTTCCTATTAATTCTTTTGGTACTTTCTGATTTACGATTAAATTATGAACCCTTACAACTAAAACTTCTTCATAATAGGAGCGGTTGAAAATGCCGATCCTTCCACGTTCTGGAAGCGATTTGTGAACCCGCCATAAATAATCGTGGTTAAGTTCTTCTGCCGAAGGTTGCTTAAAGCTTACAACCTGAGTGCCCTGCGGATTAAGTCCGCTCATTACATGTTTAATCGTGCTGTCTTTTCCAGCAGCATCCATTGCTTGAAATATAATAAGGAGGGAATATCTGTCGTCGGCATAAAGCTTATTTTGTAAATTTATCATTTCATTAATGTTTTTATTCAAGTCTTTTGTGGCTTCTTTTTTTGAAGTGAAACCGCCCATATCGTTCGTTTTATATAAATCAAGATTTATTTTTGCGCCCTGTTTTACTAAATATTTTTCCATTTCCATAGTTTTTACCTGCATATTAAAATTCAACTTTTTGTAAAGTTAAAACCATTCTTCTCTAAAATCAAACCATAATGTTGTAGAGCAAACATAAACAAACATTTTAAATTGATAACTTAATACTATAAATTCTAAAATACTTATATTTCGTTATAAATATTTTAATGAGTTATTTAGAAATGAGAATAAATAAAAACAGATGTAATTGGTGCATGGTAGATCCACTTTATATAAAGTACCATGATGAAGAGTGGGGCGTTCCAATTCATGACGACAGAATGTTGTTTGAGTTTTTAATTCTTGAAGGGGCACAAGCTGGTTTAAGCTGGATAACAATTTTAAAGAAAAGGGAGAACTACCGCTTTGCTTTAGATAATTTTAATGCGGAGAAAATTGCATGTTATAATAAAGATAAAATTGAATGGCTTATTACCAACGAAGGAATCATAAGAAATAAATTGAAAATTAATGCCGCCGTTCAAAATGCAAAAGCGTTCCTTAAAGTTAAAGAGGAATTTGGGACTTTTGATAATTATATCTGGCAGTTTACAGAAGGTAAACCTATTTTAAATTCATGGAAAATTTTGAAGCAAATTCCCTTAACCACAAAAGAATCCGATGTAATGAGTAAAGATTTAAAAAATAGAGGATTTAAATTTGTAGGTTCTACTATATGCTATGCATTTATGCAGGCAGTGGGAATAGTGAATGATCATGTTACCGACTGCTTTCGATATAGAGAATTACAAAAACAAAAGCGGTAATCTTTTCTAAATCTATTTGTCATATTCTTATTAAAATTTTAATTTGCAATCATATTTTTAGAGGCAAAATGATAAGCAAGGAATTACTTGATATACTTTGTTGCCCAGAGACAAAAGCTGAGCTTATACTTGATGAGAATACTCTTGTTTCGGTTGACCCAACTTCACGCAGAAGATACCGGATAGAAGATGACATTCCAATAATGCTTATTGAAGAATCGGAACAACTAAGTATAGAAAAGTGGCGTACAATAATGAAAAAGCATGGCAGAAAGGTTGAATAACATTTTTAATGGATGCTATTAATATATTTGTCCTGGTAAACATTATCGCAACTTTTGGAGCCAATATCGGAAGTGCAAAGCGCAGTTTAGTTTCAAGCGTAACTGTTCCAAAAGAAAAGCCAAAAACATATCTTCAAAAATTACCATTAACTTTATCAATGCTTACTCTTGTTGCATTAATTTTAGCTGTATTTCAGATAGGAACGTTTAAATATTATAATTCATATTCAGTTTTTCGTTTAATAGGATTTTTTTTCTACATGTTCTTTTCGTGGCTTCAAATAATCTCTTACAAAAAACTTGATAAAAATTATTCAACCGAAATTTTAATAAATAAGAATCATCAGCTTGTAACAACTGGACCTTTCAGGTTGATAAGACACCCTCAATATATTTCACAAATTTTGATGGACTTTGGAGGTGCAGTAGCAACTCTAAGTTATTTAATTATTCCTCTGGCTATAATTGAAGTACCTTTTTTAATAATGCGAGCTTTGATGGAAGAAAAACTTCTTGCAAAGTATTTTAAAAATGAATTTGAAGACTACAAGAAAAAAAGTGGCTTTATGTTTCCTAAACTAAAAAGAAATTTATGACTGCCTCACTAAATAAATATTCTGAGTTTAATAGAACGATAAATCACTTTGGACAATTCCACTCAGTATTAACAAAGGTATTTTGTAAATTAAAAAGCTAATAAATTTATCAAAATATTTTATATGAAATTTAAAATACTTTATTTAGTTCTGCTCTTTACCTATTTGCTTAATGCACAACCAATCACGCAATTGAAAGTTATTACCCAAAGTGGCGCAAAGCAAATACCGGTATATGATAGAGAAGGGACAATTTATTTTTCATTAAAGCCTTTTGCCGAAGCTCTTGGAATAGATTATTTATCCAAACCAATGGAAAAGAAAATAGAATTAAACTTTATTAATTATAAAATTTACATTACTGCACAAAATCCTTTCGTTATTTTATATGACAAAAAAAATGATGACTCAAAAGTTTTTCAGCTGCCAACATCTTCTTATTTTTTACATGATCAAATTTTCCTTCCGTTAATTTATTCGATTGATATTTTGCAAAAAGCTTCAGGATTAAAATTAGATTTTCAAAAACCAGATAAACTTGTTGTTAACGGCGGAAAGATTAACAAACAATCAAATGAAAATGAACCCACCAAAATAAAAAATAACGAACAATTTGATATTTCTGGATTATCAATAGAAGAGAAAGCCAATGGAACGCTTGTACGTGTAATTTCTAAGAAAAAAATTAATTCATACACCAGTTCATTCAGACTAGGAGTATTAAAAATTGTCTTCAGAAATGTTAATGCTAATGTTGAGGCAATAGATACTGAAGGCGGGCAAGGTTTAATTCAATGGATTAAAGCAAAAAATATAAAATCCGATACTGAAATTCTTTTTGGATTAAGCAAAAATTATACAACCAGCGAAGTACTGAACGTAGATAAGAGCAACGATGTTCTTATAGCATTACATAATAAAATCTTTAACATAAGCGCAGTAAAGAAAAATGAAAGAGAAAAATGGAACTTTAATGTTATTGTAATAGACCCCGGACACGGCGGTAAAGACTCCGGTACAATTGGTATTGATGGTATTGAAGAGAAAAACATTAATCTTGCCATAGCATTGAAACTTGGTAAAGATATTGAAGAAAATATGAAAGATGTAAAAGTTGTTTTTACGCGAAAAAATGATACTTTTGTAGAGCTTTATCGAAGAGGACAAATTGCTAATGAACATGATGGAAATTTGTTTATTTCAATTCATTGCAATGCAACTCCTCAAAAACCAAGCAATTCAAATGGAGAAGAAGTTTATCTTTTAAGACCGGGAAGAACAAAAGAAGCAATTTCAATTGCAGAAAGGGAAAATAGCGTTATTAATTATGAATCGAATCCTTCTCGATATAAAAAACTTACAGATGAAAATTTTATCCTTGTAAGTATGGCTCAGTCTGCATACATGCGCTATTCCGAAAAATTTGCGGACATTGTAAATAATGAATTCGGTATGGTTACCAATATTGCTCCACGCGGAGTAAAACAGGCTGGCTTTTATGTACTGGTTGGTGCTTCAATGCCGAGTGTACTGGTAGAAACAGGATTTTTATCCAACAGAAAAGACGCATTGTATTTGAACAGTAAAAAAGGGCAAGATGCCATAGCCGATGCTATTTTCCAAGCAATAAAAAAATACAAATCTCTATATGAAAAAAACATTGATGCAGAATAAAAACTTATCAAAGTATCTTTGCTAAAATTTCATCGCAAACAGAATATCCTTTTTTTGTGAGACTTATAACATTATCCGTTAATTCCGCAAAATGATATTTAATAAGTTCGGATAGAATCCTTCGATGTTGATTTAGCCATATATCACCAAATTTATTTTTTAATTTGGATAAATCAAGGCCATCACTTCTTAATGCAAGCATAATATATTCATCAAGCATTTCATATTCATCTAAAATTTCATTTCCGGCAATAGCAAAGTCTTTTTTCCCAATTTCCGAAATATACTGTTTAAGGCTTGAGAAGTTCCACCATCTTTTGCCCTCAATAAAAGAATGCGCAGAAGTTCCAAAGCCGAAATAGTCTTTGTAATGCCAGTAAGCTTTATTATGAATACACTCAAATCCAGGTTTTGAAAAGTTTGAAACTTCATATTGCTTAAAACCATTGTCAGTTAAAAAATCTATCGTCATTTCATAAAGCTCGGCATCATAATCTTCATTTTGAATTTTTACTTTGCCATCTAAAACCATTTTATAAAGTATTGTCCCCTTTTCCAAAATGAGGCTGTATGCGGAAATATGATTCACCGGAAGTTTAACGGCAGTTTCCAGATTGAACTTCCATTTTTCTTTGGTTTGTTTAGGAAGATTAAAGATTAAATCCACGTTAATATTTTTGAAGCCAGTTTCCTTTGCATCATAAACGGTTTTACTAGCAATTTCGGCGGTATGAATTCTTGTAAGAAATTTTAAATCTTCATTGTTAAAAGATTGTATTCCCACACTAATACGATTTACTCCAGCTTCAAGAAATGAATTCAATTTTCTTTTGTTAACGGTACCAGGGTTTGTCTCTATTGTAATTTCGGCATCGCTGCTTACATTAAAATTACTCTTTACGTGGCAGATAATTTCTTTAAGATAAGTTGGTTCCATCAGAGAAGGAGTTCCACCACCAAAGTAAATTGATGTAATTATCCTATCTTCAGAATAACGTGTTGAATAAAATTGTATTTCATTTTTTAATGCAGCTAAAAATGGATTAATGTTGTTTTTAGTAATAATGGAATAAAAATCACAGTAAATACATTTGTGGTCGCAGAAAGGGACATGGATATAAATTGCAGTTTCTTTCATAGATTAACTATGTTAATATATTCAGCTTCATGTATTACAACCCCATGAGCTCTTTTGCACCGTTTATACTTGCCTCTGTAATTTTTTCACCGCTCATAAGTTTAGCAATTTCTTCAATGCGTTCTTCATCTTTTAGTTTTCTAATAGAGCTAACAACTCTACCTGCATTTTGTTTTTTTTCAACGGCAAAATGATGAGCCGCTAAGGATGCTATCTGGGGAAGATGAGTAATGGCAATTATCTGATGAAAATTTGCTAAAGATTTTAACGATTGCCCGACTTTTTGAGCAACGCGCCCGCTTACACCGGTATCAATTTCGTCAAAAATTAATAAAGGAAGTTTATCATTTTGTGCAAGAATTGTTTTAAGTGCAAGCATTATCCTTGATATTTCACCTCCAGAAGCCACTTTTGAAAGGGGCTTTGTATCTTCTCCCAAATTAGTTGAAATGTAAAATTCGACTTCGTCGTAACCTGTGGGAAAGGATTTGTAAGCTTTTCCGCCTGCTAAAATGTAATTATCGTTTCCGTTCTTTTCCTGAGTTTGAATTATTCTTGTCTGAAAAATGGAATCTGGAATACCAAGATAAGCAAGGGCTTCTTTAACTTCCTTTTGAATTTTAATTGCTGCTTCGTTCCTTTTCTTAGATAATTTTTCAGCTATTGCACCACATTTTTCTCTTAGAGCTTTAATTTCTTGTTCTATTGCTGAAATGCTTCCTGAATAATTTTCGGCAAGCTCATAATCTCTTCCAATCTTTTCTCGATGCTCTATTACTGCTTTAATTGAACCGCCGTATTTCTTTTTTAACAAATTTAATGCACCAAGTCGCGTCCTTATTTTATCAAGATGTTCTGGGTCAATATCAATTTTAGATTTATAATCTCTTATAAGTTTGGATACATCATTTAACAACGTAATTGCCGAATTAAATTCTTCACCGGCTTCTTGCAGTGTCCTATCTATTTTTATTAACTCTTCAAGTTCAATTTTTATTCTTCCAAGAATATCATTTACAGAATTTTCAGAATCGTAAAGAGAAGAGTATATTTCATCCGATAATTCAAGAATGCGTTCCGAGTTCTCCAGTATGTTCAGTTCGTTGTTCAGATTCTCTTCTTCATTTTCCTGTGGCGCAACAGAATCAATTTCTTTTATCTGAAAATAATAAATATCCCTTTTCTCTTTCAATGATGATTCTTTTTCTTTCAATTGGTTGAAGTGTTTAATTTTTTTTTGCAATTCACCGTAGGATAATTGGTACTCCAATCTTAATTCTTCTAAATTTGCAAATTCATCGAGGAAGTCTATGTGAGTTTCTATTCTTAATAAGGATTGATGTTCGTGCTGTCCATGAAGATCAACAAGAAGATTTCCTATTTCTTTAATTAAACTTAACTGAACGGGAGAATCGTTAATAAAACAACGGTTGGAACCTATAATAGAAATTTCGCGACGCATTATTAATTCCGGCTGGAAATCAATTTCGTTTTCATCAAGAATTTTTTTTACTTTTTTATTTCCTTCCACATAAAAGATGCCCTCGACCACAGCCTTGGAAGAGCCTTTTCTAACAACTTCAGTTGAAGCTCTTTCTCCAAGCAAAAGGCTCATCGCATCTATAAGAATCGACTTGCCTGCACCGGTTTCGCCGGTAATTATATTTAATCCGCTACCGAATTCTACAAAAACAGATTCAATTAAAGCATAATCTTTTATTTGTAACGACCTAAGCATATTCAGAAAGAAATTTGTTGTGGTTAATTTAATTTATTTGACATGGAAATTCAAAATAAAATATTTGCATTATGTTTGCATTAAAAAAAACTTGACTACAATCGCAAAATTATCTCCCCTAATTTTGTCGTAACCTTTAATACTGATTATATCTAAATTGATTGAGCGATTCTTCTTACAAGGTTTCATTTTTTGTAAGCCTCGTGCTTAACAATCATTGCGAGAATCTGAAGGATTCGAAGTAATCATTTTAAAATGTATAAGATTGTTTTGACCGATAAAATTAGAATCGCAACGACATAAAAATCGATCAAATTACATTATATTAAATTTAACAAATTTGCATATTGCATTGCACAAATTGTTTTTGCATCGTTTATTTCGCCGGATTTAATTTTTTCTTCTATTTCTTTTTTTGTGAATTCCATTATTTCCATTCCATATTCACCTTCTTCACGGTTGTAGTCGCCAGAAGTTAAATCTTTAGCAAAATATAAATGTAATATTTCGGTACAAAAACCTGGGGTAGTATAAATAGCCCCAAGTTTTTCAATTTTTTTTGCTTTATAGCCTGTTTCTTCTTCCAACTCTCTGATTGCACAAAGTTGAGGGTCTTCGCCTTTATCAAGTTTGCCGGCTGGAAATTCGAGAATAATTTTTTGTAACGGATAGCGAAACTGCTTAACCATAATAATTTTACCATCATCTTTAACAGGCAAAACTACTGCGCCGCCAGGGTGAACGGCTATTTCTCTAATTCCTTTATGTCCGCTATTATATTCAATTTGATCAACTTGAAGATTAAATACTTTTCCCTCAAATATTATTTCACTCTTCTTTAATTTAAAATTTGTCATTATTTTATCCATAAAATTTTTAAAAAAGTTGTTTAAAAAATATTTTCACCATATTTTTTAGACAACATAAAATTATATCGATTTAAAATAAACCTGCTTTCAGGAATGATACGCTGGATCATAATATGGCTTTAATTCATGTCCAAGATATTTTAACAATGCCATTATAACACCCAGGTCATCAAGATAACCGATAAGCGGAGTTATATCCGGGATAGCGTCAACTGGGCTGATAAAATAAATTAATCCAGCTGCAACAATTGCTTTTCTATGCCAAGATACAAGAGGATCTCGCATGTAACGTACCAGTGCAAGAATATCTTTTGCAAAAGAAATTTTCTTGCCAACTTTTTCCAATTTATCCCATAGGTTGGCTTCAACGTAATGAATTTTATTATTAACTTCATCTTCTGTTTCACCGCCGAAGTCAAGTTCATCAAGATTATTAAGTCCGTCAAAGTAAGTATTATCATCTTTCATAATAGTACCTAATTTTATTTTTTATAATGTTCGAACCAATCAAAGATCGCAGTCCACCAAACTCGTGCATCTTGTGGTTTAGTAACAAAATGATATTCATCTGGAAAGTATATCAGCTTGCTTTCAATTCCAAGCCTTTGAAGCGAAGTAAAAAGTTGGAAAGCTTGGTCTTCGGGAACGCGATAGTCATGTGCGCCTTCAAAAATTAACAAAGGAGTTTTTGCATTTTGAATAAACCTTTGGGGATTCCATTTTTCATAAAGACTTCTATTTTGCCATGGTGTTCCGCCGAATTCCCATTCCGGGAACCAAAGTTCTTCAGTTGTTCCGTATTCACTTATGGTGTTGAAAACGCCGTCGTGTGAAACAAGTGCATTAAAGCGATTTGTGTGGCATTCGATCCAGTTAATCATATATCCGCCATAAGAAGCACCAGCAGCAAAAGTATTTTTCTTATCGATAAAATTAAATTTTTTTATTGCATAGTCATAAACTTTCATCAAATCCTCGTAAGGAGCACCTCCCCAGTCTTTTGAAACAGCATTAGTCAATTCTTGTCCATAACCTGTACTACCAGTAGGATTAGGTGCAACAACAACATAACCTTTCGAGGCAAATAATTCTGTATTCCAACGATAATGAAAGTCATCCTCCCAGTGTCCTTGTGGCCCACCGTGAATTAAAAAAATAAGAGGATATTTTTTATTCGGATCGAAGAAAGGAGGTTTTACAAGAATTGACTGAATCTTAGTTTTAGCTCCCTGACACCAAAATGTTTCAATTGGAATCATTTCAATCTTTGATAAAAGCTCTTTGTTCAAAAATGTTATTTGCTTTAATCCAGAGCCGTCTGTATTCAAAGAGAATATTTCATAAGGAAGGTTCGATCTTTGTCGTTTGAAAAATAAAGTTTTTCCATCGGGAGAAATATTTAAATCAGAATTACTTCCGTCCTTCAAAATCAATTCTATTTTACCGGATAAAATATCAATTTTATAAATGGAGTTATAAATTTCGTTATTGGCGGTAAAATAAATTTTTTTGGAATCCGGTGACCATATTATTTGTCCGATTGATCTATCAAATTTTCTTGTCAAATTTTCCAACTTCCCAGTTACCCTGTTATATAAGACAAGAAATAATTGATCAGATTCATGCCCAGGAACAAGCATCGAAGTAAATGCTATATACTTTCCATCCGGTGAATAAAAAGGTTGATTATTCACACCATCGCTTTCTGAAATCTTTTTAGTAGGAGCTTTTTCATTTGTCTTAACTGCAGAAAGCTGAGCTGTAAAAACTTCATTATTTGTACTTGTAGCAACAACCGTATCTGGATTCATAGTAAAAGCAATTTCATTGTCGTTTGGCGAAAAACAGAAATCATGATCACTGCCAAGATCTAATGGTGGTACATCGTTGTGCATCTTATAATTCAAATCGTAATAATTTTTGGATGCGGTGTCGAATAAAAACAGATGGCTTCTCTTTCCGTCCAGCCAATGGTTCCAAACACGAAACATCAAATGTGTTAAGATTCTTACATTTGCTTTTGATTCTTTTTTTTCTTCATCCAATTTTTTGTTATCAGCCTGAGTTGCACAATCCGCATAAACAGATGAAATGATCAAAAATTTTTTCCCGTCGTTAGACAATCTAAAATCTGAAACACCTGTATATAGATCAGTAAGCTGAATGTCATTTGAACCATCTAAATTGCATTCATGAATTTGATCATCCTTCAAATATGCAATTTTATTTCCATCATTATTGAATTGCGGATTTGTCTCATCTTTTTCTGAATTATTTAATTTACGCAAATTATTTCCGTCTACGTCAATTAAATAAATGCTGGTATGTCCTTTATTTTCTTCCATGCTGTAAGTTGTAACTGTAAAGGCAATTGTCTTTCCATCTGGTGAAAGGCAAAGAGAGCCAACTCTTTTCATTGCCCACAAGTCCTCAACCGTTAATGGGTGTTTTGTTTGTGCTATCATGATCATCGGTAAAAATAATATTAATGTTAAAAGGAATTTCATAAATGCCTCAGTTTAATTTGGTATTTTGTTTTTAAAAATACAGCATGAGCTTCTGAAAGGCAAAAGTTAGACAGACATGGTTATTCGTCATAAGTATTTTTGGGGTTAAAACTTATTTTTTTTTGTTCAAAAAATATGCTGCATTTATTTTCAGTTTTAGCATAAAAATTAAATGTCCGAAAAGTTTTTATTAAAGGAAAAGATGTAAATATTTTATAATTTTACACCATTAAATCTTTGAACGATTACATTAGAAAATGATGGATAAATTTTTCCTGCCAGGAACTGATAAACAATTAAAATTACTCTTAAGCCATTTTGATGTGAATGGAAAAGACGTGCTGGTAATTGGCGCTGGATGCGAATCAATTGCTAAAATAATCAAAGATAACAATGCAAACACTGTTGTCATTATTGTGGAAGATAATGACTCGCTACTTACCTCGCGTTTACTTTTAGCAAATGTTAAAAGTATTAGCGTTCGAATGATGGAATTTGATAACACCGATTTCGCAAGTCAAAAATTCGATCTTGTTTATGCACAGGCTTCTATTTCTAATTCAAAAAGAAATAAAATTTTAAGAGAAATTAAAAGAATTCTAAAACCTGATGGCTTTTTGTGCGTTGGCGAAAGTGTAAGCTTGAAAAAATCGATTCCCCAATTTGTAAAAGACATTTGGAAATTTTCTGGAATTGTTCCTTTGGGTGTCGATGAGGCGGAAAAATTTTATAGAGAAAATAACTTTAAAGTATTTAACGAATTTGATCTCTCTTCTACTCTAAAAGAATTTTATCAAAGCGGAAAGGAGTTCTTAAAAGGAGGAACAGAATTGCTCACGGATAAAGAAAAATCTTACTATAAAAAAGTGTTAAACCAAATTAGTCATGAATCAAATGTCTATCTTAAACTTGGCGGATATGAATACATTGGATTTAGAATGTTTCTTCTTAAAAAAGGTAAAGAATGAAAAAAGGAGATTTGGTAGAACTTGAAATAGAAAAATATGCTTTTGAAGGTAAAGGAGTTGCAAAATTTGATAAAGATAATAATGAAAATCATCAATCAAAGTTTGTAATCTTTGCAGATAGTTCATATCCCGGCGATAAAATAAAAGCACAAATAACTAAAGTAAAAAAATCCTATGCTGAAGCAAAAACTGTTGAAGTGATTTCACCCTCGCCAGAGCGAATTAAACCCATTTGTAAATATTTTGGTAGTTGCGGTGGCTGCAAACAGCAAAGCCTTAGCTATAATTCACAAATCAAATATAAACTGGAGCAGGTAAAAGAAATATTTAACAAGCTCGGAGGCTTTTCCGGATTTTTAATTGAAGATATTATTCCGTCGGATAAAATTTTTTACTACCGCAATAAAATGGAGTTCTCTTTTACCGAAAAAAGATGGTTAAGTGAAACAGAAATAAAAACCAGCATTAGCCTCAAAAAAGATTTTGCTCTTGGGCTACACGTTCCAAATGTATTTGATAAAGTAATTGATGTTGATGAATGCTTTCTTCAATCTGAACTAAGCAACAAAATATTAAACAAAACAAGAGACTTTTTTAAAAACAGAAATACCCCGATATATTCAACAAAAAATCATTCGGGCTATTTGAGAAATCTTGTAATAAAATCTGCCTATCGTACAGAAAATTTAATGGTAAATCTTGTTACATTCTATGAAGACGATTCTTTAATGAAAAATTATACTGATTATCTTATAGAAAATATTCCTCAAATTACAACGATTGTAAATAACATAAACCAAAAGAAGGCTGCTGTTGCAACTGGCGATTACGAAAAAATTTTTTATGGAAACGGCTTTATTTATGATTTAATAGGAAAATATAAATTTAGGATAAGTGCAAATTCTTTTTTCCAAACGAACACTTTACAGGCAGAAAAGCTATATCAAACTGCGCTTGATTTTGCCGAGTTAAATGGAGATGAAATAATTTATGACCTTTATTCTGGCGCCGGAACCATTTCAATTTTTCTTTCTGAAAACGTAAAGGAAGTTTATGCCTTTGAAGCAGTTGAATCGGCAGTAAATGATGCTGAAGAAAATAAAAAACTTAACAACACAGAAAATGTCTATTTTTTAACTGCTGATCTTTATAAATCATTTCTGCCTAAAGTCAATGAAAAAAATTTACCCAAGCCTGATATAATAATTATAGACCCACCAAGAAGCGGTATGCATACGAACACAATTGATGATGTTATAAAACTTTCACCGGGAAAAATAGTTTACGTTAGCTGCAATCCAACAACACAGGTGCGCGACATAAAAATAATGGTAGAATCAGGTTATAAATTAATTAAAATAAAACCGGTTGATATGTTCCCTCATACTTTTCATATAGAAAATGTAGCATTGCTTATAAAATAAAACGTACTTAAAAGATGAATCACAATTGAACTGTATAATCAATATACTATTGATTTTTTAATATCAACACAAACTCTCCTTTTAGATTTTCTCTTTCAACAGCAGTCAAAATATTTTGAGCATTACCACGATAAAATTTTTCTTCTTCTTTTGTCAGTTCAAAGGCAAGAACACAGGGAATGTTTGGTCCCAATATTTTAACTATATCTTCCATCAAAGTTTTTAATCTATATGGAGTATCCAGCAACACGATAGTTTCTCTACGCTTTCTCAAATCAAGTAATTGCTTTCTTCTAATATCCTTCTTTGGCGACAGCCAGCCGTAATAATAAAATTTTTCAAAACTTAACCCCGAACCAACCAAAGCAGGCAGAAGGGAATTTGCACCTGGAACTGGAACAATTTTTATTTTTTGAGAAATTAAAACATCAACTAAAAGATGACCTGGATCTGAAAACAGCGGCGTTCCACAATCAGAGATAAGTGCAGCATCTTCACCGTTTAGAATACGGAGAAGAATATCGTTTACAAAATCATTTTCATTATGCTCGTTAAGTGAGATAAGTTCTTTTTGAATTTGATAATTCGATAGAAGCCTTCTCGCATCTTTAAATTCTTCACAAATGACAAAACTAACTTTTTGCAATATCTTAATTCCGCGCAAAGTAATATCGTCATAATTACCTATCGGGGTAGATACAATATAAAGCGTTCCTTTCATACCGTTAAAATAAATAATCCTGGCTAAATTTTCCTTAATTTTTGTAAATACTTATTGATTATTCTGCAAAAATATTCTTAAATTCTACCAGTGTTTTAAAAATTATAACACCAAAATTATTTAGGAATGAAAGACTCGGAAATTTTATTAAATATCTTAAAAATTATTGTGAGTCTAAAATTCCTTTTTAATAAACGGGTGTAAATTTAAAACTGAAAGTTAGATTGATAACAAATTATCCTAACAGACATGATAGCCAACTCAATTTACAACAGCGTTTACAAAAACACTTCTTAGTAAAGTTCATTCCGTTATTAAATAAATTAAAATTTATGTTGATTCATTAAAGGTGTAAAATGTTTACCAAAAAAATATTGTTTTTTATATTGTTACCTCTTGTAGCTTTATTAGCCCAAGATTCTTCTCAAACATTTCTTTCTGTTAGCCGAACAGGAGTTCAGGAATTTCTTAATCAACATCCCGATTATGATGGAAGAGGGACGATAATCTTTGTGTTCGATACGGGAGTAGACATGGGCATCGACGGTCTTGAAAAAACTTCTACAGGACAGGTAAAGGTAATTGACGTTCAAGATTTTACCGGAGAAGGCGATATAAAATTATATGATTGTAAAATTATAAAAGAAGATGGCAGAGCCTATTTCATAAACAAGGAGGAAAACTACAAAGTTGCAGGTGCAGATAGCTTAAGTTTAAATTCTATTGATGACAAATATTTTATAGGTGCCTTGGATGAGACTAAATTTAAGAACTCAACTTCCGGCGCAGAAGATTTAAATGGTAATGGTAAAACAGATGATAAATACTATGTAGTTGTGTTCCGCGCAAAAGATGGAAGCGATACTACATGGGTGGCATATTTTGATACCAATGATAATGGAAATCTTGCTGACGAAAAACCTATTCGAAATTACAAAGAAAAGTTTGACACATTCACAATACCAAATGCAAAAGGACTTAATAAACTAACTTTTGCAATAAATATTTTTCCAGACAAAAAAATACTTTCGCTTCATTATGACGACGGTGCACATGGTACGCACGTTGCCGGCATTGCTGCCGGCTATCATATTGACGGCTCTTTTATAAATGGTGTCGCACCAGGTGCAAATATTATTAGCTTAAAAATTGGCAATAATAATTTTGCCGGCGGGGCAACAGTCACCGGAAGCATGAAAAAAGCTTTTCTTTATGCAGATAGCGTTTCAAAAGTAGTTAAGAAGCCATGTATAGTTAATATGAGCTTTGGCATAGGGTCTGAAATTGAAGGACGATCAGAAATGGAATTGTTCCTCGATACTTTGTTGAATAATAACCCTTATCTTTATATTTGCGTTGCAAATGGGAATGACGGACCGGGAATATCGACAGCTGGGCTACCTGCTTCAAGCAATTATGTCCTTTCGACGGGCGCAGTGCTGGCTCAGGAAGTTGGCAGAGATTTATACGGTTCGACATTGAAAAAAGATATTGTTTTATTTTTCAGTTCAAGAGGAGGTGAGGTGAGTAAACCGGATATATGTTCGCCAGGCGCATGTATTTCTACTATTCCTAACTGGATGACTTATGATCGCTTCTGGGGAACAAGCATGGCATCGCCTTATACTGCCGGTGTGGTTTCGTTAATATTAAGCGGAATGGAAAAAGAATATCCTAACATAAAAATCCCTTCTCTTCTTCTTTACAAAGCAATTAGAAACAGCGCAACACCTATGGAAGGTTACACACCGCTTGATGAAGGCGCTGGTTATATAAATGTTATTAATGCATTTAAGCTTCTTAAAAAATATGTTGACGAAGGAGAGTTAAAAAGATTTGAGTCCTACACAACATCTTCATTTGCACCAAACATGCCGGGCAATAAAGCTCCAAATCTTTATATTAGAGATGGAAACTATCTAACAGGAAATGAAACTTATACTTTTACTATCAGGAGAAATAACTTTCAAAAAAATGATAAGTTTTACAGAATATATAATATAAAAAGCAGCAGCGACTGGCTTATCCCTATTCAAAAGAAAACTTATATTAGAAATAACCAGGAAACATTTATTAACGTCAAGCTTGATAAGAAAAAATTAAGCAAACCAGATTTATATGTTGCTAAAATTACTGCAACAAGAGATGACAAAACAAACATGCCAGAATTCAGTGCACTTGCTACTGTTGTTATTCCTTATTCATTTGATAAGATGAACGGATATACATTAAATTGGAATGACGATTCTGTTAACCCGGGAATGATTAAACGATACTTTATTGAAGTACCTGATGGACAGTCTGCAATGAGTACTTTTCTATCTGCAAAGAATAACGAATATGCTAGAATAAGATTTAGACTGTTTGCACCGGACGGAGAAAATTTATTTATGTCTCCTCTAATTAACACTCAAACTAACGATAATAAAATTGAAAAAACTTTTTACGGATTAAAACCTGGAGTTTATGAACTTGATGTAGAAGGTTTTTTCCTGGCGGATCATGTGTCAATATATAATTTGAAAACTATGCTCTCTGGAGTGAACCGAATAAATAATAAAACCCTCGATTCAACAAATACTGAAATTCATCTTGTAAATTCTTGTGATAATGTTCAATCATTTGATTTATCCGGCAAAATACTTGGTTATCAAAAAAGTTATAACATTGTTCTAAATGGGCAAACTGAATATGACTTTCCGTTTACTTTAACTAAAGATGAAGCTTCTAAGGAGTTTACAGTAAACTTAAGCAAGGAAGATTTTAATAAAGTTACTGACTTTTCAATTCTTGTTTACAATAACGAAGGGAAAGCCATTGAGAAAGACGGATTAAGCTATAAGGATGAAACTATAAGAGTCAAAAATTCCTTTAATGAAGATACAGTTCATCTGACTCTTTCCCTCATTCCAGCTTTTGCAATTAAACCGGAAGAAATGCAAATCAATTTAGAAGAAAAGACTTTATTAAAGAATCCAGGAACAGTTACAATTACAGATAATAATATTTTTAAGACAGTTTTGTATCCGTTTATCCCAAGAACTTTACAATGTTTATTTAACAAGCCGAATATAATACTGCCAGAAGGTGCAAAATTTTTCGGCAAAGTTTATCTTGATTCAAATGCTACAAATCAGATGAATCTTGAATTGCCGATTCTTTTTAATTTCTAAAAGGAGAAATATTTATGAGCGAAACACACATTAACGATGAAAATCTAAAAAGATTACCAGCTAATGCTTATACAGAATTAAAACCCGGCGAACAATATGTTCCAGTAATGCCTCCTTACAAAGTTGTTCCGGAAGTTACCCCATACTCAGTTATTTGGGGAGTTGTAATGGCAATAATTTTTTCTGCCGCCGCCGCTTATCTTGGGTTAAAGATAGGTCAGGTATTTGAGGCGGCAATACCAATCGCTATTATTGCTGTCGGGCTATCTTCAGTTTCTAAAAGAAAAAATGCTCTTGGTGAAAACGTAATAATACAATCAATCGGGCAAAACTCTGGTTTGATTGTTGCTGGAGCAATATTTACTATTCCTGCATTATATATTTTAAATCTTAACGCTGAGTTTTATAAAATATTTTTAGCTTCCCTTTTTGGAGGAGTCCTGGGAATTTTATTTCTAATTCCTTTTCGAAAATTTTTTGTCAGCGACATGCATGGGAAATATCCTTTTCCCGAAGCTACCGCTTCTACAGAAGTTTTAATTACCGGCGAAAAGGGTGGCAGCCAAGCAATCATTCTTGTTATAAGTGGGATTATTGGTGGTCTATATGATTTTATTGTTGCTTCTTTTGGATGGTGGAGCGAGGTGTTTACTTCACGTGTCATTCCAATAGGCGAAACCTTAGCAGATAAAACCAAATTAGTTTTTAGAATGGACGTTGGTGCTGCAATTACTGGGCTTGGTTATATAATAGGTTTAAAATATGCTGCTATGATATGCGCAGGCTCCTTTGTTGCATGGTATGTCTTAATCCCCGTTGTCGCTTACATTGGACAAGGACTTGTTCACCCTTTAGGTGCAAATGTTTCGCTTCTTATAAAAGATATGTCTGCCGAACAAATTTTTACTACCTATGTAAGACACATTGGTATAGGAGGAATTGCAATGGCTGGAATTATCGGTATTATTCGCTCTTCAAAAATTATTGGCAAAGCTTTTTCTCTTGCAGCAAAGGAACTTTTGGGCAAAAAACGCATTGTTGAAGATCAACTTAGAACTCATCGAGATTTAAGCATGAAGTTTATTGTACTTGCTCTTGTAACAACTGCAATATTACTATTTATTTTCTTTTTGTTCGGAGTTGTTAGCAAAGTAAGCATTGCACTAATCGGTTTACTTATTGTAATAATTATATCTTTTTTGTTTACTACTGTTGCAGCTACAGCCACTGCTATTGTTGGAACGAACCCAGTCTCTGGAATGACTCTGATGACTTTAATTCTTTCTTCGGTCATTCTTGTTGCGGCAGGGTTGAGTGGCAATTCTGGAATGCTTGCGGCATTACTTATTGGTGGCGTTGTTTGCACTGCACTTTCTATGGCAGGTGGATTTGTAACTGATTTAAAGATTGGCTATTGGCTTGGCTCCTCGCCTTATAAACAAGAAGGTTGGAAGTTCCTTGGTGTTCTTGTTTCCGCTGCAACTGTTGGCTGGGTAATTCTTCTTTTGAATAAGACCTACGGCTTTACTGGCCCAAATGCTCTTGTTGCACCTCAGGCAAATGCAATGGCAGCCGTAATTCAACCTCTAATGGCTCATGAACCTGCCCCCTGGATGCTTTATATTGCAGGGGCTTTAATCTCTCTCGTTTTGACCATGATAGACGTCCCAGCACTTGCCTTTGCTCTTGGTATGTATATTCCGCTTGAGCTTAATACTCCCCTCCTCGTCGGAGGATTAATTGCTTATTTTGTTTCATCAAGAAGTAAAGATGAAAGACTTAATACCTCAAGAAGAGAAAGAGGAACTTTAATTGCTTCTGGCTTTATTGCCGGCGGCGCCTTGATGGGAGTTGTTAGTGCACTGCTAAGATATTTCGGTTTTAATTGGATTAATAATGATTGGACTGAATCTCACTCCGCAGAACTTGTCTCTCTTATTGCTTTTGCTTTGATTTGTGCATATATGATCTGGGACTCAATGCGTGCAAAAGTTGAAATAGAGTAATATAATATTTATACATTGTCTTTTTAAAACGGCATTATTTGGAATAATGCCGTTTCTATTTTCATTAAAACTATTGTTTTCCTCTTCCATAAAAAATTTTAATTTCCTAAAAATTTTTCTTGACTCTTTTATAAAAAATAACGACGTTATAATTATAGTTTTTGTGCATTAAGAAACCAATAATAAAGTCTTCACATAAAGTTTACGTTTTAATAAGATCACGTTGAGTATTGTTTTTGGGAGGAAGTCTTTACGTTTTCTTAATGAACTTTTCAGGCTTAAAACTTTTTTATTTTTTTTAGAATACTCAAATTGATTTATAAACCTGATTGGCTTCTGCCTTTTAATACCAATTTAATCGTAATTAGCTTTTGATATTTTTTTTCTGTGTACATGTAATAAGGCTCAATTAAAAACAATGAGTACTCATTATGTTGCAATAGCTCATATAATAACTGCTTACCATTATTTATCAACAAAAATGGAGAGATGATAGATGAAAAAATTTCAATTGTTTCTTTTGGTTAGCTTGATTTCCATAATATTAGGAAATTTTAGTTTGGGGCAGAAAAAATGGACCGGCAATGGAGGTGATAGTTTATGGACAACAGCTTCAAATTGGAGCGGAAACTCCATACCAACCAACTCGGATAATGTCGTCTTAGACAATTCTTATGTAAGTGGAAATTACACTGTTATCTTAAATGCTGATACTTCTCAAACTATAAAATCACTTCAAATTGGTTATCCTGGTAATAATAATACAATTACGCTTATCGTAAGCGGAAAAACAACAAATATTCTTAAAATAAAAAGTGAAGGCACTACTGCTTTATATATAACCGATGGAGGTGTTTTAAACAATCAAAGCGAAAACAAGACAAGAGGGATTTTGCTTTCTGAAACAAGTGGTGTTTTTAAAATCGATGGAACAGGTAAATATATTCACGCAAGTTCTGGTAATATTCCTCAATTGACTTCCGGCACTACCTCAAAAAATTATGACTTCTCTAAATCTTCAACTTTTGAACTTCAAGTTGCCAAGTTTGATGGAACTCCTTCTTATGGTAATTTTATTTATAATGTAAGTGGAACAAATACAGCTGCACAAAATAATATAACCATCTACAATGAATTGTATATTTTTCAAGGTGAATTTGGTGTTTGTTCAAATTCAACAGATACTTTATCTGTTTCGGGGAATGTATATATAAGTGCTGGAGCTACGTTAAAAGGTGCAACAACTACAGGAACAGCATATATAAATATAAAAGGTAATGTCTCGGGTGCTGGAACCCTTAAAGGATCTGATTATAGTTTGGCTACTACAAATATAAACGTTGAAGGGAATATTACTTCTTTAATAAGTTTTGGAACCGGAACAAATAGTTTAACATTTTCTGGTGGATTAACTCCTGTAAATTTCACTCCAGCTAATTCTTCAATACCAACAGTTAAAAATATTGTAATTGACAGTGGTAAAACAGTAATACTTGGAGCCAACATTTCCTCTGCTTTAGGAACTATCATATTAGTAAAAAATGGAGGGCAATTAGAATGTGGGACTTATACTATTTCTGGTACAGGAGCTGTCACAATTTCTAATGGTGCTATATTAAAAATTGGTCATGATAAAGGCATTAATGGAAACATTACGACAACTGGTTCAAATTTATTTAGTTCCTTTGCTACCTATGAGTTTAATGGTTCCTCTGCACAAGTAACAGGAAAAAATTTTCCTTCATTAGTAAGTAGTTTAATAATTAATAATCCCAAAGGATTATCTTTAAGCCAAAATATTACGGTCAATGATAAATTATTATTTATAAATGGTAATCTTTTTACTGATTCGGACACTCTTACTTTAAGCAAGCAAGGAAACTTAACCGGCGAAACAAATGATAGATATTTAATCGGGAATTTAATCGCTTCTAAAACTGTTAGCAATGGTTCTTCCACATTGGGAGGAATTGGAATTACTCTAACAGATGTAAAAGATGACATTGGTGATGTTACAGTTACTCGTGTTTCTGGTTCTTCTGGCATTGTTAATATATCGGGGAAGGCAGGAATTAGCAGAATGTGGAAAATCAGTTCTGCAAATCCGCCATCGCATGGGGTTAATTTAACCTTTTCTTGGATACAGGACGATGATAATTCAAAAGACTTAAAGCGTGCGCTAGTTTATAAAAGTGAAGACAATGGTAAAACATGGTCAAAAGTCTGCAATCCTCAAGACATATCATTAACAAGATCAATTACTGTTTTAACTAATTCATTTTCCTATTGGACAGTAACAGATGAAGACTCCCCCCTTCCTGTTCAATTAACATCTTTTACTTATTCAACTAATAATCTTGGTGTCAATCTTAAGTGGGAAACAGCTACGGAAGAAAATATTTATGGGTTCAATATTGAAAAGTATAAAGATAGTGTTTTTTCAAAGATTGGCTTTGTACAGGGGAGTGGTACCTCAAATAGTCCAAAGTATTATTCTTACCTTGATACAACAGCTCTTAATGGTACTTTTAAATATAGGCTTAAGCTAATAGACAACGACGGAAGCTTTTCTTACTCCGATACAATTCAGGCAACAAATAAGGTAACCTCATTAGAAATTACAAAAGACAACGACCTACCGGTAAGTTTTAAGCTGGATAATTATCCAAACCCATTTAATCCATCAACAACAATTCAATTTGATATTGCCAAAACTTCATTCGTAAATATTTCAATTTATAATGTATTGGGGCAAAAAGTTGCTACAGTTGTCAACGAAAAAATGAATAGGGGTATTTATCAGAAACAGTTTAATGCCAGTAATTTTGCAAGCGGAATTTATATTTACCAATTAAGAGCAGATAACACTGTAATTTCAAAAAAAATGCTTTTCCTAAAATAGTTGGCCCTAACTTGAACAAGAACTTACTCTGAATGCAAAACAAGAGTAAGTTCAAGTTCAAGAGTAAGAATCTAAGCTTCACTTCCTATTATTTCATGTACAGAAAAATCGGCAATTTAAAGAAGAGTAATTTAATGTGAATAAAATATCTACGCCGGCGTCATAATTTAATGATTAATAAATTTAGTTATAATATAAGAACAGAAATAATTATTTGTCCCGATGATAAATTTAGAAATGAAGAACTCTTTGAGGCAGGTACTTGGAATCTTCTGATGTTTTAGTACCCCGGAGAGGATTCGAACCTCCGACCAACAGTTTAGGAAACTGCTGCTCTATCCATACTGAGCTACCGGGGCATGGCTAAAAAAATAATTGAAAATTTTAGTTCAAATTATAAATCAAAGTTCATAACGTAAAATTACTCAAGTTTAAAATTATGTAAAAGAGAAAGAAAAAGTTTTATTAAAATTTATAAAGACAACTCTTTTTTCATTACACTAAGTGCTTCAATTATTGAATGCGGTTTGTACCCTATTTCAGTTTGGGCTTTTAACGTAATCAAACCCGATTTTAGTGGGCGCGGGGCAGGTTGTTTTAACTCTTGAGTGGTAATAGGTTTAATTAGACCTTTATCAAGATTAAAATAATCTGCAATTATATTAGTAAACTCAAAGCGAGATAAAAATTCAATCCCACCAATATTAAAAATTCCATATTTGTTAAATTCAATTACTTTACTTATAGCCTGAACAAGGTCGTCAATAAAAGTAGGATTATTTATCTGGTCAACAACAATTTTAATTTGATTACCAGAGCGAACAGAATTTATTACCCACCTCACAAAATCCGGGCGGCTATCGGCAGCTCCGTAAAGAACGTTTGTTCTTAAAATAGTATAAAGTGCTCCGCTAATTTTTAACGCATTCTCGCTTGCAAGTTTAGTCCTTCCATAATAGCCAAGAGGATTGGGTTTATCCAGTTCGCTATAAGGTCCATTTTTGCCATCAAATATATAATCCGAAGAAATGTGAATTAGTTTTGCATCAATTACCCGGCAAAACTCAGATAAATACTCAACACCTTTAACATTAAGCTTCCAAGCTTGTTCGCGTTCAGTTTCACTTTTATCTACATTTGTAAAAGCAGCTGCGTTAATTACGGCATCGGGATAAAAATCAAACATTATACTTTTAACGCTATCGCGTTTTGTTAAATCTATACGACGATAATCTACATCATCAAAAACTGGCTTATCTTCAATTGAACAACCTAGTAACTGGATATTATAATTGTTTGAAAACAATTTTATAATTCTTTGCCCGAGCATTCCATTTGCACCGAATACTAAAATCCGTTTTTTAATTATATCGTGAGAAAACATCTTTTCTTAAAAACCCATAATCATTTATATCAGAATAGGAACAGGAACAACCAGCAGCAGTATTAGCTATGCGCAGCGAACTTACTGCATTCTTAGTTTTAATGTAATTATAAAAAAACACAGCACCAAATACATCTCCGCATCCGATACTATTTTTTTCTTCAATTTTAATAGAGGAAACAAAAGCAGAAATGAGCTCATTTTTAAATAAGCTATAAATACGCGCACCTTTTGCACCTTTTGTAACGATGATATACTCAGTACCATAATTTAAAATTTCTTTTGCAATTTCCGATTCGCTCGTTTTATCGCTTAAGGTTTTAATTTCATTTTCATTGACCTGAATTATGTTTAACAGTTCAGCCCATTCCTTAAAGTTAGGAATTTTTCTGAATTCTCTTTTTAGATTTTCATCTAACCCGCGAGAAAGAGTATGCACATCAAAAAATATCTTACCTTTATAATTTTTTCTAATCTCTTTTAGCTGGTAAAGGTCAATATCAAATCCAGTGATCATATTTATTATAATACCATCAAAATTTTCAATGCCAAATGTACTAACATCAAGCTTTTGTGAAATACTTTCATAAGTTTCGCCACGCTCTTTAAAATTATGGAGAGTTAAAAATACTTTTGGAATTTTTTCAACATATTTAAAATAATCTTTCGGTATTTTTTCGTAAACCTTAGCAAAGAGTTCATAATTTCGGTTTGAAATAGAAGTACAGAGATAAATTTCATCTTCAGGTTCTTTAAAGTTTTGCAAAGCCATTGTTGTATAAAAAATCCCTCCGGGTTTTATAAAATCTATTCCGTCTTTTTGGAAATGATCTTCAACCGAATGCCCTATGATAAGAAGCTTCATATTTACAATAAAGAATAAAATTAAAGTGATAAACGACAAAAAAAAAATTAAAATTGCATAAGAATGAATATTGTTTTTAATTTAAAGTATATTTGTTTTTAAAAAAATAATAGCAAACAAAAATACAGAAATATATTTTTTATGAAAATAGGAATAACTTGCTACCCAACATACGGCGGAAGCGGAGTGATTGCTACCGAACTTGGAAAGTCTCTCGCAGAACGAGGACATCAAGTCCATTTTATAAGTTACGCTCTACCGTTTAGACTAAGCAATTTTGTGGAAAATATTTTTTTCCATGAGGTTGAGCTTAGTAATTATCCACTTTTTGAATTTCCACTTTACAGTCTTGCTCTGGCAAGCAAAATGGTAGAGGTTGCCACTTATGAAAAGCTTGATTTACTTCACGTGCATTACGCTATTCCACACGCTACAAGTGCTTATCTTGCAAAACAGATACTAACTGGCAAAAAGGACTTAAAAATAATAACAACTCTTCATGGAACGGATATTACACTTATCGGTCTTGAACCATCTTTTCTGCCACTTGTAAAATTCAGCATCGAAAACAGCGACGGGGTAACTGCAGTATCCAGATTTCTTAAAGAGAAAACTATTACTAATTATTCAATTGATAAAGAAATTGAAGTTATCCCTAATTTTATAGATACTCAAGTTTTTATACCAAATAAAGACTGTGCCTTTCGAGATCATCTTGCCCCAAAGGGAGAAAAAATTTTAGTTCACACCTCCAACTTTAGACCTGTTAAAAGAGTGCCGGATACAATAAGAATATTTGAAAAAGTTGCAAAAGAAGTTCCGTCTAAATTAATTCTTATTGGCGATGGACCCGACAGATCAGAATGTGAGCGCTTGTGCAGAGAGCTGAACCTTTGCGAACACGTAAAATTCCTCGGTAAACAAACGGGACTTGTTGAGATACTAAATGCGGCAGATTTATTTTTGATCCCATCTCAATCAGAAAGCTTTGGATTGGCAGCTTTGGAAGCAATGGCTTGCGGCATTCCGGTTATTAGCTCAAGCGTGGGTGGTTTGCCCGAACTCGTTAAACATAACGAAACTGGTTTTGTTGCTGAAATAGGAGATATAAGCCGCATGGCAAAATATGCTATCGATCTTTTAACTAATAAAAGAAAATATAAATTGTTCTCTGAAAATTCAAGAAGACGTGCAGTTGAAATGTTTGATAAATCAATTGTAATACCTACTTATGAAGAAATGTATAATAAAGTTTTAGGGGCTTAATATGATAGTTTATTGCGCCGGCGCTATTAGAGGCGACACAAAATATCGAAAATCTTTATTGGAAATTATCGACTACGTAAAAATACTTGGGCACACTGCTTTATCTGAATTTAACGAAAGCTTTAAAGTTTCAGTACCGTTAACTGATAAAGAAATTTATAAACGAGATATAAAATGGCTTGAACGCAGTCAACTTGTAATTGCCGATGTTTCTGGCACCTCTACTGGTGTTGGCTTTGAAATCTCTTATGCTCTTTTTAAACTTCAAAAACCTGTTTTGGCAATTGCGAATGATAAATCTGACAGCGTTTCTGCTCTCATAAAAGGCTGTAATTCCATTCTTCTTACTTACAAAAATTATTCAGACTATGAAGAATTGAAAAAAATTATTTCGTCTTTTATTAATAAATTTAACACGTCTTCCGAAAAATAGGATTATCAATTTGACTGAAAAAGATTTTATCTTAAACTGGATAAATAAACTTTCAAATGAAGGAATAAAAATTTTCCCAAAAGACTTTTGTTCTTTTACTAACTTTAACGAACTTAAGCTCCCTTCCAAAAGTCTTGTACTTGGAAAAGAATTTTTTGGCAATTATGAAATTTTATCCATTGATGGAGATTCTGTTTTTCAAGCAGAAAATATTGGCAAGGCAAAGTTTATACTTTATGCGAATCGACTAAAACCAAATTCAATTAAAATCCCTTTAAGCGAAGTTGAAATTAAAAATACAATTACAGATTACGAAAGTTATCTTGATTCATTGCTAAGACAAATTGAAAACGATTATAAAAATTCTTTTAATAACGGGAAAAATTATAACTCCGTTGCAAATGAGATTTTTAAAAGATTAAATTTAATAAGACTTTGAATTAAAATTTGATTGAAGTAAGCGAAAAAATTATTTCTTATATCATTTCACTCTTCGGAGAAAAAGCCGCGCTGCAATATGTTGATTTTATTAAGCGTGAGCCTTCTACTTATATTAGAATAAATCCACTTAAAACTACTCCTGAAAAACTTTCTAAAAAATTAAAAAATAATTATAATATTGATTCTCAAATCCTCTCCAACGTTCAGTGGGCATTAAAAATAATTTCGTCAAAAAATGTCATCGGTAAAACCATTGAACATATCATAGGAAACTATTACATACAAAGCTTATCATCGATGATTCCACCGCTGATTTTAAATCCTTCTCAAGACGATAAAGTACTCGATTTATGTTCTGCCCCAGGTTCTAAAACAACACAGCTTGGTGCAATTATGGGGAATAGCGGAACTTTAATAGCTAACGAAATTGCTTTAGACCGTGTGAAGATGCTTGCTTATAACGTGGACAGAATGAATTTAATGAACGCAGGAATAATCAATTTTAAGGGCGAACAATTGAGCAAAATTTATGATAATTATTTTGATAAAATTTTAGTCGATGCCCCTTGCAGCGGACTTGGCATCATTCAGAAAAAAGGCGAAGTTAGTAATTGGTGGAATTTACAAAGAGCTGAACGACTTGGCGATCTTCAACTTAGACTTTTAATTGCCGCAATTAAAATGCTTAAGGTTGGAGGTGAAATAGTTTATTCCACATGCACTTTAACTTTTGAAGAGAATGAATTTATTATTGACAAAGTGCTTCAAAAATATCCTGTTTCACTACTTGATTTTGAACTCCCCATTGAATCGCAAAAAGGTTTTACTGATTTTGGAGAAATAAAATTAAAAGACCAGGTTTCCAAAACTCGAAGAATAATCCCTTGGCTTGCCGATACAGACGGTTTTTTTATTGCTAAACTTAAAAAAACTGGGGAAACCGCCTCTCCAGAAAAATTATCCTTTTTAAAGAATAATTTAAAACTTCTTAATTTTGAAAGTAAAGAAATAAATAAGTTGCTAAAAAATATTTGTTATGAATTTGAAATTGACGAAAAAATCTTAGCAAACTATTCTTATATTAAAAAAAATTCCGATATCTATTTTATTAAAAAAGAATGGTATGATGAAAATCTTTCCATTTTTCAGCGTATCGGAACAAGATTTGGAATTATTGATAAAAATAATGAAATCACTTTGCATACACAGGCCGCACAGGTTCTTTCGGAATCAATCAATAAAAAAATTTTTCTTATAGATAATGAAAAAGATGTCAAAAAATATCTTGAAGGCGGAATAATAAAAAGTAATAATTTACCAAAAGGACAGTGCGTAATTAAATATGATGATTTAGTACTCGGAACAGCGGTTGTTACAAATGGTGGTTTAAAAAGCCAATTTCCGCGTGCAAAAAGAACCCAAGAAATTCTATATTATTAATTTTTTCCCATGATGTTAATTTATCTTTTTATACGAAGAAAATATAAAACTAAAAATTCCCCCCGTATGGCTTTAAAGTTAGCTTGATAAACTAACGATTTAAATTTTGTCTTTATTTAAGGAATTCATTTGAATATTCAAATTATCGGAACTAAAAAGTGTAGCGATACAAGAAAAGCTGAAAGATTTTTCAAAGAAAGAAAAATTCAATATCATTTTAGAGACTTAAATGAAAAAGGAATTTCTAAAGGTGAACTTGAAAACATACAACACTGTATTTCTCTGGAGCGACTTATAAATAAGGACGGAATTGAATTTAAAAAAAGAAATTTACAATTCATGATTTATAATATTGAAGAAGAACTCTTAAATGATCCTCTTCTTCTTAAAACACCAATTGTTAGAAATGGAAATATATCTACAATTGGCTATACACCCGAAATATGGAAAAGTTGGTTAAAGTAATTTTCCGTCGAAGAAAAATATACCTTATAAATTTCTTTCTTAAATCCTAAGCATCTTTTTTATATCTTTGAGAAAAAAATAAATATTTTATGGATAGCGTAAACATAAATGAATTTGAAAAAAAACTCGACGATTTTTCAAAAGGTCTTTGGGAAGAAAACTTTCCTTCAACAATTCTACAACTTGCCGAAAAAATTTTAGAAGAAAAAAAATTATTTCAGCGCAATGACAGTTTATGGCATAAATACTTAGATATAACACGACATTCGAAGTTCTTGAAAAATTTAAAGGACAGAGATGAAAGGTATCGTTGGGCTGAAACAACTTTTAAAGCAATAAAAATATCAAATTATTCCTTATTAAAATTATTTGAACAGCGAGTTCTTTTGCACCCCGAAAAACCTTTGTTCGTTACCTATGAAGGCGAAGCAAAAAATGAATATACATATCGTTGGGTCGACAGCAGATTAAAAAAAATTGCAACAGCTTTTCTTTATGTAACCAATTTTAAACCAAAAGTTGCAATCTTTTCCGATAATTCTATTGATAGTGCTTGCAGCGATCTTGCTTGTTTGACATATGATATTTTTGTTTCACCGTTAAACGTGCATTTTGGTTTAGAAGTACTGGAATATCTTTTTAAATTAATCAATTTCAATATTGTAGTAACTGATTCAGAAAAAAGACTTGACTTACTCAGAGATTTAAAGGAAAAATCTAAATTAAATTTTGAAATCTTTTACACCGGTGTAAATACCCTACCAAACGACGAAGGAATAATTTATTTTGAACAAATTCTTTCTCTTATAAGTATTCAAGACACTTCTGGTGTTTTGAATAAACGAACAAAATTAAAACTTGACGATATTTCAACAGTAATGTTTACTTCGGGCAGCACTGGTATGCCGAAAGGGGTAATGTTTTCTAACTATAATTTAATTTCTAAGAGATTTGCTCGAGCTGCTGCTTTGCCGGATGTTGGCGTAAATGAAGTTTTACTTTCATTTCTGCCTCTCTTCCATACATTCGGGCGGTATCTTGAAATGATGGGAACCATTTTTTGGGGTGGAACATACGTATTTGCTGGGAAAAATGATATTGATTCCTTGATTCAACAAATGAAGATTATTCAACCCACAGGATTTGTAAGTATTCCTTTAAGATGGAAACAAATCTACGATAAATACCAAGAGGAATTGACTAAAGCACCGACTAATTTTCAAAAGTCAAATCTCTTAAAAGAAATTGTCGGTGCTAATTTAAGATGGGGATTATCGGCTGCGGGCTACCTGGAACCAAAAGTTTTTAAATTCATGAACTCGCATAACATAGCTTTGTGTAGCGGATTTGGGATGACAGAAGCCACTGGCGGTGTTTTTATGACACCACCAGGAGAATACGTCCAAGACTCTGTCGGTATTCCACTTCCTGGTATAAAATATAAATTTAACGAAAACGGGGAATTACTTATATCTGGACATTATGTTGCTAAATATTTTGACTCTTATCTACCGGATTCAAATGAAGATTACTGGCTTTCTACCGGAGATTTATTTAAGGAAGATAAAAATGGATTTCTTTACATTATAGATAGGGTAAAAGATATTTATAAAAACATCAAAGGACAAACTATTGCACCTGCTTATATCGAAAAAAAATTTGAAGATATCCCAGGATTAAAACGTGCTTTCCTTGTTGGAGATATGAAACCTTATAATACCCTTCTTATTGTACCAGACTTTAATGAATCCTTTATTCAGAAGGCAATTGCTCAAAACAAATTAAAAGATTACTTCAGCTCCTTAGTTGCCAATGTAAATGCAAGCCTAAGCCCTTATGAAAGAATAATAAAATTTTCAATCCTCAAAAGAAATTTTGAAGAGAGCCGCGGTGAACTTACTGCAAAAGGTACCTTCAAACGCAAGATAATTGAAGCTAATTTTTTTGATGAGATTGAAGAGCTGTATAATAAATCTAAATTAGAATTTAAACGCGATAACTGTGAGGTTATTCTTCCATTGTGGATTTTAAAGGATCTTGGAATAACAGAAAATGATATTGAATGCACTGAAGACAAATTAATAAATAAGCAACTTAATACATCAATTATTATTAAAAAAACTTCTCAAGATAAAGTTCGCATAGGTGATTTTGAATATATTGTAAAAAATAAAATCATTGATCTTGGAACTTTTGTAATGCACCCTGCTCTTTGGCTTGGCAACGTAAGCTTGATAAATTTTGTAATCTGCAAGGATAATTGGGATATAGAATTTCCTGGAATATCTTCTCAAATTTTTCTTGATTATAAATGCTTCAAATCTAAAGGAACTTTTAAACGGCTAAACAATACAAATCACTTCGATTCAAAATTGAAGGAACTTAATTTAATTGTTATAAAAGCTTTGTATGGTAAAGAAGAAATTTCTTTATCAGCTATAAAGGCTTTGGAGATACTTCTTCGCAATGCAGAGCACAAAATTGAAAATCTTATCAGCAGAAGAATTGAGGCTCTTGCTTATCATCCTAAATTTTCAGTTAGAAGTGCTGCATATAAAGTACTGCTTCTCAATCAACCGCATGTAGATTATAATCGCTATATGCCAACATTTATAGACAGTGGAAAAACATTTCTCAATAAAGAGGTTATTGAAGAAATTAGCTACAACAAAATTGAAGGTTTCAGGCTTCATTCGTTGAGCAGACGTTTAGAAGCTTACAGACAAGGCTTAAACTGGCCTGTATCCGACGTTGCTCTTATTCAATTTAAAAGAATTATTGATATGCTTGTAAAGCTACCTCATCATAATCCTTCTTCATATTCCATTGTACGCGCCGAACTAATTTGCTGGATACTTCATAAACAAGACCCGAGAATTTCGCGCTACGCTAAAAGAAAATTTAAAGACCTAGCAAACTGGTCACAGTCTCGTTTTAAGTTGAATTCTTTTGAAGAAGTTCCAGAAAATTGGAAGAAAAAAATTGTTTACCATGATGCTGTTTCAGAAAAAGAAAAACTTAGAATTGAAAGCATATTAACAAAAACAACTTTTATTCGCGAAGCCTTTGCCTTAATTTTTGATAATGTATCTTTTGATCTTAAAGAAGTTCAAGACCAGGGAATTTATATTTCTAAAATTAATTCTTCTCAAAAAAATCTTTTATACAGAATAAGTGTTAACACAATAAACCTTCAGCATTTTGATTTTGTAGTCTTAATTAAACCCAATATTACACGGCAAAAAGTTCTCGAAACGATTTATCTCACAATTAAAATAATTCATAAATCTTCGGAGTATTCAATCCTTCCTAAACTTGGAAATTTTAGATCTGCAATGGGAATAGTATCTTTTGAATTTATAAATGATCTTACTGTTTGGGAAAAAATTCGCCAGATGACTTCGACAATAACTTCAACTAAAAAGAAAGAAATTGAAAGACAATGGGAAATTCTGTTTAAACGCGGAATGGCTGCTTTCTTTACAATCTTAAAAAACAGTGATTATAAAATCTTACCAGGTAAAATAACACCTTCAAATGTTGCAATTCCAGAACAAGCTTTTAAGGAAGGGACGAAGATTTTGTCCCTCACTGGTTGGAAAAATTATCATTCTCCAAGCGAATTGCTAGAACCGATAATTAACAATTTTTATCTGCAAACATTTGCAAATTATCCCTGGAGCAGAGAAAACATAAAATTAGAATGGCTTTTCGATGCATGCCTTGAAGGCTTAGGAACTGAAGAAGGAGTTAATTATCTGAACGAAATAAAATCTTGTTTGCAGAAAAAACCACTTTATGTTTACGGAAAAGATATTCTTTTGTTGTTAAATCAATATCTTGAAAAGTTAAAGACGGAACCGTTTATAAATTCTTATGTTTTAACAGCAATTAATAATTACAATGACTGGATTGCAGAGAATCCTAAATCTACAAGAAAAGCAAAATTCGACTTTGCGAATAATCTTTATAACATGTATAGAATGGAACGCTATCCCGAAATATTCCGCTATTATTTTTACAGTAAAACATATTTTTCTGGAATTTCAGATGAAGTTAGTTCTCTATTTTCAAAACTAATTTCGGCTCTTCATAAATATCCCGCTCAAAATGCAATTAAAAGACTTGAAATATTAGAAATTCAGGATTTGCTTGTTGAAAAAATGGATAAAAATGTTTTACATAAATTAGTATTTCCTCGTCTTGCATCAGAAACAAGTATAGATTTGGCAACTGCCGGTGTGCCGGAAAAACTCGACCTTGTTTTGAAAACTTTTGTAAAAGATGAATTTGGATTAAACTATGTAATTCGAAACCCAATTTCTCCTTTTGAAATTGGAAGCCTTCATAAATTATTTATTCTTGATAATTATCCAATAAAAATTGATAGCAACTTAAAATATTTGATAATCACTGATGGCGATAATGAAGAAAATGTTGTTGGTGGTCTTTGTTATAAAATATTATTTCCGAAAATTGCTCAAATTGAAGGTATCGAAATATCACGTCCACACAGAGGAAAAAACTTAGGGGGAAAGTTGATAGAAGATTTTTGTAAAAGACTTAATGCTGAAGGAATTAAAACAGTAACTACACACTATTACCTGAAAACATTTTTTGAAAAATTTAATTTTGTAATGGATTCCCGATACGGAGGTTTAGTTAGATTTTTAAAATAAAAAAGCGGATTAAAAATTTAATCCGCCAGAAATAAATTATAATTATTTATTATACATCATAATACAAAGAGAATTCGTAAGGATGAGGCTGTAAAGCCATTGGTTTAACTTCCTTTTCCATTTTATACTTTATCCAGGTTTCAATTACATCATCTGTAAAAACATCGCCTTTTAACAAATAATCATGGTCTGCCTCTAAAGCCTTCAAAGCTTCTTCCAAACTTCCAGGAGTGGATGGAACATCTTTTAATTCTTCAGGAGACATATCATAAATATCTTTATCAAGTGGTTCACCAGGATCGATTCTATTGATTATTCCGTCAAGTCCAGCCATTAAAATAGCAGTAAAAGCAAGATAAGGATTTGCTGATGGGTCTGGGCATCTAAATTCGACTCTTTTAGCCTTAGGGCTAGGGGAATACATCGGGATTCTACAAGAAGCACTTCTATTTCTTTGTGAATAGGCAAGATTTACTGGAGCTTCAAAACCAGGGACCAATCTTTTATATGAATTAGTAGTAGGATTAGTAAATGCAAGAAGAGAAGGAGCATGCTTTAACAATCCGCCAATATAATAAAGCCCCATTTCGCTAAACCCAGCATAACCAGAACCAGCAAATAAAGGCTTTCCTTTTTTCCAAAGGCTTGTGTGAACGTGCATTCCACTTCCGTTATCACTAAAGATTGGTTTAGGCATGTAAGTAACTGTTCTTCCGTTTTTCTTTGCAGTATTTTTAACAATATATTTAAAAAGTAAAAGTTGATCAGCAGCTTTTACAAGAGGCTCGAAACGTAAGTCGATTTCGCACTGTCCCCCACTTGCAACTTCATGATGTGCAGCTTCAACATCAATTCCACAATTCATTAGATTCACAACCATTTCGTTACGCAAATCCATCAACTGATCTGTTGGAGGAACTGGGAAATAACCTTCTTTGTATCTTATTTTATAACCTAAATTCGGATTCTCTTCACGTCCCGAATTCCACTTACCCTCAATTGAATCTACCTGATAAAAGCTACCGTTGGGTTTTGATTCAAACTTTACATCGTCAAAAACAAAAAATTCCGCTTCCGGTCCAAAATATACTGTATCAGCCAATCCAGTTGAAATTAAATATGCTTCGCCTTTTTGAGCAATGTTTCTCGGGCATCTTGTGTATTTTTCCTTTGTAGTAGGTTCGATAACATCGCAAATTAAACTGATGGTAGGTGACTGAATAAAAGGATCGAGAAAAAACGTATTAGGATCTGGAACAACTAACATATCGCTTTCGTTAATTGGTTTCCATCCACGCATTGATGAACCATCGAATCCAAATCCGCTTTCAAATGAATCTTCGTTCAATTGGCTTACTGGAACTGTAAGATGCTGCCACTGTCCGGGAAAATCCATAAATTTAAGATCAACAAACTTGATACCATTTGTTTTAATAAAATTAAAAACGTTATCAATAGATGAATTATTTTTTGCCATATTTCTGCCTTATTTTAATGATTAAATAATTGATTTTTATATTTCCAATACAGAAGTATCTTTTGTGGTTGAAAGAACAAAAGTCGTTTTAGTTGCAATAACTCCCTGCCAAGATTGGATTTCACCGAGTAGTTTTTCAAGCGCTTCAGTATTTTTAACCGTAGCTTTTAACAAATGGGAACCTTCCCCAAGAACGGAATGACATTCAAGTATTTGAGATACTTTTTCAACCTTAGCAGCAAATGCTTTATAAAATTTAGAAGATTCAATTGTTACCAATATGTAAGCAGTAATGTCGTATCCAAATGCTTTTTTATTAAGTTTAGTATAATAACCTTCTATTATGCCTCTTTCTTCAAGTTTGTGGAGCCGCTCGCTTACGGAAGGAATAGATAAACCTATTGATTCTGCAATTACATTTCTCTTTGTTCTTCCATTCCTTTGAAGTATATTCAAAATTTTAATATCTAAGTCGTCTAACATTTCGTGCCTAATTTTTTTAGGAATTACATATTTATTAGTTTCAAATATAAGGCAAGTTATGTTCTTTTGCAATAGGTTTGTTTTTAAATGTGAGTTTTTTTGAATTTTGTGAGCAATTTAAAAAAGTCCATACAGAATTAAAGATTTATATATTTTGTTTCTTATCTTCTTTCTATACCAAAATTAGTAAATGAATTTCCTTCTTTTTTAATTCTCTCAAATAATTCTAAGTTTTTTACAGGTCTCTCCAGAAGCTTATGATGTAAATGATATTGAACCGCAATATTATTTAGAGATTTTATTTCAATCTTGGCGAGGGATAAACGATATTCTACATCAGAATCTTCACCTACCGATGGAGCTTCATATCTTTCATCGAAACCATTAATTTTTAATAAATCAGATTTATGAATTGAAAAATTACACCCAAGTAAACCTCGTTTTTTTTTGTTGAAAAACCATCTTAACATTTTATTTTTTAGATAAATTCCTTTTTCAACATCAAATGAATTACCGGTTATTCCATCTCTAACTAATTTATAAAAATTTTTTTCGAGAAAACCATTTTTGACTTTTTCTTCATCAAGTAGTTTAGAAAATTTATCGGACAAATTAACACGTCTGCCGGTAAAACATGTATTATTTCTTCGGGATAAAAAATGTTCTTTAACAAACGCCTTATGAGGGATACAATCACCGTCAATAAAAATTAAATGTCCGCTGTTAGAAAATGTAATTGCTCGATTAAGAATTCTATTTTTTCTAAAGCCGATATCTTCCTGCCAAAGATGTAAAATAGGAATCGAACATATTTTTGAAATTTCTTCTATTTCTTTAACGGATTCGTTTGTTGAACCATCATCTGCTAAAATAATTTCAAAATCTTTAAATGATTGTCTTTCAAAACCTGCAAGTACGAGCTTTAGATAGTCGATCCTATTATAAATTGCTATTATCACAGAAGTCTTAATCATTTTTATTCGATCATGTTCTTCTTTTTGTGAATAAGGTCCTTTTCTTTTTTACGATTATACGTTTTTTCCCCTTCAATTATCTTTGGTGATTTCTTAGGAACGGAAATCCTTTTCTTCTTCTTTTTAATTGTTATTTTTTCTGTTGTCATAATTTTCATGCTTTTTAAAATTCCAAAATAAAAATACTACTAAAAGCTCATAACAACATATAAAAAATAATAATCAGATGAGAAATAAATGCAAACTTGATTCTATTGCCCCATTGTTTCAATATACCCTATAAGATTGCTAATATAACCTTTTTCTCTTTCTGAAAGTTTATTTGAAACAATATCCAGTGATATTTTAAGCCATCTTATATTCAAATTTTTTGATGCATAGGATAAATCATTAAAATATTTCTTCTTATCCCACAAAACTATTTCAGAAAACTTTGAGGCTGCTTTTACAACAATAATATTTGGCACCAAATTATTATTTATAATTTTTATTAGATTTTCAACAGCATCACTAAAATTTTCGCATATTTTTATTGCTGCTGAACCAGCTTCAATCATTAAATCAACTTTGTTTAAAGCACGTAAATTTTTATCCGAACTTATTTTTATTAATGCAGTTATACTTTCCACAATTTTGAATTTGTTTTTAAAAGCATTATTAATATTTATTGCAATAGAATTTCTTACCGCTTCATCAATGCTCTCTTTTGCTTTCTTCATCAACATATATCCCGCTCTAACATTTCTTGCGATTTGGATTACTCTTTCATAATCGCCATCTCTAATAGCACTTTTTAATGTTATTTCAGGATTATTATTTACTTTTTCCCCTGGTTTAATTGAAGGAGATATTATTGGTTTGTCAAAATTTGTTTTTAAAACACTAATTTTATTGATTGATTTTTTTTCTTTTAGCATTGATTCTCCCCCGAGCTCCTCCATTTCCTTTATAATAAGATCATAATATTTAGCAACAACACTAAAACTAACAACATAATTCTCTCCTAATTTACCAACTCTAATCAATCCCACTTTAAGATCTGGAGTTTTTTCTTGCAGCTTTTTTATCTGCATTTTAAGGGTTGTAATTTCGGATTTTTCAATTCTTATTATTACACTTTTTTGTTCATCTTGATTTTGGTCAAAATTCATTTTTATATTGTAGATATAATTCAAGCTATCACATTATCGTAGAAATAAACTAAAAGTTAAATTATTTAGAAATCGAAATTTAATAAAAAAAAACATTCGCGTTAAAACAAAAACTCATAATCAATTTTCTAATTTTAATTTTGAAAGATTATGTTTATAAAATAAATTATATCATGTTTATAAAAAAGTTATAAAAATGTGTTTATTATTAATCTCATATAAAGTGTATCTTAATTATAAGATAATTATTGCAGCTAATCGCGATGAATTTTACGACCGGCCTGCTGAAGCTGCAAACTATTGGAAAGAGAATCCTTCTATATTGGCAGGAAAAGATTTAAGGGCTGGGGGCACATGGTTAGGAATTACAAAAGAAGGCCGTTTTGCTGCTATTACAAACTACCGCAATATGAAAATTAATAATGAAAATGCTCCAAGCCGCGGCAAGTTAATAATTGATTTTTTTTCAAGTAAAATTTCAATTGAAGATTATTCGAATAAGCTAAAAGAATCTTCAAGAATATATAATGGGTATAATTTGGTTTTTGGTGATAAAGAAAATCTGTTTTATTTTTCTAATGAAACAGAAAAGCTGATTAAACTAACTCCTGGTATTTATGGACTTAGCAATCATCTTCTTGATACTCCTTGGCCCAAAGTAGAAAAAAGCAAAAACTCATTTAAAGAAAAAATAAACAACAAAAATGTTGGCATAAATGATTTGTTCGATATTTTATCTGATAAAACAGCGCCGCCTGATGAATTACTTCCCAATACGGGACTAAATATTGAAATTGAAAGAGCTGTTTCTCCCATATTTGTAGAAACACCTTTCTATGGCACGCGTTCCTCAACCGTTATTTTATGGGATAACAACGATAAAATTATTTTTGTAGAAAAATTTCTTAATCCATCGAATAAAAAATGGACGACAAATTCATTTCGATTTAAAATTATATAAAAATGAATAAGAAAAAAATGATTTTAAAAGTAAAGCTCTTTAATTATAGTTTACTACTTTTACCAATTTTCATTTATCATTAAGAAATCCCTATTTTTACATTAATGGAAAAAAAATAAGGCATACTAATTCAAATTAATTTTCTAAGAAAAATCTTAAAACATTTTAGAAAAGAATTTTCAAAAAAACGGATTATTTATGAAAATAATAGAATGCGTACCTAATTTTAGTGAAGGCAAAGACGACGAAACTTTTAAGGCAATAAAAGAGTCCGTTGAACAAATTGATGGTTGTAAGTTGCTAAACATTGAACCAGATGCAGATTACAACAGAGTTGTAGTAACTATAGTCGGGAATGAAAAAAATATTCTTGAAGGTGCCCTTGCAATGAGTAAAGCAGCGGCAAAAAAAATTAATATGATGAACCACAAAGGCAAGCATCCGCGTATCGGTGCAATCGATGTAGTTCCATTTATTCCTGTTAAGAACGCTACAATGGAAGATTGCATTAAAATTTCTGAGAAATATGCAGAAATAATTTCTGAAGAACTTGATGTTCCGGTCTATTTATATGAAAATTCTGCAAAAAATCCTGCCAGAAAAAATCTTTCAAATATTCGGAAAGGTGAATATGAAGGACTCGAAGAAAAATTAAAAGATCCAAATTGGAAGCCGGATTTTGGTCCTTCAAAATTCAATGCAAAGCTTGGTGCAATAGTAACCGGCGCAAGACCTTTTTTAATCGCTTACAATGTAAATATAAAAACAGAAGATATTTATTATGCAAAAGAGATAAGTGAAATTTTACGGGAATCTGGAAGAGCAAAAAGAGATTCTTCGGGAAAAGTAATAAAAAATGAAAATGGTGAAATTATCCGTGAACCCGGAAAATTAAAATGCGTAAAAGGAATGGGAGTATCGCTTGAAAAATACCGGCTTACGCAGGTCTCGATGAACCTGACAGATTATCATGTTACACCTATTCATGTGGCATTTGAAGAAGTTAAAAAAGAAGCAGAAAAGTTAGGAACGCAAGTTTATGGAAGCGAGATTATCGGACTCATCCCCCTTGAAGCTTTACTTATGGCTGGCAAATATTATTCGGAAGGCAGGTATAATGATGAAAATTCACTTTTGGATATAGCAATTGAAAGACTTGGTCTTAATCAATTTAATGGTTTTGTCAAAGAAGAAAAAATAATCGATTACATGATTTAATCTTTTATTATTGAATCTTTGCAAAAAAAATTAATTTAAATTATTAATTTGAAAAGGAAATTAGATGAACTATCAAAAGACGGTACACAAATATATTGATGAAATATCTTCTAACTCTCCTACACCAGGTGGAGGGAATGTAGCTGCGTTTTGCGGAGTTTTGGCTGCTTCGCTTGGCGAAATGGTCTGTTCATTAACCGTTGGGAAAAAGAAATACGCAGAAGTAGAGAAAGAAATAAATTTAATTTACGAAAAATTAAAAATGTTTAAAGAAGAATTTCTTATACTCGCTGAACAAGATAATGAAGCATTCGACAGAGTTATGGATGCTATGAAGCTTCCAAAGGAAACAGAGGAACAAAAATTATTTCGAAAAACAGCTATTGATAATGCAACGTTGGAAGCAGCAGCCATTCCAGCAGAGGTAATAAAAAAGTGTAAGGCAATACTTCCTCTTTTCAAAGAGCTCGAAGCTAAAGGCAATCAAAATTCACTTTCAGACATTGGTGTAGCTGTTTTGCTAGTTGGTGCAGTTAGCCACGGTGCCTTTTTGAATGTCGCAATAAACTATACATCTTTAACAAATAAGACTACGGGCGGAGAAATTTTGCGAAAATCCAAAACAATATTTGATGAGATAAAATTAGAAGCAGAAAGTTTGGTTAATAAAATTACCGAAAAAATATTAGACAAAAATTTTTAGATAATTTTATTCGTCCTTAAGTCCCAAAAACTCTAAAAGTTTTAAATGTGCATTTGGCGGAAGCTCAACATCATACTTTTTATAAAAGTCAATCGTTTTTTCTACCGATTTAAAATAGTTTTTACAATCAGTACAATGATCAAGATGGTCTTTAATGGCTATGCATTTGGGAGAATCCAGATCTTCTCCAAGACTTTCACAAATATGGTTCATAACTTCTTTACAAGACACTTTTTCTACACTCATTTTTGAAACGCCTTGTTAATTTCTTTTCTTAAAAATGCTCTTGCTCTATGTAGTCTTGATTTAACAGCCGGTACCGATAATTCCATAATTTTGCCGGTTTCTTCTGTTGAAAGTCCTTCAACATCACGCAACATAAAAACAATTCTATACTCTGGTGCAAGCTTTTCAATAGCTTCATCAAGAATTTTTTTCAATTCGTCATTTTCTACAATATCGGAAGGGATCGAATCCCAGTCTGCTGCGTAACTACCGTCGTAAAGACCATCCTCATCGTCAATTGATACAAACTCATTCTTCCTTTTCCTGGCGTCCATCAAACAATGGTTGGCAACAATTCTATAAAGCCAAGTAGAAAGTTTAGATTTGCCATCAAATTGGCTAAGAGATTTTACCATGCTAAGAAATGTTTCCTGCATAGTATTTTCTGCTTTTTCTGGATTGCGACAAATCTTAAATGAAAAATTATAGACTGTGTTTTCATAGCTTTTTACAAGCTCAGCCATTGCTTTTCTATCGCCGCTTTTTGCAATTTCTATTAATTCTTGTTCACTCATCTGATGCAAAATTAAAATTAAGGATTCAAATAAATAGTATTACCATCATAATTGCAACAAAAAAATCTTTTCCTCATAATTCAAGGCTTTTCCACAAATACCAGCTTGCAATTGAATTGTAAGGAGACCAATTATTCTCTTTTGAAAGGGAAAAAAGTTTTTTTTCGTTGGGAAATTTTTTCAACTCATAAATATTTTTAGCTGCCCTTCTCAGAGCAAGATCGCCAAGCGGAAGAATATTTAATCTTCCTAAAGTAAATATGAGAAGCATCTGTACTGTCCAAACTCCAATTCCTTTGACTTTGGTAAGCATCTTTATTATTTCTTCATCGCTCATTTTATTTATGCCATATAAAGAAATTTCCTTGCTTATTATTTTAGCAGAAAAATCTTTAACATATTTTATCTTTGCCCACGACAATCCAATATTTCTTAAGTCTTTATCCTTGGCAGAAATTATATTTTGGGGAGAAATGTCACCTTCAAAAAAATTAACGAATCTAAAAAAAATTTTTTGTGCGACAAAGATCGATAATTGCTGGCCTGTTATTGCTCTCAATATCGCATGATAATAATCTTTCTTTGGTTTTAATTCGCATTTGCCCGAAAGGTCTATTATCTTTGCAAGACGCAGATCATTTGTATAAATATGTTTAACACCTTTTTCTATTTCTAAAGAATTCATTATAATTAAGTGTTGAATTAAACTCGGTAACAAATATAAATTAAAAATATGTTTTTCAATAAGAGCTTAAGTGCTGTTAAACAAAACAAACTTTTTGCTGGTGTAAATTTTAAAAACCTGGTTCTGAATATAAAACAAAATAATTTTGTAGAGGTTCCTGAAGGTGAAATTATATACCAAAACGGTGATAAACGAGAAATTTTATATTTAATTTGCGAAGGTACAGTAAAATTAAAAATTAATTCCGATACCGCAAGAAAAATTATTTACAAAAATAAAAATGATTTTTTAGGTGAGATTGAAATTTTTGGAAAGACCCAACAAAAATCATCTGCTGTTGCAAATACTGATGTTCTTCTTTATAAACTTGTAAGAAAGGATATCGTTGAACTTTTATCACAAAATGAACAAATTAAAATTAATATAACCGAAAGTATAAATAATGCTTTAAGAGAAGAAGAAAACTTCCAGGAATTTTCGCCGGGAGAAGTAGTGTTGAACAAAGAAGAAATCCCCTCTGGTGAATTTACTAACAAAGAGAATGAAACTGAAGAACAAATATCGGACAATATTTCAGAAGATAATTTCGGAAGCAAAAAACCGGCTGATAAAAATTTGTTAGAAGAAATAGAACTTAAACCATTTGAGCAATCGGCACAACCTGCAAATGAACTCATAGATGAAATTTCTTCTCAATTAAAAGAACAACCACAAGAAGTTCCACAAAGTTTAACAAAGGCTTTTGAGACCAACCAATTGTTTGATACTTCTGCAGAAAATAATAATTATGAAAATCAAAACTCTTTCCATGAAAAGATTAATGAAGATATTAAAGCTGAAAAAATGATGCATCAAATAATTAACGATTTAATTTATTTATACAGAAGTAATAATCTAACCGGAGTTATAGAAAACACAATTGAGTTGGCCAAAAATTTTACAGGCGCAAAATACGGGAAATTTTTTCTTATCGATAATTTATATAAAAATTTAAATTTTCAGATAATTTCGGAAGGTAAAGTTACTTCGCAAGAATTTAACTTTTCGTATGGTATTGCCGGGGCTTCTGCAGCTAATAAAGAAGTAATAAATTTAACAAATCCAGCTAACGATAAAAGATTCCACAGTGGAATTGATTCTTTAAGTGAGGAAGAAGTAAAAAATATTTTATGTTATCCAATCAAAAATAATTTAGGAGAAGCAGTTGTACTTTTGCAATTATTTAATACCTCAAAAGAAGCATTTACTAGTGAAGATGAAAAATATCTTGAATATTTATCCCCGCACATTGTAAATATTTTAAATAATATAATTGAAATAGAAAAATTAATTGCAACAAATAAATTAGACGCATTCCAGCCTATATCAGAATTCATCATTGGAGACATAAAAACCCCGCTGTCTATAATAAAAAAATACTCAGATTTCATTAAGAAAGTAGAAAACACGGTTGAGATTAGGCAGATTGCTAATTTTATAATTACTCAAACAGAAAATATTAAAGATTTTTTAGGAACAATTTCTGATTATATCCAAAGTAAAAAAACTATTTTTCTTTCATCTATCAAATTGAATGAACTTTTAAATGAAATACTGTCTATGCTTGCCGAATTTGTTGAACAACACAATGTTAAAATATATAAAAGATATGAAACTGAATTACAGATTAGTGTTGATAAGTTAAAATTATTCCAGGTATTTTTTCAGTTGACCAAAATCTTTTGCAGTTATATGAAAGACGGTGGAAATATCTATCTTGTAGCTTCAAAACATGATGATAAATTTCTAAAAATTAGTTTTAAAAGCTCCTCAAAAGGAATTGCTGCATATTTAGATTTTTCAAATGTTCAATCGAACAATCCAGCTAACTTTAGTTATTTGATTGCAGGAAAAATTATTCGCGACCACGACGGCGAACTAAAGGTAATTAAAAACGGCAATGATGAAATTGAATTTCTAATTTTTTTACCAACTTGAAAATTAAAATATCCAAATAATAAAAAAATTTTTATTTTATTAAAATGAACATTCGCAAAAGTTTTTTAATAATAAGTTTACATGAACTACAATTTAATTACTATACTTGGTCCAACGGCTACTGGTAAAACCAGGCTTGCTGCTTTGCTCGCCCACAAATTTAAAGGGGAAATAATTTCGGCTGACTCGCGCCAAGTATACAAAGGAATGGACATCGGTACAGGCAAAGATTTATCTGATTACATTGTTAATAATGAGACAGTTGCTTATCACTTAATTGACATTATTTCGCCTAAAGAAGAATTTAATTTATTCTTGTTCAATAAATATTTTTATTCTGCTTATAATCAAATTATCTTTAAAAAAAAGCTGCCTTTTTTAGTTGGTGGAACAGGTTTGTATTTAAGTTCCATTTTACAAAATTATAAATTAAATGAAGCTGAATTTAAAAAGGAGGATTTTGAAAAGTTGAACAATTTTAACCTTAATGAACTTAAAAAAATTCTTCTGAAATTTAATCTTTCTCTTCATAACACAACAGACTTAATAAACAAAGAAAGAATTATAAAAGCCATTATTATTGCACAGGCAGAGAAAAAGTTTAACCAGAGTATAAAACATATTAATAAGCTTGTTATAGGAATTTTGCCTGAAAGATTCGAAATTAAAAAAAGAATAACTGAAAGGTTAGTAAAAAGATTAAACCAAGGTATGATTGAAGAAGTAGAATCGCTAATTAAAAACGGAGTATCGTTTGAAAAGTTAAAATTCTTCGGGCTTGAATATAAATTTATTGCAATGTACTTAAAAGGGGAATTAAATTATAACGATATGTTCCAGAAACTTAATAGCGCAATAAATAATTTTGCAAAGAGACAGATTACATGGTTTAGAAAAATGGAACGAGAAGGAGTAAAAATAAACTGGCTCCCTTTTGCAGATTTTGAAAAGGCTAAAAATTTAATTAACAACTTTTTAAATAATTGATAAATTTTTCAAAAAATTTTTTTTTGTTTTAGACAATGATCCCAGATAATGTAAAAAAATACCTAAAAAAATATTCTTTGCCTGGATGGAAAATTGAACATGCTGGATTGGATAATATCAATAACGCACTCGTAATACCTGCAATACAGGAATTTGAAAATATTAAAATCTTGCTTTCTTCTTTTGCAGAAAATGACAAAACATATTTTCCTTTGACTTTGCTGATTTTTGTCGTTAATAATTCTATCAATACACCCGCATCAATAAAAGAAGAAAATAAAAAAACTATCGATTATTTAAAGTTACTTATCAAAAAAAATAATGATAAACAAGATTCTATTTCTAAAAAGGTGATTTCCTCCGGCTTAAGGTTAAGCCTCGTCAATGCTTCGTCGCCAGGAAATGAACTGCCAGCAAAAGAAGCAGGAGTAGGAATGGCTCGTAAAATAGGGATGGACTTAGCCCTTACAATTTTTAATTATAATTCATCAGCAAAAAAAATTTTGCTCTGTCTTGATGCAGATTGCACAGTTGAAAAAAATTATTTAACCGAAGTAATTGAGAATTTTAATAAGAAAAACTTAACTGCTGCGGTAATAAATTTTAAGCATACCATTCCGGATGAAAAAGAAAAAGATGAAGCTATTACTGCTTATGAAATATTTTTACGATATTATGTTTTGGGTTTAAAATATGCAGGTTCGCCTTATGCGTTTCATACTATCGGTTCTACGATGGCATGCGATGTTAATAGTTACGTAAAAGTTGAAGGAATGAACAAGAGAAAAGCAGCAGAAGATTTTTACTTTTTAGAAAAGCTTGCAAAAATTACGATGATTGAAAGAATTAATTCTACCACGGTTTACCCCGCAGGTCGTGCTTCATGGCGGGTTCCATTTGGCACTGGGCAGCGGGTAAGTCGTTTTTTATCTAAGACACATGACGAATATCTATTATACAATCCTCAATCTTTTTATATATTAAAAGAGTGGTTAGATATTTTCATTAACGATAATAATATACTTGATGCCGAATTATACTTAGAAAAGGCAAGATTAATAAATAAAATTCTTTTTGAATTTTTACAATTACAGAAATTTAAGAATAGCTGGACAAATATTTTAAAGAATTGTTCGGATAGAGAACATCTTAAACGTCAAAAGAAAGATTGGTTTGACGGATTTAGAACTATGAAATTAATTCATTTTTTTAGAGATAATGGTTTTCCCATGATAAATATGTTTGATGCAATGGATGAATTTTTATACAAGATTAAGCTATCTTCACCTATAAGGAACGAAAAAATTCCGAATTTAAAAATTCAAAAAGAGTATTTAGAAATATTGAGAAATATTACTTGAACTTTTTAAATTTTACTTCAAAGTACATAGTAACAAATTTTTAAAATAACAAAGAAAGTTTTTAATTATGATAATAAAAAATTCACCAGATGAAATTCAATCTTTTTTGATAGACGCTTCAAATTATAAAGGGAAATGTGATGCTGTTTATTTTCCTGAAAATGTAGAAGATATTTCTAATATTTTAAAAGAAGCAAACAACAAAAAAATACATGTAACTATTGCTGGCAATGGTACTGGGCTGACAGGTGCTCGGGTACCGGAGGATGGGATTGTAATTTCAACTGAAAAACTTAATAAGATTATTGAAATTAATACCGAAGAAAAATTTGCTATAGTTGAACCTGCGGTAGTTCTAAGTGAATTTCAGAATCTTGTAATGCAAAAAAATTTGTTGTATCCGCCCGATCCTACAGAAAGAAATTGCTATATAGGTGGAACTGTTGCAACAAACGCTTCCGGCGAAAAGACTTTTAAGTACGGACCTACAAGAAATTATGTAATGGAGTTGGATGTAGTACTTGCTGATGGTAATATCCTCAAATTATCAAGAGGGAGACAAAAAGCTAATGGGAAAAGACTTTCGCTTGTAACAGAATCCGGCAGAAAAATTGAATTTGATTTAGGTGATTATGATATGCCTAAAGTTAAAAATGCGTCAGGTTATTATTGCAAAGAAAATATGGACGCAATAGACCTTTTTATTGGTTCAGAGGGAACTTTAGGTGTAATTACAAAAATAAAATTAAAACTTGTACCACTACCAGAAAAAATAATTTCGTGCGTTGTATTTTTTAATGATGAACAAAATGCTCTTAACTTTATATCGACCGCTAGGGAAATTTCCTTTAATACGAGATTGAGAAACGATAAAAGATGTATTGAAGCTTTAGCGCTTGAATTTCTTGATGAGCATTCACTTAAATTTTTAATGGAAGAATATCCTCTTATACCTGATGATGCAAAAGCAGCAATCTGGTTTGAACAAGAGGTAACGCACGAAAATGAGGATTCTTTTTTTGAAGAATGGATAGATCTTATTAAAAAGTTTAAGGGAGATGAAGAAAGTGCTTGGTTTGCTTTTAATGATGCAGATAAAAAAAAGATTCAAGAGTTCAGGCATTTCCTCCCTGTAAAAATTCACGAAACAATTGCCAAAAATAATATTAAAACTACTTTAGGGACAGATATAGCTGTGCCCGATGACAAATTTTATGAGTTTTATTTTTCTTCTGCTAAAAAAGTAAGCGAGGCTGGAATTGAATTTCTTTCTTATGGTCATTTCGGGAATTCCCATATTCATTTAAATATGTTGCCAAAAAATGCTACCGAGTATGAAATAGGGAAAAAGGTTTATCGCGAAATTTGTAAAATTGCAATTACGCTTGGCGGAACAATTTCTGCAGAGCACGGAATAGGTAAGGCAAAAAGAGATTATTTGATAGACATGTACGGAGAGAAAGCAATAAATCAAATGATAAATATGAAAAAAGCATTAGACCCAAATTTAATTTTGGGACATGGTAATATATTTTATCTTTAAAAACAACATACGCAAAAGTTGAAGAACAAAATTTTCTCCATTTTACTAAACACAATTTTAATCAAGCGAGGGAAAAATAATTAGAAATAAAAATCTTTTACTTCAACCTCCTCAGCTTCGGGATCGTACATATGTAGAAATTTAATAAATTCTTTTGCGATTACTCGGTCTTTATTTTCTTTTTTATACTGTTCAACCAGTTCTTCGAGCTTTTGATGGTCGAGAGAACAATTCATATAGTGTTTTTCTTCCTGGTCATCGAACAACCTATAAATAACATTTCTCTTTTTCATTGAAATATCCCTTTTTTATTCGTTAAATTAAAATTGTATCGGCATGAAGAATATCTGAGTAAAGTTCGTTTTTAATAGAATCTGAATTTTTACGTGCTTTTGCAAGTGAATCGAGAATATATCTTCTTGCAGTAAAAACTCTTTGTTGATCTTCATTAGCTTGCATTAATAAAAGGAACCCAACATAAATAAATGTGTAAAGTTCAACAAGGTCTTTTGCAGCTACATCCTGAAAATTAGCATCTTTTTTTTCTTTAACATACTTAAGGCAATCATAAAAAATTTGTTTAATTTCAAGAAGGTTTGCCAATAGATGAGAAAGGCTTCCTTTGTAATCTTTCTTTTCCCATTCATTAAAATATTCAGCTAAGACATCGTTAATAGCGCCTCCGATTGCAGCAACAATTTGCATCTGTGAAGTGCCTTCGTAGATATTTGTTATGCGTGCATCTCGGGCTAATCTTTCAACCATAAATTCTTTCATATAACCAGTGCCGCCGTGAATTTGAAGCGCATCATAAGTTATTTTATTTGCTGACTCACTTAAAAAATATTTTGTTACGGGAGTAAGAAAAGAGACAACTTTAACGGCTTCTTTCAATTCCTCGTTGGCATCTGCAAAAGGTTGCCTAAGAGCTTTAAGTTTTTCAACTTTATCTTCCAACTTTTCTTTTCTATCGAGCCAAACACAAGTTGAATAGAAAAGAGTACGGTTTGCTTCCAAAGTTACTCTCATGTCTATTAGCATGTTAGAAATAGCGGGAAGATTGTAAATCGGTTTGCCAAATTGTTCTCTTGCTTTAGCATATTTTAAGGCTTCTTCATAAGCTTGCTGCGAAATACCCAATGATTGAGCACCTATTCCAACCCGTGCTCTATTCATTAAATAAATAACATATTTTAATAGACCAAATCTTCTTGTACCTACAAGTTGTGCTGGTGTATCGTTAAATTGAAGTTCACATGTTGGGGAGCCATGAATACCAAGTTTGTGTTCGATACGTCTTACTTTTACCGTATCGTCTCCATAGCAAACAAACATGCTTAAACCACGGGCATCTTTAGTGCCGGCTTCGGTTCTCGCAAGTACCAAAAGAACCTGTCCATTGCCATTTGTAATAAACCTTTTTACTCCTCGCAAAAACCATTTACCATTTTCATCTTGGTATGCAGTTAATTTAACGGCTTGAAGATCAGAGCCGGCATCTGGTTCTGTAAGCGCCATTGCTCCTGTGAATTTCCCAGTAGAAAAATTCGGAAGAAATTCTTGTTTTTGGTTATCATTAGCAAATTGAGCAATTGTTTTAGCAATATCCTGAAGACCAAATATATTCATCAAAGATGCCTCAGCGCGTGAAATCATTTCCACTGCCATCATGTAAATAGTTGTCGGGAAATTCAGTCCACCAAATTCGCGTGGGAGTATCATTCCCATTAGTTCAGCTTTAGAAAGAACATCCAGAGCTTCTTTTGTTCCTTTGGCATAGTGCACTTTTCCATTTTCAAAAGTAGCCCCCTCTTCGTCAATTGAAGAAGCTCTTGGGAAAATAAAATTAGCAGCAATATCTCCTACAATTTCAAGAACTTTTTTGTAGTTTTCCATTGCATCTTCGTAATTAACGGGTGCATAATCAAATTTTTCAGATTCCTTAAAATTATCTTCGGTCATTTCAACAATATCTTTTAGATCGAGTTTGTTAAAATGATAAAGCAAATCCTGATTTTCTAAAAAATAATTTCCCATTTTTTATCTCAACTTTTGCTTAAAAACATTAATGAAAATCGGAATAATTTGTGTGGCATCTCCAACAATTCCGTAATGAGCAATGCTAAAAATTGGTGCATCGGGGTCTGTATTAATAGCGATTATTTTATTCGATTCATTCATTCCAGCTCTATGCTGAATAGCACCAGAAATTCCACATGCTATATAAAGTTTTGGTCTAACAGTAACCCCGGTTTGTCCAACCTGTCTTTCGTGAGAAACGAAACCGGCGTCAACGGCAGCACGAGAGCCAGCAACTTCACCGCCAAGAATTGCGGCAAGTTCACTAATAAGTTTAAAATTCTCTTTACTACCCATACCATAGCCCCCCGAAACAATTATTGGTGCACTTTTTAAATTTACTTTGTTTTCCTGACGATGCTGCTCAATAATTTTAATAAGTTCATCAACTTCATTAGGAATATAAGGATACTCGGTAATTTTACCGGGCACAGCGGTTTCTAGAGGTTCAAGACGCATAACGCCCTCACGTACTGTAGCCATTTGAACTTCAACGTCGGGAGTAATGATTGTAGCGATTATATTTCCGCCGAAGGCAGGTCTAATTTGTAAAAGAAGATCTGCATAATCATGTTTTAAATATTTTACATCTGAAATTTGAAGATCGGTACAATCAGCTGTTAATCCGCTTTTCGTGTGTGAAGCGACTCTTGGTGCAAGATCACGACCTATAACAGAAGCGCCATAAAGAACAACACGAGGTTTATATTTTTCTACAAGTTCTATAAGTATTCTACTATATGGAAGTGTTCTAAAATGTTCCAGAGCAGGATGATCTACAACCAAAGCTTCAACCGCACCAAATTTAAAAGTTTCTTCTGCAAGCTTTTTAATATTACTGCCGATAATAACAGCCTTCAAATTTCCTTTTAAGCTTTCGGCTAATTTTCTTCCTTTGGATAAAAGTTCAAAACTAACGTCAGCGGGTTTTCCATTTCTTTGTTCAATAAAAACCCAAACATCTTTATTCATAGTCCCCATGTCTTAACCTAAAATATGGTCTTCTAATAATTTGTCTATCAAATGGCTTATACCGTTTTTATTTGGTTCAATCATTTCGTGGTTTCCTCCAGCAAGAACAACAGATTCAATTTTGTGAACTTTTGTAGGCGAGCCTGCAACACCACATCTTTCAGAATCTAGCTTTAGGTCGTCCATAGTTAATGTTCGAATGTAAAGTTTTTTAGAAGAGTACTCTTCAATTAATTGATCAATATATAAAAGTGAATTTCCTTCAGCAAGTTTTTCTAGCTCCATAAGTGTTTTAGCATTTTTGAAAGCCATTATTCTTTTTGCTTTAAATGGTCGGGGGAAAGCAGAATCTTTTATCACAGTCAATAAAACCGGAAAAGAGGATTCAAGAATTTCAAACCCACCATCGATTTTTCTTTTGACTTTTACCGTCCTTTCATTTACTTCAATAATTTCCTCAACGTATGTAATCTGGGGAATTTGCAACTTTTCGGCGGTTTGAGGGCCAACTTGGGCTGTATCTCCATCTATTGCCTGTCTACCGGCAAAAATAAAATCATAATTATCAATTTTCTTGATAGCTTCAGATAAGACATAAGAAGTAGCAAGAGTATCAGCCCCGGCAAATTTTCTATCACTAATTAAGATAGCTTCATCAGCGCCCATGTAAAGGCATTCACGTAAAACGTCGGAAGCTCTTGGAGGGCCCATAGTAACGACTGTAACTTTACCCCCATATTGGTCTTTTATACTCAAAGCTAACTCAAGAGCAACTCGATCCTCATGGTTAAAAATTGCGGGTAATTTTGCTCTGTTAACTGTTCCGTCCTCTTTCATTACCTGACCGGAAATATTAGCAGTATCCGGAACCTGCTTTACCATTACTATACTATTTTTCCCCATACCTCACTTTCAAAAAATTCGAACGCAAATTACGAAAAAAGCATAGTGATTGACAAATTATTTTTTTAAAAGATTATATTTTTTGTATAATAATTTTAATTGACCAGAACTTCAAACTGGAAAGTAAACTAAAATAATTACAGCTAATAAAACACTGAAATAGTTTGGGAAATTAAATTCTGAAAATCTTCAGGGAAAAATTATGTTAACTAACATTATTTTTTTGTCAAAAGGTCCGTTAAAGCAGCAATAATGGTTTCGAATTTGAATTTAAAATCGAGTTTTAATAATTTTTTCGGTATTACGCGCTGACTTGCTAAAACAGTATCTGCTGCCTCGCCCACCAATAATTTTAGGGCAATTTTAGGAACACTAAATAATGAAGGTCTTCTCAAAAGATTTCCCATCCCATCAGCAAAAACTTTCATTGTAACAGGATTAGGAGCAACTGCATTAACAGCACCGGAAACCATACGGTTATTGATTGCAAAGACATAGGCATTGATTATATCATCAACGTGTATCCACGGAAACCACTGTTTCCCATTGCCTAATGGGCCCCCAATAAACAATTTAAATGGTAAAATCATCTGTTTAAGTGCACCTCCTTCATTGCTTAAAACAATTCCTGTACGAAGACTTGCTCTTCTTACCCCAAAGTTTTCCACTTTTTCTGCTTCAGCTTCCCAAGCACTACAAACCTCGGCTAAAAAATCATTTCCTGCTGGTGATTCTTCTGTAAGAATTTGATTTAATCCATTTCCGTAATACCCAACTGCAGATGAACAAATAAAGCATTCGGGCTTAGAATTCAAACTACCAATGGCGTTTACTATATTTCTGGTACTAATTACCCTGCTAAGCATAATTTGATTTTTATAATTTTCATTCCATCTTTTGCCAAAGACGTTTGTTCCAGCTAAATGAATAATGACACTTGAATCGACCAAATAATTTTCCCATGTTTCAATTTTATTATAATCCCATTCAATATATTCTTTAGCATAAGGAATAATTTTTTTTGAAAAATCTTTATTCCTTGAAAATATGAATAAATCATTTTTCCCACTGATTAAAGCTTTACAAAGCTTTCGACCGATTACGCCGGTTGCTCCCGTAATAATAATTTTCATAATATCATAAAAAATAATTTCATTATTTAATTTAATAAAATTAAATAGATAAACAAGATGAACAAATATTAAGATAAATCATCAAATCCGATATAGAACCAAAAGGATGAAGGAAAAGTCAGAAAATAGCAGCACGGAATCCGGTTAAAAGAAAACACCGGATAGGCGAAAGCGTAAAAAATAAATATTTCGGTTAATGATTCTCAATACTTAAAAGGGTAATTAAGCATGGCAGAATTCTGTTCATTAAGATTGTAAGTTCTCTTGATAAATACCGCGTGATTTAATCAGCATTTCTCCGATATAGTCTTTCTCCCATGCTGTGTCGAGCAAGTAGTTCTATCACGGAATTATATCTGCTTAAGTGATTTGGTAATTTCTCCTTTTTTATTTATGCGGCTCTTTTACTTTATCGAATTTGAGGATTAAGACATATCTGTCCAAAACGATGAAATAAAAAACAAAGAAACCCTCACATAAAGTTGATAAATTTGATTTGGAAAAAAAACAATCAAACATTATGGAGGGATTCAATGGGAAATGTA